>FZPS01000151.1_pt281 | contig 358966 bp, 365 predicted proteins | sample 1817821 | NCBI WGS metagenome assembly FZPS01 (sample SAMEA104158645, study PRJEB21678) | metagenome | place: Germany | collected 2015-04-21
CGTGGCAAAGTCCGGGACCTGCACCGAGAAGAGGTAGGCGAGGTAGTCGTCGGCGGTCGTCCAGGGGAACCGGATCCCTTCAGCGCCGGCGACAGCGAAGGTCTCATGGATGAGGGCGGTGACGATCTCGCGGATATCCGCATCGGCGGCTGCCCCGACCGGGGCCCTGAGGATGGCGCATATCGGGTTCACCGCTATGTTGAGGAGGGCCTTCGTCCACTTCCCAGCCCTGATATCGGGGCTCGCCTCGACCGGTATGCCGGCGGCCCTGACGGTAGCGATCAGCCTATCGAGCGCCTCAAACCCGTCCCCTGACCAGACGCCAAAGCAGGCCGGGGCGCTCTCGCTCTGCACCCGGACATGCCCCGGCCCCACCATCGAGAAGTTCGTCGTCACGGTTCCGCCGATGACGGTATCGGTGTATCGGGCTATGATATCTTCGTTTCCGATGCCGTTCTGGAGGCTCGCCACCGGTCGGCCCCGGATGGCTCCGGCATACTCCTCACAGATCGCCAGGGTATCGGTGCCCTTCGCGGTGATGATGATGAGATCAATTCCGGGCGGGACCTCTTCTGACCCTGTGATGGGGGTTATTCCCTCGATGGTACCGGATCCCCAGATCCCATCCATCGCAAGACCTCGCTCCCGGATGGCACCGGCATGCACCGGCCGGCATGCCGCATAGACCGCCGCAACCCCTGCAAGCCTGCCGGCGAAAGAGAGACCTACTGCCCCTGCACCGAGTATGAGGATGGTCGGGCGCTGGAATGCTTTCATGTATTCACACCTCCGTTGGATTCGTGATGTGATAAGGGTGCGGCATCCGGGGCCCGGGGAATGCCACATCGAACGCTTTTCATACCCGCCTCACCGAGATCCTACCGATGAAGTACGTCACGAAGGTCGACGGCAGCCTTCAACGATTTGACCGGAGGAAGGTGCGGCGGACGCTCCGGAACATGGGCCTTGAGGACGATGATGCCGACCGGATCGCTATGGAGATCGAGGAGGCGGTGGTGGATGGGGTGAAGACGACCACGGTCCTCCGGATGATCCGGGCCCGGGCGAGCGCCGTCCGCCCCGCCGTCGCGCACCGGATCAATCTCAGGAGAGCCCTCTCCCTCATCCGTCCGAAACCCGATTTCGAGGAGTTCGTGCGGATCCTCCTCCGGGAGCATGGCTACCAGGTGGAGGCCGGGTGCATCCTTGCCGGTCTCTGCGGGGAGCATGAGGTGGACGCCATCGCCCAAAAAGACGGCGTGACCACGTTTGTTGAGGTGAAGCACCATCGGAGCTACCACCGGATGACCGGGCTTGACGAAGGGCGGATCGCCCGGGCGATCGTCGAGGACCTCCAGGAGGGGTTCGTGTCCGGGCGGTGCGCTGTCTCGATCGACGATGCCCTGATCGTCTGCAACACCAAACTCTCGGACCATGCGAAACGCTATGCGACCTGCCGTGGGATCGGGCACATCGGGTGGGATCATCCGGAGGAGCAGAACCTCAAGATGATGATCCAGAAGACGCAGTCCTACCCGGTCACCATCGTCTCGGGGGTGAAGCCTCCGGTCGTCACACGGCTGGCTGCGGCAGGGATCTTCATGGCAAAGCAGGTCGCCTACGGTGATGCCACGACCATATCGCGCATTGCAGGTATCCCCCTCCGGGAGGTGCTGCTGATCGCTGGGCGTGCGCGTGCCATCCTTGAGCCGTAGCGATCAGGCTGACGCGCCCATGATCTGGAGCTGCTCCTCGGTCGGGTTGATCAGGACGATCTCGGGCCGACAGTTGAACCGGAGGTCAACGTCGGCGAGGCTTGCGCTACAGATGCCCCGGGAGATGTAGGTCGGCGTCCCGTCAGCGTCGAACATCCCGGCAAGCTCGATGATGCCGTGATCGTTCAGCTGGTCGATGATCGGGAAGAGGAACTGGCCGCCGTGGGTGTGGCCGGCGAGGATGAGGTCGGCATCCCAGTCTGCCCTGCAGGAGGGTTCGTGGATGAGGTAGACGGTGAATGCGTCGGTCTCCGGGACGTCGGGTGGGTCTGCCATACCGGCCCATCCGTCGTCGACGCCGACGATGACGATCTCCGTGCCGCCGGCGGAGGTCTGGATGTAGTCGTTTCTGAGAACGTGCACGCCACCCTCCTCGAGCGCCTCGGTGAGCTCGTCGGCGAACGCGGTATCGGTGGATTCGCTCTTCAGGGCGGAGAGATCGTACCCCTCGACGGTGGTGTTTGCGGATGTGTATGTGGCAAACATCCTCTCAAGGCCGGTCAGGGCACCGGTTCCCACCCGATAGTCGTGGTTTCCGAGCACGGCGTAGGTGGGTGCATCGAGCGAACGCCAGACCGACTGGATGGTGAAGTCGGTCTCTTCGCCGGTGACAAAGTCGCCGCCGATCAGGATGAGGGAGGGGTTCAAGCGGTTGATCTCCTCGATGGCTGTCTGGACGTGGTCGATGTTCGATGCCCTGACGTGGGGGTCGGTGATGTAGATGATGCCTTCGGGGGCCCCCTCGATCTCGAGGGTGGTCATGCCGATCGTCCTCGCCTCCCAGGCCATGTAGCCGGTCATGGAGGGGAGCAGGATGAGCATGAAGAGGGCCAGATATTTTGTGAGAGGAATGCTCAGGGTCACGATATTTATTCACCGCCATGAATATAAATAGGATCTGATGGCCCGGGATCGGGTAATTCAGCGCTCACCTCCGGGACTGCCCGAGTCGCCCCCGAGGTGATCCTGGTCAGGGTTTGAGGAGGGATCGGCGAAGAGTCTGATAAACTGACTCCTATCTGTCCGTGCAAGGGCTACAGCGGTGAAGGCTGCGACGATCATTGCGCCGGCAAGATCGATGATGAGGTCGACCATGGTGTCGGTGTTCCCCTGCTGGAGGTTCGTGCCGAAGATCTGGTCGACGGTGAACTCACCGATCTCCCACGTTGCTCCGGCCGCCAGCGTGAGCGTCACGATGAAGGTGAGTACCGCCGGGTTGGTCAGCCGGATATCTCCGTGCTGCTCGACGAGGATTGCCACAAAGAAGGCGAGGATGGCGATGGTGACCGATGAGATGAAGTGCGTCAGCTTGTCGTAGTAAGGCGCGAAGAGGACGTAGTAATCTCCGACGTGTCCCATGACGTGGAGGTAGAGGGAGAGGATGATGAGGAGGTTGACCTCCCAGGGCAGGCAGAGGCGTGTGTTCCTGGTCACGAGGGTGGGGGTCATCGTCAGGAGGAAGGCGATGCTCGCCGAGAACCCGAGGAAGTACTCGCCTATAGTGAGGCTGTAGGCTGCGGAGAGGAGGGTGAGCGCTTGGATGAGGTAGGTGAGGTAGATTCCGCGTGACGGGGAGGGACATGCCATGGATACACCGTTGTACTCAGGCGATATGCTGAGCTCATCTTCCCGGCGCCCGGGGGTCTTGCACGCCCCCGCTCACCCGGGGTGTCCCGGGCGAGCAGGAGCGGAATCGCCGGCTTTTGTGGCCGCGCCCGCACCCCGGGAGAATGTTTGATAAGGCAGAAGTTGTATAAATAGGACGCACGAGAAGCCACATGCTCTGGAAGATGGGGTTGATGAACTGACCGAGCCTACGAAGCGAAAACCCGAGGCCAAGGGCGGGAGAGGGGAAGAGGAGATCGTCCGCGTGCGCCTGCCGAACAAGAGGAATCGGGAGATGTTTGGCAGCGCCGAACTGATGCTTGGCGCAAACCATATCAAGGTCCGCTGTTTTGATGGGGTGACCCGCATCGGGCGGATCAAGGGCAAGATCAAGAAGAAGGTCTGGATCCGGGAGGGGGATATCCTGATCGTTGTCCCCTGGAGTTTCCAGGACGAGAAGTGCGATATCATCTATCGATACACGAGACCCCAGGTGGAGTGGCTCCGGAGGAACCGGTACCTCTGATATCCTCATCGGTGTGAGTGATCGCCTACCCGGCCAGGTGCTGGGTTCGAAAAAAAGGTTAGATGCTGAGGATCTCGATCGTATACTCTTTTATGACGAGCTTATCTACATCTGATATCTCATAGGTGTCAAGGGGACTGCTTGCTTTTCTCATGCCGACCATCGGGCTGGTAAGGTAGTTCTTCCACGCCACGGAATGGTCATCTGAAGGGCTGTTGTACATAACTTTGACCGTGCCGGGGTTTTCTATGGGGGGAATAGGTGATGTAGCCAATCGCTTCATCCTCACCGTCGCCATACCCGACTTCGCCATCCGTTCATCAGCGGTGACGTTCATGATGTAGATGACGAACGTCTTTGTGGGCCCGTCATAGAACCACCTCGGCTCAGCGAGCATCGCTGAGCCCGCCGATCCCTCCTGGCGTGTTATCACCGCGCCGTTCTCGAGGGTGATCACCTCGGTGCTGCGGTCGGAGCGGTATACCAGCGCGCCCGGGTGGAACTCGGAGTTGACCTCTCCCTCACTGTTGGAGATCACAAACTCCGACTTGGCCCCTTCCTCACCACCGGGGATCACCTCCAGCGTCCCCCCGCTCACCTGGAGTGTTGACTCCTTGTAGGGCACGTTCTTGAAGCAGAGGCTCTTCATGTCGTTCTGGATGACGATCATTGCCCGCTCCATATTCTTCACGTCGGTGCTGCTCTGCTCTTTTACGAGTACCGGGTAGCCATAGAGTGTGACGAGGCCGATGCCGGTGAGCACGAGCCCCAGGATCAGGATGAATCCGATCGCCTCTGAGACCGCTCTATCGTTCGCTATCACGGGTATCCATCTCCCTAAAACCCTTCTGAATCATACTGGATCATGTTCCATCCTGTGCCGGTGGTGTTGCCGATGACCCTCATCGTCGCCCCGATGCCGGCGATGGCGATCTTGCTCCTGGAATTGCCGCTCTGCACCAGGATAACCTGGTCGGCTCCCTCCAGGTCGGCGCTCACGAAGTAGCCCCTCCCCGCAACATCGTCGGGGATATCGAACTTCGTGGTTATGTTTCCGCCAACCGCTCCACCGAGCCACGTGGTATCACCCGGTCTGTCGGGCCCCCCGGGCGCGATCACATAGAGGTCGACGATCCTGGTGCTGATACCGTTCCCTATATCCACAAAGGCGTGGTAGCGGAGTTTGTTCGCCGGTCCCTCCATGAGTGTAGCGTTTACGGTGATCATCATGACGACCATCAGCAGGAGCAGCACACCGGTGATGATGATGTACTCCATGAGCCGGGTGACGCCTTCTTCATTCATCGGTTCAGTAAAACGCAGTCTCATTGTATGCCGTCACCCCGTTGTTGTAGTGGATCTCTACCGGACGCAGGTCGTGCCCGGAGACACTCTGTGAATCGCCCACTGTGAAACTGACCACGGCGTTCTTTCGCTCGAGGGAGATTGCGATGATGTCCTCCTGTACCTCGTCGTTGCGTCCTGCACCGATATAGTCAAATATAGCCGATCGCAGGTCCCTGATATCATTCTTCGGGAACTCAAGCACCGCCTCCGAGGTCGTCTGCCCGACGAGTGCTGATTGATTGACGATAAGCGCGAGGAAGAAGAGCGCCACAGCGACCAGAAGCCCCATCAGCACGATCCACTGCCCCTCCTCGTTCAGGCGCGCCATAAGAGCACCTCCACGAGGACGGCTCGAGCCCTCTCTCCATTGGAATTCTGATCCAACTGCACCCACCGGGTCACCCGGACAGCGGATTCCCTTCCTGTCCAGGTTTCGTCAGGTGCAACGAGCGGGCGCTCTTTGATCTCGCTGTTCTCCCGGTAGGTGACACTCGCACTCATGTGCAGGTTGTCGCGCGTGCCATCTGTCTTCGCGTTACAGTATCTCAAGAACGTCTCAGCGAATTCAGTGCTGCTGTTGTTCTGGACAAATTCGACCAGCTGGTTCTCCCCACCATTACTATCCGGCGTATCCATCATCGCGAGCACATCGCTTCCGAGCTGTTCAAGCTGCATATCCGGGATATGCGTATCCCCGGTCGTGTAGATGCTTGTTGTGCTGACGACGATGTATGCGGTCAGGATCATGATGAGCCCGGCCGCGATGCCCTCCATCGTATAGAGCTGCCCCGCATCATTCACCATATCGCCACCTCCAGGACGGCGGTCTTGAGGTCGAGGTGGGTGACGTTCGTCGCATTGTAATCATACAGATGGGTGCCGGTGATATTCGTCCTTGGGGGGTCATCATCGAAGTTAAACCGTATATCCAGAATGCTGTTCTGATCCAGAAGGAGGGGTGAGATCGCTGCTGGCTTTAGAACCAGGGAGATGCTGGAGTTGACCGACGTATTCGGCGTGAGGTTGTGTGAATCCCCATCGAGGTACAGGGTATAGGAATCCGGTTTCTCCTCACTGAATGAGAGCCACGGAAGTGAGACCGGCGGGAAGTCTCTCCCTGCCTTCCAGGACGTCGTCACGTTCGCGAGCGTGGCATTTTCGTAGGTACCGTTGAGATAGCCTCCAAAGTCCGTGATCGTCACGTTCACCGGCTCTGTCCTCGGATCGATCTGGTAGATCGGGTTGATGGCTGGGTCCAGAAGATGGCTGAAGTCAAGCCGGACGGTAAAATTCCTCGCGGTAGAACTCCCCTCGTCCCCTGGCGGGTCTGATATGGTATACTGGTCTTTAAAGCTCTCATCAATCTCCGCCACCCCCGGCTCCTTGATCTTCACCACCCGGCGGATGTAGCCGTAGCCGGGGGGCATGGGGCTGCCGGTCTGTTTGAGCTCGTAGGTTCCATCCGGGTTTGAGATATTGAGCGAAAAATTATAGGAGTAGGGGATGTCGCCGAAGATCGCCTTGTTGCGGTAATCATCATCATCGAAGAACGTTCTGTTGAAAAACTTCTCGACCTTCGTCGAAAGAAGGATATTCGGGGTATCCCTCGAGATCGCAAGGCCCATCCGTATAATCTCCTCTTTCTGGTCCTCGTTGTACGACTCCCACGGGGGGTAGACCGGCCACCCCGGATCCTCCACCAGGATCACCCCCGTCCGGTAGGCGACCGCATCATAATCGATGCTGCTGCTCTCAAGCCCGGCGAGGAGCCCCGGCACCATGCTCACCACCATGATCAGGGCGAGCAAAAAGATCGTGAACCCCGCGAGGAGATCGAGTGACAGCATCCCATCATCAGTCAGGGGCCCTACACGATCACCTCCCCGGAGTCTGCCCGGAACGCGAAGGTCTCCATCCCCGCATCCGAGTGGACGGTGATGGAGTAGACCCCTTCCGCGAGCACGATATCCACGGTATCAGCACCAAGCCGGGCCATCGCCGGCGAGAGCACCCCCTCCTGGCTGCGGAGAAGATCGTCGGGGGGGAGGACGGCGGCGATATCCACCTCCGCCTCAGGTAGGGGAGCGGGAAATGAGATCTCCTTCCATCCCATGGCATCGAACGCGAGCCACCGGCTCCCCTCCCCATCCTGGAGACCGAGGATCCAGGATGCGGCCCGACCATCGAGGTCTGCGCCGCTACCGAGAACCTGGTGGACCGCTGTCCCGGTGAGGTTCAGACCCCCCTCAGCCTCAAGCAGATCGAGCTCCGCAGACGCCTCCGCGAGTGTATACGCCTCCGGAGGTTCCGGTAGATCGATGGGAGTGATGCCCCCCCCGGTAGGTGGCGGTGCTGCGGTGCCGAGACAACCGCAGACCATGCAGGCGACGATAAGAAGAACCAGGACTGTTCCCGCGATTCTCATGTAAAACAGTCATTACACATCAGGACATATAAATAACCACCTCTTCGGCACCGCCAGATATCTACTACCTGGACCTGATACTGGAAACGCGCAGGTGACCGACGACAAATATATCTCACGAAACACCCTCCGGCCAACCATGTGCCCCTGCTCCCCCCGGCAGGCCACCATAACATATATCTACCAACTTGTAACAACGATTACTGCAAGGTAAGCATATGGGTAGCACTGAAGAGTTAGACAGCAGACGCGGCCGGTTCGCCGAAGCCGCAAAGTTCCACGGTCACATCTGCCCCGGCCTTGCGCTGGGGTACCGGGCAGCCGAGATCGCTCTTGAACGGCTCCGCTCAGGCCGGTCCGAGGACGAAGAACTCGTCACCATCGTCGAGACCGATGCCTGCGGCGTCGACGCCATCCAGTTCCTGACAGGATGCACCCTCGGAAAGGGAAACCTCCTCATCAAAGACCACGGTAAACACGCTTTCACGTTCATCAACCGCCGGACCGGCGATGCCGTCCGGATCATCGGGAACCCGTCGTTCGACACCAATGCGCTCGACCCCGATCTCGCACCGATCCGGGCACGGGTCTTCCAGGGCGGGGCCTCAGACGAAGATCTGGCCGAGTACCGCAGGAGGATGGAGCGTGTCGTCGAGGCGATCCTCGACACCCCGGCCGAGACCCTCTTCTCCATCCAGGATGTCGATATCGATATACCGGAACGGGCCCGGATCTTCCGGTCGGTGCCGTGCGCAAGGTGCGGCGAGATGACCGCCGAGTCCCGGGTCAGGGTCGAGGATGGAGAACTCGTCTGCTACGCCTGCTCAGAGGAATACACCCGGCGTCGGTGAGGCCGCCCCCCTCATCGCACGATTTTTGCTATCGGTATCTCAAGGATATCCTCGGCACCCGCCCCCTTCAGGTGCGGTATGAGGCCGTTGACAAGCTCCCTCCGCACAACCGTCTGGATGCTGAAGTACTCGATACCGTGCAACCTGCTGACGGTGGGCTTCTTCATCGCAGGGAGGACATCGATGACGCGATCGAGCGCCACCGACGGCACGTTCATCGTCAGGAGCACCTGGTGACGCGCCTCGATGACGCCGAGGAGGAGGGTCGTGATCTCTTCGATCGCTTTTTGTTTCTCCGGATCCTGGAGAGCCTCACGGTTTGCAAGGAGTGCCGTGTGCGACTCCATGATCTCGCCGATGATCTTGAGCCCGTTCTTCTTGAGCGTGCTCCCGGTCTCGGTGAGATCGACGACGACATCCATCAGATCCGGAACCTTCGCCTCCGATGCGCCGTACGAAGCAAAGAGCTTGACGGGGATACCGATATCATGGAAGAACCGCTCCGTTATCCGGGGGTACTCCGTCGTCACCCGGCTCCCCGGGCGGATGGCGGTGACGTCATCGATCGGCTCGTCGCGGTGGACCGCGACAACGATCTTCACGTTCCCATCGCCGGTCTTGCTGTAGGAGAGACTCGCGACCTCGGCGACATCGGCACCGCTCTCCTGCACCCAATCGAGCCCCGATATACCGAGATCGAAGTACCCCATCTGGACGTAGAGCGGTATCTCCTGCGGGCGGAGGATCTTCACCTTCCCTATCCGGTCGTCATCGATACGGGGGTTATAGTCGCGGTCGGTCCGCCTGACCTCGAGGTTAGCCTCTTTGAAGAGCTGGAACGTCTGCGCCTCAAGACTCCCCTTGGGGAGAGCGATCGTGATCATACTTGAGCTGATCGGCGAGAAAAAGAGTTAAAGGTGGTGATATGGATCGCTTCAGTCGATGGTATGGACGACGAGCCCCGAGAGGAGCTTTGGCTCAAACCAGGTGGACTTCGGGGGCATGACGCCGTCCGCATCAGCGATCGCAAGCACCGTCTCGACCCCCACCGGCTGCATGGCTATCGCGAGGGCGTACTCGCCGGAGTCCACGAGGCGCTCAAGCTCGGAGAGGGGTTTTGCCCCGCCCATGTAGTGGAGCCTCGGGTCACCCCGGGGGTCAGCGATGCCGAGCATCCTTTCAAGGATATCCTTTTGCAGCACCGAGACGTCCAGCGATCCGACCAGATCGGCTGGATCCGCGATCGGCCGGGAGACCTCGTACCAGGTCCTCTCCAGGTAGAAATGCATGACATGCGTCGGCGTATCGGTGGACGTGAGTGGTGGTATATAGTATCCCGTGGTGCCAACCTCCCCATAGGGCCGGATATCCCAGCCCGACCGCAGAAGCGCACCGATGAACCCCGGGAGGGTATAGTTGCCGAGGTCCGTAACGAGCCTGCTGTAGCCGTGGATGCGGACACGGTCATGGGCGAAGAGGACCACCATGAACCTCCCGGCCTCCTCAGTGAATCGCCCTTCGTCCCTCCGCCGCTCAGCAACGTTCACCGCTGACTTGGCCCGATGATGCCCATCCGCGATGTAGGTCTCCGGCACGGCCAAAAAGAGATCCTCGAGGCGCGATACCACCTCTTCATCAGTGACCCGGTAGACCTGGTGGAGCACCCCGGGACCCGCCGTGGTGCTCCCATCAGGCTCCACCCCCTCGATGAGGGAGCGGACGTATGAGAATATCTCGCCGGGGTCACGGTAGAGCAGGAAGACGAGGCCGGTGTTCGCGCCGACCGTATCGATATGTCGGGTTCGGTCCTCCTCCTTGTCATACCGCGTAAGTTCGTGCCTCCGGATCCGCCGGTTCTCGTAGTCTTCCGTCGCCACGCAACAGACCAACCCGACGAACTCCTCACCGTTCTGGGTAGCCCGGTAGATATACATACCGGGATCCGGGTCGCGTTGCATCTCCCCATCGGCGAGCATGGCATCGAAGACCTCCCGCGCCCGCTGATAGACCCGCTCGTCATCTGGAGCAACGCCGGGGAGCTCAGCATCCGACCGGCTGACCCGCAGGAAACTCAGGGGCTTCTTCTCGATACATTCCCGGGCTTCCGTGACCGTCACCACATCGTACGGTACGGAAGGAATCTCTTCAGAGTACTGCTGTCCCGGGCGGACTGCAGCAAAACGATAAATCTGAACCATGAAAACCACCGCTCGTATGTGCTTACTATTTTGTCCTCTGACATTATATTAGGTAAGGCGCTCGAAAGCAAGGGTTGGTAACCATGATGCCACTTCAACTCACGATCCGGAGGGCTCAGCCCGAGGATATCCCACAGATAGTTGCCATCGAGAGGATGGTATTCATCGATCCCTGGGGAGAGAGGACACTTCGGGAGTCGCTGATCCTCTACCCTGATATGTTCTTCGTGGCTCTGAACAACGGTGATGTGGCCGGATTTGCCACCGCAGCCGTCGAAGACACCGGTGATGAGCTCTACGGGCATATCATGAATATAGCGGTCGCCCCCGAATACCAGCGCCGTGGGATCGGGAAACGTCTCATCCGCCGCATGGAACAGGAGTTCCTGATCGCGGGTGCGAGCGGCTCCCAGCTCGAGGTCCGGATCACCAACACCAGCGCCCAGGAGTTCTACCGTCGCCTCGGCTACCGGGAGGTCTTCCAGATCAGCTGTTACTACGCAAACGAGGAAGATGCCCTGGTCATGATGAAGTGGTTCCGATTCTAAGTGCCGTCCCTCTCCACCACGATATCATAGACCGCGTGCCACTTCCCGGGCGAGTAGGTCCTGACCATCCGCTCAGTGACCGATCCTGCGGTGACGGCCCGGATCCGGGGGAGACACTCGCCTTCCTCCTCCTGGAGCGCGTAGAGGTGGATCGTCCCGCCATCCCGGCAGAGGCCGGCGGCCGTTTCGAGGAACTGCGGCGCGGCCAGGGGGAGGTTCATGATGACCCGGTCAAACGGCGCAAGACCGATCCGGGCGAGGGTCCCGGCGTCTGCAAGCATCGGGATGATATTCTCTCTCCGGTTGAGCGCTCCATTGTGGACCAGGAGATGGACGGCGGCGGGGTTGAGGTCAGCAGCAAAGACGACACCTGCCTTCCCTGCGAGGGTGATCGCGAACGGTCCGACGCCGGCGAACATATCGAGCACCCGCTCTCCTTCCTCCATGACATCGAGGATCCGTTGCCGTTCGGTGGCGAGCCGGGCCGAGAAGTAGGCGAGCGCGAGGTCCACGTCGAAGCGGAGCCCGTACTCGATCACCCGGGTGCGGGTGGTGGGAGTCCCGGCGAGGACCCTGAACCGGCGGGTGCGGTACTCTCCCTCGACGGAGCTTTCTGGCAAGAGCACCGTATGCAGTGACGGTCGGGAGGCGAGCAGCATCTCCGCTCCTTTTGGATCATCGTCCTGCATGATGGCGATCCCCCCCACGAGCTCGTGGCGAGGAGGCCTTATACGCTCCGGGAAGGTCTCGAGCTCGCACCGGACCGCGCCTGCGATCCCCTCCGTCACCGGGAGGAAGACGACGTCCCCCTCGGGGCGTGGCTTTCGGCGGCGGTCGAGGATCCCCTCCTCGATCAACCGCCGCCGCGCTGCCTCTGCCTCCCGCCTCGGCACCGCAAGGCACCACTGCTCCTCACTTCCCCTGGGATCACCAGCCATTCTTTAGGTATTGAATCCTCATAGTATTCATGGATGAGTATATCAGGAGGCTTGCAGAGGGCTCCCTCAAACTCTATGCGCTCGAAAAAGAGCTTCCTCCTGAGGAAGCGGTCCGGGTTCGACGGGCGTTCATCGAGGCAGAGACCGGGACCCGCCTGCCTGTGGTGGGATCGTTCTCTATCGGGATTGACCGGGTGGTGAAGCGCAACATCGAGAATATGATCGGCACCGTGCAGGTGCCGCTCGGCGTTGCGGGCCCGATCCTGGTGAACGGGGAGTACGCCACCGCCCGGTCCTGCTACCTCCCCCTGGCGACGACCGAAGGAGCGCTCGTCGCGTCGGTGAACCGTGGGTGCTCCCTCATCACGCGGGCCGGGGGTGCGGATGTGCGGATCATGCGAGACGGCATGACCCGGGCGCCGGTCTTTGCCGCCCGCGACGTCGCCCATGCCCGGGAGGTGGTTGCCTGGGTCGAGGGCCATACGGAGGAGATCCGGGAGGCTGCGGAGAGCACCACAAAGCACGGTGAGTTCCTGAGCGCCACCGCTTACGTGGCCGGGACAAGTGTCTTTGTCCGCCTGGAGTTCGATACAAAGGATGCCATGGGTATGAACATGGTGACGATCGCGAGCCAGAAGGTCGGTGAGGTCATCGAGCGGGAGACCGGGGCGCACCTCGTCGCCCTCTCGGGGAATATGTGCACCGATAAAAAACCGGCGGCGATCAACCTGATCCAGGGCCGGGGGAAGACCGTGGTCGCGGGGGTGCGGCTCACCGAGACCATGGTCGCCGACCTCCTCAAGACCGACGCGGAGACCCTCGCCGAGGTCAACTACCGGAAGAACCTGGTGGGCTCGGCACGGGCGGCATCGTTCGGGTTCAACGCCCACGCGGCGAACGTCATCGCCGCCATATTCATCGCGTGTGGGCAGGACGCGGCTCACGTTGTGGAAGGGAGCAGCGCTATAACCACCGTCGACCGGGTGGGCAGAGAGGTCTACGTCTCAGTCACCCTCCCCTCCCTCCCGGTGGGGACGGTCGGCGGCGGCACCTCCATCGATACCCAGCGCGAGTGTCTCGCCATGCTCGGCGTCGCCGGGGGCGGTGACCCGCCGGGGGTCCACGCAAAGGCGTTCGCAGAGATCGTCGCCGCCGGAGTGCTTGCCGGTGAACTCTCCCTCCTCGGCGCCCTCGCGGCGCAACACCTGGCCCGGGCGCACCAGGACCACGGTCGCGGGTGAGACCCCACCGGGGGAAAAAATAGGATAGTCAGCGCCCCACCGGCACGAACTTCGTGCCGTAGTGGATGGTGCCGCTCTCGCCGTCCGCCGCTATCCGGCGGAAGACACTCTTCACCCGCATACCGATCTCCGCCTCCTCAGGAGAGCAGGCGATCTGGGTGGTGAGCCTCGGCCCCTCGTCGAGCTCGACTATAGCGAGGACGTACGGGGTGGTGTTCTCGAACTGGTCGCTTGCCGACCGGATCACCGTGTAGGTGACGACCGTCCCTTCGCCGGTGAACCTGTGATCGACGATCTTACCCTCCCTCCGGCATTCCGGGCAGAGCGACCGGGGCGGGTAGAAGTACTGCCCACAGGTCACGCACTGCGTCCCGATGAGGTTATACCGCTGCGGTATCTTTCTCCAGAACCGTGAAACCGACATGATCTTACACCCCCAGGATATGCACGACGACCGTCGCACCCGTGCCGCCGACGTTATGGGTCATACCGATCTCGGCGTCCACCTGCCTCCCCACCGCATCACCACGAAGCTGGGAGACGATCTCGCAGATCTGCTTGACGCCGGTCGCACCGACCGGGTGGCCGCAGGCTTTCAGGCCGCCGCTCGGGTTCACGGGGAGGTCGCTATCGAGGGCCGTCGCCCCCTCTGCGGTGAGCATCCCTGCCTCGCCCTTCCCGCAGAACCCGAGATCCTCGATCGCGCAGATCTCGGCTATCGTGAAACAGTCATGGACCTCGAGCATGCCGATATCCCTATGGGTGAGGCCTGCCTGGGTGAGCGCCCGCTTCCCCGCCGCCACGGTGGCATCCAGGGTGGATATATCCCTCCGGTCATGGAGCGCTATGGTATCGCTCGCCTGAGCGCTTGCAAGCACCCGCACGGGCGAGTCGGTGAACTCCCGTGCACGCTCGACCGGCACCACCACGGCCGCCGCCGCACCGTCGGTGATCGGCGAGCAGTCGAAGAGCCGCAGGGGATCGGCGACCATCGAAGAGGAGAGGACGGTATCGACCGTTATACGGTTCCGGAACTGCGCGATCGGATTTTTTGAACCGTTCTCGTGGTTCTTCACCGCGACCATGGCGAGCTGCTCCCGGGTGAGCGGGTAGCGGTGCATGTAGTCGTTTGCGATCATCGCGTAGAGCCCGGGGAAGGTCGCACCGGCAAACCCCTCCCACTCGCGGTCCGCGGCGCCCGCGAGCATATCGACGCTCGCCCCGGTCCCGACATCGGTCATCTTCTCAACGCCGGCAGCGACGACGACATCTTCCATGCCGCTTGCGACCGATATCACCGCCTGCCGGAAGGCAAGCCCGCCGGAGGCACATGCCGCCTCCACCCTGGTTGAGGGTATGTGGTTGGTGGCAAGCCCTGCATAGTCAGCTATGAGGGCTCCGATATGTTCCTGCTCGACGAACCTTCCCGCGCTCATGTTGCCTACGTAGAGGGCGTCGATATCCTCACCCGAGACGCCGGCATCCTCGAGCGCCAGGGTCCCGGCCGTGACGAAGAGGTCGCGGAACGATGTGCCCCAGCGCTCCCCGAACTCCGTACACCCGATCCCGATTACTGCTACGTCTCTCATCTCTGCATCACGATCTTTCCCTTGTGTTTAGCGTACAGTGCATAGTCGAGGTAGATGGGGTCTGCGAGCAGCTGCTCCACGGTCGGCGCAGCCGCCCGGTCAAACTCGTCCGACTCGATAACGTCGGTGACGGTGATATCAAAGGCATCGCTCCCCGCCCCCGACCCGAACGACGTGACAAATATCCGGTCGCCGGGCCCTGCCACGTCAAGCGTTGCAGCAAGCCCGATCATCGACGATCCCGAGTAGGTGTTGCCGAGCCTCGGGACGGCAAGGCCGGGTCTGACCTGTCCCTCCGAAAACCCGAGCGCCTTTGCCACCCGGAGCGGGAACTTGGCGTTGGGCTGGTGGAAGACAACGTAGTCGTAATCCTTCGGGCCCGTGCCCATCCGGTCGAACATCAGGTTCGCGGCACCCTGAACGTGCTTGAAGTACCCGGGCTCACCGGTGAACCGGCCGCCATGCCGGGGGTAGCTCTGGCCCTCGCGACGCCAGAAGTCGGGTGTATCGGTGGTGTAGGAGCAGGTCTGGTTGATATCGGCGATGGTATCCCCATCACCGATGACGAACGCAGCCCCGCCGGCCGCTGCTGTGTACTCAAGCGCATCCCCGGGCGCGCCCTGCGCCACATCGGCACCGATGGCGAGCCCGAACGGGACCATGCCACTCCGAACAAGCCCCATGCAGGTCTGGAGACCTGCGGTCCCCGCCTTGCACGCGAACTCGTAGTCGGCGGCGGTCATGTTGGGTGTCGCCCCGATCGCTTCGCCGACCGTGCATGCGGTGGGTTTGACCGCGTAGGGGTGCGACTCGCTCCCCACGTAGATGGCGCCGATCGCCTCCGGGTCGATCTCCCTCCGCAGGAGCGCGGCGCGGGCCGCCTCGACCGATATCGTTGCTGTATCCTCATCTTGGTCAGGGACTGACTTCTCAAAGACCCCGAGCCCTCGTGTGATGTCGTCTGCATTGGCACCCCATACCCGCGCTATCTCAGGGATGGTTATCCGGTATCGCGGTATGTAGACGCCGTACGAATAGATACCTACCATGATTCTCCTCGTAGAGAATTGATGATCATCTCGACATCCATCTCCGTGCAGAGCACCGTGATCCGGTCGTGCTCAGCAAGCCTCGGGATCAGCGGGTGCACCTCCCCCAGACCGATGCCCTGCAGCACGACGCAGCGGGGCTTGAAGGGGGTGACCCGGATCGCAACCATGGGGGACTTCCCGGTCGAGACGTCGGTGAATATGAGCGCACGCTCCGTGCTCCAGCCGTAGATGCGGTTGAACTCGCTTGAAGAGAGCTGGAGGATGGCGTTGAGGCTGTTGATCACCGTATACCCATAGATTGCCTGGTCCATCGGGCCGCAGAGTGATGCCGCACCGATGACCCCGGCGAAATCAGAGAGGCTCACGGGGGCTGCATACTCATGGATGTCGTAGATGACGTCTTCGTCAAATTCGCTGTACAAAATTTTAGCAAATTTCTTTATGAACCGGCCACCGTTGTCTTCGTCGATGGCGAGGATCGCATCGACGATCTTGCCGACGATGGCGGTTCCCGGACTCTTTCGTCGTCCGCTTTCGTAGTCACTGATAACTGAGGGCGAGACCTCGAGGCGTTCGGCGAGCAACCCCTGGGGGATATCGAAGCTCTGCCGCCACTTCTTCAAGGCCTGGCCCGGTGAGTCCGAGAGTGTGATCTCTCCTGCCATCTTCTCAGCAAGCTGGTGTCGCACCCCGGATTTCATGCAGATAAGGTTACCATCCGGACTTATAAAATTAGCGTATATCGCTTCGACATTTCACGAAGATCGTCGACCGGGGTCGTTACGCAACCCGTATATAGTATGCATCTCAATTATGATATGATGGTTGAAGCGGAGGATCTGCAGTCCCTGAAGACGATCGCCCTGCTCGGCGGGTGTAGCGGCCCGATATGGCTATCATCTCAGTCCCTCGGCGACGAACTGGGCATAAGCCCTCAGACCGCATCGAGACGCCTGATTGCGCTTGAGCGGCAGCGGTTCATCGTCCGATCGATGAAGCCTGACGGCCAGCACGTCGCTGTCACGAGGGAGGGCGAGCAGCAGCTGAAGCGGGAGTATACGGATTATATCAGGATATTCAACCCGAAGCGCAGGCAGTTCATCCTGACCGGGACCGTCATCAGCGGTCTCGGGGAGGGACGCTACTACATGAGCATCCCTCACTACAAAGAACAATTTTCCCGATGTCTCGGCTTTGAGCCCTTCCCCGGCACCCTGAATATCAGGCTCGACCCGGCGAGCATCCAGGTCCGGGAAGAGATCGAACATATCGAGTGGTTCGAGGTCCCGGGGTTCGTCGCCGACGAGAGGACCTTTGGTGATGCCAAAGCGCTTCCCTGCCGGATCCGGGGTTATGAATGCGCGATCGTTGAGCCCTCCCGCACCCACTACCTGACGGATATCGTCGAGGTCATCGCCGGCCTCGAACTCCGCAAAACCCTGAACCTGAACGACAACGATACGATCGAGGTGGAGATTAACCATGATTGATGCAGCCATAGAGGCCCTTGCCAGGGGCGAGTTCATCCTTCTCTACGACTTTGATGACCGGGAGCGCGAGACCGATTTCGCGATCCGATCCGATGCGGTCACACCGGCCCACATACGACAGATGCGCAAAGACGGGGGTGGGTTGATCTGCACCTCGGTGCACCCTGTTGCCGCAAGGAGGCTCGGCCTCCCGTTCGCCCACGATATCCTGCGTGATAGTGGCTTTGTCGAGAGGGATGGCGAGATCCCCTACGACCGGAAGAACCACTCGTCGTTCTCGCTCTGGGTGAACCATCGGGAGACCTACACCGGGGTTACGGACCGTGACCGTGCCCTGACGATCACCTCGGTCGCGGAGGAGGTGGAACGATCGCTCAATGGCGGAGGGCACGACTTTGCGGCCCATTTCCGGACACCCGGCCACGTCGCGCTCCTGCGTGCCGCCGATCGACTGCTCGATGAGCGGCGCGGGCAGACCGAGCTCTCCGTCGCGCTCGCCGTCCTGGCGGGGATCACCCCCGTGGTCACCATATGCGAGATGCTGGATGACGAGACCGGGTTCGCCCTCTCAAAGGATGATGCGGTGAGCTACGCGGAGGAGCACGGGCTCGTCTTCGTCGGGGGGCAGGATGTTCTGGACCGGTGGGAGTCGCGGGGATCAGCGGAATAACTTTTTTGAGGAGTGCCCTCCCCGCACCAAACTCTGACGCATAATCCCTGCATATACCACCTCTCCTGCCATGCAGACTGGCGTCTTTTGAGCTTCGCTTATGTCTCTCTGCGCGAACCTCTCATGGAGATGCAGAATCATCCCTACGTTGACTTAAACGCCATCGCATGGGCGGCGATGGACCACTACGGCTTTGTTCCGGAATTCCCGCCGTCCGTCGTCCGGGAAGTCGGCGCCCTGGCGACGAAGACCGCCCCGGACGATCTCCGTGATCTCCGGTCGCTCCTCTGGTCATCGATCGACAACCACGACTCACGCGACCTCGACCAGATCGAGGTCTGCGAGAGGGGACCTGATGGGGAGATCCACGTCAGGGTCGCTATAGCCGACGTCGACTTCTACGTGCCCCGGGGATCGGAGACCGATCGGCACGCCTGCCGCAACGGGACGTCGGTCTACACCGGCATCGAGACCTTCCCGATGCTCCCCGACCGCCTCTCAGCGGACCTCACATCCCTCCTTCCCGGTCAGGACCACGTGGCGGTCGTCATCGAGTATGTCGTCCGGGAGGACGGAAGCACACGGCCGGGCGACATCTACCGGGCGATCGTCAGGAATCAGGCAAAACTCGTCTACGAGGAGGTCGGCGACTGGCTGGAGGGGACCGGCCCGGTCCCGGAAGCAGTCAGCGAGACGGCCGGGCTTGCAGAGCAGGTCCTGCTCCAGGACGAGGCTGCCCTGCGCATGAAGCGGCGCCGGACCGAGCGGGGAGCGCTTGCCCTTGAGACGATCGAGGCAGAACCGGTCATAGCCGACGGCCAAGTCGCCTGCCTTGTCATCCAGGAACAGAACCGCGCACGATGTCTCATCGAGGAGTTCATGGTCGCGGCAAACGGCAGCATAACGGCCTTCCTCGCTGCTGCGCACCTCCCCATGATCCACCGGATCGTCCGCACCCCGAGAAACTGGGAGGGTATCGTGATAGAGGCGGCGGAGCGCGGTGAGACGCTCCCGGCCAAACCGGACGCGGAAGCGCTCACGCGGTTCCTCATCCGGCAGAAAGCGGCCGATCCCGACCGCTTCCCGGACCTCTCCCTCACTGTGGTAAAGCTCATGGGTGCGGGTGAGTACGTGGCGTTCCGGCCGGGCGACGAGCCGATCGGCCACTTCGCCCTCGCGGTCACCGACTACACCCACGGCACCGCCCCGAACCGACGCTACGTTGACCTCATCATCCAGCGACTGGTGAAATCGGTCATCGGTGGAGAGCGCTACCCTCCCTATGCCCTCTCCGAGCTCGACGCCCTCGCCCTCCGGATGACCGACCGGGAGAAGGCATCCCAGAAGGTCGAACGGTTCACCCGGAAGGCTGCGGCCGCGGTCATGCTCCAGGGGAGGATCGGCGAGACCTTCGAGGCATTCGTCACTGGCGCCTCGGAGAAGGGGACCTACGTCAGGCTGATCGATCCGCCGGCCGAAGGGAGGGTCGTATGGGGCTGGCAGGGGCTCCGGGTCGGCCAGAGGGTGCGCGTCCGCCTGCTGGCGACGGATCCCTACCTGGGTTTCATCGACTTCGGCCATACCGGGTGATGGGCAGCCGGGCTCTAGTACCCGAGCGGCTCCCTGATCAGGACGAGTGTTACCCTCCCATCGGTGTCTTCGCGATCGAGGATCACGTACTTGCCGATATAACTTCCCGTGCCGTAGACGTGCTGCGCACGCTGCTCCTCGAGCGGCAGAGCGTACTCCTGGCACCGCCGGAGGGCATCATCGAGGGTGGAGACGATCTTGTTCGCCCCCGAGACGAGTATGAGGTTTGCCGCCGCATGGGGCCAGGCTCCCGTCCGGCTCCCGGTCTTGTCACACCCGACGACCTCCCCTGACTCGGCGATGGCCTGGACGCCGGAGAGGAAATAGTCGGCGGCGACGCTCTTTCTGCGGAGCGCGTGCCGCTTCTCTGTATCGTTCTCGGCGGTGATGACCGCGTGGTAGTTGCGCCATCCCTTCGGGTTCTCTTCGAGCACCTGGTCGTAGCCTATCTCGACCAGGGTCGTCGAGAAACCGTTCATGACCTCGCCCCCCTCGGGGATCAGGTCCACGACGGCCTGGAGCGCATCCTTCGCCGTGTCCACGAGGATCACACGGATATTCCGCGCCTCGATCGCGGCCACCGTCTTTTGGATCGTCGCATCGTCCGGTATCCGGTTCCACCGGCCTGCATCGACACCGGCATCAGCCATCAGGTTGGCCGCGCTGTATCTGGTGACCGTACTCACCATCTGCTGGGTAGCATCTGCCATAAGATCACCCCGGGCACGGGAGGATGCCCTCCCAGATATATCTATGGATGGTGGTGATCCCCGAACTGGATCCCCGGCGGGCCGGGATGGGGTGGTTAGCGTCGTAGCCGCGTCTGCAACCCGGGTGTCCATTGGCCATGGGTGAGGCGCCCCGCTCCCGAACCCCCCGGGGAGCCTGATCTTTTCGTCCCTGAAAAATTCAGGAGGCCGGTGCGGCCTCCGGCGCCACTTCTTCGGTCTCCACCGGCCCGCTGTCCCAGATGAGGGCATCGGCCATCTCGGTCATGATCACCCTCGAACCGGGCGGGACCCGGATCGCATCCCCCACATCTTCAGGGGCTCCTGCCCAGACGACCTGATGCCTGAACTCCCCGCCGGGCAGCAGCACCACGACGCTGTAGGAGCTCATACCCTCTCCAGGCACACCCTCTTCCTTCTCCTCACCCGGGGTGATCCGGTAGCACGTGAACGTGACCGGTCCCGGCTCTCCCGCTCTCCTCTCTTCTGCTCCACTCTTCATACGTGATTCCTCCGCTATCCGGGCGGGCGGGGCCCTCGCGGTTCTGCAGAGCCTCCTGGTGTATCGAGGCCGCCTGTCCTTCCCCGGTCAGGATCCGCCCGCCCCGAGGGGTCACCTCCTCTGGCCCCTCTCCTAATAATACCTTACCCATCATACCGCCGCACACCCGGGCGGTGGGGAAGAGGTGCTGATTGGTATCGGTCGCCAGAGGTGGTTATAAGCGGCATCACCGGCCTTCAGGGCGGGTGCGGCTCCCACCTGATGCAGGCGCGGCGCACCTGATGCCTGAGCACCAGCCCCTCTCCCCCCTCCCCGGTGAAGCGTGCGGCAAGGTATGCTCTGAGGGTCTCCTCCTGTTCCGTGGTCTCGATGAGGAGCCGCCCCCGGAACGCATCCACCCCGGCATCGAGGTCGGGAACGCTGAACCTGTGCTCATACGAGGAGACCGAGACGTCGGGGTGGATGCCCATCTGGTGGAGGAGGTTTTCGATGACATCTGCCTTCGGTCCGGGCTGGTACGGCACTCCGTGGAGATCCGGCCAGGTATCGAGCATGACCTGCTCCCAGTAGGGCAGCCCGGCGAAGTGGAAGACCGCGACGGTCCCCGAGCAGACACGGTTCATCCTCTCTATAGCCGTCCGCAGGTCCGGCATCCCGAGCGAGAATGATGCAAAGGCGATATCGTAGGGCGGATCGAGGTCACGATCCAGGTCGATCTCTTCCCAGTGCCCGCCGACGATCGCCACATTCTCGATACCGGCTTCCCTGACGGTCTGCCGCAGGACTTCGCGCATCGCCCGAGCTGGTTCGACCGCCGTGACCGCTGCCGCCTGCCGGGAGAGCGGGATAGCGATCGCGCCCGCGCCGGCCCCGATATCGAGGATACGGGACTCTGGGGTGACCGGGAGGGAGGAGATGACCCAGGCGACGCGTCCGCAGTCATCCTCGGAGGAGGCGGCACGGCTCCTGGCCTTCTTGCGGTCGTCCCAGAAGTCAGAACATCCTCGGTTCCTCTTCAGGGCGGTGCTCGTCTCCATCCTGGAGCGCCAGACGTCGTTCCAGTCGGCCTCTGTAGCTACATCTGAGGTGGCCATTCATCCAATGGTGGAGCGGGGGTGAGCAAAAATGTAGTTATGTCTCTCTCCGGCTGGGCGGTACCATACTGGCCTACCTGGCGATCGGGGCCTTCGAGATGGCGGCACCCCCGTCGCCCCGGAGACCGGCCTCCGCGGCCAGCACCGAGAGGCCGAGCTGAGCGTTCCTCCGTGCGTAGTCAAATGATACGTGGTCGATGGTATCCTCCGGGGTATGGGCTGGACCGTGCTCCTCGGAGTGGGTCGTCACCGCCGGAAACCCCCGCACCTGGAAGGACGTATGGTCCGACTCACAGGTATGGACGTTTGTGGTCAGGGTGAAGTTCGTGGCGTAGATGGTGTTATGATCGATCATGAGCGCTGCGATATCCGCGGATCGCTCGTCGTATATGATATCGAGGACCGAACGGTTCTCCGGGTCGTAGCAGGTCGAGTCGAAGTTGATGTAGAGGGTTATCGGGTCCGACGATCTGGCCGCGTGCTCGACGTAGTCTATGCTACCGTAACAGCCGTCTTCCTCGGCGTTCCAGAGTGCGAACCGCATGGTTCGGTCAAACGAGTGCCCGCTCATCACCCGGGCAAGCTCCAGGACGATCGCGACACCGCACCCGTTATCGGTAGCCCCGGGCGCCCGGGCAAGATCAGAAGATATGCTGTCGTAGTGCGCTCCCACCATCACGACCTCGTCGGAGGTGTTGGCACTCCCCGGGAGCGTCGCGATGACGTTGTTGAGGCACCCTCCCTGGAACTCCACCTCAAGCCCCGGTATATCGGTGAGTCTTGCGTAGAGGTACTCGCCCGCTGCCCGGTTTCCGCCCGACCCGAACGCCCGTGTCGGGATCTCCTGCAGGGCAGACACCGTGTGCTGGAGCTCGGATTCATCGATCTCGGCGATGATCTCCGCTATGGCAGGGTCATACTCCGGCTTCTCCTCGGCCCTGCCGGCGGCGCTCGCTGGAGCAACCGCAAGAAGGACTGCGATGCCAGCGATCAGTAATGCGCAGGGCAGCGCCTTTGTGGATAGGTTATCCTGACGGTGCACAGTTATCACACAGAGGGTGCCGATCCGGGACCCGGTGACATATACCTTTGCCCTGGCGGCGGAAGATCTCCTGATCGGTAGAGGGTGACGCAAACAGGGCTGATGCCCGGGATACGGCACCTGACCCCTGATTCAGCCCGCGTGACCAGGTATATACCCCATGAGGAAGACTGATCTGTACGTCCGGGGGTCCGGGGAGAGATCGTCATGCCAGAGCGACCATCAGCAGGTGATGAGTCAACCCTCTTTCGGTGGATGAGGCTTGAGATCGGCAGGATCAACGATGGGGTTGTGGTGGAGCGGAAGCGCCTCTCCCATCTCCTGAGGGAGGAGCACCCCTCATCCACCACGAAAGGCGGGAGCGAGTACACCTTCGACCGGGATGTCCTGCTCCAGCTGGAACAGGCTCTCCCTGGAGAGCTACAGAGACGACTCCGGCTCCCGATCCTCTTCTACTTCGACTCAACAGTCCCGGATAGCTTCTTCCTCGCGGACGAGGCTGCCCTGCAGGCCCTCCAGCACGTAAAGGAGGTCAGTCCTCTCCGGAGGATGCGGGACGGAAGGCTCTGGGTGGCGAAACCCATCGTGTACGCCATCATGAACCGGTATCCGACGGCCGTGCAGATCGTGATGAGGTAAGGGTGGGATGTGTCAGAAGAGAGGGGGGATCTGATCCATCGATCCCCTGACCTCCGGCAGGGGATCTGTCGGCCAGACCCCGGACTGGCGGATGGTGTCGTATGCGGCCGGTGAGATCTCCCCGGACCGGTCGATGGGCCTCTGGGTCTCACCGCCCGGTGAGGGTGCGGCGGTGCGATTGTCCTGCGGCCCGATGGCGATGCAGGCAACGAGTCCAGCGATGATGATCGCCTGGATGGTCACAGTCAGTCGAACAGCTATCTTCTGCTGGTCTATGTCAGTCACCTCGCATGCCGAGTGGTGGGGATTCTATTTAAATCTTGTTGAAAATATAAAAATATGTTCCCTCTACGCTCATCCATCTCCCACGCGTGATAGCAGATTCCCAGGCAACCCTGCGTCCGGCACACCTCCCCCGGTGACCCCGGCAGCGGGCAGAAAGCGGCCCGCATCCCCGGATCCTGACCGCACCAGCCGAGGTTCAATAGGGCCTCACTTCTTGATGTGCCATCCCCCCGTCGCCCCGGGGATGCAGTCGATCTCAGGGGAGTAGGGCTTGATATCCAGCACCGGGGTGCCGTCGAGGGCATCGAGCCCCCGGACCACCAGGACGCCGCCATCTCGCCGGACCAGATCGACGATCCCAAAACCGATCGGGTTTGGGCGGGCTGGCGAGCGGGTGGAAAAGACTCCTCGGGCCCGGGTCTCCCCGGGCGGCTTTGCGAAGAGATGCCCCCGCTCCGCCCTATCGAGCCAGTAGAGCACGATGAGGTGGCTGCTCCGCTCAACCCCCTCAAGCCCGGGGATGTATGCATCGTCGATGTGGATCTCTGCGAGGATATCCGCCGCCAGCCGACCCTGGCGCGGGGCATCGCCCCGCTCCTGATAGGGGGACTGGATGAGACCGATGGGGACGCACTCCATTACAACCATGCCTCTACACCCTCCCTGGCCTCGAATCAAGCACCTCATTGCAGAGCCGATCCACGACCTGAATATAGGGGTGCTCCCGTGGCACGCTCTCGAACCCGACCGCTGCAAAGCCCTGCACCAGCTGCCGCACCTCGTCGGCGAGGACCATCAGGTGTTCTTTTCTGATACGGTACCGGCCGGTGAGCTGGCGCACGACCAGCTCTGAGTCAGATCTGACCTTGAGCCTTCCCTGCGTGAACGCCTGGGCGGCACGAAGACCGTTGATCACGGCGCGGTACTCGGCCACGTTGTTGGTCGTTATCCCGATGTACCCGGAATCGCTGGCAGCGATGGATCCTCCCTGCACGATCACGTATGCCCAGGCGGCATCTCCAGGGTTTCCCCGTGATGCGCCGTCGGTGTACAGCGTCACCGTATCGGATGCTGTCACCCTCGCCTCCTCCGACTCTTTGCAATGAGCATCATCCATCGATCATCCGATCTCTGGAGGGTTATTGATATCGCTTCTCCGGGAGAGGCGGGTCGCTGACCGAAAGATGTTCATGGGAGGGTGGTGAAGGCATGGTCCATGCTGGGTTCGGGCCGGATCGTTGAGGATAGAGCGCTACGAGATAAAATCGGTGTCTTTGAAGATCGAACCGATGCTGGAAGACGGCTGGCATCCATCCTCTCATCGATGGAGACGATCGAGGACGCGGTGATCTGCGCCATCCCTGCCGGGGGGGTGCCGCCGGGACTTGAGGTGGTGCGGGTGCTCAAGGCACCGCTCCGGATCGCGGTGGTGCGGAAGGTGCAGATCCCCTGGAACCCCGAGGCCGGGTTCGGTGCCGTGACATGGGATGGACGGGTCTTTCTGAACCGCGCTCTCATGGCCGGGCTCGATCTCTCGGAGGCCGATGTGGAAGCTGCGATAGCGAAGGCAAAATGGAGCGTCGAAGAGCGGATCGAAAAGTTTACGGGTGGCCGTGGCCTGGAGCCGGAACTCACCGGCAGAGTCGCGATCCTGGTCGACGACGGCCTTGCGACCGGGTATACGATGCTCGCCGCCGTCGAGGCTGCTCGCGCAGAGTCGCCCCATCGGATCATCGTAGCGATCCCCACGGGGTCGCTCCATGCCGTCACCTTCATCGCCGGGAAGGCGGATACCGTCATCTGTCCAAACATCAGGACCGGCCGCGCCTTTGCAGTGGCGCAGGCATACGAACGGTGGCATGACCTCACCGATCAGGAGGTGCAGGAACTGCTGATCCAGGCTCGGGACATGGGGCTTGTCTGATCCGGCCACGGTGTCTGACCGGATCCTGTGCCGCAACAGGTATATATTGATCGTCCCCATGAAGGCGCCGAAGGAGCGAATCGCATATGAAGGACCTGACGATAGAAGTTGATTTTGATCAGTTTCCTACCAGATTCACCTGTGATGGGGACGGCATCTCTCCGAGGATCAGGGTATCGGGATCGGATACGCCCTACCTTGCGATCATCATGGACGACCCGGATGCCTCGAAGGGCACGTTCACCCACTGGCTCGCATGGAACGTACCATCGACCGGGGAGATCCCCGAGGGCGTCCCGCCGGAACCCCGTATATCCCACCCGCTCTCCGCCGTCCAGGGGATGAACGACTACCGGAGAACCGGTTACGGCGGCCCCTGCCCATCGCCGGGCAAGCCGCACCGCTACTTCATCCGGATCTGGGGCCTGGAGGAGAAGATCGACCTCCAGCCGGGCGCTGAGCGGGAGGAGCTGGAGGGTGCGCTCGCGGCCGCCACGGAGTACGGCGAGACGATGGCGACCTACGGCCGCAAAGCAGCGCCTGAGGGGGCGCCGGGTGCCGGGCACCGTGCCTGAAGCGCTCCCCACAACCCTTTTACCGGGTCACGGTGAAGACCTGAGCATGGATTCCAGGGTAGGTACGCTATCGGTCTCCCTCCGTTCAGCAGAGTTCCCGAGCTGGAACACCTGCGACGGCCCGGACATCTCTCCAGAGGTGAGGATACGGAGACTCGCCCCGGATGTGCGATCCATGGTGATCTTTGCCCTGAACCCCTATGAGCCCGGATGCTCCTTCACCACCTGGATCATCTGGAACCTGGATCCGTCGCCCGTGGTCCCGGAAGGTATCCCGCAGCAGGGCGTCGTGACGGCTCCGGTGGATGCCGTCCAGGGGGTGAACGACTACGGGACCCTCGGTTGGCGTGGTCCCTGCCCCCCGGGAGGGGAGACGCACCGTTACTACTTCAAAGTCTACGGGCTCGACGCCATGCTCACTCTCCCGGCTGGCGCCGGCAAACAGGATCTCATAGATGCCATGCGGGGGCATGTCCTCCAGTTCGGCAGAACCGTTGCCTTCTACTCCCGGTGACCATGCGAACCATTTTTCTATCCTGGATCTGATGAAACGATCGTCGATGGAGACTGATAGTATGGTACAGCTCACCGTAAAGTTGGACTTTGAGGATTTTCCAGAGGTCCATACCTGCAGGGGTGCGAACCGGTCACCTCCCATCCAGGTGGGGGGACTGCTCCCGGACATCAAGTCCCTTGCCATCCTCGCGACGGCGAGCCCCCGGGAGGTGGCGTCGAGGGTAGCATGGATCCTCTGGAACCCCCCCGTCGTCTCTCTGATTCCGGGAGGGTTCCCGGCCGAGGGGGTGACAGAGTCCCCCTCTTCCTGCTGTGCAGGGCATAAACGATTTTGGCAGCATCGGCTACCGGGGCCCCCGCCCGGGGCCCGGGGAGGGTGAAGCCTACCTCTTCCGGGTTTACGCGCTCGATATCGACCTTGCACTCCATTCAGGGGCAACTTGGGAGGAGATGATCCGGGCGGTGGAAGGATCGCTGAGTCAATCGGGGGAAGTCATCGCTTTTGCGATCGAATAGGGGGGGAAGCGGGGATGAGGACCCCGCCTCCCTCACATGGGAATGGGTATAAGCGGGCTCTGCTTCTCGATGTTTTTTGCGACGAAGGCCATCTCCTCGCCGAGCATGCGGACGATGTCGTCCATCGTGACGATCCCGGTGAGTTTTCCTGCATCGTCGACGATAGGCATCCTCCTGATACCTCTGTCAGCCATCTTCTGGACGGCCTCATAGATCCCCATACTATCCGGGAACGTGACCACGTCCCGGGACATGATCTCCTCGGTCCGCACGGTTCCGGGATTCTTTCCCTGTGCCAGAACCCGGATCACGAGATCGCGGTCGGTGAGTATACCTCGGGGGCGCCCATCGGTGCCGACGACGATGACGCTTCCGACGTTCTTCTCACCCATGATCTTCGCCGCATCCACTGCTGGCGTATCCGATGAGATGGTAACGACCTGTCCACGACAACATTTCATAAGTCCCATATCACTACCTCCGTTGACGGCTGATTCATACCCGAGATGGTATATGAACATACCCCACATCCCCTCCCATGCAGGATCGATTGATAGACCGTGCACAACCGATCGTGGATCGGTTGTCGACTACTCTCGGCCAACCGCCCGGTAGATCACATCTGGTGTCGCCCACGATATCGAAGAAGGTTTATCCGGGTGTGGGGTTATGATAAAGCTCATGAAGAGATCGATCGGTCCAAGGACTCTCCTCTATCCTCATCCGGTCCTGGTCGTCGGGACATACGGCTCCGATGGTCGGCCGGATGCCATGGTCGCCGCATGGGGGGGTATCTGTTCATCCCAGCCCCCGGCGGTGGCGGTCTCGATCCAGAAGGGTCGGCAGACCTACGAGAACCTGATCGGGCAGCGCGAGTTCACGGTCAGCATACCGTCGGCGGACTACGTGAAGGAGGTCGACTACTTCGGTATCGTCTCGGGCCGGGATTCGGACAAGTTCGCCGCCACCGGGCTCACGCCGGTGAAGGGCGATCAGGTGAACGCACCCTACGTCGGGGAATTTCCGGTCGCCCTCGAGTGCCGGCTCCTCCAGACGGTCGAGATCGGGGTGCATACCCAGTTCATCGGGGAGATACTCGATGTCAGGGTGGATGAGAGCGTAATCGGGCGGGACGGCAAACCTGATATCGAAGAGATCCGGCCGTTCGCCTACGATTCAATTCGGCGGGAGTACTATGGGCTCTCCGGGGTGATTGCAGAGGCATTCACGGTGGGGAGAGAGATCAAGAGGTGAGCCGGGGATCCGATCCCCCCATCACCGGACCCGGGTCCCCGGCCCGACCGGGCGGAGGGGGACGAGGAGGGAGGCCTCGTCACCGGCCGCAAGGATCATCCCATCGCTCTCGACGCCGAAGATCCTGGCCGGGGTGAGGTTTGCCACGAGCGCCACATCCTTCCCCTCCAGTTCGTCGGGCGTGTAGAACTCCGCAATACCGCTGACCACCTGGCGCTTCTCACCCCCGAGATCGACGATGAGCCTGTAGAGTTTCTCTGAACCCTTGATCGGTTCAGCCGAGACGACCCTGGCTATCCTGATATCGAGACGTGCAAACTCCTCGATGGAGACGGTGCTCTCCTTCTTCTGTGCAGCCTTCTCTGCCTCCTCGATCCGCACATTCAGGGTCGCCTCAAGTTTCTTGACCTGATCGCTCTCGATCTTGGTAAAGAGTGGGGCAGGTTTTGCGAGTGGCCGTGCTCCTATCGGCGCTCCGGCTTCCGATACCGGGTGGTCCGCGACGTCGTCGTCGTAGCCGAGCATCGTCCAAGCCCGTTGCATCGACTCAGGCATCACGGGCTGGAAGATGAGGAGGAGCGCTTTTACGATCTGCAGGCAGTCGGCGATGACGTGCCCTGCACGAGCACGGTCCTCCTTGATCAGCTTCCACGGGGCGTTCCTCTGAATGTAGGCGTTCCCAAACGATGCAAGTTTCATCATCGAGTCGACGGCGTTCTTGAAGTCATAATCTCGCATCTCCTCGTCGACCACGGCAAGCGTTCGCTCAATCTCCTCGATGACAGCCGGACTGACAGGGAGATCGGGCACGCCCGAGAACTCTTTCTCGGCGAAGTACATCGTCCGGTAGATGAAGTTACCCAGCGTGCCGACGATCTCGTTGTTCACCCGGTCGGCGTAGACCTTCCATGAGAAGTCGAGCTCCTTTGTGTGGTTTGTATAGGAAAGAAGGTAGTAGCGGAGGTAATCGGCCGGGAGCCCTACGTCCAGGTAGTCGTCGTTTGTCCAGACGACGTAGCCACGGGACTTCGAGAATTTCTTCCCCTCGACGGTGACCATACCGCTTGCGACCACGGCATGGGGGAGGCCGTAGCCTGCCGCCTTGAGGAGCGCTGGCCAGAATATGCAGTGATGGTAGATGATATCCCCGCCGATGAAGTGGGTGACCCCCGTCTCGTCACCGCACCAGTAATCCTTCCAGTCCGCTCCGGCGGCCTCTGCCCACTCCTTCGTGAACGATATGTAGCCGATGGGTGCATCGACCCAGACGTATACGACCAGGTCGTCGCTCCCCGGGAAGGGGACGCCCCAGTCCATCGTCCGGGAGATGCACCAGTCGCGCAGGAGTTCCTTCACCCACCCGAGGGCGTAGTTCCGGGCGGTCGCGGTGCCCTTGAGGGTGGGGAGGTACTCGAGGAGGAACTCCTGGAACGCAGAGAGCCTGAAGAAGTAGTGCTCCTGTTCCCGGCTCTCGGCCTTGCCTCCGCAGACTTTGCAGATCGCGTCCCTGATCTCGCCGGGTTCAAGGTGTTGTCCGCATCCCTGGTCGCACTCGTCCCCCCGGGCGATGGCGCCGCAGTAGGGGCAGATCCCCTCCACGTATCGATCGGGGAGGAACCGCTCGCATTCGGGGCAGTAGCTCTGGCTGGTGGTCTCTGTGTAGATGTAGCCGTTGTCGATCAGCCGCTGCACGATCGAGCGGGTGGTCTCGCGGTTCATGGGATCGTCGGTCATGCCAAATCGATCGAACACGACGCCCATCCGCCGGAACGTCTCGTAGAAGTGTTGGTGATAGCGCTCTGAGAGTTTTCTGGGGTTTACTCCCTCTCGTTCGGCGCTGATCACGATCGGGGTTCCATGGTTGTCGGAACCGCATATGAAGACGACTTCTTCGCTGGATCGGCGCATATACCGCACGTAAAAGTCAGCCGGCACGTAGGTCCGCAGGTGCCCGATATGGCAGGGACCGTTCGTGTACGGGAGTCCGCACGTTACCAGCAACGGCTTACCACTCATCCCTATTTAATCTGGTAGTGAGGCTAATAAAGATACCAGCGCATGGCACGACGTATAACGATACCGGTCCGATCTTTCGGCTCCGAGGTCGGGACGCCCGGGGTTCCGGAGCTTGCCGGGTGGTTGAGGGGGCAGCGGGGAGAGGATGTGGACCTCACCGTCTATCGGCTCGCCCGCTCACTCGACGCCCAGAGGGGAGTGACGATACCGGCCGCCGGTGGTATCTTCTATGGTGATCGGTGGCGAGATGCTCTCCTGGGCGTGGTAGGGGGGGTGCTCGTCAGTGAGCCGGGTATTGACCCATCCGCCCTGGTTGCAGATGCACGCTACATCCAGGCGAGGCGGAAGGGTGCCTGGTTCTCACTCCCCGCCCCCCACATGCTCGGGCTTCGGGATACCTACATCGAGGATGCAGAGGAGTTTTCCGAGGTAGTAGCAACCATGTATGGCAGGATCGCGCGGGAGATGCGCGATGTGGGCGCGGCGGGGCACGTTCTGATCGCCGATCGGGCGGATGCGATCGAACTTGAGGTGCTCGCCTCAAGGAAGATCGTCTTCTTCCCAAGAGACCCCGGGAGCTTCGACATCGAGCTCCTGCTCGAGTACCAGGACGACCTGATCCTCCCTGCCGGGGAGGTTGACCGCATTCTGGACCTGATGGAGCAGTTCCGCGTCCGGCGCCTGATCCTGGTCGATCCGGAGGCTGCGGACCTTATGGCCACCACGGCGTTCATCGACCATGATATGCTTGAGGCAGGGGGTTACTGCGAGGAGGGTTGTCCCAACTACTGGGGGAGCCTGGTCGAGCGGGCGTTTGTCACCCGATAGTGTTCGCCACGTCAGCAAGGTGGCGGTAGTGACGGTTCCGCTTTACGGCCCAGAAGAGGATGCGGTCGAGGATGTTGAACGGAAACGTGCCTCCCGCCGCGTGGGGGTGGCCGCCGCCGTCGAATTCGCGGGCGATGAGGTGGCTGATGGGGGGGACGGATCGGATGGAGATGCGGCCATTTCCAGAGACTATCACCTCGATGTCGGTGTCGAGTTCGTCCCTGATGGTGTGCGCGGTCTCGCTCGGGTAGCCGTAGAGCGGGGCAAACGCGATCCGATAGCGACCGCGCTCGATGATGGTGGTGTGCCGGAGGCTCCTGGTGATGTCTCGTTCCATCTCGCGGAGGATCTCTGCATACTCGTTCTCGACCTTCTCATCGGTGATGGTGCCCTGGACGAGGTTGTCGCGGACGTGCTCCCGGCAGCCCTTCCGCATGACGACCTGGCCGAGCATCTTTGACCGGGGGTCCTGGTGCTTCCAGAGGTCGTAGTCGCAGACGATCCGGGCGATCTCTTCTGCTACCGCGTCGCCGGGCGCGAGGTCGCGGGCGACGATCCCGGTGGCGCAGGTGGTGACATCGATATGGAGGAGGCCTGTCTTCTTCTTGACGGCCCTGGCCTCTTCATCCCTCCAGCGGTGGTGGTCGCGCCACTCGATCCGCCACCCGTTCGATCGGGCTCTGGCGAGTCGCTGCTCGACGCCCTGCTGGTATCCGAGGTCGGATATGCTGAGGAGGTCGCCCCGTCCGGGGGAGCTGGCCACAGTGTCAAGGTTCGTGAGGAACCTGCCGACCGAACACCAGATGGTGAAGACGTCCCCGTACTTCCTCCGGTGGATGGCGTCGCTCCCGACGGCGTCGAGATCGTTATGCGTGAGGTGCACGACGCTCCCGGTCCGTCCGGAGAGCGCCTGCGTGAGGCCTGCACCACGGGTAGCTGACTTCTGATCACTCCGGCCCATTGTCCTGTAGTATCGCCGTGGAGGATGATAAACAGGCGGTCTCTCAAGATCGGTGGATGCGGGGACGGGCGCTCCGCTGCTTTCCCCGGAATATATGGTGAGGCGATAGATTTTTCTTCTTCCCCTTCCAATAAATTGTACCTGTGTTGCGAGAACCAAGCAACCGGAATGCTCAATCTGCTTCCTCAGGGCAGGTACTGCCTGAGCAGAGTGATCGAGCGCCCCTGTAGCTCAGACTGGGAGAGCGCCAGACTGAAGATCTGGTTGTCCCCGGTTCAAATCCGGGCGGGGGCACTCCGGGTAACTTTTCAAATGCCTTTTTTGAGGATGATGTTTTATGAAGCAACTGATAGTAGGATAGCTCCTGCCGTGTGAGCTTTAACCCTGAGTGTGAGTTGCTGCTCTATGGATTTCGACCGGGTTCTCTGAGATCGACTATCAGTTACATGCTGGAGCACTACCGATATCACTTGAGGCGTAACCCCGGTTGCCTCCGTGCCGGAGCGAGAAGAGGAAAGAGGAGTATCAGGCGACATGGTGAGTCTGGCGGCAAGGGCAGTCTGCCACGGAGTATCACTCTCCGCCAGCCCTGCTACCGGGGAAAGACGTGGACCGCCGAGGCCTTGAAGATGATGTGGGCCCGCTCCCCCTCGGCAAGATCCAGGCGGGCAACACTCTGCCTGGTCAGGACAGCGACGAAGGGCAGACCTGCGTCCACCACGAGCCTTGAGAAGATACCGTTTTGTTGGATCTCGACAACTGTTCCCGAAAAAGCGTTTATGGCGCTTGATTCAAACGCCTCACGAGAGACGATCACCTCTTCGGGCCGGATACCGACGCAGACATCGCCCTCGACTGTGGTGACCGTCCGGAGGGTGATGGCGCCGAGATCGATCGTCGCCTCCCCGCTCCTGATCCTCGATACCCCATAAAAGACGTTCTCCATACCGGTGAAGGCGGCGACGAACTCGGTAGCTGGTCTCCTGAAGACCTCATCGGGTGTGCCGGTCTGGACGATTTTCCCGTTCTGCATCACCGCCACCCGGTCAGCGAGAGCGAAGATGTCCTCGAAGTGGTGGGTGATGTGGATGACCGTCGTGCCGGTCGTCCGGTGGATGGATTTGAGTTCCCTCCTGAGGCGGTCACGGGTGGTGGCGTCGAGCGCCGAGAGCGGTTCATCCAGGAGGAGGATGCGAGGACGGAGGACAAGTGCCCTTGCGATCGCGGCCCGCTGCTGCTCACCGCCGGAGAGCGTTCCCGGTGTGCGCCCGAGGAGATGGCCTATCCCGAGCATGTCTGCGGTCTCAGAGACCAGATCCCTGATTCGGGCAGGATCAGCCTTCTGCTGCCGGAGACCAAATCCTATGTTCTCCTCGATGGTCAGGTGCGGAAAGAGCATGTAGTCCTGGTAGACCATACCGATCCCCCGATCTTTTGGTTCGGTGTTGGTGATATCCCGACCATCGAGGCTGATCGTCCCTGCCTCGGGTGTATAGATCCCCGCGATCGTCTCAAGGAGGATCGTCTTCCCTGCTCCGGTCGGCCCGAGGATGATGAAGTACTCTCCGTCGACGACGGCCAGATCTACGCTGTCGAGTGAGAACTCCCCGAGGGAGAGGGAGAGTGCCCTGACGCTGAGCATCAGAAGACCCCCCGGCCGCCGCTGAAACGCTCGAACACAACAAGCGATGTCACCGATATCGCTATCAGGATGATCGATGCGGCTATGGCAAGATCGAGATCCCCGGTCGACATATTCAGGAAGAGCGCTATGGGCAGGGTCTCGGTCTTCATCTGGGTGGCTCCCGCGAGCATCAGGACCGCACCGAACTCTCCAATGGACTTTGACCAGGTGATGATGAGACCGGCGATGATGCCGCTCCGGGCAAGCGGGAGGGTGACCTGATGAAACGCCCCCCACTCGGTGCACCCGAGCGTCCGGGCGACATGCTCGTAGCGGGGGTTGATCGTCTCGAAGGCCGATCGGGTGACCCTGACCATGTAGGGAAGATTGACAAAGAACTGGGCAATGATGATCCCGAGCGGAGTGTAGATGACATCAAGGCCAGCGGCCGAGAGCATCTGCCCGAACTTTGAGGGACCATAGAAGATGAGCAGTGCAACGCCCGCAACGAGCGGCGGGAGGGCAAGCGGGATATTGAAGATGCTGTTTATGAACCCTCTCCCCGGGAATGAAAACCGGGCGAGGGAGTAGGCGACCGGGATGGCGCCGATCACGCAGAGGGTGGTCGAGATCGCCGACGTGATGAGCGAGAGCTTGATGGCAAAGAGGATCTCAGGGGCGGTGAGACTCTCAATGAGAGCCGGGAGTGGTGGGTAGACTACGAGACCGACGATGACCACGACCATGTAGGCTACCAGGCCGAACAGGATCGTGAGGAAGAGTACCTTAAACGCAGAGGGGTGGGGGAGGGCATCCCGGTTCGGGGGCAAGGCCGACCAACCTAGAAGGATCCGCTCTGTCGCTTGATCTGCTCGACGTGCCCGGACGTCACCCACCCTGATGTTGCGTCAGGGACACTATCAAACGCAGGGATGTACGGCTTGATATCGAGTACCGGCGTCTTATCAAGGATATCGGTGCCTTCGATAGAGATCGATCCTTCTTCGATCCCAAGTGCTCTGACGACCGATATGCCGAGCCTGTTCGGGCGGTTGAAATGCCGGGTCGCGAATATGCCATGCGGTTCAGCACCGTCGATGAGCGGCCGTTCGCTGAGCTCTTCACCGGTTGCCCGGTGGAATCTGTAGATGAGGATGATGTGGGAGAACCCTTCAAGCGCGATGAGTCCTTCCTGGAACTCCGGGTAGATCTCCACCGTTCCGGAGGTGGTGGCAAAGATACTCTGGATCGGGGTTGCCGCTGGGTCTGAGAGTGAGGTACGCACTACACCGATTGCCCTGCAGGAGTATTCGTCGTCCTTGCTCATGGCTTGATTCCCTCATACTTCGGGTCTGGGTAGGTCGGGAACCCGTGTTTTGCAAAGAACGCCTTCCCCTCATCGGAGGTGACGAACTCGACGAACTGCTGAGCAGCGTCCGATTGCGTCGTGAAAGTGGTCTTACCGATTGGAACGATGAGGGTGAGCCCATCTTCCTGTGGAAGGTCGATGGTATCCATCTTCTCAGGATCGATTACGTCGAGCGTGAGGAGCGAGGCATCGACAGTGCCCATAGTCATCGCGACCACCACTTCATTGATCGTCGGTCCCCGGAGGACGACGTTCTCCTCGACGGCATCGCGGATACCGTGCTTCTCGAAGAGTTTATCACCGACTTTTCCGATCGCGGTCGATTCAACGCCGCCGAGAGCGATCTTCAACCCCGGCCGGGCGAAGTCTTCGACTGAGGTGATATTCTTTGGGTTCCCCTTCTGGATGGCAATGATCGGGACGTGGTAGGCGACGTACCCGGGTTCCTCGACCAGTCCTTTATCCTGGGCGATGCGGTAGTCGGGTGTCCCGCCGGAGACGAAGACGTCGCCCTTCCGGGAGAGCTCCATCTGGCTCACGAGTGTGCCTGCACCGGCGTAGGTGTAATCGACGGTGATACCGTACTTCTCGGTGAATGCTGTCCCGATGTCGTTCATCGGCTTCTTGAGACCTGCACCGGAGTAGACGAGTATCGATGTCTCGGTTGTGTCGTCGTCTGATTGTCCGGCTATGCACCCTGCCGTGCTGAGGAGGGCGGCGAGGATGACAGCGGTAACCAGTGTTATGGCTTTTTTCGTCATAGATACTGTTCAGTATCCGTCCTGGCCAGTATTAAAGTACTATATTTTACTTTCGAGTTATATAAGTATTGTTAACTTAACTTACTCTTATATTAACAGAACCGATCGTCCGATCGCATGGTTCGAGCGGATTCTGATCTCGTGGTCAACCATCCGGCACGTTCATCGGGGTAAGCATCGAATTCCGGAACGTAGGGCTTGATATCGAGCACCGGGGTGCCGTCCAGGATATCCACGTCTTCGACGGTGAGCGTCGCGCCATCGACGGCAATCAACTTGAGCATGGTGATCCCGATCGTATTCGGGCGACGGGGTGCCCGGGTCGCAAAGACACCGCGCGTTGCTTTATCAAGGAACGGGACCACTTCGAGCGAGTAACCATTGGAGCGATGGAAGTGGTAGAGGACGATGATCCGGGAGAAGCCCTCGAGATCTTTTAATCCAGTGGCATAGGTCGGGTCAAGTTCGATCGTGCCCCGGACGCCTCGGGCGCCGACGGGTTGGATTGGCATATCTCTGGGGTCGCTGAACGGGGAGTGGACGGTGCCGATCGGGGTAAATACGATCTCGGTCATGGATATTTCCTTTGGTTGTACTACGACAAAAATTAAGTGGGTTTGTATACGGGCAGGACCGAGAGGCGAGGCGTTATTGGGTGCGGATCAGTAACATCTTCTTGTATTCCCCTGAAACAAGGCCATCCTCCGGCCCCATGGTCTTTACCATCAGCGGACTTTGGCCTTTGCGGCTGCGATCCTGGCCCGCATATCCTGTGCGGCGGTGGTGATGTTGGGCTGCCCGACGACTGCTGATATCACCGCCACCCCATCTGCCCCCGTGGCGATGACGCTGTCGACGTTTTCTACGGTGATCCCTCCGATTGCGATGAGAGGGAGGAGGGGGACTGCGGAGTGAATCGCAGAGAGCGTGGATAATCCATGGCCCGGGCCTGCATCGTCCTTCGATCTGGTTGGGAATGTCGGGCTGAGTGCCACGTAATCAGCGCCCATCATCGCGGCGTTTACTGCCGTAGCAACCGATCGCACCGAGGCTCCTATGATGAATCCGGGCGGAGCAATCCTCCGCGCGTGCTCGATGGGGAGATCATCCTCGCCGAGGTGGACACCATCGGCATCGGCGGCGAGAGCCACATCCAGACGATCGTTCACGATAAAGAGCGCGCCGGCATCGAGTGTGATCTCGCGGATGGCAGAGGCTGCAGTGAAGAGATCCCTGCCAGAAAGTCTCTTGTCGCGGAGCTGAATCACATCGGCACCGCCGGAAGCGGCACGCTGTGCTATCTCGGCGTGGGAGAGGCCGCGCCCTATCTCCTCATCGGTGATCACGTAGAGGTCATATGCCATAGGAGGGCCCATCTATCCTTGCGTACCTCGCAAGATCGTCAGGGGTGAGCCTTGCGAACTCGTCAAAGAGCGCTGTCCTGAACGAGTACGGACCACGTGCTCCCCTCGCGCCTCGCTCCCCGGCCAGGCCGAAGGCTGCGAGCGCCGCCGCTGTCGAGACCGCGTGATCATCCCCGACCGCGGCAAACGTTCCCGTGACCGATGCGGCCATGCACCCGGTCCCGGAGAGGCGGTTCATCATGGGATCGCCGTTCTTGACCAGGAAAACCCTTCTCTGATCGGCGATGACATCGACCGCCCCGGTCATCGCCACCACGGCACCGATCGAGCGGGCACACTCCAACACCGTCTCGATGGGATCGTCAGGAGCCCCGCCTGAGTCCACCCCCCGGACGCTCCCGCCGGTTCCGGCGAGAACCCCGATCTCGCCTGCGTTCCCCTTCAGAACAGCGATCTCGAGGGAGTCGAGGAGTCGCCAGGCGGTCTCGGTCCGGAAACGGGTCGCCCCAACTCCGACCGGGTCGAGGATGAGAGGGATGCCGAGGGTGTTTGCCCGGCGGCCTGCTATGAGCATCGCATCGACCTGTCCCTGCGAAAGCGTCCCGATGTTGAGGACGAGGGCGCTTGCAGCGGTAACCATCTCGGCGACCTCCTCGGGGGCGTCGGCCATCACCGGGGCTGCCCCGGCGCAGATCGTTATGTTCGCACAGTCGTTTACCGTGACGCTGTTTGTGATGTGATGCACCAGCGGCCGCTGCGATCGCACGGCATCGAGGAGGCCTGCGAGGGTTGCGCCGTCTATGAAGCGTGCCGATGAATCGTTGTTCTTGCTCTCCGGCATGGGTACACTATCTGTTTCTCGAACAATTTCATGAAATCGGTCGTTGTCATGTATGCACTGGTTCGGGTTCCATACTGGATAGAAACCGCTAAAGCGATCTATCCCCTATTCTCCGTTGGGGTGGGTGAAGATGGTACTCAGCATAAACCGTGCGGCGATGCGCATCGTGAGGGAGATGCTCGACTGTCAGGATGAACTTGGGGTTGCGGCTACAAGGTTAAAGAACGGCGCGACATGCATCGACTGCGGCGTCCGATCCCCTGGAAGCTATCGGGCGGGGTCTCTCTTTGTGGAGACCTGCCTTGCGGGGCTTGCAGAGACGAAGGTAACCCTCGGCCGGGTGGGCAGCATGCCGGTACCGTTTCTCCACCTCACCGTGAGCCATCCCCCCCTCGCATGCCTCGGGTCACAGAAGGCGGGCTGGGTGCTCAGGGTTGGAGACTACTCCGCCATGGCCTCGGGCCCGGCGCGGGCGCTTGCGATGAAGCCAAAAGAGACGTACCGGAGGATCGGTTACCGCGACATCTCAGCGTTTGGCGTCATCGCGCTCGAGGCCGATACTTTGCCGGATGAAGAGGTCACAGACTTCATCGCGGAGAAGTGCGACATAGACCCGGAAAACCTCTACGTCCTCGTCGCTCCGACCCGCAGCCTCGTCGGATCGGTCCAGATATCCGGCCGGGTCATCACTGCGACCATCCACAAACTCGAGGAGATGGGGTATGACGTTCTCCGAATCTGCCAGGCAGCGGGGTGCTCGCCAATCGCGCCCGTAAAGCGCACAGGAGTTGAGGCGATGGGGACGACCAACGACTGCAACATCTATTACGGCTCAGTCTCCCTGGTCGTGGAGGGCTACGATCCGGTCTTTGCGAAGTTACCCTCAAAGACCTCCCCTGACTATGGGCGGCCATTCGCCCGGGTGCTCAAAGATGCTGGCTACGACTTCCTCAAAGTCGACTCACTTCTCGCGTTCTCGCCGGCCGAGGTTACAATCAACGATTTGGAGTGCGGTGAGGTCTACCATTTCGGCGGTCTCAACGCCGATGTCCTGCTCGAGTCGTTTGGAGTTCTGTGAGAGGGTGGCTTGCCCGGGCAAGGGTTCTGATCTTTGCACCCCCCTCGCGAGTTCCTCATTCGATCGGAACACCCATTTATGGGTAGATTGGGCAAAAAAATAGGTCTTTGAGTCCCCGGGATCACTCCGGGGTTCTCTTCTCGCGGTACCGCGCGAGCGCCTTCTCGACGTACGACGTCATCTGCACAGCACCGACAACGCAGGCATCGGCGCACTTCCCGCACCCGATACAGGTCTCTGGGTTCGTGATCCAGGCCTTGTCGATCTTCTTCCCGAGATCCACGAGCTCGATCGAGCCTGTCGGGCAGGCCTCGACACAGTCGCCGCATCCCTCGCACGAGAAGGGGATGACCCAGGGGAACTGATCGGGCACCTTCCTCCTATTGCTGCCCATCAGATCTCAGTTCCTCTTCCTCGGCACGTCCTTCCAGCGTTGCCGTTCCCAGGCATCGAGCTCCTCCGGCGGCATGCCATCGAGCCTCAGCCCCGCTTCGTACCCGGGTTTTGTGCAGTAGAGCTCGGTCAGGCGGACAAGCAGCACCGCCGCCGCATCCACTCCCTTCTCCTCCCTCGCCTGCGCTACAACCGCATTAAAGATATCACCCGATCGGAGGATCTCGCCGGCACCCTTGAACTGGTATGCGGCGCGGATACCGCCCTGCCGGGATACGCCGAATGCGACTCGGGGGTTTTTAGCGATTACGGGCCCGATCACTGCTGCTTCATCCTCTGCAAGCGCGAATGCCACTTCGCCGCTGTCCCTCACCTCAGCGTAGCGGCCCAACACAACGGACGGCACGCCTTCTGGCGTCGCAACACAGATGTGGCAACCCATCGCTCCGATCCAGGCCTTCATCCTTTCCGTAAGATACACTGTCATATCTCGGTCACCCCCTATAGGATCTTCTCCCCTACGTGCCCGGGCTCGATAGAGTAGACCTCCTCGACATGCACGACTACCACTCCGCGCTGGACTGCCTTTGGAAAGACGATATCGGGCGGCACTTCATCCGGCGGCTCGGCCTTGTTCCAGTTCCCCCACTCGTTCAGGATATCCGTCGCGTTTGCACCGTACCAGTCGAAGTCGCGTGGGAATCCGTACTCAATATCCACGGCTTTGCCCCGGAAGACCCACCACCGTCCCTCGTCAAGCGGGTGACAGATCGTGACCGCGACGTTTGGATTTTCCTTGATGTTCGCCTTTGTCTTTAAGAGGAACATATCGGCGATCAGTATCTTGTCATCCATGTGGGTGGCGACGAACCGCATCGCGGCGATGTTGGGGTTGCCGCCCCTGCTTGACGTGCAGAGATAGATCAGGCTCCCCCCCTTACCAGGAACCCGCAGGGCATCTTTCATCTCTTTCGTAAACTTCACCATTCACTTCGCCTCCTCTGGCTACTTCACCGGATACCCGAACGCAGCGGCTCCGGCGGGTCCAAGTTCTTCACCCAATGCGCGTTTCACGAGCTGGGTGATGTAGATTGGCTCGACCTCCATCCTCCGGCAGGTCGCCCGCATTATGGAGATGCAGGCCGGACATATGAAGACGAGTTTTTCGGCGCCGGCTTTGATGGCATCATCGATGTTCTTTCGTTGAATCTCGATCGCACGTTCGTGTTGGGTGTGGAAGATACCGCACCCGCAGCAGAGCCGGTCAACTCCGGTGTATGTCCGCCCTTCCTCGACGGATGTAACACCGATCATACCAAAGATATCGGCAAGCCAGTCCGACCAGATCTCGTGATCTCCGCCTTTCGGTGCATACCGGGTCGTGCAACCGCCCTGGATGGCGATCTCGACTCCGAGCGGGTTTGTGATCCGGTCGGGATGGTCGCGGAGCCAGTCCCGGATGTACTCGAGGATATGGATCGGCCGGAACGGCACCTCGATCCCCTGTTGCATCGCAAGAGTCGTCGCCACGTTGTAACAGGCGTCGTGGGTGAAGATGATCTCATCGACCCCGAACTCTTCAGCAGCTTTCGCGAGGTTTGCGATGAACTCCGGGAGGAACTTCACGGGCCGGGATGCCCGGCCAAGATGGGTCTCGGTGAACCCGCACGCGTATGGCCCTCCGCCGATGATGGTCGCATCCTCAAACACCTGCCCTGTAAGGAACTCCCCCTGAGGTACCACCTCGTAGATCCCGCCGGCTGATATGAGCGGACCACCTGGCTTTCCCCTCCGGATGATTGTCGCCGGCTTCGTCAGCCAGTCGCTCGACGGTTTCGCATCCGCCGGGATGCCGAGTGCTCCGGTCTCTTCCTGACGCTGTGCAATGAGGTCCCAGGGGTTTGCGCCCCGAGGGCAGAAGTCGTTGCATGCTGCACAGGTGATGCACTCTTTCAGGATCTGGTGGCGGTCTCCCTTTATCAGGGATCGTATGGCGTTCTTCGCATCCTCCTCGTCGTACGATATATATGGGCATCGGACGAGGCACTCTCCCTTGCATTGGGAGAAGTCGCATTTCGATAGATCAAATGCCATTCACTACATCCCTTGATCTACCCTGTATCAGTACACCCTCTTCAACATGGGGTTGCCGGCAAGGTGGGTTCTGGACCGACTGGGGCCTCTCCAGCATCGGGCCCCTCCGGGGAGTGAGGCAACGGATGCTGCGACTCACCCCATAGCCCGGATAGGGATCTCCTTGGGCATGCAAGCACCGATATTGTTTTGTGTTAACGCTGTTAACATGTATGGCGATGAAGAAGTTCCACATTGAACTGACCGGGTTCATCGAGATGGACACCGACCAGGAGCGTGATGCGCGGATACTGACCGAGCGCGTCCTTGAAAAGATCCGTTCCGTCTTCTCTGAACATGGCGCGATACTGGATTGCAACATCGATATTGGCTCGATTACGGAAAAGCCACTCACCAAAAAGTACCGGTAGGCGATTCTATCCCGGAGCCGATCCAACGGGAGCCCAGAATCAATCCAACTCATGCCGCCGGAGGAACTCGCGAACCTTCCGGGACTCCACCCATCCATGGTCGAGCTGCCGTATGTAGCCGTTGATCCGCTCGACCTGGTTACGGATGATCTCCGCCGCCTCTTCATCGTCGATCAGCTCAGCCCTCCCCAGAGTCACCTGCAGGGGTTGGCGGATGTGATCGCCGAGGACGGCAAACTGTTCGATGTTTCGCTCGATCTGCTCGAAAGCCTGTCGACGAAGGAACTCGTTCTGTTTCCGTTCGGTGATATCCCTTCCAGTCGCCTGGACGCCAACCACCTTCCCACGCTCCAGAATCGGGGATTCATTCAGCTCGACGACCGCCGATCTCCCGTCCTTGCGGCAGAATTCGACCTCGAGCCCCTCGACCGTCTCGCCCAGCGCCAGCTTCTCCTGTGCCCTCTTCCACGTGGCGAGCGAGAGAGGACTTACGTAGTCCTGACACTTTTGGCCGATGAGCTCTGAGGGTGTGTAGCCAAGGATACGGGTCACGGCCGGAGATATGTAGGCAATTCCACTCCTGTAGTAACAGGTGTAGATCATATCAAAACTCCGCTGAGCAATCTTGCGGAACTTCTCTTCGCTTGCTATGAGTGCCTCTTCGGCTGCCTTCCGTTCGATACCCTGGGCCAGGATATTCGCCGCTGCCCGTACGAAGTTGATATCATCGTGGGTGAACCCACGGCGCGCCCGGGTGTGGGCGCCGAGCACCCCGTAGGGCGCATCATCGCCCTGGATGATGACGCTGATGCCGCTCATGATCCCCTCATTCCGGAGGAGAGCCGGACCGTGAAACCTCGTCTCAGTATCGAAATCCTCGACGATCACCGGTTCACAGGAAAGAAGCGTGTATCCCGCCTGGGAATCGGTCCCCCCTTCCACGATCTCGGTGCCGATCCGGGCTGCATCGAATCCCACCGCCACCTCGAGCAGGAATGCATCTCTGTCGGGGAGGTGCCGGAGCACTTTGGTGTACTCGACCCCGAGGTGCTTGGCTACTGCCTGGACCAGGGCATTCATCAGCTCCAAAAGGTCGGCTCCTGCAAGAGCAAACCGACCGAGATCCGCGATGGCCGCTTGCTGCGCTGCCCGGATGGCTATGAGGCGTTCAGCCTGTTTTATTGCGGTGATATCGAGGTTGATCCCGGCCCAGAGGATGATTTGTCCGTCCTCGTCCCGGACGGGGCCGCCACGCGAGAGAATGGTGCGCAATTCCCCACCCGGCTCAGACACTCTGAGCTCCCGGTCCCACCGGCACCCGGTATCGATGCAGTGCTGCCAGTCGGCAAGGGCGTCGGTCGAGCCTTCGAGCGGTATGCAGTTCAGCCACCTAGGGTGGCGGCATTCCTCAAGAGTCGTCTCCGCAAGGTCGAGGAACGAAGGAGATATGTAGAGGGCAGTGCCATCCGCCTCACAGATCCAGACACCATAGGGGATCAGATCACCGATCCCGGCGAAGATCGTCTCTGTTCCGATCTGCGCCTCGACCTTTGAGGCATTCCGCATCACTTCGTCGTGTTCCGGTGTGATATCCTGGAACCGGGCAAGCATCGACCCGGCGTAGATCTCTCCGGTCATCACCCGGCACGAAAACGAGAACCAGCGCACATCGCCATGAGACATCTGCATCTGGAAGGTGAGGTGGGATACCTCCTGCCGGGACCGGATCGCTTCAAGCACCCTGTCGGCGCAACCTCCCCCCTCCAGAATACGCGGTGCAATGTGATGGATAAAGAAGCCGTCTGCCTCCATACCCCAGGCCGCCTCATCGTCAACACCGAAAATCTCGCGAAATGACCTATTCAGTCCCGTGACGTTGTTGTTCCGGTCGAGAATGACAACAGCGTCATCGAGCTCATCGAAGCAACGATACATTTGAGGCCTCCATGGTCAGCGGATGCCGTATTATCTTTATGCCCCCCCACGCTGTATGTGCTTTCCGGGAAATTTTTTGTAAAACGCCGAGGGGGAGATTTGAACTCCCGAGGTGCCGAACACCAGTGGCTTTCGAGGCCACCGCCTTCCCGGACTAGACTACCTCGGCATAGAATCAGCCTACAGTATTTAGGTTCAGCGGCTATAATGGTATCGAAGTTATGTTCTGCAGATTAACCCTCATCCCTGACGACATCGCGCTGATCTACCAGGGCCATCCGGGCGATACCTACGAGGATGCCCTGCTCTCCTTTGGGATCAATCCTGATACAGCACTGATATTCTCAAACAAGAGGAGCCTACCGCAGGACAAAAAGATTGAGGAAGAGGAGGTTAGCATCTTCCTGACCGTTTCGCGCGGATAATTCTACTCGAGATCCGCCGGACCTGCCCCAGACTGGGTGACCAGCATATCATCGACACGGGTGAGTAGCATGGCCGTCTCAGTCGCGCTCTTGATCGCCTGGGTCTTCACGCGCTCCGGTTCGATGACGCCTGCCTCCAGCATATCCACGACCTCTCCGGTGTAGACGTTGAGCCCGGCATACTTCTTCCCATCGGCATGGGCCTTCTTGAGTGCGACGACCTTATCGATCGGATCGAACCCTGAATTCTCCGCGAGCGTCTTGGGAATGACCTCAAAAGCGTTTGCAAACGCTTCAACAGCGAGCTGGACCCTGCCGCCGAAGGTTGCTGCATAATCGCGGATACGCATCTGAAGCTCGATCTCCGCTGAGCCGCCACCCACGGTGAACTTACCGTCCTCGATGGCATCCTGGACGACCCGGGCACCGTCATAGACCGCCCGTTCAAGTTCGTCTACCAGCAGCTGGGAGGAGCCTCGCAACAGTATCGTGACGGCTTTCGGGTTGTCGCAGCCTGATATGACCGTCAGCTCGGTGTCGGGAAGTTCTTCGGCCATCTCAGCATGTCCGAGCGTCGTCGCATTAAGCTCTTCTGGCTTATTGACGATGACACCGCAGAGCGCTCTTGCGGCGAACTTCATATCACCTTCCTTCACATCTTCGACAGCGTAAACGCCATGCTTAGATAAGTAATACTGCACAGCGTCAGCGATCCCCTTCTGACAGAGAACAACGTTTGCCCCGGCGGCAACGATCGTCTCGGCAAGCTTCTGGAGGGTCTCGCGTTCCTGCTCGGAGAACGCCTTCATCTGTTCAGATGTGGTGATCTTGATCTTCGACTTCACCTGAGTCTTTGTTATCTCCAGCGGCTGTGCGAGCAGGGCAACCTTTGCGTCCTTGACCTCGGTCGGCATCTGCTCAAAGACGCGCTTCTTCTCGATGACGACACCCCGGATCAGCTCGGCGTCGTGCATAGTCTCGCCAACCACCTTCTTGATCTTGACGTCCCCCTCATCCACGGTGTACGTGCCTGATTCGGTCCTGACGGCGACCTGTCGCACGGCATCCACCACGATGCCGGTGGCCTTCCCCTTGATCGCCTCGACCGACTTGCCGGTCATGGCGGTGTCAGCGATCTTCATAAGTGTCTCCCGGTCATCGTAGTCGACCGCGATGGCCAGATCATCGATGATGCTAAGAGCCTTCTCCATACCGAGCTGGTAGCCGTGCGCGATGACCGTGGGGTGGATCTTCTGGGCGAGCATCCTCTCCGCCTCATCCATCAGCGACCCTACGAGCACGATCGCTGTCGTGGTGCCGTCCCCAACCTCACTGTCCTGAGCCTCGGCAACCTCGATGACCAGTTTGCCACCGGGGTGCTGCACCGACATCTCGTGCAGGATGGTTGCTCCGTCGTTCGTGATCACCACGTCACCGCTGGAGCTGACCAGCATCTTGTCCATTCCTCGGGGACCAAGTGTTGTCCGAACGGCGGCTGCAATTGCCCTTGTAGCCATGATGTTCGAGCGTTGCGCCTCAAATCCGCGCGTCCGCTCAACATTCTCCCGTAAAATAATGATGGGCTGTCCAGCAAGCATTGTATAATCCTCCTTTGTTCGTTAGTTTTGTTCAGATGTTCTATATATAGCATTCGATACCATCACCCCGATCCGGCGATGCAGGCTGGTCGGCGGGGATGGTTTAGCCTCCGGTCGGCGCTCCGCCCTCGCGGCCTCTCGAAGAGAGATAGCTGGGGCCAGATCCCTCATCCCAGCCTTGATACCACAAAGAGAGATTGGACCGGGATGCCGTCAACCTCCCGGGCACCTCGCTTGTCAAAGAGCGCCCAGACCGCTACCGGCGTGGCGCCGTGACGCTTGAGGAACTGTATCGTCTCAGTTAGCGTCGTCCCGGTGGTGATGACGTCGTCGATGATGACGCATCGCTGTCCGGTGATCGCGGAGAAGGGACCTACGATGGATCCGGTGGGGGTCTCACTCCGGCTGTGTTTTGCCGGGAGGTAAGCCGCGAGTTTCAGCCCTTCTTCCGCAGCGATGATGGTGGCGAGTGGGACGCCTGACGGCACGATTCCGACGGCCGTATCCACCAGATCACCAGAATCCCTCCCCCTTCCTCCCTCCATCAAGTAGAGGAAACGTTTGAGCATCATCATCGCCATATCGTTCAACAGTGTTCCATGACTCGCAACCGCCGTCCAGTCGATATGGACGTCTTTTGGGGCTTCCATACCCTTCGGCTGGGTGAGCAGCCAGGTGACCGTCTCCATCGAAAGGCCCAGTTCATCGGAGACCTGGCCTGGCGTGTGCCCCTCTGCCTGGAGTGCCTTTGCCCTCGTTATCAGCTCTTCGAGCGCGGACATGGAAGAGAGGTTTCCGGCGATCTATTTAATTTTTCGTTTGATCGGTGCACCGCAGACCGGACACTCGCCTGGCTCCCGCCAGTAGCGCCCGCACCCGCTACACCGGTAGCGCCATCTCATTACACGGGCAGGCCGCTGCCTGATGCTCCGGATTGTGATGCCGAGGCGGTGTGCGACGTTCTGGACTGCAAAATCGTCGGTGACGAGGAGAGCTGAGAGTTCCAGAGCCAGAGCGAGTATATCCTGATCGGTCGCAGAGAGCACCCCTGCATCCCCCGTCCGGAGCGCAGCTGCAGCGACTCGCTCCAGATCTTCTTCGCGCGGTTCCCGAACCTGGAGTCCCATCGCGGCGAGGGCCTCAAAGCGGCACTTCGCATGGAAGTCGTTGAGTTCCTCCACCACCGACGGGGTGGTCCAGACCGATCCCTCGACCGGCACTTCCGAGAAAAAGACTGAAGCGTCGAGGACCAGCATCATGCTGAGAACTCCACGGTCTCCTCGCCTTCCCGGCACCTGACCGGGTACCCGAACTCTGAGAGGAGCCAGCAGGCGGTCTTTGCGTGCATCGATAGCGTGTGGGTGCTGTACTCCCCACCGTAACAGGCGAGGTAGATGAGGAGCTGGTCAGCGAGGTGGATGTCGACTGTGCCCGGGCTCTGGCATTCTTCAACCAGGATTCGGGCTGCCATCCGCCCTACCGCCTCTGCGGGGAGCCCTCGCTTCCCGAGGGCGATGGCACCTTTCGCACCGCTCCATGCCGTGACAGAGCTCCCAACCCCCGCTCCTCCCTCCCGGTGGTCAAGGGTGACGGCGCAGGGGAGATCGAGATCTTTTTTAAGGACGCCCCTGGCGGCGGCGGCCTGTCGTTCCACGACGTGTTCCGGGAGGCCCGAAGAGCAGGAGACTATACCGCAGATCGGCTCTGCTTCCGGGATCGTGATGGGAGCGAGGCGCCCCGGTTCTACCCGGACACGCACCCGCCCGCCTCCCCGTGGGTAGTATCCCCGCCCGAGCACCTCGACATCAATCGAGGCCCCTGCGTGGCGGAGAGGGAGCGCAAAGACGCGGTCCAGGTAGTCGATTGTTGGGCTCCACGCGACCTCAGTCCCCCCCATCACCGTGATGCTCCCGCCGGTATGGAGGGCAACCGGGAGCCAGGCCTGGAGGATGAGAGGTATGCTCCCGGCGGTGCCGGGGTCTATCGTGATATCGGTCCATCGGAGCCGATTGGGGGAGAAGGTGATCTCGCGGCTCCGGTGTGAGAGTCCCTGACATTCGGCATCGCAGACCCTGGCGACTGCGCGGACTGCGGAGACGTGCTGAGGGGCGAGCCCCGGGTTTGATCGGTTCTCCCTGATCCGGGTGACGGTGACCGGAGTTCCAGATATCGCTGAAGCCGCGACCGCAAGACGGAGGATCTGCCCCCCTCCCTCCAGGTAGGATCCATCAACGGTGAACATCTTCCAGAACCGCTGCTACGATCGCGTTCGCAGCCGATATGAAGCTTGAGGCATTCTCGTAGGTATCGCTGGATGCGATTGAAGCGATCCCCGCCGCCCGCAGACGCATGTAGGCGCCGCTTGCGAGCACCCCATGGGCACAGGCCGCATGGATGGATGCCGCTCCCTGTTCCCGGAGCATACAGGCGGCGGTCGCGAGGGTCCCGCCGGTGGATATGATATCGTCCACGATCACGACCTCGCGCCCGGCAGCATCGACGGTCTTGGGAGCGATTCTGACCTCTTCACCCGAGATTCGGACTTTTTGAAGGAAATCGCAGTCCCAGTCGCCGATCGCCGCAACATCGGTCGCAAACTCGATCGCGCCCTCATCAGGGGCGAGGATCAGGGGATCTTTCAGACGAAGGTCGCCGACATACCCCCCGATCGCTGGAGCGATGGTGATATCGTCCGCCGGAACGCTGAAGTAATCCAGTGTACCCGGGTCATGGATATCGACCACAAATGCCCGCTCGATACCGTATGAGAGGGATCTTGCAACCGCCCGGACGCTGATCGGCTCCCCCCGGGCAAACCTCCTATCCTGGCGGGCGTAGCCGAGGTACGGGATCACCAGTGTGTTCCTCGACCGGTCGGCAGCATCGATCGCAAGGAGCGTCTGTACAAGCATATCGCTATTCACTATGCTGCTGATGATCAGGGTTTCATCATCCAGATCTCCACACTGGAGATACATCTCTCCATCAGGAAACCGGGCAAATTTCATCTCCGCAAGAGGAACACCCAATTTTTCTGATATCCGGGCTGCCAGGACCTGGGATCGTTCCGTGCTGATTATTCTCATAGAACACCTTCGATAGAAAGTATTTGAACGAGCATGAATAAATTATATAAGTACCAGTGCAACAAAGAGGTAAACCCGGCGATGGATTCAACAACTTCCAAAGGGATTCCAGATATTGAGCTCACAGACGGTGAGCTAGCGGAGATCAACGACTTCGCTGGCCTTGAGCTGAGCGCATCGTCAGATATCGACGTACCTCCGAATCTCATCGATCAGGTCATCGGCCAGGAACATGCTGTCGAGGTGATCAGGAAAGCCGCGGTCCAGCGCAGGCATGTGATGATGATCGGCAGTCCTGGAACCGGTAAATCAATGTTAGCGAAGGCGATGGCCGAGCTCCTCCCGAAAGAGGAGTTGCAGGACATCCTGGTCTACCCGAACTCTGAGGATAACAATAACCCTGTCATCAGGACCGTGCCTGCCGGCCGCGGCAAGCAGATCGTCGGCGCCCATAAGATGGAGGCGAGGAAGAAGGTCCAGATGCGGAGCACCTTTATCATGCTCCTCATCGTCGGGATCATCGTCTATGCGATCCTCGCATCCCAGTGGCTCATGGGTATCATCGCTGCTGCGTTCGTCTTCATAGCGCTGAAGTACTCGACGCCCCGCGAGGAGATGCTGGTCCCCAAACTCCTGGTCTCTCATGACCCCAACACTCCCGCACCGTTTATTGATGCCACTGGCTCACACGCGGGCGCCCTGCTCGGTGACGTCAGACACGACCCTTTCCAGAGCGGTGGTCTTGAGACGCCATCCCACGATCGTGTCGAGAGCGGTGCCATCCACCGGGCACACGGGGGTGTGCTCTTCATCGATGAGATCAACACCCTCACCCCGCACTCACAACAGAACCTGCTGACTGCGCTCCAGGAGGGCTCGTTCCCGATCACCGGTCAGAGCGAACGCTCGAGCGGCGCGATGGTCAGGACCGAACCGGTCCCCTGCCACTTTGTCATGATCGCGGCTGGCAACCTTGATGCCATCCAGGGCATGCATCCTGCGCTCCGGTCACGTATCCGGGGCTACGGCTACGAGGTCTACATGCGGGAGACGATGGAAGATACCCCGGAGAACCGCCGAAAATTCATCAGGTTCATCGCCCAGGAGGTCACGAACGATGGAAAGATCCCGCACTTTGACCGGGAAGCCATGCTCGAGGTCCTCCGTGAGGCCCGACGCCGCTCGAATCGGAAGGGCCACCTGACGCTGAAACTCCGTGATATTGGTGGGCTCATCCGGGTTGCCGGAGATCTTGCCCGGCAGGAAGGTGCTGAGATCACCACGGCAAAGCACGTCATCACCGCGAAGAAGACCGCCCGCTCGATCGAGGATCAGATCTCCGATGAGTACATTCGGCGGAGCCGCGACTACGACATCACCGTCGTCGAGGGCACCCGGGTTGGGCGGGTGAACGGGCTTGCCGTTATGGGGAGTGATTCCGGATCGGTGCTCCCGGTGATGGCGGAGGTGACGCCGAGCCAGGGGGCGAATGGTACGGTGATTGCGACCGGCATGCTCAAGGACATCGCCAAAGAGTCGATCACGAACGTCAGCGCTCTGATAAAGAAGTTCACGGGCAAAGATATCAGGAACATCGATATCCATATCCAGTTCATCGGAACCTATGGCGGCGTTGAAGGTGATTCAGCCTCTGTGACCGTCGCGACGGCAGTGATCAGCGCCATCGAGGATATCCCGGTGCGGCAGGATATCGCGATGACCGGATCTCTCTCGGTCAGGGGCGATGTCCTCCCGATCGGCGGGGTCACCTACAAGATCGAGGCTGCAGCGAAGGCCGGGATCAAGAAGGTGATCATACCACGGTCGAACCTTGACGACGTCCTCATCGAGGATCGGTACCGCACGATGGTCGAGGTTATCCCGGTCGATCACATCGAGGAAGTCCTCCAGAATGCGCTTGTGCCAGAGAACCGCGATGGATTCTTCGCGAAACTCAGAAAGATGACGGTCAACCCGGCGTCTGGCATGTTCGACTCAACCGTCGGACGTTCTGCGATCTGATCCGGTAGGGGATCGCCTCCCCCCTCGCACTGAGGGTGGGGGCTCTGGGGATCGCCGGTGCAAGCAGAGGTGCGCGGGGCAAGGTGCGGGCAGCAGTCTCGCGGACTTCGCGCGCCCCTTCGCATGGGGCCGGCGACGCGCAAAAATAGATGCGGTGGTGTGTAAATCGTATGGCTGAGGCAAGATACTATGACATAAGGTGCACAAAAGGCGAGATCACCCTGATCGATATCGATAACGGTCTGATCGAGTCTGCTGGCACTTCTTATTTTGATCGGACTGTGGTCAGGGTGCTCGGGCCGGAAGGCTGGGGTATCCTCACCCGCGACCATGTTGATATCGACTCAACGAGGGAGATTGTCGCCCTCGTTGAAGAGGCGGCGCGCCTGGCTGCGGTCACCGGAGATCGGGTAGACCTTGCCGATGCCCCGCGCTCTCTCCTTCCGGTCCCGCCCCTTACGGAGGATCCCAGAGATATCGACCTTGAGGAGAAGACCCGGATGCTTGCCGAAATCGAGGGCGCGGCCCGGATCCCTGAGGTGGTGAATACCCGGGCCCGCTACACCGAGGGTATCGACTCGGTCCGGTTCCTGGACTCAAGCGGGAACGAGTACTCCTACGAGGCGGTCAGGTCCGGGTTCTCGGTCCTTGCGATCGCTTCCAGAAACGGTATGATGCAGATGGGGAGCGAGCGCGACCACACCACCACCGGGTTCAACCTCCGGGGCAAGCAGGACCTCGGGCGAAAGGCGGGGGAGGTCGCGGTCTCGCTCCTGGGTGCGAAGCTTGCGAAAGGCGGGTCTATGCGCGCCGTACTCGATCCTGAGCTTGCAGGTGTCTTCACCCACGAGGCTGTCGGCCACGCAAGCGAAGGCGACCTCGTCCGTGAGGGCGCATCGGTCCTCGCCGGGAGGATCGGTGAGCAGATCGGGTGTGAGGGACTGGTCATCGTGGACGATCCCTCTCTTCACGAGTTCGGATTCATCCCGGTGGATGCGGAGGGGGTGGCGGTGCGGCGGACCGAGATCATCCGCGACGGCGTCCTCTCATCCTACCTCCACAACCGGGAAACCCTCGCGGCAGTCGGGGATGGAGTTCCCGGGCACGCCCGGGCCGAACACGGGGCACCGCCGATCGTCCGAATGAGCAACACCTTCGTCGAGAACGGTGATGCGGCGTACGATGAGATTGTCGCTGAGTGCAGGGATGGCATCCTCCTGATCGGATCCCGGGGCGGCCAGGTCGACCCCGGGCGGGGGATATTCCAGTTCAATGCCGAGTACGGCTACCTGATCCGGGGAGGAGAGACGACCGATATGGTCAGGGACGTCTCGCTCTCTGGTGAGATCTTATCGACGCTCCATGACATCACCCTGCTCGGGAACGATCTGAAGATGAGCCCGGGTTACTGCGGCAAAGGAGGCCAGACCGTGCCGGTGAGCGATGGCGCGCCGCACATCCTGCTTGAGAATGCGACAGTAGGGGGGCGCGGGGCATGAACCGGGAAGACCTCATCGATAGAGTCCTCCGGGAGGGCGAGCGTCAGGCCGACGAAGTCGAGATCTTCTACGTTCGGGGGCAGGGTGTCAGTGCCCGGATCAAGAAAGGGGTTCTCGGTACCGCCGAAGAGTCGGAGACCTGGAACATGGCTATCCGGACCGTCAGGGATGGGCGGATAGGTTTTTCAAGCACCGGCGATCCGGATCGCTGGAGGGAATGCCTCGACGCGGCGCTCGCAAGCGGGACGATCGCCGCCCCGCAGCAGTGGGGTGGGTTTCCAAAGTCGGCCGCTATAGAAGGCACCGCGTACTCGGCAGACCCGAACCTGATCGTCGAGATAGAGGATGCGGCAGGTATGGTCAGGGATCTCCTCGAGGGCGCAGCAGAGCATCCGGTGGAGGTCATCGGCGGCGCTGCAGATCTCGCCAGATCGTATCTGGGAATCGCAAACACGGGCGGTCTCTTCTATGGCATGGAGAGGACGGTGGCGGCGGTCTCCCTCGAAGCGATCAGGGAACAGTCCACGGGCTATGAGTTCGACGCTTCCCCGTTCCCCGCCGATATCAGTGCCCGGGCGACCGGAGAGATGGCGGCATCCCTTGCCGCCCGATCCCATGGCGGCCGTGATATAGAGACCGGCCGATACGATATTGTCTTATCCCCGATCGCAGCTGCAAGCATCCTCGGCCAGATCCTCCTCCCGGCGCTCTCCGGGAGGAACGTGAAGGCCGGTCGATCGTTCCTTGCAGACAAAATCGGGGAACAGATCTTCGATGAACGCCTCTCGGTCTATGACGATCCCTCCGCTCCTGGTCTTGGGAGTGCCACATGGGACGCAGAAGGGGTGCCCACCAACCGTCTGATCTTCGTGCAACAGGGGGTGCTCGATCGGTTCGCCTACGACCTCAAGACCGGTTACCGCTACGGCGAGAGGAGCACAGGGAGTGCTGTCCGTCCTGGGGGTGGAGAGCCCGGCATCGGCGTTCACAACCTCTTCATCGACGGCCCCCGGGCAGGCGATGTTGGGGAGGAGCGTGCGGTCTGGATCCACGACGTCGTGGGGGCCCATACCGCAAACCCGTTCTCCGGCGACTTCTCGGTTGAGATCTCAAACCCCTTCTGGATGGAGGGTGGGGAGCAGACCGAGCCCATCCGGACTGCGATGTTTGCAGGAAACGCCTTTGAGATGCTCCGGGATATCGGAGGGCTCGGAAAAGATGATCGGAGGGTCGGGCGGTTGACTCTTCCATCAATACGGTTATGTGATCAACAGATCATTGGTACATAGATGGTAGCAGAGCTCTTCGCAATCCTCCTGGTGGTGGCTATAGCGGGAGCGATCTATTATTTCATGAAGAAGTCCCTGACGCTCGCCATCAATGCCATCGTCGGGCTCATCACGCTCTGGTTACTGAACACTTTTGGTGTTCTGTCGTTGATCTTCGGTGTTCCCGACATCCCGATCAACCTTGTGACGATCCTCATCTGCGCCCTCGGAGGGCTCCCGGGTGCCTTGATCATCGTTCTGCTCCACCTCCTCGGGATTGCCCTCTGAAGGGAAAGGCCGGAGATCCCTCTGGCCCCCGACGGATGGTTATCTCGCCTTTGCGGTATTTTGGATGGTTGCTCTACCTGGAGTTATCGAAGATCGTCGAACCTGAATTTTACTGGGCGACCCCTATGAAAAGATCTTTGACGGGATTCGAGGTGAGCAAGGGGGCGATCACGCTCACCCTGCGCGCAGGCAGACGTCAAAACAGGTTCGCCCCAGAGTAGACCACGATCTCATCCGCGTGGATCTCGAACGGCTTGATCTCACGGGAATGGGCCGACCGGCGCATCTTCACGACCTCGAGTGCCAGATGCACCTCGGTGAGCTCCCGTGACCTGATATATCGGAGGAGGATCACCGTATCAGCCAGGCATTCAACGAGGCCATATCTGCTCCCCTCCGGGTTTCCTATATTGGTCTCGCTTGTCAGCAGGAGGGTGCAGGCCTCATCCCGCATCACCTCGATAAACCTGAACATCTCCTGACGTCGGACGGGTTCGTCCAGGAAGAGCCCCTCAAAGAGCGATATCGGATCGATGATCACCCTTGATGCCCCGACGCCTTTGATGAGGGCGGGGAGTTCGCTCTTGATACTGCTGATCGCGAGGTTGAAATCGGTCGGATCCAACCTCAGGAGAGAAAATCGTTCGTCGAACACCTCGAGGTCCCATTCCTTCTGCGCCATGGTTGCGCGGAGAAGCTCCTCCCGTTCATCGAGGCTTATGTAGATGACACTCTCGCCCCGAGAGAGGCCCTCGTACGCGAATTGGAGGGCAAACATCGTCTTTCCAGTCCCATGGGCACCGATGATCGAGCATATGCTCTGCTCGATGAGTCCCCCGGAGAGCATCTCATCGAGACCCATAATCCCGAACTTCGCCCGGTCAGCCGTTTACACCACCATCCTGATGTTCTGCACCTCAAACCCTTCCCCTGCGGATATCTTCACCGCGAACTTCACGAGATCCTTCTCCTCGAGACGAGGCATAACGCCCCTGAACCTTTCAAAATGCATAACCCGTTGCCGGCGTTGCGCACCGGTCTCCTCCCAGCGGAAAAGGAGCGTGGCATCGACACAGTCGGCGATCTCGAGTTCCTGCGACCGATCCAGGATACCGGAGGTGAGCGGCAGGTAGATCGTAATGTTTCGGTGCTTTGCTACCTGTTGCAGGCCGCGCAAGAAAGCCACGAACGCATGCCACCGTGGACTCCCTGTAAGCGACGGCGCGATCTCAGTCAGTGAATCCATGACGATCAGGCTGTTATCCGAACACCCGCCAAGCACCCGGACAAGCTCTGCGAGGATGTCGCCACTCTCCCGGTGCTGCCTCCTCTGCAGGCGCTTGATGGTGCTCCCCCCTTCCCCATACCAGTCCGGGGGAACGATACTCGCATCAAAGTAGAGTTCGGAGAGATCGTAGAAGGTGATCTCCTCAGCGAGCTGGGTGTAGAGATCCGGGTTGAACGAAAGCGCCATCTCTCTGAGGATATCCTCCTGCATCCGGGTGAGCGTCACGTACACGATTCCCCTTGGGAGAAGGCTTTCATCTGCCTTCTTGTTCCGCTTCAGGATGGCAAGGTGCATGATCGAGGACTGCACAAACTCGACGTTCCCTGCACCATGTTCCCCGAGAAGCAGGACCACTGACCCCGGCGGGATGCCCCCGTCCAGCAGAGGATCGAGCGAAGCGATGCCCGTTGGCATCCGTAATTGAAGATGATCGCGCATGGATACACCCTGTATATGTGGCGAACGATTTATCTTTGCGGGGCTCGTCGGCGGCATGAGCGGGAAGATCCCGGCCGCGAGATCGGGGACGGGCGCTCCACCCTTTCGTCATACGATTCTAGAGCCATATTTATCATTGTACGTATAAACACTATCTGTAATGTTTAGGGAGCGGAGCCACCCCTCAACACCATTCGCATCAATTAACGAAAGCTATATTCAATTTTACTGTTCAGTAATGTTTGTATATTCCCGGCTTACAAGTATCGGACGTATCCCCCCGAAGGAGCAAGCTGTGTTCCTCATGGGAGGAACCGGCTTGAACGATATATCGGAGGCCCCAAGACCGCGTCAAGAGAGCGGTTGAAGTCGGACGCACGGTGCATCGAGCCCGGCAAGGCGTGCTGGTCCCACCATCTCTCGATCGAAACCGACGTGGACCCATGAAGATGATGATACAACAGATCGCGATCCCTCCCCAGGCGAGGAGTCCTGTGGGCGTGCCACTGGCGCGGATGCCACTGCGATGACATCAGACGCTCCCCGGAAGCAGTCTCTCCTCACCCACCTCTGGGGCCGGATCTGCTCCTTTCGAAGGAACATTGAGGCTACGGGTGAGTACGATCCCGCAGTGCACGGCCCTCTCGTGGAAGCGGCCCTTCCCCCGGACTACGAGGAGCTTGGCTGTTACTGGATCACCGAGGGCCTCTCGCTCGCCGTGATTGCCAGGAACATCAGGACAAACCAGACAGAATACTTCCTCTTCGAGCCGCCCCTCTCAGACTTCGAATACGAGCTGCTCGAGCGGCTCTTTGACGATCTCCGTGACGTCCTGATCCTTGATGACCACGATATCATCTCCGACCGCCGGGCTGTCCTCTTCCGAAAGATGCAGAGCCTGCTCGCGGAGTATGGCCTCGTCCTCGACGATATCTCGGCCTTCAAGATCCACTACTACCTCGAGCGCAACTTCCTCGGCTGGTCACGCATCGATGCGTTGATGAGAGATCCCCGTATCGAAGATATCTCCTGCGATGGTACCAAGATTCCGCTCTTTCTCTATCACCGCAAGCACCAGAACATAAAGACAAACATTCACTTTGATGAACCCGCCTTGAACTCGCTCGCGATCACCCTCGCCCAACGTTCAGGAAAACATGTCTCGATCGGGAGCCCACTTGTGGACGCGACCCTCCCCGGCGGTTCACGCCTGCAACTCACCTTCGGCAATGAGATCACCACTCGGGGCACCTCGTTCACGATCCGGAAGTTTCGTGAAACACCGTTCACGCCCATCGAACTGATGGATACGAAGACGTTCGATGTGGACCAGCTCGTCTACTTCTGGATGGCGATCGAGAACAATAAAAGCCTGCTCTTCGTCGGCGGCACCGCGTCAGGGAAGACCACATCGCTCAACGCGGTCGCACTCTTCATCCCACCGCTTGCAAAGATCGTCTCCATCGAAGATACCCGCGAGATCACGCTCTACCACGAGAACTGGGTTGCGACAGTCACGCGTGAGACAGTCTCGGAGGGGCTCGGCGCCACCATCAGGATGTTCGACCTCCTCAAGGCTGCGATGCGGCAACGTCCCGAGTACATCCTTGTCGGCGAGGTCCGGGGGAGTGAGGCCCTGACGCTCTTCCAGGCGATGAGCACCGGGCACACGACGTTCTCCACCATGCATGCTGGAGGCGTCGATGCAGCAGTCCACCGCCTGGAGAACGCGCCGCTCAACGTCCCGAGGAACATGCTCCAGGCGCTCGATGTCATATCGGTTCAGGCGCTCACTCACCGTGGGTACGATCGTGTGAGAAGGTGCCGGGAGATCGTTGAACTTGCCGGGATCGATCCGGTCACCGGCAGCCTCAAGGTGAACACGGTCTACGAGTACAACCCTGTTCCCGATACCTTCTCCTATTCGGGACGATCGCGGATCCTCACCGAGATCATGGAGTACCGCGGTTGGAGTCGGATCCGGCTTGACGAAGAGCTGCAGATCCGGCGGTCCGTCCTTCTCGCGATGCAGAGCCAGGATATCAGGGATTATAGGGCGGTCGCCCGGATCATCCAGGCTTTCGCGATCGATCCTGACCGGGTGCTCGCTTCTCTCGACGACCTCAGCAGGCTGGTCCAGTGATCCTGCCTGCCTGCACATGGATCAAGCGTTTCACCCGCAGACTGATAGAGCGCGACCCCGTACGATACCGGGGCCTCCGCGAAGACCTTGTTGCGGCAAACCTCGGCGTCACCCTCGACCGCTACCTTCAGAAGACATTCCTTGTCTCCGGTCTCTTTGGCGCCTTCTGGGCTGCTTTAACATTCGTCGTGCTCCGATTTGCAGCCTTCCCGCAGGCGAGCATCAGCATCTACAATATCTTCGCCATCCACCCCCCGGAGTTCGTGCTGGTAGATCCCATGGTTGGTATCCTGCAGATCATCGTGAGCGTGGTGATCTTCATCCTTGCTGCTTATGTCGCCTCCTTCTTCTTCCTGAAGTATCCGTCCCTCGTAATGAAGAACCGGGAGACCCGGATCAACCTGCTACTCCACCACGCCGTCGCCTACATGTATGCCATGCGTCAGGGCGGAGCGGAGATGATGGTCATCTTCCGGGCGATCAGCAGAAATTCAGCGATCTATGGTGAGGCGGCCCATGAGTTCCGGCGCATTGTCCGGGATACCGATTATTTCGGTTACGATATGATCTCGGCGCTTCGGCACCTTCAGGAGACGACTCCGTCGGAGAAACTGCGTGAGTTCCTCCAGGATCTCATCTCCGTTGTCGAGAGCGGGGGAGACGTGACTGACTTCCTGGAGACCCGGGTCCGCATCTATCAGGAGGAGGCCCGGTTCGAGCAGAAGACCTTCCTCTCCACGCTCCAGCTCGTAGCCGAAGCCTACGTGACGCTCTTTGTTGCCGGCCCGCTCTTCATCATCATCGTCATGGTGGTCATGGGGTTTATGAGCAGCACGCCCATCCTGCAGCTCTCGATCATCATCTACCTCCTGGTCCCGGTCGGCTCACTCTTCTTCATCCTCTTTCTTGATGCAGTCTCGATCAAGACTGAGGGGATCGAGCAATACACCGGAGCCCACTGGCTCAACGAGTTCGATGACGTCCGGATCGAAGAACGGATCGGCGACGAACCGCTGATCAGACAGCTGCAGTACTACGACCGCGTCCGAAATCTCCGGACTTTCCTGCGCCACCCTCTCCAGGCGTTCCTCATCAAGCCAAACCGGACGCTCTACGTGACGGTGCCGGTTGCGCTCGTATATGTCGCCCTCGTCTTCTATACGGTTCCTGCCTACCCCGATCTCGAGGTCTTCATCGATGTGCTGGACGACCATCTGGTCGTGGCACTCCTGATCGTCCTCATACCCTTCGGTCTCTTCTACCATCTCTGGCAGAAGAAGGTGATGGCGATCGAGGCGAGCATCCCCGATTTTCTGGACCGACTTGCTGGTATCAATCGGGTTGGCCTGACACTCGTGCAGGCGATAGCGATCCTTGAGAAGGCAAACCTCGGGGTGCTCTCCTACGAGATCAAAAAGATCAAGCGCGACCTCGAGTGGGGTGCGAGCATCCAGGAGGCGCTCATCCGGTTTGAAGAGAGGATACGCACCCCTGCCATCGCTCGGGCGGTCACCCTGATCACGACGGCGAACAGGATGACGGGGAGCATCGGCGACGTCCTGAGCATCGCGGCCCGCGATGCCACGATGTCAGAGACCCTCAAGCGTGAGAGACAGGCGGATATGTTCATCTACGTCGCCATTGTCTACCTGGTCTTCATCGTCTTCCTCTTCGTCGTGATCGTCATAGATATCCGATTCCTCTCCGTGCTATCCGTGACCGATTCCCTGACCCTCACCGGTGCGGTCACCTCGACGCCTCTTGAGAGTGTCACCATCGCGACCTTCGAGCGCCTCCTCTACCACGCCTGCCTGATTCAGGCGTTCTTCTCAGGCCTCATCGCCGGTGCGATGGGAGAAGCCTCGATCCGTGCGGGCGTCAAGCACGCCTCTGTGATGATCTTCACAACACTTGTGGTGTTCAACGTCTTCCTGTAGTCCGGGCATCAATGGAAGCGGACCAACATCTCCCGCGTATCCTGGCGTGCGGTCGATGTTCTATTTCATACGCCAGAGCACCCGGTTATAGAATCTGTATTGGGGCTGCCTGATCCTTTTTCGAGATGGTGGAAAGCCTCTCCGCTCATCTTCCCGAAATCTGGCCTGCCTGCATCATCCTCCATATCCGAGGCGCCATCTCCAATCAGCGGAGCCCAAGATCGTGCTCCATGGGTCTTTCCGGGCTGCTACGATAGGGTTTTATATCCATCCCTCCAGATATCCCATCTGGTGATGAACCCATGTGTACGGTCGGTGGACCTGTCGATATCGAGTTTGATGAGCGGGTGAAGGGCAAGAACTACCGTTGCAAGGAATGCGGCGAACGATTTAAGGGCATCGGAAAGCGGCCAATGTGTCCGAGCTGCCAGTCTGAAGATGTCGAAGAAGCCTGAGGGCGGTGATTCGTCTGAATCACCCTCCCGGGTAGGCGGGACGATCATCCCCCTCAGAGGGGAACCTCTGCTCATCAGGGGAAACCACTCTTTTCTGCTCATAGGAAAAGCCGGCTCTCGGTTTTCCCTCTGCATCGAGACCCCTGACGACGAGTACTGCCAGGGAGTCGACCCAGACGATCTGGTCGTAGTCTCCATGCCAGAAGGCGGTCCGGTCGAACAGGCGCGCATGATGCTTGAACTGGTCCGGCAATACCACATCCCGCTTATCGTTCTCCCGAAAGACCATCCCGGGTCAAGACGGCTGTCGATGGTGGTATCGGTCGCACCAGAGATCCTGCTCGCCTGTGACATCCGGCGGGGGACTCATCCTGAACAACATCTCCTCTGCTCATCGCCGGAGCTCTCCGGGCTCCTGCTTGCCGGGATTCCCGGCGGTGTTATGCTAAGGCACCTCCCCCCCGGAGCCATAATAACGCACCTCGTCGCCGAGAAATACTCGACGGACAAACAACAATAAATATATGCTTATTTTCATCAAATATTCATGAGCCGTGAGAAGGAGGGTTTGATGAAGACCGATGTCCTGAAAAGCATCAGGGAGACTGAAGAAAAGTACCAGGAAATGATCCGTGATGCGCAGGCCGAGAGGAAGAAGAGCCTCTCTGATGCCGAGCTTGAGGCTGAAAACCTGGTCCAGAAGGCAGAGAAAGATGCCAGGGATCACAGGAATCAGCGTCTTGTGGATGCACGAGCCGAAGCGCAGAACAGATATGCAGAGATCATCAAGGAAGGTGAGGCGCGCGCAGAGACGCTGAAAGCCCAGGGGAATAAGAACCACGCAAAAGCTGTAGACTTCGTTGTTTCGCGGTTTAGGGAGCGGCTGCATGTTAAGGCCTGAACAGATGCGCCGGCTGCTCATCGCGGCCCCGAAGGGGGAGATTGATGCCATCATCGAGGAGCTCTACCGCCACAACGTCTACCACATCGAAGACTTTGTACCGGAGATCGAGTCTCCTGAAGGGTTATCGATCGGCCACCCGCTCCCGGGAGCAAGCGATGCGGCCTCGGCGCTCATCAAGGTCAGGGCCATTGAGAATGCGTGCGGGATAGACCCCGATAGTGTTGAGATCAAAGAGAAGATCCCTGCGTCGAGGGTCCGGGCGATGATCGAGACGGATCTTCCCACCATCCAGAAGCAGGTGGAAGGTCTCGTCTCGACACGCGCAAAGCTTGAGGCATCTCGGAAGGAACACGAGCAGCGAGTGAAGGAGCTTAAGCCCTTCGTCGCGATTCCCCTTGATCTGGAGCTCTACCGTGGATATGAGCGGTTTACCGTCTTTGCAGGTCACATTTCACATGATATAGCCATTGCCGTCCCCCACGAGAAATACTTTTCCGATACGGTGGACGGCAACATGATCGTCGTCGTGGTGCCAAACGAGCACCGCGAAGAAGTAGAGCGGACGCTTCTTGATGCCCGATTCCAGGCGATCCCCGTCCCGAACGAGACGGGATCCCCGGCAGAACGCCTGAAGGTTCATACCAGGGATGTCGAGGAGGCCAGCAGAGGGATAGCTGAGGCCAACCAGAAGCTTGCAGAGATCCGGGATAGGCATACCGACTCCCTGGTAGCATGTGATGAACTACTCACGGCTGACGTAGAACGGGCGGAAGCCCCGTTGCGATTTGCTACCACAGAGGAGACCTTCATCTCTGAAGGATGGGTGCCCGAGGACCAGGCTGGCAGAATCCGCGATGCATTGGAGAGGGTGACCGGCGGCCGAATCTACATTGAAGAGCTGGAGATCGATGACACCTCCAGGGTTCCGGTGGAGTACGATAACCCATCGTTTGCCTCGCCGACCCAGGTGCTCATCGATATCTACTCACGACCCCGGTACTCTGAGGTCGACCCGACGCTGATGGTGGCCATCGTGTTCCCCATCTTCTTTGGCCTGATCCTCGGCGACGTGGGCTACGGAGCGATCCTGCTCATCCTGAGCCTAGGACTTCGGAAGTTCTTTACCGGCGAAGGGGGGAGGATGCTTCTCAAGGTGCTCAGTTACGCGGGTATATCAAGTATCGTGTTCGGGGTGCTCTATAGCGAGATCTTTGGTTCTGTGCTCAAGATCCCGTGGACCACGGGATGGATCGAGGTTCCGGCACTCTTCTTCAACCGGCACCTCAACATAGGGACCGCGACCGGACACGCTCCCCAGATCAGCGAGCTCATGATCTTTGCTATCTGGATCGGTATCCTGCATGTCACGCTCGGGCGGATCATCGGCATGGCCAACGCCAGGAAACTTCACCGTGGAAAGCACGCGACCCAGGCGATGATCGCAAATGCAGGGTGGATTGGGACGATGTGGGGAATTCTCATCATGATCTGGGCGTTCTATGCCCTCCCATTGATGCCCGACCTGACGGGTCTTCCTGTTATCGCGATGGGATTGAATGCTGCCGCGGTAGTGGGAGTCGTCCTTCTTGTGGCGGGTATCCTTGGCGTCGCCCAGGAGAACGCTCTTGAGCTGGTCGAGGTCCCCACGATCATCAGTCACGTATTATCATACACCCGTCTTGTGGCGGTGGGCCTATCCTCAGTCGCCATCGCGATGGTGGTCAACTACATCGCGATCGGCATGATCATAGAGCCCCAGCTTGGAGCGATCACGCCGATCGGGGTGATTGCGATAATTATGGGCATTCTCGTCCTCTTCATAGGGCACGCGCTGAACACAGCGCTCGGCCTCCTCGGGGGCGGTCTGCACTCGATTCGTCTTCACTACGTTGAGTTCTTCACCAAGTTCTACAGGGGTGGAGGCAAGAAGTACAATCCGTTTGGAATGAAATCTAAGTTTATGGAGGAATAGAGAAATGGTAGATGTTGGTATGACTCTTGAAATGGTAGAAGCATCGCAGATGGGAATGAAAGCGATCGGCGCAGCCCTTGCTGTCGGTCTTACCGGTATTGCGTCCGGTATTGCAGAGATGACGGTCGGTTCTGCTGCAGTCGGGGCGACGGCGGAGAACCGTGACGTGTTTGGTCTGGTGCTGCTCCTGACAGTTATTCCCGAAACCATTGTCATCTTTGGTCTTGTGGTTGCGCTGCTGCTTCTGTTCTGATGGAGCGAACCATGGGACTCGAGGGATCCAGAGGGCTCGAGGCGGTCATCAAAGAGATCCGGGAGAAAGGGCGAAGGGAGGCCGAGGCGATCCGGGCTGAGACCCGAGCCGAGGTTGAAGAGATCCTCCAGGACGCACAGAACCGGGCTGCCGAGATCAAGATGGCGGCTGAAGCAGAAGCAGACCGTGCGGCTACCCATATCATCAACCAGGAGGTCTCGGCAGCGAACCTTGTCGTGAAGCGACAGGTCTTGAATGCCCAAAAAACACTCCTGGATCAGGTCTACTCGGCCTCGCTTGCTGCAGTCGGTGATCTGCCTGCTGAGTTCCACAGGGAAGCACTCACGGAACTGCTGAAGAAGGTGGCGGGGGAGATCGAAGAGGGAGTCGTTCACGCGAATGCGCGGGATACTCCGATCATCAAGGAGATCATCTCTCGGGAAAAGACCTTATCGGGCTACTCTGCAGGTGCACCGGTTGAGATACCCGGAGGTATCATCGCTGAGAGTACAGATGGCGAGTTGATGATCGATTACAGTTATCGCACGTTCCTGGATGAGGTATGGGAGTCTGGCCTGAAGAACGCGTCAGATATCCTGTTTACGTGAGGAGGTTCATACATGGCAGGAATAAGTGGCGGACTCACGACCAACTACATCTACGCCTGCACCCGAATGCGCGTACGGAGGTCACGGCTGATTCCGCGCGAAGATTATCTCCGGATGCTGAATATGGGCCTGCCTGAGATTACCCGGTTCATCGGCGATACCTACTACCGGCCCGAGATCGATGAACTTGGTACCTCCTTCTCTGGTATCGACCTCGTCGAGGTGGCCTTGAGCTGGAATCTGGCCAAGGAGTATCAGAGCATCCTGGAGCTTGTGCCCGGAGATCTGAAGTACTTCACTGCCAGCTACCTGCGACGCTGGGACATCCAGAACATCGTCACCATCCTGCGTGGTAAGGTACAGGAGGCGCGATCCGGCAAGATCAAGGAGGTTCTTATCCCGGCTGGGAGGTTGGATAAGGTCGCCCTCGACCGCCTCCTCGCCGAAGAGTCGCCGGAACGGGTTGTCGAGGCGCTCAAGGGTGAATCGATCTATCCGATCCTTGAACGGGAACTCCCCGGCGCGATGGAGTCGGGATCGTTCGCCCGCCTGGAGAACGAGCTCTACAAGGGTTACTATGCCCAGCTCATCGCTGATGCCCGGGCAGGTATCAAGGGCGGGAAGATGTTCCTGAGATATGTCGAGCTCGAGATCGATATCAGAAACATCCAGAACCTCTTCCGACTCCGTGTAGGCCGCATCCATGAGGATGTGCGAGAGCTGATGATCCCCGGTGGCTCGTTCTCGATTGAGGAACTGCAACGACTCTCGGGGCTCGAAGACCGGGATGAGTTCATCGACGCCTTGAAAAAGCAGGTGAAGGCGCTTCCGCTCCTGAACGCGCTTGAAGCGATCCGGGGCAAGGAGCATCTCCACGAGATCGAGGTTGCGCTGACCCGGGTCCAGCTGGACCAGATGGAGCGTATGTCGAAACGGTACCCGTTCACGGTCCTCCCGGTTCTCGTGTACCTGGAGGAGAAGAAGTACGAGGTCGCGAACCTTCGCGCCCTTGCCAGGGGCAAGGAAGCTAACCTCCCTGGCGAACGCCTACAGGGTTACCTGGTGATGTAGTAATGGAGATCGCAGTTGTCGGTACCGGTGAATTTATCCTCGGTTTCCGGCTTGCCGGGGTCAGAAAGACCTATGCGGCCGAGACCGACGAGCGGCTGGTCGAGCAGATCAACCAGGTGCTCCAGGATACAGATGTCGGCATTCTCGTGATGAAGGGCAGCGACATGGAGCGGATCCCCCTGCGGCTTCGCACCACCCTCGAGAACTCTGTCAAGCCGACGGTGATCGCCATCGGCGGAGAGGAGGGCGGCCTGTCGATGCGAGAGAGAATCAAGAGATCGGTGGGTGTTGATCTGTGGAAGTAATGAAGAAAAGAACAGAGTACAGGACTCAAGGAGTTCTAAAACGAATTTCAGGGCCGGTTGTCACAGCTGTCGGTCTCGACGCGCACATGTATGATGTGGTGAAGATCGGTCACGAGGAACTGATGGGGGAGGTCATCAAGATCCAGGGTGAGGACATCATCATCCAGGTCTACGAGGATACCGCCGGCATCAGACCCGGGGAGCCAGTGGAGAATACCGGTCTGTCGCTCGCTGTTGAACTCGGCCCCGGTCTGCTGACCAGTATCTACGACGGGATTCAGCGACCGCTCGAGGTGCTTGTCGATAAGATGGGTGATTTCATCGAGCGCGGTGTCTCGGCCCCAGGCCTTTCTCACGAGAAGAAATGGGAGTTTGTGCCCACAGTGGGGGCCGGTGATGTCGTCGAGGCCGGTGACATCCTCGGCACGGTCCAGGAGACGAATATTGTCCATAAGGTGATGGTCCCGCCGAACGTGAAGGGTGGCAAGATTAAAAAGATCTCAGGTGGCAGTTTCACGATCGATGAGATCATCTGCACGCTTGAGGACGGCACCGAGATCACGATGCTCCAGCGCTGGCCGGTCCGTGTGCCACGGCCCACGAAGGAGAAGCTCAACCCGGATATCCCGCTGATCACCGGTCAACGCATCCTGGACGGCCTTTTCCCCATCGCCAAAGGTGGAACGGCGGCCATCCCCGGGCCATTTGGGAGCGGGAAGACAGTCACCCAGCAGCAGCTTGCGAAATGGTCTGACTCTGAGATCGTCGTCTACATCGGCTGCGGCGAACGTGGCAACGAGATGACCGAGGTGTTGACCGAGTTCCCGGAGCTTGAGGATCCAAAGACCGGCAAACCCCTTATGGAGCGGACGGTCCTGATCGCAAACACATCGAACATGCCGGTGGCGGCCCGTGAGGCATCCGTGTATACGGGCATCACAATCGCCGAATACTTCAGGGATATGGGCTACGACGTCTCCCTGATGGCTGACTCCACCTCCCGGTGGGCTGAGGCAATGCGTGAGATCTCGAGCCGTCTCGAGGAGATGCCTGGCGAAGAGGGTTACCCCGCATACCTTGCAGCACGGCTCTCCGAGTTCTACGAGCGGGCTGGCCGTGTTGTGAACCTGAACGGCACCGAAGGTTCAGTCTCGGTGATAGGCGCTGTCTCACCGCCAGGCGGTGACTTCTCCGAGCCGGTCACCCAGAACACCCTGCGTATCGTTAAGGTCTTCTGGGCACTGGATGCAAAGCTCTCCCAGCGTCGCCATTTCCCGGCGATCAACTGGCTGGACTCGTACTCACTCTACCTGGATGCGCTCGACGATTGGTATGACCGCGAGGTCTCGCCCGAGTGGAATCCCCTGCGAGCCTGGGCGATGGGTGTTCTCCAGAAGGAGGCTGAACTCCAGGAGATCGTCCAGCTGGTCGGTTCCGACGCTCTGCCTGACGAGGAACAGATCACCATCGAGGTGGCGAGGATGATCCGTGAGGTCTTCCTGCAACAGAACGCCTACGATCCGGTGGATACCTACTGCTCCATGTCCAAACAGTATGACATGATGAAAGCGATCCGGTATTATGCCGACCTTGCACGTGCTGCCCAGGCGAGCGGGGCGACCCCGCAGCAGATCGTCAGCGTGAGGAGCAAAAACGATCTTCCGCAGATCAAGTTCATCAAAGACTATGAACCGGCGCTTGCGAAGATCCAGGAAGAGATGGCAGCCGAATTTGATGCAATGAGGGCGGCGTGAGACCATGAAAGAGTACAGAACGATAACACAGATCGCGGGCCCCCTGGTCTTTGTCGAGAAGACGGAACCGGTGGGTTACAGCGAGCTCGTCAACATCGTGACCGCTGACGGCACGGTCAAGCGCGGTCAGGTGCTGGACACGAGCGACGATGTCGTGGTCGTCCAGGTCTTTGAGACTACGGCGGGTATCGGCAGGGACTCGGGGGTCCGTTTCACGGGCGAGACGATCAAGATGCCGGTGGGGAAGGATATGCTCGGTCGTATCCTCTCCGGCGGCGGCCAGCCGATCGACGGCGGTCCGGAGATCGTGCCTGAGAAGCGGCTCGAGATCACCGGCGCGGCCATCAATCCCTACGCCCGGGGATCCCCTGAAGATTTCATCCAGACCGGGATATCGACCATAGACGGAACGAATACCCTCGTCCGTGGTCAGAAGCTCCCGATCTTCTCGGGATCTGGTCTGCCCCACAACGATGTGGCGCTCCAGATCGCGCGGCAGGCGAAGGTGCCCGGTTCGGAGGAGCAGTTCGCCGTGGTCTTTGCGGCCATGGGCATCACCAGGGAGGAAGCCAACTACTTCATGGCTGACTTCGAGAAGACTGGCGCCCTCGAGCGATCGGTCGTCTTCCTGAACCTTGCAGACGATCCAGCGGTCGAGCGAACCATCACTCCGCGTCTCGCGCTCACCACCGCCGAGTACCTGGCGTTCGAACTCGGGTACCATGTGCTGGTCATCCTGACCGATATGACCAACTACTGCGAGGCGCTCCGCCAGATCGGCGCGGCTCGTGAGGAGGTGCCGGGGCGGCGCGGGTATCCGGGGTACATGTATACTGACCTTGCGAGCATCTACGAGCGTGCAGGTATCATCAAGGGTGTCAAGGGCTCGGTGACCCAGATTCCGATCCTGACGATGCCGGGTGACGATATCACTCACCCGATCCCGGACCTTACCGGCTACATCACCGAAGGCCAGATCGTGGTCAACCGTGAGCTGCACCGGAAGGGTATCTACCCGCCGATCAACGTGCTGCCCTCGCTCTCCCGGTTGATGAACCTCGGTATAGGGGAGGGGCACACCCGCGAAGATCACAAGAAAGTCTCTGACCAGCTCTACGCTGCATACGCGGAGGGCAACGACCTCAGGGGTCTTGTGGCCATCGTCGGGAAGGATGCTCTCTCGGAGCGCGATCGGATGTTCCTTGAGTTTGCGGATCTCTTCGAAGACCGGTTTGTCAGGCAGGGCCTGTATGAGGACCGATCGATCGAGGAGACGCTTGATCTCGGTTGGGAACTCCTCGCAACGTTGCCGGAAGAGCAGCTCGTGCGTATCGATCGCGAACTGATCCAGAAGTACCACCCGAACTACCGGAAGAAGGCTCAGGGGTAATTGTCCAATGGCGCTGCGAGACATCAAGCCGACTCGTTCCGAACTGATCGCCCTCAAACGGCGGATCAAGCTCTCGGAACGCGGCTACAACATCTTAAAGATGAAGCGCGATGGGCTTATCCTGGAGTTCTTCAAGATATTGCAGGACGCGAAAGAGAGCCGCGGCGAACTGGTGGAGCGCTATACACGCGCTATGGAGGTGATAGCCCTCGCCGAGACGGTCGAAGGGGCTATCGGGGTGAAGTCTGCCGCTTTCTCGACGGCGGAGATCCCCGCGATCTCGGTTGCGAGCAAGAACATCATGGGTGTCGTCGTCCCTGAGATCGAGGCATCCTCGGTGCGGAAAGGCGTGCTTGAACGGGGCTACGGGATACTCGGCACGTCAGCTGTCATCGATGAGGCCGCGGGGGCGTTTGAGGATCTGGTGGAGGCTGTCATCGAGGCAGCCGAGATCGAGACGACCATGAAGCGACTGCTCGATGAGATCGAGAGCACCAAACGGCGCGTGAACGCGCTCGAGTTCAAGGTGATCCCTGAACTCACCGAAGCCAGAGATTTCATCAAGATGCGGCTTGATGAGATGGAGCGTGAAGAGCTCTTCCGCCTGAAAAAGATTAAAGCACGGAGTGTCTGAGTAAGGGTATAGGTGATACCCGGTGGAGATCGGTACGCTTGCTGATGCAGGGAGACTGAAGGGTACGGTGATGTTGCGGGTTGACTTCAACTCGCCCATCGATCCCTCATCGAACCAGATCCTGGATGACAAGAGGTTCCGGGAGCACCTGCCTACGGTGCAGGCGCTTGAGGATTCTCGGCTTGTTATCCTCACGCACCAGAGCAGGCCCGGCAAGAAGGACTACACGCCGCTTGAGGCGCACGCGGCGAGGCTGGAGCGGCTGCTCGGACGTCAGGTGACTTACGTGGATGATATCTTCGGGCGGTGCGCCCGGGAGGCTATCCGGAACGCAGGGCGCGGGGATGTCCTGATGCTTGAGAATCTCCGGTTCGCTGCCGAGGAGAATCTGACCTTAAGGCCTGAGGAGGCGAAGAAGACCGTCCTTGTGCGGAGGCTGGCGTCGATGGCAGACTTCTACGTCAACGATGCTTTCGGCACAGCGCACCGGTCTCAACCCTCGATCGTGGGGCTGCCGCTCGCACTCCCATCGGTTGCCGGCCTCCTGATGGAGAAGGAGGTCACGAACCTCTCCCGGGTATTTTCGGATGCGCCGCGCCCCATCACATTCGTTCTCGGTGGAACGAAGGTGGATGATTCGCTTGCGGTCGCGAAGAATGTCCTTCTGCGGGGGACTGCTGATCGGGTTATCGTGGTCGGCGTGGTGGGGAATGTCTTTTTGATGGCCGCTGGCTACGACATCGGGCGCTCTTCGACCCAGCTGATCGAACACCTGGGCTACCTGAGTGAGATCGATCGGGCAAGAGAGCTCCTTGAGGTCTACCGCGACCGGATCTCCCTGCCGCAGTCGGTTGCCGTCCGCGAGGATGGCGGGCGGGCGGAGTACCCGGTGGACGCCGTCCCGAAGGAGGCTCAGGTGCTGGACATCGGGAGCGAGTCGATCAGGGTTCTCTCACGAGAGATCAGTGAGTCAGGGACGGTCGTGGTGAATGGTCCGGCCGGACTCTTTGAGGAGGAGCAGTTTGCTGTCGGGACCTATGATCTCTTGAGAGCCGCCTCGACTGTTGAGTTCTCGGTGGCGGGGGGCGGGCACTCCGGGGTGGCTATCGAGCGTCTTGGTCTTGAGGATCGGTTCACACACCTCTCCACCGGCGGTGGGGCGGCGATCGAGTTCCTGACGGGAAAGAAGATGCCGGCGATTGAGGCGCTGGAGATCTCCCGAACGATCTTTGGATGAATGATAATTGTGATGATCCTTCGTGCAGGGTGCAAACATCAAAAGAGCGCTTTCATGGGTGCTTGATGGGGATTTTGCCCTTGCCGGATGGAATCGTCGTTGGACAACAGAATATCCTCGGGGGATGCGCATCTCCCCCGGCCTCAACCGGGGGTCTCTGCGCGGTGGTATGTGGTGAGGTGGGGAGCCACACCCGGTTCTCGCGGCCTGGTATCTTGTTGGTCACTGAACACTGATGGAGGAGGCGTTTGTGCCATAGACGCCCCCGATCGAACGATTGTGTTGGTGTGGTAGGCTGTGGTTGTTTGTGTAAGTTGCGATTGACTGCTGACTGGAATTGAAGACTGGTGATCGCTGGGTGTGGTCTTACCCCGATCCAGTTTCTATAAAGCACATTATATAATAGTTTCTAGTAAATATCAGGGCTTATATCATGGATAAAATAATAAAACAAGTTCCTAAAAAATCCCTTTATCGCTGATATACTTTAATTTCAGGAAAAATTTTTCACGAGGATTTATATAGGATCTTCCTGCCCGGTGGGTTGTGGCAGAAGTTCCTATAGATCCGCGCTGTATTCTGCGGTGGCCGGGGGATCACTCACGGAGAAGGGCAACCCGGGAACCGACCGGGATACCAACATCTGCGCTGATCGGGCCGCACTTCACCGTCAGCAGGTAGGCGATGGATGGGAGGTCGCGGTAGTCAGAGAGCGACTCGTAGTTGGCCATACCCTTGGCTATGATGAGCGTCGCGCGGTCAAGGGCATCGGAGAGGGCCGGTGGGACTACATCCAGATTGAGGCCAAGCTCCGCGACGCCGTCTGCAGAGGTGGTGAGCAGGTCTACCCGGCGATCGAGCCCGAGCGCCAGTGCATCCTCAAGGGTTGCATCATTTAGGATCGGTGCACCCCTGACGACGAAGGTGACATGGGATCCGTTCTTTTTGAGATAGTCTGCCAGGAGCGCATCAAAGACGATCTCTCCGCAGTTATCGGCGAGGTAGACCACGCGTGAGGTGAGGGGCTCTATAGCATCGGTATCGTCAACCGTCAGCCCTGCCGCAAATTCGCGGCGGAAGAACTCAACGAAGTTATCGGTGACGGTGTGGGCCTCTGAACCATAGTCCAGTGTGTTCCCGATGACCGATGCGAGCACGAGATCGCGGAACGTTGAGAGCTCCCCTTTTACCCGCCGGCAGACTGCCAGCGCATCTTTGGTATTGGCCTGCTTTAAGGGATAGTAGGGATCAGTATCTTCGAGCATCCGGTAGGCAAGGCGGTGCACCCGGCTCGCTATGACTGGTGCGGGCACCGGATCTGCGAATATGTGCAGGAGTTTATCTCGGCACGCATCGACAACCTCCTGTACGAGCGCCTCATCACCAGTGCAGAGCCGGCTCTCATACTCGACGCGGGAGATCAGACAATCCATGCAGGTTTCTTGAAGTCTCATGGTGCAGTTAACTGGGTTCGAAGATGTGAAAAATGATACGATGGGGCCACTGCGATTCGAACGCAGGTCAGAAGACCCCCAGTCTCCTAGGATGCCAGGCTACCCTATGGCCCCTCCCTCATACTATGTGAGGGATTCACACATATATCTTCGCTTTGTGGGGGGAGAAGGGGGGCTATACGCGCATTCTCTTGTACTCTTCGATGCTCTGTGTCAGCTGTTTCAGTTCGCTACCGGTGATCTCCATTCTGCCTGTCAACATCTCGACCTCATCGAGGAGTTGCTGGATGCGCACATACATAACATACATGACGAATAACAGACAGATGATGACGAAAGAGAGCAAAATTATCATAATCGTGTTGATATCCATAATCAATCTCTCCTGAACAATGCGCGGGTAAGACGTTCAATAAACCCTTCCTGTACTGTATCTGGCTTCTCTTCAACAGGGAAGCCAGCCATTGCAGCCGCAATCTTCCGGAATGCTCTCGATGATTCGGAGTCCGGATACGCCATGACAACCGGTGCTCTGGCCGCAGCTGCTCTTCGAACATTTGGGTCTTCGGGGATCATACCGATGACCTGCACACCGAGCGTCTCCTCGATCTCCCTCCGACCGGCATCAGCGCTCTCCAGAGCCGCGCGGTTGAGAATCGCTCCCCTGACAGTGCCACCGACCGTCTCTGTCAGTATCTTGACCTTCAGTGCATCCACAAGTGAGGAAATCTCAGGATTCACAACAAGTATCACTTCGTCTGCCATGGTGAGTGATAAGATTGCATCTGCACTGATACCGGCAGGTGCATCAAGGAACAGGAAATCGCAACGGTCAGTGAGATCCAGCATCACGTCCTTGAGTCGATCCGTATCTGCATTCTGAAACTCTTGGAGTGATAGGCCGCCCGGCACGACCTTCAGGCCGTATGGCCCCTCATAGATCGCATCCTGGATCTCTGCCTTCCCGGCCAGAACCTCGTGAAGTGTTATCGGTGTCTCTGCAAGCCCTAGAGCCAACCCAATGTTGGCCATCCCCATATCAACGTCGATGATGCAGGTTTCCTGCCCATGCTGCGCTAACGCTGTTCCGAGATTTGTGGTGACGGTCGTCTTCCCGGTCCCCCCTTTTCCGGAGGCGATGGTGTAGGCCTTGATCATCTGAAGCCGTCTCAAGGAGAGAATTGCAGTTTCTTTATTTAAATTTACTTATTTGTCTGCCAGATACAGCGGTCACGATGCAGTTTCTGCCCCCTACAAATTCTCTACTTCTCCCCAGGGTTCGTATGCGGGTGCAAAGGTCTGAGGAGGGTGATTGAGATATGCCCGTAATGTGCAGGAGGGGTGGGGGCGTGTGATGTGAGGCTGTACCGAGGATTGCGGATTGACCGCACCATCTCATCCACTTGAGATGCGTCTGTCGCTACACGCGACCTTGATGTCGAGTTTGTGTGGGGTCCGCGTGACAATCCGAAAAAGCGATGCGAGGAACCATAGCTCTATCGACTCCCGGATGCTCCATGTATCCCTCGATCATGACTGAAAATAAGGTACATGCGAATTTTTGGGCGGCGACCGATTCGATATTCATATATCATGTTATGCATATATGTCCATGGTAGAGACCGGAGTTGAGAAATGAACAGCCATCTCTCCATGAGGGAAGAGACTCAGCGGTGCATCGAAGAGGTTCGGTCCATCACCGGTGTCGTTGCGTGTGCCCTTGTGTCGTGCGAAGGCCTGAGTGTGAGTGAGTACTTCCAGAGAGACCGCTTACCGTCATCTCTCTTTGCGGCAATGAGCGCAACGGTTCTTGCGACAGCGGATGTGGTTTGCAGCAGTGTGCACGTACAGCGGCCATCTGTGATCACCATCACAGCGCCCGATGCTACAATCCTCATAGTGAGTGTGGGAGAGGTCGCCCTGATCGCAGCGGTAATAGATAAGTCTGCAGATCTCCCAACAGTACAGGGACAGTTATCTGACATGGCAGCCAGGATCGAAGAGGTAGCGTGATGTATACGATACTTATCGTCGATGATAGCCCCATGATCGTCGATGTCTTTGTCACAATGCTTGAGCGTGGTGGATACAAACCTATCACCGCTTTTAGTGGGGAGGAGTGTCTGGAGACCTTACGATCGACCATCCCTGACCTGATCCTCCTGGACATCATGATGGAGCCGATGGACGGGTGGGAGACGCTTGAGCAGATCAAGACCAACCCTGAGACGCGCAGCATACCGGTCCTCATGCTGACAGCAAAACCTCTCACGCCCGAGGAGGCCAATCAATACGGCGTCTATATTGAGGACTACATACTCAAACCCACCACGCACCACCAGCTCTGCGAAGCCATCGAGCATGTGCTGGCGCGCGGACACTCCATCACCGCCGACATCGAGCTGGCGCGCAAGGCCGGTGTGGATCAGCAGATCATAGATGAGTATGAGCGCCTCTCAAAGAGCGTTGATATCAACAAGCGCCTCCTGAAGATCCTGGAGACTACGTATAGTATGAAGGACGCTCGGGCGGGCATGGGCGAGAACGTCATGCGGGCCATAAAGAGCATGGCAACAAGTATCAAACTCCAAGAAGAACGCCTTAACCAGATCAAGAGTCAATTTTCAGACGTCTTCAGGGTGCGGTGAGTACCCCCCCTCCCGGCCGCTCTTCGGGAGTCTGCGTGATACAGTCGCACGCCGCTTGGCATACCGATCCTCTCACGAGCGGGTGCCGATCGGACGCCGCATCGATCCTGGTTGCCCACCCCGGAGGGTTGCACCCAGGTTGAGTACCTTTCCATGAAGCAGGAGTATCCCCGCTTTCGATCTGCCGGCACCTCGCCCCGCCCGCGCATTCGGAGGTCCTCCCTCTCCCCGGGTAGCGTGGCCTCACGTGAAACTACAAAGAGCGCGACGATAGGTAAAAAACCCTCGAAGATCTCTCGAATGGACGATGACACCGAGCACTAGTAGTAGTCCGTGCGCTCCTGGCGACTGATGTAGACGGTGGCGATGGTCAGAACGAGGATTGCAGCAAGCGTCATACCGATATCGATGGGACTGAGGTGCTCGACCCCGTAGGTCAGCACCCGTCGAACCATCGCCGTGATACCCGCGATCAGGATCGGTGTCACCTGCACCCTACTGGTCCTGAAGTACGCCGTCACCGTCTCCAGGATCTCCACGATGATGATGGTGAGCAGGAGCGCGTGGAGTGCCTGGAGTACGCCCTGTGTCACGTCCGCGGTATGGACGAGCGCCACCATCTGTATGATGACATCGTAGAATGATACGATCGCAAGCAGGGAGAGCGAAACAGCAATAAGCAGATAAATACCCATCGTCACGCCTGACAGCGCTGATGTGACCGTATCAATCCGGTTTTTTGGGGGGGTCATGATACACCAAGAGAAGGATATCAGTACAGAGCAGTCTCCCTTGAATTAAATATGTCGATAGGTCTGAGACCTCACAGAATTGAAAGGTTTATATTCTTGGGCTGCAACTGATATGATGTAACATTGAAGCAAAGTATTTATACTATTCTTGCATTGTAATAATGCTAGATGGCAGTACGCGCGGGGCCTATAGCTCAGTTAGGTAGAGCGCCTGGCTTTTAACCAGGTGGTCGGGGGTTCAAATCCCCTTGGGCCCGTTGCCATGGGCAGTGACTATGGTTTTTGAGAAGGTGATGCATCTGATACAACATTATATCATCGGTGAGGTGTGAGAGCGATGGCCACCTCACTGGATGTACTACAACACGAGATGGTTCCGGACCATCAGATCATGAGCGAAGAAGAGGTGGCGGATCTCCTTGTGACCTACCGCGTCTCTTTGGAGCAATTGCCAAAGATCTATCACGACGATCCTGCAGTACGGGCTATCGGGGCCGATGCCGGGGACGTTATCCGGATCACGCGTGACAGCCGCACGGCGGGCAGGGCCGAAGCGTATCGTCTTGTCGTGAAAAGACCAAAAAAGTAATTTCCAGGCCGGGAGCTGATCCATCTGTTAGAGAGAAGTATTTTATCAAGAGCGTATTTTTCGTGGCAGCATGTAGCACGCCACCAGTTAGAATCCTATAATAATTTCCTTCAACACAACCTCCAGAAGGTCGTTGATGAACAGCGCATCATTGAGACCGACATTGAGAGCCGCGGGAAAGGCAAAGAAGCGGTTTGGGTTGAGCTCGGCAAGATCGAGGTGATGAGTCCCCTTGTTCGTGAAGCGGACGGGTCCCAGTCCGAACTCTTCCCGAGCGAAGCGCGCCTTCGCAACCTCACATACGCAGCACCTATTCAACTTGACATGACGCTTGTCCAGGGCGGCGAGGCACAGGATCCGGTTGTTACCGTCATCGGGCAGTTGCCGGTGATGGTGGGCTCGGCCGCCTGTAACCTCTACGAGATGAGCGACGCCGAGCGGATCGAGCACGGTGAGGACCCTCTCGACCCGGGCGGCTACTTCATCGTCAACGGCACGGAGCGGGTGCTGATGACGCTCGAAGATCTCGCCTCAAACAAGATCATGACCGAGTTCACCGAGCGCTACAATGATCGGATCTACGTTGCCAAGGTCTTCTCACAGCACCGGGGCTACCGGGCACTTGTGATCGTCGAGAAGAATCGCAAGAACCTGCTCGAAGTCTCGTTCCCCTCGGTTGCCGGACATCTCCGTTTCGTCGACCTCATGCGGGCGCTGGGGCTCCAGGGCGACCACGACATCGTGGAGGCGGTCTCCACCGACGAAGAGATCCTCACCTTCATGATGCAAAACCTGGAAGAGAGTGAGTGCGACACGGTCGATGAGGGTATCATGTATGTCGGAAAGAAACTCGCCCCGAACCAGACCCGCGACTATCAGCGAAAACGGGCTGAGTTTGTCCTTGACAACTACCTCCTCCCGCACCTGAACTACTTGATGCCGGTTGGGCTAAAAGAGGAAGATTTCGAGTACTATCCGGCTATTGAGAGTGTCCGCCTTGCAAAGGCGCACTTCCTCGGCCGCATGGCTGAGGCTTGCTTCGATCTGGTGCTTGATAGGCGCCGGATCGATGATAAAGACCACTACGCGAACAAACGGTTGAAGCTCGCCGGTGACCTGATGGAAGATCTCTTCCGGATCTCACTGAACCGCCTGACGAGAGACGTGAAGTACCAGCTCGAGCGAGCCAGCATGCGCCACCGCGAACTCTCGATCGGCACCGCCGTGCGTGCGGACGTCTTGACTGAGCGGTTGCTGCACCCGCTTGCCACCGGCAACTGGGTGGGCGGTCGCACCGGTGTCTCGCAGCTTCTGGACCGGGTGGACCACATGGCGGTGCTCTCGCACCTCCGGCGCGTGATCTCGCCACTCTCCCGATCGCAGCCTCACTTCGAGGCCCGTGACCTGCACCCCACCCAATGGGGTCGGATCTGCCCGAGCGAAACTCCTGAAGGTCCGAACTGTGGATTAGTGAAGAATTTCGCCCAGATGGTTGAGATCAGCAAGGGCGTTATGGATGAGGAAGAAGTGAAGAACATTCTGTATGAGATGGGCGTCCTCGCCCTCCGGAGGGAGACCGCATGAGGCGGCAGTCCAGGGTCTTTGCCGACGGGGCCCTGATAGGACTTGTAGACGATCCCCAGGATCTGGTATCCCGGATGCGTGAGATGCGCCGACGGGGTGAACTCTCCTCAGAGGTCAACGTCTCCTATAAAGATTTCAATAACGACGTCATCATCCACACCGACCGTGGAAGGGCTCGTCGTCCCCTGATCGTGGTCCGGGATGGCAGACCCGAGGTTACCGAGGAGGATATCGAGCACATCCGCAACAACGAGATGACCTTTGAGGACCTGGTGCAGAAGGGTGCCGTCGAGTTCATCGATGCCGAGGAGGAGGAGGACCTCTTCATCGCCATCAACGAAGTGGATCTCACTGCGGAGCATACGCATCTGGAGATCGATCCTTCGCTCATCCTGGGTATCTCGGCGGCGCACGTTCCTTTCCCTGAACATAACGCCAGCCCCCGTGTCACCATGGGTGCAGGGATGGTTAAACAGGCGCTCGGGTTTGGTGCGGCGAACATGAAACTCCGCCCCGATACAAGGGGGCACATGCTCCACTACGCCCAGAAACCGCTCACCTACACCCAGACCTCCGATGCCATCGGTTCAGATGAGCGGCCGGCGGGTCAGAACTTTGTCGTTGCGATCCTCTCCTATGAGGGGTTCAACATAGAAGATGCGCTGATCATCAACAAGGCCTCTATCGATCGGGGCCTTGGACGATCGCACTTCTTCCGGACATACGACGGAGAGGAACGACGCTACCCGGGCGGTCAAGTTGACCGGATCGAGATACCGGACGAAGAAGTCTCCGGAGCGCATGGTGCCGAATACTACGCGAACCTGGATGACGACGGTATCATCAACCCTGAGACGGTTGTCCGCGAGAAAGATGTGCTCATAGGAAAGACCTCCCCGCCAAGGTTCCTTGAAGAGCCCACGAGTGAGCTCATCGCCGTTGAGAAACGCCGTGATACCTCCGTCACAATGCGGAGCAACGAACGTGGGATCGTGGATACCGTCATCATCACCGAGGGCGAGAACTCTTCGCGCCTCGTGAAGGTCCGGACCCGTGACCTCCGGATACCAGAGGTGGGCGATAAGTTCGCATCCCGACATGGCCAGAAAGGCGTTATCGGGCTCATTCAACCTGCGGAGGATATGCCGTTTACGGAGTCGGGCATGACCCCGGACCTGATCATCAATCCCCATGCAGTGCCGAGCCGTATGACCATCGGGCATATGCTCGAGATGCTGGGCGGCAAGGTCGGTTCCCTCGAGGGGCGCCGGATCAACGGGACTGCATTCTGCGGCGAACGTGAGGTGGATCTTCGGAGGTCGCTCAAAGAACTCGGGTTCTCTCACGACGGCCGTGATGTGATGTACGACGGTATCACCGGCCGCAAATTTGAGGCCGATATCTACATCGGTGTCATCTACTACCAGAAACTCTATCATATGGTTTCAAGCAAGATGCATGCCCGGTCGCGCGGCCCCGTGCAGGTGCTCACCCGCCAACCAACTGAGGGACGTGCCCGCGAGGGTGGTCTCCGGTTTGGTGAGATGGAGCGGGATGTCATGATCGGCCACGGTGCGGCCATGGCCCTGAAAGAACGGCTGCTCGATGAGTCGGATAAGGTGACCCAGTGGGTCTGCGCGAAGTGCGGCATGGTGGCGATGCTTGACCGGAAGAGGAAGATCACCCGGTGCCTTGCATGCGGCAGTGAAACCGATATCTATCCTGTCGAGATGAGCTACGCCTTCAAGCTCCTCCTCGATGAGATGAAGAGTATGGGCATTGCTCCCCGCCTAAGACTCGACGATATGGTGTAATAGAGGGGGCATATCAAACCATGACCAGTCCAAAACGTGTTGGAAGGATCGAGTTCGGGCTCTTCTCCCCGAAGGAGATCCGCAAGATGAGCGTCCGAAAGATCATATGGGCAGATACCTACGACGATGACGGATTTCCCTACCCGCAGGGTCTGATGGACCTGCATCTGGGTGTCATCGATCCCGGTCTCCGCTGTAAGACCTGTGACCAGAAAGCGGCCGATTGTCCGGGCCACTTCGGGCATATCGAGCTCGCCAAACCAGTCGTGCATGTCGGCTACACCCGGCTGATCCGGAAACTCCTGCGGGTGACCTGCAGGAACTGTTCCCGGTTGCTGATGACGGCCGAGGAGGTCGAAAAGATCGCTGGATCCGAGGATAGCGACGCCACTGTGGACGTCGTCTCTGAGAAGGATGTCAAGAAAGAACGAATCTGCCCCCACTGTGGGGAGCAACAGCTCAAGGTCAGCTTCGAGAAACCCACCACCTTTACCGAGTCTTATATAGAGGATAGGAGGAAGATTGAGCACAAGCTGACTCCGGCCGATATCCGGGCACGCCTCGAGAGGATCCCCGACGAAGATCTGCGGCTGATGGGTGTCAACCCAGACGTCGCGCGGCCGGAGTGGACGATCCTCACGGCTCTCCCGGTCCCGCCGGTCACGATGCGCCCCTCGATCATCCTCGAGAATGGGCAGCGATCTGAAGACGACCTGACTCACAAACTCGTGGATATCATCAGGATCAATCAGCGGTTCAAGGAAAACCAGGACGCTGGCGCACCTCAGCTGATCATCGAAGACCTCTGGGAACTCTTGCAGTATCATGTCACCACCTACCTCGACAACGAAGTGGCAGGGTGCCCACCCGCCCGGCATCGGAGCGGCCGGCCGCTAAAGACTCTCTCACAGCGGCTCAAGGGGAAAGAAGGACGTTTCCGTGGTTCTCTCTCAGGAAAGCGCGTGAACTTCTCCGCCCGTACGGTGATCTCGCCAGATCCCGATCTCTCCATCGGTGAAGTCGGAGTGCCGCTTGCCATAGCAAATGAGATGACCATCCCGGTCAGGGTGACCCCGTTCAACCTCGAGGAGATGCGGCAGTATGTCTTAAACGGCCCTGAACGCCCAACCATCCGGTCACCCTGCGGTGCAAACTACGCTATCAGGCCCGATAACCGGAGGATGCGCCTTTCAGATACGAACCTGGAGACGGTTGCGGAGATGCTCGAGGCGGGTTGGACGGTTGAGCGACAGATGAAAGACGGGGATATCGTCCTCTTCAACCGGCAGCCCTCGCTACACCGGATGAGCATCATGGCTCACCGGATCGTCGTGATGGATGGGAAGACCTTTCGGTTGAATCCAGCGGTCTGCCCGCCCTACAACGCCGACTTCGACGGTGATGAGATGAACCTGCACATTCCGCAGACCGAGGAGGCTCGTGCGGAGGCCGAGATCCTGGTCTCAGTGCAGGCAAACATCCTCTCACCGAGGACCGGTGGTCCGATCATCGGCGGCATCCACGACCACATAACGGGCATCTTCCTCTTGACGCACAGGGTTCGCCACTTCCGGAAGGAAGCTGTGCTCTACCTCACCCAACACCTCGACCTCGAGAACCTTCCCGAACCGGACAGAGTGGATGATGATGGGCGCCCGTTGTGGACCAATAAGCAGGTCTTCTCGCTCATCCTCCCGGAGGAGCTGAATATGATCTTCCGCGCCTCTTCGTGCCAGAACTGCGAGACCTGCCGGCGGGAGCTGTGCGAGAATGACGCGTACGTCCAGATCATCAATGGACAGCTGGTCGCCGGTACCATCGATAAAAAGGCGATCGGAGCGTTTGACGGCCAGATCCTGCATCGGGTCATCAGACAGTACGGCATGAAGCGGGCTGCACGATTCATCGACGACGTGACCAAGCTCTCGATCCGGGGCATCATGCTCCAGGGATTCTCGTTCGGCATTGATGACGAGGATCTGACCAAGACCGAATACGGCCAGATCGATGAAGTGCTGGGCGGAGCCATCAGTGACGTCGAGCGCCGGATCAAGATCTTCAAGGAAGGACAGCTTGAGCCGATGCCGGGCCGAACACTCGAGGAGACGCTTGAGATGCAGATCATGCAGGTGCTCGGGAAGGCCCGTGACCGCACAGGCGAGATTGCCGGGCGGCACCTCGGGATGGACAACAGCGCAGTGGTGATGGCGGTCTCAGGGGCCCGTGGGTCGATGCTGAACCTGACTCAGATGGCTGGCTGCCTCGGACAGCAGTCGGTTCGCGGTGAGCGGATCATGCGGGGCTATGAGGACAGGACCCTGCCGCACTTCCGGCGCAACGAGCTCGGTGCAGAAGCGCACGGATTCATCGTCAACAGTTATAAGAGCGGCCTCTCCCCGACTGAGTTCTTCTTCCACGCCATCGGTGGGCGTGAAGGTCTTGTGGATACCGCGGTCCGAACGTCCCAGAGTGGCTACCTGCAGCGGCGGATGATCAATGCCCTGCAGGATCTCAAGGTAGCATACGACGGCACCGTCCGAACGACGGGTGGTCGGATCATCCAGTTCCGCTACGGCGAGGACGGCACCGATCCTGCGAGGAGCAGCTATGGCGCCCCGGTGGATGTGAAGGGTATCGTGGAGAGCGTCTTGAAGGAGGAGATCAAGTGAACAGAGATCTTGTGGAGCGGATCGATAACCTCGATCTACCCTACCGGACACGAGAAGACCTGAAGGTGAGCCTGGAAGACCGGGAGATCACTGAAGATGAGTTTAACGAGATCCTCGATATGATCCTCTTTGAGTACAGGAGGACCAGGATCGAGCCCTGCGAAGCGGTTGGCATCGTGGCGGCGCAATCGATCGGGGAGCCGGGCACCCAGATGACGATGCGGACCTTCCACTATGCGGGTGTGGCTGAGATCAACGTCACCCTCGGCCTCCCCCGCCTCATCGAGATCATGGATGCCCGGCGGGAGCCGAGCACCCCCACGATGGCGGTCTTCCTGCTGGAGGACTGGGCGTTTGACCGGGACCGCGCCCGCGAGGTGAGCTGGCAGATCGAGGCCGCACCGCTCCATGAGTTTGGGGATATCACCATTGATATGGAGCATATGCAGGTTCTTGTCCAGCTCAATAAGCAGGTCTGCGATCGCCGGAGGATCGCGGTGGAAGAGATCATCGAGATAGCGCCGAAGAAGATCCGGGAAAAACGGCACTTTCGTGATTTTGAGGTCGAAGGGGATGCGAAGAAAGCATCGATTGTGTTCACGCCCAAGGATCAGGAGAGCTACCAGAACCTCTTCCAGCTCGCCGAGCACGTCAGAAATGTCATAGTCCAGGGCATCGATGACATCGAGCGGGTGGTCGTCAGAAAAGAGGGCGGAGAGTATATCCTTTATACTGAAGGCTCCAACCTAAAAGATGTCTTCGAGATCGAGGGCGTTGATACCGCCCGCACGCGGAGCAACAACATCAGCGAGATCGCTGGTGTGCTTGGTATCGAAGCTGGCCGGAATGCGATCATCCAGGAAGCCTTAAGCACCCTGAACGAGCAGGGTATCAGCGTTGATGTTCGACATATCATGCTCGTCGCCGATATGATGTGCATGGATGGCGAGGTCAAGCAGATCGGCCGACATGGCATCGCTGGAGAGAAGGAGAGTGTCCTTTCCCGGGCCGCATTTGAGGTGACAGTCAACCACCTGCTTGATGCGGCGATCGCGAACGAGGTGGACGAACTGAATGGCGTCACCGAGAACGTGATCGTGGGCCAGCCCATCCAGCTCGGTACTGGCGATGTAAAGCTCATCGCAAAACCCGTAAACCAAAAAACCTGAAAATCTAGGAGAATCATACATGGACTTTAACGCTTCACTACGCAAAGCCGTGAAGACTGGTACCGTGTTCCTGGGCCGGAACAAGACTCAGGAATGCATCGAGGAAGGCAAGGCAAAACTTGTCGTGGTGGCTAAAAATAGCCCCGAATCTGTCAAAAACATCGTAAAAGAGATCGATACCCCTGTCTACATCTACGAGGGCTCGAGTGTCCAGCTCGGGAAAGCCTGCGGCATGCCGTACGTCGTCAGTGCGCTTGCCGTGATCGAGCCGGGTGAATCTGATATTCTGAATGTTGCGAGAGTGTAGATGATGCCGCAGGTAGTGCTGACTGAGGAGTGCATGCGCCTCATTTCACAGTTTGAGAGTCTTACTGGTGCCGGAAGTCGCGATTGTATCGTCGATAATCGCAATGAACGCATCATCTTCGTAATCAACCCTGGCGACATGGGTCTTGCCATCGGCAGGGGTGGATCGAGTATCAAGAAGGCTTCCGATGTTATGGGGAAGCGGATTGAGGTTGTGGAATATTCCCCGGATCCGGGTCAATTTATCCGGAACTGCTTCCTCCCTGCACATGTCACCGATATCGATTTCGCCACCGATGTGGACGATCAGCCGATCGCCCGCGTTGAGGTGCGCGATGAGGATCGGGGGCTTGCTATCGGGAAAGCAGGGAAGAATATCTTTAAGGCAAAGGTTCTTGCCCAGCGGCAACACGATATCGTTGATGTCCAGCTGATGCAGAACGAGGTTGCCTGAATTCTCTTCCTTTTTTGTTGGATCCTGTGGGTTCCCGTAAAAAGGTATCTGATCCCTGAAGGGTACCTATCGCCACGATACCCGGGCGTTCTGCACATACGCCAGCTGCTCGGATATCCTCTCCGGTATCGAACGGCGATCCTCTGCTGCAATGGCTTCCTGCCACTCGCCATCTCGACATGAGCAATCTAACTCCTCAAACGCCGTCACATCGAAGTGGCAGTTGTAGCGCTCGATCGCTCTGATGATCTCGGCATCACACTCCCCGCAGTTCCGGGCCCAATCGAGAGACTCAACCGAGTAGGTCCAGGGACTGACGTAGACGTGGGCACGATCTCCAAACCGCTCCTGGCATTCCTGCAGGAGGTCGATGAGGCTCCAGAGCCATGGCGGCCGGTAGAGGTTATTCTTCCAGAGCTCATGCACGACGGTATTCTTCTCGACCGTCGTCACCTCGAGGTCCACGTAGTCGATCCCGCGCGATATGCAGTACGAGATCGTCTGCATGATGTCATCTATCGCCTCTGCCTCGGTTAGGAATGGTGGTTTGACGAGCAGAAGCGGCTTTGTCAGCACGCCCATCCTCCGCATCCTTGAGTGGAAGATGTCGAAGTTGTTGGCTGAGAATCCTTTGTTGATGCAGAGATTCATCACCTGAGGATCTGCTGACTCAAAGCCAAATGCCACCTCGAGCTGCCGCCCGTTCAGAGCCTTCTTCATCTTCATGACGTGTTCATCGGGAGAATAGTCTATCCTTGATTCAACAACCACCTTCTTTATGTTCTCATAGTCGTTGATGTATGAACAGATCTTCTCGATCGCGACAACTGGCATCTCGCGCTGGTTAAAGATGTTCCCGTCATTGTAGACCGATACCACCGGGTAGTCATTCAGGTCGACAGCATCCATCACGTACTCAAACTGTGCGATATACTCCTCCGCTGAGATCTCTCTGCCGCGGGATGTCGCGCAATAAAATCCACACATGGTGCACCCCCCGGTCTTCTCGACCCACTCGCACCCTGTGGAGCGGAGGAAGATGATCAGGCGTTTGATGGGCTGGTCATCAAGGTGTCCTATCCGCTCTTCCCACCCGATGGGAATCGTAAAATCCAATTTCTCCGGTAAGGATCCGTTTTCTTTGCGTAGCCTGCCGGCCAGCCTCTGCACCTCACCTAAGATGTCGTGTTCGTTTGGAATACCTGCAGAGATCTCCGCTCCGCTACTGCCGTCAGCTATTGTCTTTTGAATGATGTCAATCCCCCCTTTCTCCGGAGGGCACATCATCCAGTGGGGTGCGCCGCCCCGGAACTCGTCGTCCTACTGTATCAAGACATATTCGGAATAGCCGTCTATATATTTATAGTTTATTCAAATCTATCCTGCCACCTGATTTCATCCGCTATAACGTGATATGTGGGGATACTGCAGAGATCTGGTGGTCTGCTCCAGATGGGGCGGGCCCGCCGTTTTCTGTGCTCGTTCCTGAGAGGCATCCCTGTGGTTCTAGAGCCTCATTCTGAAAGTGGGCTGGTGGCAGGAAGCCAATTTTTATATATGTTGTTTGTGGGATATACTACCCCGGTGCACCGGAGTCCCCTCCCTCTTCGAGGCGGTCACCACTGCGCGCTGAATGGGGGGCATGCACCGCTGATGACCAGTGCCTCTCCACAACCAAAGGCTTTGCGTGACCCTGCCCCGATCGGGCTGCCACCGGGCTCGACCCCGGAGATCGGTGAAGCGGGGCGGCGCTGCAATGTCGCCCCGTGATCCACGGTCGCAGTGAAGATCAACTGGAGATAACAACATGATACGTCTGGGAAAGAGGATATGCAGCCGGGAGTCTTTCACCGTAAAAGCCCTCGGCATCCTTCCTTCCATTAACACGTATATGAAGACTTACGCCCTCCTCCGTCGGTCGTGGAGATGGAGCCGGGAGGAGCACGCGGCTTATCAGGCGGAAGCGCTCTCGCACCTGCTCGACCATGCCTATGAGAACGTTCCCTACTACCGCCGAATCTTCGATGACCGGGGTCTCGTTCCTGGAGACATCCGGACCCCTGCCGATCTCCGTCTCCTCCCGCTCCTATCCCGGGAGGACCTGCAGGCCAACCTCCCTGATCTCTGCGCCCGCAACTACCCGGAATCAGCCTTTGAGTACGTCACCACCGGTGGGTCTACCGGGATACCGGTCGGGTTCTACTACGAGAAAGGCGCTTCCCGGGCCCGGGAATGGGCGTTCATGAAGACACAGTGGGATCGGGTGGGCTACCGGTTCGGCGACAGGTGTGTTGTCCTCCGTGGCTACATCGTCGGATCCTCCCACGACGCGATCTACTGGAAGAAGACCCTCTTTGGGCGATGGTTGCTGATGTCGGCGCATCACATGACCGAGGCGACCCTGCCGGCCTATATCCACGAGATCCGGCGGTTCCGGCCACGATTCATACAGGCGTATCCCTCCACGGCGGCCGTGCTGGCCCGTTACATGGTGGAGCATGGGGTCGCGCCCTTCCCGACGGTGAAAGCCGTCCTCTGCGGTTCTGAGAACCTCTACCCTTGGCAGCGGGATCTTCTTGCCGAGGCGTTCGGGTGCCGGGTTTTTTCCTGGTATGGGAACTCGGAACAGACCGTGCTCGCTGGAGAATGCGAGGAGAGCACCCATTACCACATCTTCCCTGAATACGGGGTCGTCGAGCTGATCGGGCGGGACGGTCGACCTGTGGAAGGACCGGGTGTGCTGGGCGAGGTCGTTGCCACCAACCTCACCAACTACATCTGCCCACTCATCCGGTATCGGACGATGGATCTCGCCATGGCGGCAACCGGGCCCTGCACCTGCGGTCGGCACTACCCACTGCTCGAACGCGTGGAAGGGAGGCTCCAGGACTTCATCGTGACCGGTAAGGGTGAACTCCTCTCCGGGATCACCATGAACATCGATACCGATGCGTTCGATAACGTTAAACAGTTTCAGTTCTACCAGGAACGAGTCGGGGAGGTCATCCTGAATATCGTGAAAAAGCCGACGTTTGATGATTCAGATGTAGAGTATCTCTATCAGGAGGTGAGTCGGAGTTGTGGTGATGATGTCGTCGTCATACTCAGATACGTCGATAACATCCCGCTCACAGCACGCGGCAAATATCGCTACTTCATCCAGAGCCTGCCAGTCCACTTCGTCGATAGAGATAAGACAAGGGCTGAGAATATGTCCTCAGACATATCGATCTGAAGCGGAGAGATGCAAGTCGACTGCCACCGGCCAAGACCGGTAGCTGGTAGAAGGGGGGAATTTGAATGTCTGCACAATGTTTCCACATCGTTAGCGCAAAAGCCGTCTGGATCGGTCCAATCCCTGGCCGATCGGCTGGTGCAGCTGCTGGCATCGACCGCCTACCCGGAGAGCCTCCGGGCGCGTTAACAGGCGATAGCGGCAGGAAACGTTCTTACAGGCGCTGGTGTGTGGTCGCGCCTACGGTGTTGTCCTTGAGCTACGGTGTACCTCTGGATGGTTCACCGCCCTCCCCGGCTAAGACCAGGAGCCTCCACGCTGAAGAACCATGAAGGCCTGTCTGCTGGAGTGGATATCCGGCGCAAATCCCCTCACCTTGAAAGCGCTAAGCCTGATACCGTCCTATCGGATCTACCGGGAGATGTATACGCTTCTGGGGAGATCCCAGTGGTGGAGCCGGGAAGAGCTCACAGCCTATCAGACAGAGGCACTCTCGCGTCTGCTCGACCACGCCTACGAGAACGTTCCCTACTACCGCAGGGTCTTTGATGACCGAAGCCTCGTTCCCGGCGACATTCAGACTCCCGATGAGCTCCATCTCCTCCCCTTCCTGACCAAGGAGATCGTCCAGACCAACCTCCCCGATCTCAAGGCCCGCAATTACCCGGAATCAGCCTTTGAGTATGTACGCACATCCGGTTCAACCGGAACCCCTATGGGATTTTACTACGAGAAGGGGGTCTCCCGGGCCCGGGAGTGGGCGTTTATGAAGACTCAGTGGGACCGGGTCGGTTACCGGTTCGGCGACAGATGCGTCATCCTCCGGGGACATGTGGTGGATGCAGCGCCGGACGATATCTACTGGAGGCGAGCGCTCTTCGGACGGTGGTTGATCATGTCCTCCCACCAGATGACCGAGGAGACCCTGCCGGCCTATATCCGTGAGATCCGGCGGTTCAAACCCCGGTTCATCCACGCCTATCCCTCCACGGCTGTGATCCTGGCTAGATATATGAGGGAGCACAGGATCGAGCCGCTCCCGACGGTGAAGGCTGTCCTCTGCGGTTCTGAGAATCTCTACCCCTGGCAGCGGGACCTCCTTGCCGAGGCGTTCGGATGCCGGGTCTTCTCCTGGTACGGGAACTCAGAGCAGACTGCGCTTGCTGGGGAGTGCGAGAAGAGTACTCACTACCACATCTTCCCCGAATACGGGGTCGTCGAACTCATCGGACGGGACGGCCGGCCCGTGGAGGGACCGGGTGTGCTGGGGGAGGTCGTCGCCACCAGCCTCACCAACTACGTCTGCCCGCTCATCCGCTACCGTACCCGGGATGTGGCGGTTGCCGCAGCACAGCGGTGTTCCTGCGGAAGGCAGTACCCTCTGCTCGAGAAGGTGGAAGGAAGGCTCCAGGAATTCATCGTGACCCGGGGCGGACACCTGATCTCTGTCACCCCCATCAACTACGAATCGGGAGCTTTTGAGAATATCAGACAGTTCCAGATGTACCAGGAGACGATGGGTGAGCTCATCATAAAGGTCGTCAGGAAACCGGCCTACACCGAGGACGATACCCGGCAGCTGATCCAGGAGCTTCGGTGGCAGCTCGGCGACGGCGTGGACGTCCAGGTCTGTTTTGTTGATGAGATCCCCCGGACAGTGAGCGGCAAGTTCCGGTATCTCATCCAGAAGCTGCCGATCTCGATTCAGGATCTCTGAAGGATCACTCGATGTAGGGGACCACTCTGCGCTTCAACCAGGGTTTGTTGATGATCGAGGTGTATGTCCATTCCGCCAGAGCCCCGACCATATTCCTCCGGGCGACCTCCATGTAGATCTCAAGGTCTGAACAGAACCGTGATTTGAAGAAGTTCAGGTCCGGGGTATTTGCCCCGATGTTCTCGAACGTCCGATAGCCCTCAGCCTTTGCATGCTGGACGAGCAGCCACTGGAGGTACTCGTTTCCAGCATGAGTCCCCTCGATCCTCGGCGTTCCCATCCAGAGCAGGAAACGCTTGTATTCCTGGGTGGCGACTGTCCCCGCGAGCGCACCTTCGCGGTCGTAGAGGTAGTAGGCGGCGATGTGATCCGGGTATGCCCTGAAGAGGTCCTCAAAGTAGCGTCTGTTGATCATCGGGATGTTCATGTCCGGGTGGCTGAACCGTTCAGCAACTGATCTGTACAACGTTGAGATGTCTCTGCTTCGCACAAGGTCCATACCTGCCTCTTCGGCCTTCCTGATTCTGCTACGCAGCTTGTAGTGGAAATTTCCCTGAATGGCTGTACTCGGTTGCGCGAGGTCGATCGTGTAGGTGTAGCGGATGTTTGAGGCATATCCTCTCCAGAGGAACTGCCTGATATCGGTGAGGCCTGGCACGAGGGTTAAGGAGAGGTAATGTGGCGAGATCGCGTTGATCTCAGCTGAAAGATCGCTAGCGACAAGGTCCATGATCGCCTCCCTCTTGCTCTGTTTCAGCGTATCAAATCCCTCTGGCAGTACGAAGCCCTGGTAGGGGATGATCGCTTGCATAGGGGGCGGAGAAAAGAGTGTCTTCACCCCGTGCGTGCTCCTGAAGTAGAGGGGAGTAAGGCAGATGAGCTCGTTGCCCTTGTAAATCCCGTAGGGGAGCAGCGTGTACCCGGTGTGTTGGGCGGTGATCGTTATGTAGTCCCACTTGTGGAAAAGGAGTCCATGCGGGCTTGAATCAACAAATGTATCCCAGATTTCTTTATCCTTCACGATCTCGAGCGTCATGGCACCTGATATCCTGACGATCAGTCATGGCAGACCGCGTCTGTTGCAGGATGCAACAAAGCCTTATTTATACCTTTTCCTGGACGACCATCGACTCCATGGGCCCATACCGTTCTCACGGGATCCTGATGCCGCCTGAGGTCCGGGGAACCCGCCAGGCATATGCGCTCACTCGATATAGGGGATTATCCTCTTCTTGATCCAGGGTTTGTTGACGATGTTACTATAGACCCATTCTGCTGCCCTCCCCACGTTGTCTTTCTGGCTCACCTCAAGATGGATGGTGAGGTCTGGGTTGTATTTTGCCTTGTGCATATTCAAGTTCGGGTTATTTGCGCCTGTATTCTCGAATTCCAGAAAGCCTTTCTCTTTTGCATCCTTGATCAGGAGCCACTGGAGGTACTCGTTTGCCGATGTTCCATCGATCTTCGGGCCCCCGACCCAGAGGAGATAGCGTTTGTACTCCTGAGTTGTACCGACGCCCCGAAGGTCTCCGTCCTGGTTGTAGAGGTGATAGATGTGGATATGGTCGGGGTATGCCCGGAGGATGTCCTCGAAGTAGTCCTTTGTAATCACCGGGATATCCATATCGGGTTGGCTGAATCGCTGACGCACCGCCTCGTAAAGGGGAGTTATATCGCCTCCCTCTTCAAGGTAATACCCGTTCTCTGCAAACTTCCTGAGACTCGTCCGCAGCTTCCCGTTGAGGTTCATCCAGAGGGTTTCCAGGGGAGGAGTGAGATCGACCACATAGGAGTAGCTGATCCTGGTCTGGTAGCCCTCCCAGATGAACTGGCGGACATCGTGAAACCCCGGAATAAGTTTTATCGCGAGGTAGTTCGGCGAGAGGAGCTCGATTATCTCCTTAAGCCCTTCTGCAACTACCTGGAGCGCCGACTCTTTTTTGCTCTGCTTCGCCACTGTGTAATCTCTTCCCATCACGATACCGAGGTACGGGATGACCGCCTGCATGGGCGGCGGAGAGAGCGCGACGGAAAGGCCGCCCTTTCGCTTGCAGAAGATGGGAAATGCAGCAACGAGTTCCTCTCCTTTGTAGATCCCGAAGGGGTGGGCCGTGTATCCGGTGTGGCGTTCCGTAATCTTTAAAAAGTCCCACCGATGAAAGAGGAGCCCGGATGGACTCTCATCGATGAAGGTGTCCCATATCTCCCTCTCTGTGACAATCTCTACTGGCAAGCTCATCTTCCCCCGCTCTTGCTGGAGAGATCCAGCAACTCCCTACTACCCGCGATCATCTAAATAAACATAGTGGTTGCCAGTGGTTGTGCCGGGGTGCAGATCTCCCTCTCCCCTGTCATGGAGATCTGGAGATCCCTTCTGGATCCCCGCGCGACGGCGGTTTGGGAGATCCGGGCCTTTGGGATCGGGGATGGTCGTTCGGGAGTGAGGTGGGCTCGGGAGGTGCATGGCCGGGTTCTTCGGCGTCGCCTGGTTTTTGGACCATCAAACCCCCCGGGGATCTGCCCCTTCACCCCTATGATATGGATATCAGATTCTGGTGTTCCGCCTTGAGTGTCCCCACAAGTTAAATCCTGCCAGTCGCCATCAGCACTCTCTTGACGAAGGTGAGGTAGGCCCATCCAGAGAATGCTCCGAGAGCATCTTTCTTCTCAATCTCAAAGTACATCACCAGGTCTGGATTGAATCTTGATTTGAAGAAGGCCAGATCGCGGTTGTTCGCTCCCATATTCTCGAAGAGCGGGTAGCCCTCGGCCTTTGCACGCTGGATCAGGAGCCACTGGAGGTACTCGTTCCCGGCATGAGCGCTCTTGATACGCGGTGTCCCAATCCAGAGCAGGAAACGTTTATACTCCTGGGCGGCCACTGCGCCGACGATCTCGTCTTCAGTGCTGTAGAGATGATACACCCCGATCTGGTCCGGATAGGCGGTCACGAGGTCTTTGAGATACTCCTGTTTGATAGGCGGGATATCGAGTGTTGGGTCCTGGTAGCGGTCGGTGATAAGCTGGTGGAGGACGGAGATGTCGTTCGCCCTCTCCAGCCTGAGACCGACCCTATCCTCCTTTTTCAGCTTGCTCCGGAGCTTGTAGTGGAGGCTGTTCCAGATGGCTTCGAGCGGTTGCTCCAGGTCGATGGTATAGGTATACCGTATCGTCGCGCTACAGCGGTTCCAGAGGTAATGGCGTATATCACTGAATTCCGGGACGAACACAATCGAGAGGTAGTTCGGCGAGAGATCCTCGATCACTTCCCTGATATCTTCAGCGACCATCTGCAGTGTCGACTCCTTCTTACTCTGCTTGAACCCCTCGAAGTTCCTGCTCATGACGCACCCAAGGTGAGGTATCACGGTGAGCGGGGGTGGGGAGAAGATGGCATCTATGCCATACATCCGCCTGTGGAAGAGTGGAAACGCACATACCGGTTCATTTCCTTTATGGATTGCATATAAAAGGAGTGTGCTCCCGGTATGTTTTGCCGTCAGGTGCAGGTAATCCCATTTATGAAAGAGGAGTCCGGATGGGCTCTCATCGATGAAGGTATCCCAGGTATTTTTGTCGTCGATCCTGCTTGCGGTCATTCTGTCACCCGGTTTGCTGTCCGTGACCTCTGATAATCTCGCATCGTCATATATATCTTTCTACGGGCCTGTACGGCTCGGGGCGCTACGAGACGACCTGCAGATATCTATGCGTCTCCTGGCTGGGGTGCCAGATCCCCCGGTGAGAGATGTTATATACTATGTAACACGTGAGGAGGGGCATGGTCGCGCTCCGCCTCCTTGCCGTGGATGACATAGCATTCTGTTCATGGGAGTGCTACCACCCTGCAGCCGTGGCGTATGGCGACATCTGGGTGATATTTACAGAAGACGCTCTTCTTCCAGAGTTTTTACGACATTTCTGCCGCTCATCCACTCGGGATATGAATTCCATACCCTACTCTGAGGATTTCTTTTGATACGCCCCGCCGTCTAGCCCCTCTCATCCCGATCCACCCCACCCCCGGTGGAGCAAAATGTTTAATGCAATGAATTCCCATCGACGGAGCCTATAAGCATGCTGACGATATATCGGAGGTTGAAGGCTTTCTGGCCCGAAAACTCTCTGACCATACGGGCGCTCAACCTGCTTCCGGCATACTCTGTGTATAAAGAGACCTATGCCTTCCTCTGTCGGTCGCGGAGGTGGAACCGGGAGGAGCACGCGGCCTATCAGGCAGAAGCGCTCTCGCGCCTGCTCGACCATGCCTATGAGAACGTTCCCTACTACCGCCGAATCTTCGATGACCGGGGTCTCGTTCCTGGAGACATCCGGACCCCTGCCGATCTCCGTCTCCTCCCGCTCCTATCCCGGGAGGACCTGCAGGCCAACCTCCCTGATCTCTGCGCCCGCAACTACCCGGAATCAGCCTTTGAGTACGTCACCACCGGCGGGTCTACCGGGATACCGGTCGGGTTCTACTACGAGAAAGGCGCTTCCCGGGCCCGGGAGTGGGCGTTCATGAAGACCCAGTGGGATCGGGTGGGCTACCGGTTCGGTGACAGGTGTGTTGTCCTCCGTGGCTACATCGTCGGATCCTCCCACGATGCGATCTACTGGAAGAAGACCCTCTTTGGGCGGTGGCTGCTGATGTCTGCCTACCACATGACCGAAGAGGCTCTGCTGGCCTACATCCGCGAGATCCGGCGGTTCAGGCCACGGTTCATACAGGCGTATCCCTCCACGGCGGCCATACTGGCCCGTTACATGGTGGAGCATGGGGTCGCGCCCTTCCCGACGGTGAAGGCCGTCCTCTGCGGTTCTGAGAACCTCTACCCTTGGCAGCGGGATCTTCTTGCCGAGGCGTTCGGGTGCCGGGTTTTTTCCTGGTATGGGAACTCGGAGCAGACCGTGCTCGCTGGAGAATGCGAGGAGAGCACCCATTACCACATCTTCCCTGAATACGGGGTCGTCGAGCTGATCGGGCGGGACGGTCGACCTGTGGAAGGACCAGGCGTGCTGGGCGAGGTCGTTGCCACCAACCTCACCAACTACATCTGCCCACTCATCCGGTATCGGACGATGGATCTCGCCATGGCGGCAACCGGGCCCTGCACCTGCGGTCGGCACTACCCACTGCTCGAACGCGTGGAAGGGAGGTTCCAGGACTTCATCGTGACGAACAATCACCGACTCATCTCGATGACTGCGGTTAACATGCACTCCGATGTCTTCGATAACGTCGTGCAGTTCCAGTTCTACCAGGAACGAGCTGGTGAGGTGCTTCTCCGGATCATCAAGAAACCCGGGTACAATGATTGGGACACAGAATATATCCTCGGTGAGCTCGACAAAAAGTTCGAGGGTGACGTGGACGTGACCATCCACTTTGTGACAGAGATTCCCCGCACCCGGCGCGGCAAGTATCAGTTTCTGGTGCAGAAGCTGCCGCTGGATAAGTGGGGCATATCAGTGTGAGAAGAATGCAGAGCCTGAAGTTGATGGCAGCAGGAGACATCTGGTTGCAGACGATGAATGGCCAGCATCCGTTTGAGAAGGTTCTGCATGCCCTCCGGGACAAAGACCTCCTCTTTGGGAATCTGGAGACAACCCTCTCGGAGAGGGGGGAGAGGGCGGAGAAGCATCACGTGATCTCCGCCCCCCCCAGGGCCGCTCAGTATCTTCTGGATGCGGGGTTCGATGTTGTTAGTATAGCAAACAACCATTCCGCCGACCTCGGTGTTGAGGGTTTTTCAGACACCCTGACGGCACTAGAGACCCGGGGCATCCTCCCCCTGGGGGGGTCGATGGTGCAGGATCGCCAGGAACCGGTCATCGTCGAGAGAAAAGGCATCTCTGTCGGGTTTGCAGGGTATACAACAGGCAGATTCTCGTCAGCCCATGGTTTCACGGTCAACCGATTGATCGAGGAAGATATCCTCGCTGATATCGCCTTCCTTACGGGTAGGTGTGACCATATCGTCATCTCGCTGCACTGGGGAACAGAGATGGCCTACTACCCCTCCCCCCGGCAGATCCGCCTCGCTCATCGACTCATCGATGCTGGGGCAACCCTGATCCTCGGACACCATCCTCATACCATGCAGGCGATAGAGCGCTACCGTGGTGGACTCATCGCCTACTCACTCGGTATGTTTCAGTTCGATCCCCACTGGCCTCACAACCTCTCGCGCGAGGCGTTCATACTCTCTGTCGATCTTTGGGGTGGTGGTGTCATCGGAGAGCACGAGATCACGCCGCTCATCGTCGATGACGATTACGTACCGCATCTCGTGGAGGGATCTCGGGGTGAGGTGATCCGGGCTTTTGTCGACGAGATCTCGCGCCCGGTCTCCGGAGGCAGGATCACCTGGGCGCGCTGGTTTGAGGAGATCGCGCCGGCCTACATGAAGATGAACCTCGAGAGTTATCGTTATCGAATACGCCGGGGTGGCCCCCTACCCTTTCTGGAGATGGGAGTTTGGCTCTGCACGCCGTTCTGCCTGGGCTGCTACGTCGGCCTCGCCCGTCGGGCCCTTCGTCCGATGCTATTGCAGGGAGCGCGCGCTCTGGGAGAGGAACCTGGAAGCTGAGGAGGCGATACGATCACATTTCACGCCCGATCTTCCCCCTGTATCCTCAGTTTTAGAATTCCTTCCTTCCTGGCCGTAATTGATCACCACATCCCGATCGGGTCGCCCCCGCCCCGGTATCCCTAGATGTGTTATTCCGGCACCAATTGGCGCTACGCCATATCTCGCCGCTCATCTTTTCGGAAGGTGCAGTGTTTTTCGCGGCCGAAACCACAAAAACCTCATTACAATCAGTGACAAATATAGTGAAGAGGAGTGTAAGCATTTTGTCCGCGATTCCGAAGGAGGAGTATCTGCTCAAGTGCACGTCCGCCTGTGCGGGGTGCAGCTCTTCCCTGTGTCTGCGCTATGTGCTCAAAGCGGCCGGCCCTGATTCAGTCCTGGTCGTGCCTGCCTGCTGCACCAGCGTCCTCCAGGGGATCTACCCGGGCACGGCGATGAACGTGCCGGTATATAATATAGCATTTGCCGCAGCCGCTGCCTGTGCCTCAGGCATGAGCGATGCGTTTGCAAAACTTGGAAAGAAGACCAACGTCATCGTCTATGCGGGGGATGGCGGAACCGTTGATATCGGGATTCAGGCGCTCTCCGGCGCCTTCGAGCGTGGTACCAATTTCCTCTACATCTGCTATGATAACGAGGCATACGGTAACACCGGCATGCAACGGTCTGGCTCGACACCGCTTGGGGCACGCACCACCACGACCCCCGGCGGCAAGCTCACGGCCAAGAAGGACCTCGATCGCATCGTCGAGGCACACAACCCCCCCTACATGGCGACCGCCTGTAGCGCCTACCCCCTTGACCTTTACAAGAAGGTGAAGAAGGCGCTCTCGATCCCGGGACCGAAGTTCATCCACATCCTTGCGCCATGCCCACCCGGGTGGCGTTATCCCTCTGAGAAGACCGTCGAGATGGGCAAGCTTGCGGTGAAGACCGGGATGTGGGTCCTCTACGAACGCGAGTTCGGGAAACTCGCGATCAGCGGCCCATCGAGGGCCGCGATGAGGAGACCTGCGCCGCTCGAGGAGTACATCGGGGGTCAGGGTCGGTTCAAGAACATGAGCCCTGAGATCCTCGATGAGATGCGGCATCAGGTTGAGCGGAGCATTCGACGTCTCGCCAGCGAGGAGGCGGGAGCATGTTGACGATAGCGACCGGCAATAAGGCGGTGGCAGCTGCGGCAAAGGCCGCAGAACCAGGCGTCATCGCTGCATACCCTATCACCCCCCAGACCGAGATCGTGGAGCAGATCGCCGAGTACATCAACGCCGGCGATCTCGCGAGCCAGTACATCCTGGTGGAGAGCGAGCACTCGGCTATGGCCGCCTGTATCGGGGCGAGCGTCGGCGGCGTCCGCACCTTCACGGCGACGAGCTCGCACGGCCTCCTCTATATGCATGAGATGGTCCACTGGGCTGCGGGTGCGCGTCTCCCCATCGTCATGGCAAACGTCAACCGTGCTCTCGGACCCGGGTGGAATACCTGGGCCGAGCATACCGATGCCTTCTCCCAGCGCGACACCGGGTGGCTGCAGGTCTTCGTGAGCACGGTCCAGGAGGCCTACGATGCTACCCTGATGGCGTTTAAGATTGCCGAGGATGAGCGGGTCCTCCTCCCGGTGATGGTCAACCTGGACGGATTTACGCTCAGCCACATCATGCAGTCGCTTGAGACGGTAGAGATCGGCGATTTCCTCCCTCCCTACCACCTCCCGCATGCCATCGATACGGAGAACCCCTGTGTCTATGGGCCCATGACCGGACCGAACGATCACTTCCGGTTCCGCTGGGACATTGAGCGCTCGATGCGCGATGCAAGAGGCGTCATCGCGGAGGTTGAACGTGAGTTTGCAGAGCGATTCGGGCGTTCCTACGCTCCCACCGAGGATTACCGGTGCGATGATGCCGATGTCATCGTCATCGCCATGGGGACGCTCGGGAAAGAGGCGGAGGTGGCGGTCGACCGCCTCCGCGATGATGGGATCAGGGCCGGGTCCATGCGCTTGCGCTGGTTCCGACCCTTCCCCGATCTCGACCTTGCCGGGCGGGAGGTTGTGGTGATCGACCGCGACTACTCCTTCGGTTTCGGCGGCGTCATCGCGGGCTCCGTCCGGGCAAAGACCGGCATCGAACCCTACAGCGTGATCGCCGGCCTCGGTGGCCAGGAGGTCACCTACAATGATATCGCAGGGTTTGTCAGGGATCGGCGTCCCGGTGAGGAGACCTGGTTTGGGGTGAACGAAGATGTATGAGATCAGGATCCACTCCCGGGGTGGTCAGGGCGGCGTGACCGCTGCCCGCCTGCTCGCTCTTGCGGCGTTCCGGGACGGAAAGTATGCAACCGCCTGCCCGTTCTACGGGGCGGAGCGACGTGGGGCGCCGGTCGTCTCATTTGTCAGGATAGATGACGAACCTATCAAGATCTACAGCCAGATCCATGAGCCCGATCTCGTGATTGTCCTTGATACGAGCATCATGGACGTCGTGGATGTCCTACAGGGCCTTAAAGGCGATGGGACGGTCCTCTTAAACAGCGCCCACCCGCTTGAAGGATGTGGCGCGTCCTGTCTCCACGTCGACCTGACCGGGATTGCGCTTGCCAGGGATCTTGTGATCGCCGGGAGCCCCATCCTCAACACTCCAGTGCTCGGCGCTCTCGCAAAGATGGGTATCGTCACGCTCCCCTCAGTGCAGGAAGCGATCAGGGAGATGTTTACCGATGAACGGAATGTGCAGGCCGCTGAGGCGGCGTATGGGGGGTTGAAGGTATGAGAGAGAGGCTTGCGCTAAGCAGACCCACGGAGGCGTCTTCGGGAAAGACAGGGTCATGGCGGACGTTTCGACCTGTCGTGGATAGGGAGACCTGCAACGCCTGCGGGCTCTGTGCTCAGTACTGCCCGGACGGGGTCATCGACGAAGACCTCAACATCGACCTCGACTACTGCAAAGGGTGCGGCATCTGTGCGAATGAGTGCCCGAAAGAGGCTATCACGATGATCCGGGAGGAGCGCTGACCTCTCCTCTATCGGCGAACTGTTCATCGATGTACTCGAGGTTGAACCGATAGAAGTGCATGTAGCCACAGTTCCCGCATCGGGTCGTGAGGTGCCCGCTCCCCACCACGAGGTTGTGGGGCCCGGAGACCCCACAATGTTTGCACCACGCCTCCGTCTCGATGTCCCAGAGATCGTAGCGCCCAATAGGCGTGCAGGTGCCGATCACTCCTGCGGTCTCGAACCGTGGAATAAAAACTCGCGTCGCGCCGCAGTTTGAGCAGACCACCTGCGCTTGCGCAGAGACCGCTTGTATGATCTGATCTGCATCCTCGCCGCAGTGGTAACAGTCGGTGCGATACCGGGTGGAGATGAACCGCTCACTCATGTATGATACTTGACGGCCACTAAATAAAGCCTCTCGCCAGGGAGCAGAACCCCTCCCTTTCCTGTGCGCACTACCACCCCTGGAGGGAGGGGCAGGTCGACCAGAGACAACAGTTAAATATCTCTCCTGCATCCCTGTTGCCATTCAGGAGGTTACCAGAATGGCAGCATTGAGAGTCGCACCGTACGTCTGTGTCTATTCGGATGAGAATGAAGAGAATCTTCACATCGAGATCGAGCTTCCGGGTGTTGAGAAGAAAGATATCACCTTTAAGATGCAGGAGACCGGCTTTTCTATCGATGCGGTCCGCGGTGATGTCCGCTACGTCGGCACATACGCTATAAGCTGTCCTGTCGATCCCGACCGGGCGAAGGCTATCTTCAAAAACGGTCTACTCACCGTTGATGTTCCCTACATAGAGGTGGCTGCAGAAGAGGTGAAGGAGATCTCTATCGCGGAGTGACAGAGTCCCATCTTTTTGATCATGGTCGGCCGTGAAGCGTGCGCGACGCGACCGTGAGGTATGGACCTGACGGGTGGAGTGTGTGGCAGAGGATACCCGCTGTGCGGGGGCCGTGTGATCCGGATAAGAGGGTGCGGCCCTTTCCGGAGTAGCGGGAAGAGGGCCCGTCGGGTTCGGCGTGCCCGGAAGTGGGACAGGCCAGGGAGGTGTCCGTCCGTTCTTGTAGCCCGTAACGTTTCTGCATTGTTGCCCCCCGGCCTACTGTTTTGCCTTGTTGAGCCGTTCGCAGGCCTTCGCTCAACAGGCGCGGGGTGGTTGACCTGTAAGAGTCACCTTTATCATCATGCGTCTGCACGTCAGGTATATGAATCCAGCACGCGGACACGACCCGGATGTAGTGGTCCCGGGAGATTCGCCTTCCAACCGGCTTATCCGTGAAAAAAGTCCATACCTGCTCCAGCACGCTCACAGCCCCGTCGACTGGTACCCCTGGGGCGATGAGGCATTTTTCCGGGCGCGGGAGGAAGATAAGCCGATATTCCTCTCCATAGGGTACTCGACCTGCCACTGGTGCCATGTCATGGAGAGGGAGTCGTTTGCAGACCCCCGGATTGCAAAACTCTTAAACGACGTCTTTGTCTGCGTCAAGGTGGATCGTGAGGAGCGGCCCGACATCGACCAGATCTACATAGACGCCGCGTACATGCTGAGCGGGACCGCCGTGGGATGGCCCCTCACCATCATCATGACCCCCGGCGGAGGACCGTTCTTTGCGGCGAGCTATGTTCCCAAGGAGAGCCGATATGGGATGACCGGTCTGCTGGACCTCATCCCCCGCATAAGCAAGATCTGGAAGACGCGGCGGCAGGATCTCGAGGAGACCGGCGAGCAGGTGCTGGATGCGCTGAAGAGTGTGGCCAGCACCCCCTCGGGTGGGGATGAGCTCTCGGAGTCCACCCTCGACGATGCCTATACCACCCTACTTCGGCTCTTTGATGAGGAGAACGGTGGATTCGGGGATGCGCCCAAGTTCCCGGCCCCAAATAAACTCCTATTCCTGCTCCGATATGGGAACCGGACCGGAAAGGGCCCGGCGTACACGATGGTCGAGGAGACCCTGCATGCCATGCGACAGGGGGGGATATTTGATCATGTCGGTTGGGGATTCCACCGTTATGCAACAGATGCGGCGTGGCTCACCCCACACTTCGAGAAGATGCTCTACGACCAGGCGCTCCTCACCGTGGCGTACACAGAAGCCTACCTTGCGACCGGCCGGGAGGAGTTTGCGAAGACTGCTCGGGAGATTATAGCGTATGTCCTGCGAGGTATGACCGACCCTGACGGTGGCTTTTACTCGGCGGAAGATGCCGACAGCGAGGGTGGAGAGGGGAAGTTCTATCTCTGGACGAAGGCTGAGATCCTCCAGGTGCTCGGGGAGGAGGATGGAGAGCGCATATCCCGGATCTTCGGCGTTACCGAACCGGGGAATCACTTTGAACAACCCGGGAGGAAGAGGACAGGCCAGAACATTCTCCACTTACGGCGCTCGATGGCATTCTGGGCGCATGAATTTTCCATATCAGAGGAAGATCTGGCCCAGTTCGTAGAAGGTGCCCGACAGAAACTTTTTGCCGCGCGGGAGGAGCGAGCTCGCCCGGCAAAGGACGATAAGATCCTCACCGACTGGAACGGGCTTATGATCGCCGCCCTGGCAGCGGCAGCCCGGGCGTTCGATGACCCTGAGTACCTGGCAGCGGCGGAGAAGGCAGCCGCGTTCGTTCTCACCCACCTGCGCGGATCTGATGGGCGGCTCCTCCACCGGTACTGGGATGGTGAGGCCGGCCTCCCGGCGACGCTTGATGACTACGCGTTCATGATCTGGGCACTCATCGAGGTCTATGAGGCGTCCCTCTCCCCCGGCTACCTCCGGGCTGCCGTCGAACTCGCCCGGGATATGGTCACCCACTATTGGGATCGCGATCAGGGCGGTTTCTTCTTCACGCCCGATGACATGGACACCATCGTCAGACAGAAGCCGATCTTTGATAGAGCAACCCCTTCTGGCAACAGTGTGGCCATGTACACCCTCTTCCTCCTCGGCCGGATGACGGCAAACCTTGAGTTCGAGGAGATGGCGAACCGGATACAGCAACTCTTTGCTGGAACCATCCTGAGTTCTCCCATCACCTCTTCGTACTTCCTCGTTGGCCTTGGGTTCATGCTGGGGCCAAACGTCGAGGTGATCGTCACCGGTGCCCGAGGTGCGGAGGATACCCAGGCGATGATCCGGGCCATATGGTCACACCACGTGCCGAACGCTGTCCTTCTCTTCCGCCCATCCGATGAGGATGAACCGGAGATTACCGAGGTTGCTGGGTTCACCCGAGATGTTGTGATGGTCGGGGGGCGGGCGACGGCGTACGTCTGCACCAACTACGCCTGCGACATACCGACGACCGATGTCGGTGAGATGTTGCAGCTCATACGGTCAGCGCGCAAGCTGCCGGAACCGGTTGTCTGATGGTGGGCGTGCATTCTTGTAAGGGGTCTTTCGAAGATGATGCGAAACGGAGTTGATATGGAGGCGGTGAACGCCTGTATACGGGCGATGCAGCGAGATCCGGCGGAGGGCAGAAGGATCCTCTCTGGCGTCACCAGCTGGAACGGCGGTGCGCACTCCACCACGATCGTCCGGAACTTTGCCATCGCTGCCGACGAACCAGGCGCTATGGGCGGGACAAACCGGGGTCCAAGTCCGATGGAACTGGTGCTCTCGGCACTCGCCGCCTGCATCACGATCTCCATCGCCTATAGCGCGGCTGAAGATGAGGTCGAGGTCTACTCTATCGATATCGATGTCGAAGGCGATCTCGACCTCAGGAGATTCTTTGAGGTTTCTGGCGATCGTCGACCGGGGTTTGAGGAGGTCCGGGTGACCGTCTGGATGGATGCGGATGCCCCCCGTGAAAGGCTTGAAGATATCGTGAACCGTGGCTATCGGCGCTCTCCGGTCGTAGATTCACTTGAGGGTAGGGTGCCGGTCAGAGTCTCTCTTGCCAGGGAGGATGCAGAGAAGTCGTGATCGCTCTTCATCTATACTAGCAAGCCTGCCCCCTATCGGGGGTGCTTACGCCCTCTCATCGCCAAACTGCCTCAGCCAGATCTCGGTACAGGCGATCCGCCAGAACTCGGTGGAGTACTCACTCCTCCCACCGAGGAACTCCTGGTATTTTTGGAGCACCTGTTCCGCGTTCCAGTAGGGTCGTCGGGCGAACTCGGGTGCAGAGAAGAGGTCGAGGATATGGGGCGCAAGTTCATCGTTCATCCAGGCCTCCTCGGGCGTGACAAAGCCCATCTTGTCCATCCTGCACCGGATGGTATCCGGAACCAGCCCCCGGATTGCCCGACGCAGAACATACTTCGTGACCCCGCCCCGGATCTTCTGATCGAGCGGGAGCGCTGCGATGTACTCGGCGAGTCTGTGATCGAGGAACGGGACCCTGACCTCGATCGAGAATGCCATTGAGTTCCGGTCCCCCCAGTGTAGCAGGAGGGGGAGGTTTGTGGCCGTGATCTCTCGTGCGAGCACCTCATCAAGTGATCCCGCATACCTGAGGACCTCAGGCACATCTCCCAGGAGAAGTCCCCTCCGCTCCGATCGGACAAGCGCCTGGCGGATCGCCCATGAGAAGAATGAACGGTGGTGTCGTACACCCCCGGCAGCCTCTCGGAGCGCCGGAAGGATCCGGCCCCGTCGCAAGAGCCCCTTGATGTACGGCATCTGGTAGGCGATATACCCGCCGAGCTGCTCATCGGCTCCCTGTCCATCGAGGACCGCCTTCACCTCGTTGCTTGCAAGGCGCATCACACAGTACTGAGCGTATATCGAGAGCGATGCAAACGGCTCATCCTGCATGTAGAGAAGCCGCCCGATATCCTCCCAGAGTTCCTCTGTATCGGGAGTCACCCGGCGGTTTACGGCTCCGGTCGCCGCAACCACCGTATCGATATGCTCACTCTCGTCGAACCGGGGATCGTCGAAGCAGACTGAGAAGGTCTTCTGTCGGATTCCCTCCGCCCGCAGGAGATCGTTTGCCAGGGCGGCGATCGTCGAGGAGTCGATCCCCCCCGAGAGACAGGTTCCGACCGGGACTCTGTCTCTGAGTCTGAGCCTGACTGCATCGGCAAGGATATCTTTGAGTTCGCGGGCGGCGGTATCGTCGTCGGCCCCCCTGAGGGCGGAGTTCACTGCAAGATCCCAGTAGCGTTCCGGCTCAGGGGCACCTCTTTCTGTGACGGTGAGCCGGTGGGCGGGCGGGAGCTGAAAAATTCCGTCGTACATCGTCTCTCCGGTATGGTCCGCAACCCCCCATGCAAGGAACGCTGCGAGCATCCGGTCATTTGGCCGTCGGCCGACCGCAGGGTGCACGAGCAGTGCCTTGATCTCCGATGCGAAGAGGAACGATCCTCCGACAAAAGTGTAGTAGAACGGTTTTACGCCCAGGCGGTCCCGGGCGCAGAAGAGCTCGTGACGGCGTTCATCCCAGATGGCAAACGCCCACACCCCGTTGAACCGGTGCAGGCAATCCCGTCCCCATTCCTCGTAGGCGTGCAGAACCACTTCGGCATCGGTTGCGGTGATGAATCGGTGGCCGAGAGCCTGGAGGTCTTCGCGGAGTTCAGGGCGGTTGTAGATCTCGCCGTCAAAGTCGATCCAGAGCGCCCCTTCCTTGTTTGCCATCGGCTGCCGGCCTTCTCCGGAGAGGTCAGTGGCTACTGCAAGGCGACGATGGGCCAGCCCGATGGGGCCGGAGAGGTAGATCCCCTCGCCGTCAGGCCCTCGGTGACGGAGCCGCTCCACCATGGTCTTGATGAGGGCCGCATCCGCCTCACCCCCTCTCAGGACGAGCTGCCCGACGATGCCGCACATACCAGGGATCGATCACTCATCAGAATAGGTCCTTGCCCAGGCCAGTGCTATTGATGTCGCAGGAGGGGCAGGAGGGGGGGGTCGGCCCGTTCACCACGCGATAGGCATCTGCGAGGACCGCGGCGTTCGCGAGCAATCCCGCGATCAGGATCACCTCCAGGATCTCAGCCCGGGTCGCGCCCTTTGCGATCGCCGCCTGCATGTGGTACTCAACACAATGACTGCACTTGAGCGCAGCGCCCACCGCAAGGCTGATCAGCTCGATCATCTTTGGCTCAAGCTGGCTGGTCTCTACCACGGCACCCTTGTAGAGGAGGTGTGAGATAAGGATCTCAGGCCTCTCCGACATCCGTTTAAAGATCAGGGGAACCCTGCCGTACTCGTTCTCTATCTCCTTGAGGAGCTCTTTTGCAATCGCTTCTGATCCTCTTTCCGCAACCCTCGCGGCCATCTTCTCGAAATCCATCGCTACACCAGTATACCGGTCTCAGAAAAGGGTTTAATTCGTATCAATATGTAATTGCGCATCCTCGATGGCAGGATGTCGGCGATATCCCCGAGCGCGATACCATCAGCGATTTCAAGCGCCCGCAGGTCGTCGGCATAGAGGTCGTAGGGGAGTTTCACCCGCAACCCCTCCATCTGAGCGGTAGCCGGCGTCGGATGCGTCAGCAATGTGATCTCGTATATCTGTTCCTCGAGGATCGCCATGAGCCGGGGTGGGAAGATGGAGAGCGGGTCACGCGCAAGGTCATCCCGACGGGCGTCCAGGGTGCGGGAGACCTCCTCCACCAGCTCATCGAGTTTCGCGAGCTCTTCGGGGCGTTTGAACCGGTGCATGATTCGGCCGGCACCCCCGACGTACCCCTCAACCGGCGGATCGATGATCCTCTCCAGTGTCTCCCGATCAGGTGCCCCGGTCAACACTATCGGCACATGGATCCCCCGTCTGAGCGCTGGAAACTTCTTCTCGATGCATTCCTCGAAGTTCCCGAGGATGTAGACCGCCAGGTCGTGTTCGTTGATGATGTCCCGTTCCTCGTCGTTGAGGTTCGCGATCCGCTTCCCAAACCCACGCGCAAGTCCAATCATGTTGGTCTTCGCACCAGCCCGCCTGAGGTACTCGGCGACGTCGCAGGCTGAGTGCGGGAGATGATGGATCTCCAGGCTCGGGCTCACCACTGCGATCTCGGTCCCGACGAGGGGTGCTTCTATCACCTCCCCGCCAAGTGGTCTTGCAACCTTCCGTATAAGGTCGATATCATCCCGCGGCACGAACGACTGGAGCACGACATCCTGGGCCATGACGTGTTTCTGCACGACATACCCTCCAAGGTCATCGATCAGATCCATGACCTCGTCGTGGCGGTAGATCCCTCCCTTGTAGGTCACCGGCACCAGCGTCGTCATAGCGTCATCCCCATCCTCTCAAATATTGGCGCGACCATCGTCTCCACGATATCACCCGGGAGGGTATCCTCGCTTGCCACATAGTAAAATCTCTCATCCTTAATGTACTGGCGGCGGACTTTGAACCCCTCGGGAGCAAGGTACTGGAGCGCGTATATGACATCCATGTGGAGCGTCTCACTCGGGTCGGCCACCATCATCAGCTCGAGCTCCTCCTCCCCCGCTACCCCCACCGGGAGGACGACGGTGAACCGGTCGGGTTGGTCGACATTCTCCTTCCCATAGCGGGCCCAGAGTTTCCGGAGCATCGGTGCAAGGTAGGTCTCGTCGGCGATATCAAGAACGATCATCTTCTCGCCGATGTTGACGTTCGCAAAGTCACCGACCCGGATAGCGCGCGGCATATGGCGCAGCTTCCCTGCAGCGATAAATATCGGCACCTTTGGGTCGACGTAGATATACAGGTGTTCGATCACCTTGACCAGATCGAGATCCTGGAGCACGTCGGCTGCTATTCGCTCATAAGCCCTTCTCCCGACCTCTTCGGGCGATTCGACCACGAGTTGTTTCAGTGAGGGCATCTACTCTCCTTTGATAAATCCAGATGCAAGCAGGGCAGACCCGACCGCACCGATATACTGCGAGTGGGGCGGGACGATGACCTCGGTCTGCAGGAGCTGGCCCATCGCATAGACCAGCCCTTCGATCAGCGAGGTGCCGCCGACCATGATCACCGGTTCTTTGATATCGATCTCCTGCAGCTGCTGCTCAAAGACCTGTTCGGCAACGCTGTGACAGGCTGCGGCTGCCACATCCTCTCGCGAGCTCCCTGCGGCGAGGGCGTTTACCAGGCTCTGGGTTCCAAAGACGATACAGTAACTGTTCATCGGGACGTTCTCCCCTACGCCCTTCATGGCGAGCGGACCGAGTTCGGTGATGTCCACGCCGAGACGTTTTGCGGTCATCTCCAGGAACCGGCCGCTTGCACCGGCGCATATACCGCCCATCGTGAAGGTTCCCGGTATACCGTCGATGACGCTGATCGCCTTGTTGTCCATACCACCTATATCGATGACGGTCGAGGCGCCCCGCTGGTGGCCGGCGAGGTAGACGGCGCCCTTCGAGTTCACCGTCAGCTCCTCCTGGATCAGATCTGCCCCGAGGTGTTTGCCGACCAGGAACCGTCCGTACCCCGTGGTGCCGACGGCCTGGATATCCTCGCGGGTGAGACCTGCCATATCGAGTGCATCCGCGACCGCGCTATCGGAGCTCTTGAGCACCTCGGTCGTCGGGTGCCATCCGGTGCCAACGATCTCGTCATCCCTCATCACGACGGCTTTCGTGGTGCTCGAGCCTGAATCGACACCCATCGTGATCCCGGTCTGCTCTTCACGAGCGAGAAGCGCTCTCCGCCTGGCGATGGTGGTCAGGGCCTCCATCCGCGTGAGAAGGGTGCCCGCGGTCGTCCGCTCGGTGAATGAGTAGCTCACCACTGGGAGCCTTGAGTGCTCGGGGATGTACCGCCTGAGTTCGTTCCTGACGATCGCTGCCTCAGCGCACCGGAAACAGGTGCCGATGAAGACCCCATCCGCATCAATCTTCCCGTCCACAAGGGCCAGGCCTCGGGCGATCATCAGTTTCAGGTCAGCGCTCCGGACGTCCAGGCCAAACTCCTCGACCGCTCGTTCGACGTCGGCGAGCGCTATGTCGGGGAAGAAGATCTCTGCACCCACCGCTCCGGCGGCATCGTATATCTCCTTCTGGACGCCGCTGTATTCAGGTCCACAGGAGAGCTGGGCGATCCGCACCTTCCGGCTCATGCTTCATCTCCGTTCGGGAGGCCGGCGAGGAACTTCTTGATGGCGGCAACGAACTGTACACCTTCCTCCTCATTTGCAGGATAGTTCAGCTCCAGGATTGGAATATCGCTCTGGCGCAGGGAGAAGAGGATCAGCTCATCGGTGCGAGCGCACCCCATGCACCCAAACGCAAGGTCAGCGTCGGTGACGATGACCGCGGCCTCGGCCTCTTCTATAAGAGGACCATAGATCGCCATCCGCCCCCGGACACCGGATGGTACCTCGACGGCTGCGTACTTCAGGCCGCGTTTCGGCTCTTCCGGCGTGATCTGCAGGGGTGGGGAGTCGATCCCGGCAGTCTGTATCCGCTCCCTGATACCGAGGGCTGCACCGAGCGGCTTATGGCCGAATCTGGCCACAAGATCAGAGAGGATGAGGCTCGTTGCAGGATAAATAAATACCTTTGCCATTGAATTCAGGACTCCTCGTCAATAAGTTCTTGTAATCGTTGTATATCCAGTCTGGGTTTCTTCTCGCGCGCTGGCACCATCTCCGGCACCCCCTTCCCGCGCTCCAGAGCTTCAAGGCCGTGGGTGATATAGTGGAGGAGTCGGAACTCCCGCTCGTGGCCGAGGTAACCCGGCCGCGCCCCGCCGAGGTTTGCCCGGCACCGCCTGGGATCTCCTGGCGGGAATCCGCGGTCTTTGACGAATATGTGGTTGGGGTCGAATGTGCGGATCTCGGAGATGAGGCGATCGACCGCTTCAGAGGTGCCCGTCACCTGAAGTCCGAAGCACGTCTCCTTGATCAAAACCCCCTCAGAGATCTCGTATGCCCTGAGCACGAGCTCGCCCGGAGTCATGTGTGGAGACTCGACAAAGACGTACTTTGTCACCGTGCCGATGTAGTCCGGTGCATATTCAGCCTTCACTTTACCTCCCTCACGTATATCGTCGCCCCTTCTCGCATCTGATCGAGTTTTTCCGCGTCGAGCACCTTCCCGATGATGTTCGTGCCCGTGAGCGGTTCAGACGTCGGACCGAATTCAGCATTCGGTGTGGCCCGGACGCCGACCATGCCGGCACCCCGCCGGGAGTCGTTGGTGATCGCGAGGGTGAACGCCGGGACCTCGCCGGTGGGGACATTCTCCGGGATGATCCCGACGCCTCTGGCGATCTTCGGTTTGAAGAGGGTGACATCCTCGAACCTGAAGACGAGCGGCATCCTCCCGACGTCGTGGTGTTTGAGTCCGGTCGCTTCACGGAAGATCGTGACCGACCGGGGCGCCGCCGCCTCATCCAGGGTGATGTTGATGACGTTAGCGGGTGACTCCGTTGCGATCTGAACCGCGCCCCCGGCGAGCACCTCGAGCGTCGTCGCCGGGGTCTGGCTTACTACCACCCGGTCACCGCCGGCTTCATCTGCGGTGAGGGAGATCTCCCTCCGGGCGGTGACTGCCTCCGCCTCGGCAAGGGAAAGCCCGATCAGGTCGATCCTCTCTGGTTCGGCCCTGATGGCGAGGAGATCGTCTTCTGCGGCAAACCGCATGAGCTCGATGCCGTGGGTCACCTGTCCGACGACGGTATGCGCGAGGCTTGCTGATACGCCCTGCGTGTAGATATAGACCGCTCCCCCGGATTTGCCGGCGGTCCTGACCGTGACGGCTCCCTCGAGCCGGGGGCCTGAGAGCTCCATCGGGACTTTTGTCGGGACCAGATGCGTATCGACGACGTGGGTGCTGCTCGATCGATCTACCTTGAACCGCCCCTCCTTCACGGATAAGAGGAAGTGCTCGACGCTCCGAGCGGCCCGGGTGTCGATGCCGTCGTCCTCCAGCCCCTCCACCCCGACCTCCACATAGGAGACGATCTGCATACCGTCCTCAAGCGGGGTGTCCCCATCCCGGGTGACGATCACATGCGACCGGTCGGCCCGCCGGAGTATCCGCTCGACGGCGGTGATCCGGTCGTCGGGCCCGATGCGATCCAGCAACCCTCTGCCGGTGACGACCCTGCCGATGACGCCGCCGTCCGCTGCTGCTCCGTGATCAGCGGTGTGTCGCATACGTGAGAATATCAGGTAGGACCTGGCTGGGTCGTAGCCGCCGCATCCGAGGATGACGTCGCCCCGCTCGTAGCGGCCCGGTTTTCGTGCCGGCCGCATTCTGGACTCAAACGGTCCAAAGGCTGCGGCGTAGCGGTCCTGCCAGTGCAGTCGGAGCTCCTCAGCAATATCGGGACGGAGGAGCCGGGGAACCAGTCCTGGATCTGCTACCTCGATGATTATATCACCAACTGAGGTGGCGAGCCTGACCTCCTGCGATTCTGTCTCCTCCTCGAGCACCGGCTTGATGACGGCGACACTGCACCCTGGATCTCGGTCGGGGAGGAGATCGGAGAGCCGGGACCCCTCTGGGATCTGAAGCTGTTTTCCGTCCAGATGAACCTCTATCATTCACACCTCAGGGACGCCTGTCCCCATCACCTTTCGTTCGTCCTCGGTGAGGTGAGCGAGCACCTCCTCGGTCGGTCCCATCCGGATTATCTTTCCGCCGCGCATGAGGGCTACCCGGTCACAGATATCCTTGACAAAGTCCATATCGTGCGATACGACGATGAACGTCTCGTCCATCTCCTCGCGTGCGGTGAGGATCGAGTGCTTCACATCGACCTTTGTGATCGGGTCCATCGTGCCGGTCGGCTCATCAAGGACCACAAGCAGGGGTTCGCGGATGAGAACCTGGGCGAGCGCCACCCGGTGCTTCTCCCCCTCGGAGAGCTGGTCGGGGTAGCGATCCAGAATCTCCTGGCTCTTCTCGGGCGTAAAGCCGGCCATCCCAAGGGTGATGATCGCCTTTCGCATCGCCAGTTCCTTCGGGAACTCTAAGCCGATGGCATCGGTGAGATTATCGAGGACCGTCCGGTGCGGATAGAGGTCGTACTCCTGGTGGAGGAGGCCGATGTAGCTCTTCGCGCGCCCCCGGTGTTCGATGCCGGGTTTTGTCATATCGATCCAGCTCTCTCCGATCCTGACGTTCATCTCACCACTGGTGGGCTCGAGGATCCCTGATACTATCCGGGAGAGCGTGGTCTTGCCGGCCCCGCTCTTGCCGATGATCCCGAAGATCTCCTGTTCGCTTACGTCAAAAGAGACGCCATTGACGGCTTTGACCACGCCCCGGTCGACCGAGAGGTAGCGCTTGACCACATCCCTTGCAATAACAAGCCTATCGCCGACCTCCGCTGTCTGGTACTGCCCGGCGTCACTGTAGTCCTGCATGAACCTGCTGATAACTTCATCAGGTTCTCCGATAGCCAGAATTTCTCCGTCCTCGAGAAGGATGGCGCGGTCAGCGACATCTTCGACGACGTTTGAGAAGTGGGACGTGACTACCATCGCCATGTCGTTTATATGTGCACTCTCGGTGAGCATCTTGTGGACGAGTGTGGCGGTCTCAGGGTCGAGGGTGCCGGTAGGCTCGTCTGCAAAGAGCATGAACGGGTCCTTGGCAAGCTGCCGGGCGAGCACCACCCGCTGCTTCTCGCCCCCGGAGAGGTCCCGGGCGATATGCATCATCCGGTGGGAGAGCCTGACCTGGTCGATGAGGTCGGCGGCCCTGCCGATCGCCTTCTCGCTCGGGTACCCGATATCGTCGAGCGCCCGCAGGACGTTCTCAATCACCCGGTCATCGCCGTAGAGGGCAAACGTCCGCTGGAACATGATGGCGGTCCGTCGCATGATCCGCCGTTTCATCGGTGCGCCCTCCTCTTCCCAGAAATTAACATCCTCTGGTTTGAGGGTCCCGTCGCAGAAGGGGCATGGCTCTCCTGCCTTACTCGGGACACAGACGTAATCACATGTATCGCAGGCGGCGATGTGGTAGATTATCGAGCCTCGTGTCGGGGGTTGATCTACGCCCCGCAGGAGGTGCATAAGAACGGTCTTGCCGGCCCCGCTTCTCCCGATAATGCCGACTATCTCTCCCTCTGCTATCTCGAAATTTATGTTGTTGAGCGCAATGTTTCCATTGAACTCCATGCAGAGGTCCTTCACCGTAATGAGTGGGGTCATCTTGAGCTCCTCGTTAAACTAATCTTCTCGTGGTATCATATTAGGGTTTATATTGTTGCACTTTTTCCTGACCGCCCGGGTATCCTTGAGGAGTTCCGCCACGATACCGGGCACCTCACTGACATCCCGGATCACGAGATCGGTGTTTGCATAGAGGATATCTGGCTTTGAATCCGACTGTTGTTCGGTGAGGATTGCCAGATCTGCCTTCTGGAAAGCTTTCAAGTCGTTGATGGCATCCCCTACCATAACGACTTTGTAGTAGTGTTCCTGGAGTTCTTCCACGATCTGTGCCTTCATTGAGGGCGTGGCAACCCCATATATGCGTTCCCTGGGTATGCCCAGGTAGTCGCCCATCCGCTCGAGTTTCGTGACACGATCCCCTGACGCTATGTATGTGGGGACGCCCATCCGGTGCAGCTCGCTGATGGTATCCCGCGCACCCCTAAATGGCCTCCCTCCGGTCGTCACCGTGAACTCAACCCCGGGTATATCCACGTTCAGGATCACGCCGCTGTTCATGGCGATGATCGATTCCTGTTGTTTGCAGCAGCTCCAGACCTGCCTGATACAGGCTTGCATATCGCTGATGCGGGCCTGTCGGTCGGTGTAGAGGATCGCTGCGACATCGTCAGCGGGGATGACCCGCCGGGAGCAGGAGACTCCGAACTCGATCGATTGTTCCAGAAGGTAGTTAGAGAGGAGCTGGGTCTCCGGCGCCGTGACGATATCCTGGGAATTGAGGTTGAGAAGGACGAGGACCCTGCCTTCAGCCGCGAAAGTGAGGGGTATCGTCTCGACTTCGACCAGCATCTCGCTACGGAGGAGATCGCGTGCTACACGGTATGTCCTGAGCAATGTACCCGCGCTATCAAAAACAACGGCAACTGACATTTGTTTTCACTTCAATAAATCTATGTAGTCTCTGGTTGTCTCTTCAATGGAGATCTATGGTACTTATTGAGACGGCAGAAAGTATAAAGAAGATGGAGATCCGGGGTGCCGGCAGGATCGCCCGGGCGGCGGTGAAGGCGCTGGCTGACTTCGCACGCAATCTCGATGTGTCCGACCTTGAAACCTTCAGACGGGAGATGCAGGGGGCGGCTGCGACGCTCATCTCTACCCGCCCGACCGCCGTCTCACTCCCAAATGCCGTCAGGTATGTTATGCGCGTTCTGGATTCTTCTGAATCTGTGGTGGAGGCCCGGGAGGCGATCTTCGAGCGGGCGGCTGAGTTCGTCGACCACTCGGAGCATGCACTGGGGTGGATAGCGGAGATCGGTGCGCGGCATATATCTGACGGCGATGTCCTCCTGACCCACTGTAACTCCGAGGCGGCGCTCGGATGCATACTCGAGGCGCACCGGCAGGGGAAGGAGATCGAGGTCTACGCAACCGAGGTGCGGCCACGGGGCCAGGGTCTCATCACGATCAAGACCTTAAATGATGCCGGCATCCGCACAAACTATATCATCGACTCGGCGGTCCGCTACTTCATAAATGATATCGATCTCGTCATCGTCGGTGCTGATGCCATCGCTGTGAACGGTGCGGTTGTAAACAAGATCGGGACGGCCCAGATCGCACACGCTGCAGATGAGGCGCGGAAGAATGTCATCGTCGCGGCGGAGACCTATAAGTTTGCGCCCCGGACGATCCTCGGAGAGAAGATCGAGATCGAGGAGCGGGATCCAGCCGAGGTGTTGCCTGATGAGGAGGCCGCGCGGCTGCCGTTTGTGCGGATCCGAAACCCCGCCTTCGATGTGACGCCCGCGGAGTACATCGACCTGATCATCACCGAACGGGGCGCGATCCCTCCGGAACTTGCGTATACGGTCATCAAGGACTACCTGGGCTGGAGGATCGAGGAGTTTCGGTGAAGAGGTAGCGTGTTGCCTCGATTGGTCTCCCTGCCTGGGGCGTTCAGGGCTTCATCTGTGAGAGCGCAAGTGCGCTGCCCGGGAAGTCGCGGGCAGACGCGATGAACCTGTCAGCATCGTGCCTCTGCAGGTGCCGATCCTGAAGTGAGGGTAGAGCGTCTCTTGAGATCACATCGGAGCCGTCCTCGAAGCAACCTGTTCTGCGACACTGACGATGCGGGTCCTCTGGGGGCGGAAGAGGTAGCGGTGCGGCCGATCTCTTCGGATGTTATCCCGGATGGCCGTTCTAGAGCCCTCCATGGGAACCATTATGTTGCACCGGCCCCCGAGGGTGCGGTTGCTGCAACTGAGGTTTACCATGCAGGGATCGAATGGAACCCACGAAACATCGAGAGAGCGCCGGGCGCTCTGCGGGATATGCTCTGCGGGGTGCGGGGTGTTCGTCACCTACGATGGTAGGGGGAAGATCGCCTCCGTCCGCCCAGACGAGGACGCCGAGATCGGTGTTCTCTGCAGGCTCGGGGAGGCCTCGCCTGAGATCGTCTACTCAAGAGACCGGGTGCTCTACCCGCTCCGGCGTGTGGGGCCGAAAGGCACCCATGAGTTTGAGCAGATCACTTGGGATGAGGCGTACGAGGTGATCGTCTCGAATCTGGTCCGGATCAAGGAAGAATCCGGGCCGGAGGCGACCGCCATCTACACCGGATCGGGGAGCTTTGAGCTCTCGTTCTGCGACATCTTTCAGCCAAAGGATGTTGCTATATCGTCTGCATCGAGCGTCCTCTTTCCCTTCGGCTCCCCGAACACCATGGGCGTCGGGGCGCTCTGTTACGTCTCCTTTGCGATGATCGCGCCGCACGTGACCATGGGCGAGATGTACTTCAATATGTTCTCCGACTACAGGTACAGCGACCTCATCCTCGTCTGGGGGACGAATCCGGCCACCGATTGCCCACCTCGCACGCTCCAGACTCTCATCGAGGCGCGCCAGCGGGGTGCGGATATCGTCGTCATCGACCCTCGCCGCACCAGGACGGTAGGGCTTACGGATGCTGAGTGGGTGCCCATCCGCCCGGGAACCGACGGGGCGCTGGCGCTTGGTCTTGCGAGTGTCATCATCGCAGAAGAGATCTACGATGCTGACTTCGTCGCGAACTGGTGCCACGGTTTTGAAGAGTTCGCGACCTACGTCCAGCACTACCGGCCGGAGGTGGTGGAGCAGATCACCGGCATCCCTGCGGATAGGGTTGTATCGCTTGCCCGGCGCATCGCCCGCGCCCGGGGTGCATCGTTTGCCATGTACACAGGGATCGAGTACAGCGACTCCGGCGTTCAGGCCATCCGGGCAGTCTTCACCCTCTGGGGAATATCGGGGAACCTGGATGTCCCCGGCGGCCGGTGTTTTGGGATGAAAGGGAGTGCTTTTCCCATCAACCGCTCCGACTACATCAAAAACCCGGATCTGAAACGGGCGATCGGGACCGACCGGTTCCCGGTCTACACCCACTATCGGCAGGAGGGTCACGCGATTGCTCTGCCTGACTCGGTCCTTCTCGGGAGGCCTTACCGGATCCGCGCTCTGATCCTCCAGGCAGCCCACATTCTGACATCCTGGCCACAGACGCCCATATGGCGGGAGACCCTCGCGAACCTGGACTTTCTGGTCTGCGTGGACCGGCACCTGACGGCCGATGCGGCCTACGCCGATATCGTCCTTCCGGCGACGACCCTCTATGAACGGAAGTCCTACATGACCTACGGCCCGATCTTCAGGCTCAGGGAGCGGGTGATCGAGCCCCTCGGCGAGGCCCGTGACGACGTCACGATTATGGCCGAGCTCGCCCGCCGTCTCGGGTACGGCCACCTCTACCCGCAGTCCGAGGAGGAGGCCCTCCGCCATGTCCTGAAAGGATCAGGGTTTTCGCTCGAGGATGTCAGGGAGGCCGGTGGAACCGTCCGATCCTCTACGGCGATGATGGAGTATCGGAAGTGGGAGAAGGGTCTCCTCCGGCCTGATGGCCGGCCCGGGTTTGATACGCCGACGGGGAAGTTTGAGATCTGGTCGACGATCCTCGAGGAGTACGGCTACGACCCCCTCCCGATCTATACTGAGCCTTCTGAGAGCCCCGTATCGCAGCCTGAACGTGCAGAAGAGTTCCCGCTGATCTTCAACTCCGGAGCCCGGGTGACGACTGATTTCCACGCCCAGCACCACAGCATCGCGTCACTCCTCGCAGAGAGGCCGGAGCCGACGGTCACCGTAAACTCCCATGATGCCACGGAGCGCGGTATCCGGGACGGCGACCGGGTCCTGGTCAGGACGGCACGGGGCGAGATCCCTCTGCGCGCAATCGTCACCGATGATATCGTCCAGGGCGCCGTCGAGGCGAATATGGGGGGCGGGTGTTACCAGGCGCCGGAGGCCTGGCGGGAGGGGAACGTGAACGAGTTGACTGACCTCTCCCGGTATGATCCCATATCCGGGTTTCCCGTCTACAAAGCCCTCCTCTGCGATGTGGTGAGGGCTGAGGATGGTGGCGGGAAGGTCGCCATCGGGACTGGCGAGATCGATGCCGTCGATGTGGTTGGGGCGACGGAGGTTCACCGGATATACCTGGATCACAACGCCACTACCCCCCTCGACCCTGCGGTCCGGCAGGCTATGGTCGCGGTCCTGGAATCGAGTCCGGGCAACCCCTCAAGCATCTACCGGGAGGGAAAGGATGCGAAGTTTGTTATCGAATCCGCCCGGAGGAGCCTCGCCCGTCTCCTCAACTGCACGGCCCGGCGGATCATATTCACCGGTTCCTGCACCGAAGCGAACAACATGGTGATCAAAGGCCTCGCCTCTGCACACCGGGGCGGTTCGAGGCGGGAGATCATCACCACACCAACCGAGCATTCTGCAGTCATCGAACCCTGCCGGTGGCTCGAGCGGTTCGGGTTCCGCGTCACGTTCCTGCCGGTTGACAGGACTGGTCAGGTCGACCCGGTCGATCTCTCGGCGCTGATCGGTCCTGAGACCCTCTTCGTCTCTGTCATGATGGCGAACAACGAGACCGGGACGATCCAGCCCGTCCGGGAGCTGGCGGAGATCGCCCACGATCATGGTGCGCTCTTCCACACCGACGCGACCCAGGCGATCGGCAAGATGCCGGTGGATACAGGTGATCTTGATGTGGATCTCCTGACCCTTTCAGGGCACAAGATCTACGGTCCGAAGGGCGTCGGAGCGCTGTACATGAAGAAGGGGGTGAGTATAGATCCGCTCATCCGTGGTGGCGAGCAGGAGGGGCGGCACCGGGCCGGGACGGAGAATACTATCGGGATCGTGGGGCTCGGGCGGGCAGCGGAGATCGCGGAGCAACACCTCGCCCGCATGGATGATATCCGGCGGTTGCGGGATCGGTTGGAGGCGGGGATTCGGGATCTGGTTCCCGGGGCCCGGTTAAACGGCCACCCGACCAGACGCCTCGCGAATACGGTCAATATGGTGCTCCCGGGTTACCGTGGAGAGTCAGTGGTCCTCGCCCTCGACCGGAGGGGCATCTGTATATCCTCCGGTTCCGCCTGCCACTCCGGTTCCCCGGAGCCGTCCCACGTCCTCCTCGCGATGGGACTCTCCGAGGAGGATGCACATTGCTCGATCCGGGTGACGCTTGGTGCATACACGACAGAAGATGAGATTGAGCGGACGATCGAGGTGTTCCGGGACGTCCTGCACGGGCCGAAGGAGGTTGTGCAGTTTGTGACCTGCAGGTGATCGGGGTAGATCGCTTCCCGGTGGCAAAGCTCGGAGAATCGCAGTCGGTGCAGAGGACGCTGGCCCAGGTATCCGGATCAAAAAAGGTGCCTATATCAGGATGGGCCTTTATACTTTGAAGGTGTGCTGAGACTGATATCTAGCCGGGATTCGAGGGCTTTGAACCAATCGGAGAGAGCCGCTGGAGGGGATTGAACCCTCGATCTGCTGATTACGAATCAGCCGCCTTTCCACTAGGCCACAGCGGCAAGTTGCCCTACATCATTGCACGTCTGAAATTAAAAAGGTATCTTCCGGCCTTCCCGGCCTCCTCAGGAGTACCCCCGGATGGTGACGTTGCTCTCCTGGGGTTGGGCGGTCGCCGGGGCGGAGATCTGGCCGAACTTCTGTTCGTAATCGGCCACGCTCTTTGCGAGCACCTCGACCAGGTTCTTCGCGTGCCGGGGACTGATCGATACGATCGCCTTCGCCCGCGCCTGGTTCGTGCCGGGGATCTCGTGCAGGAAGAGGAACGTGAACTCATCCTCCTTGTAAGCGATCTGGATCCGGTTCGAGTAGACCGGATCGAGGTCTCCGGGGATGTTGACCGATATCTCTCGGTTTGCCATACAGTCACTCTTCGATCCGCTCCGGCATAATGGTTGGTCTTCTCCCCCAACCCGGGCTATCATGGCGGCAGGGCGCACTGAATTGCCTCTGCCAGAGCAAGTCCTGAGTTGGGCATGAAAGGGGGCAATCCCCCAGAGGTGAGGAGCAATATGCCTGTGTGGGTCGTCAAGACTTCCCACTTCAGAGCATATCCTGCTTAATAGGGGGAGGGCGTAACCCTTCTTGAACAGAGTCGGTCGTATGGAGCAGTACATCCCGGTCTCCGGCGTCATCGCCTGCCACATCTGTCCTCGGCGCTACTACTTCGAGCGATCCAGCGAGCACCCCGAGTCGCCCCGCTACACTGTCTGCAAACAGGTCTCAACGCATCTTGGAGAGTTGCTCGATCCAGAGCGGATATGGGACGAGATCCTCTGCGTCCTCCCCGACGCTCCCCCTGAGGCCCGGGAACTCTTCGACGGGTGCATGAGCGCCTGCCGCGAGGCCGCCTGGCAGAGACCGGTCCAGTCCGACCTTGCGGTCGAGTCGGACACCCTTGGCATACGGGGTCGGATCGATAAGATCTTCGAGGACGACACATTCGCCATCACCCGGTCGAGCACCGCCCCCAGAGCCGGTGTTTACGGTACCGATCGAATCAGAATCGCCTGTTACGTCGCCTGTCTGCGTGAGACCCTCGGAGGAACCGTCACCGGCGGCTACGTCGAGTACGTTGCAAGCGGCATCTCCCGGTTCGTTGAACCCCAGCCCCGGGACCGCCGGGCGATGATACGGGCGATACGGGCGGCCAGAAGGGTCGTCGCAGGTGAGATCCCGAAGCGCCCCCTCCGGGCTCCCTGCGAAGGCTGCCCTCACCTCGAACGATGCACCGCCGGACCAAGAAGACTCTCCGACCTCTTCTGACCTACCCCAACCCCTCAAGCAAGGTCCGTGAGATGATGTACTCGCCCCTCGCCTCCCGGGTCGTCCCGACGATCAGCCACCGCTCATCGCCGTGCTGCTCCACGACGCCCCGGGCCTCGATGATCTCCCCGGCGAGCGCCTGCCCGGAATACGTGTGGGTGAAGGAGAGCACCCGGCCGATCTCGTCATGGTCCACGGCGTAGACCGCAGGGTTATCGAATGAGAGGGAGGCATCGGTGACCATCGCCTCGATCGTCGTCCGACCAAGCACCTCCCCTCTGCCGGGGGGGACCGCGTCCAGGTTTCCGTAGGCCCGGGTGTAGAGGAGATCAAAGTAGGTCCCCTCAAACTCCCCCCGATTCCATTTCCGTTGTTCGTGCAGGATGAACGCATCAAACGATATCTCTGGCACTCGCTTCTCGTAGACTTTCCGCCACATCCCCTCACTCATCGCGGGGATCACTCTCGCTCCCACCAGGCGCCGGAGCTGGCGCTGGGCCGAGAACCAGGCATCGCCGTAGACCACCATATCGATATCAGAAGCAGTGTTGTCGAGGCCGCAGAGGAGCGAACCCGTGCACCCAAACGTTCCTGCAGGGAGGGTGAAGTGGGAGAGGAGCCTCTGTACCCGGGCGTTTCTTGCCGCCACCCTCCCGATCTCCTCCTCAGGTTTGTAGATTCTGGCCACATCGCTGTAGGGCACCCGATGGACCACATCCAGGTATTGAGGCTTATGCTCCCGGATCCATATGAAAGATTCAACAAACTCGCATTTCCGATACCGTCGCCCGGAAGGGCTCACCCGCTCTCCATCCGGCTCCGGGACGTAACGGAGGATACACCCGACCCGGTCGCTGTTATCATAGTCCGAGACCGCGTAGATGCAACCCTCCCGATCCTCGATGAAGTCACGGGGCCGCACCGGTTTCATAGTAGAGACTTGAGGAATGCTTTCACCGCCTCCCACTCTGCACCTCTCCGCAGGATGTGTCGGGTGGTCAGGTCCACCACCGTGCTCGGCGTCCCGGGGAGTTCCCCGCCATCGACCAGATAATCGTTGTAGATATAGACGTCCTCGGGCCGGGTCGGCGGACTTTCGCTGGACACGTTCGCACTGGTGGCGGTGATCGGTGAATCAAGTCGCGCGATGATCGCAAGCGCAACCTCATGATCAGGCCACCTGATGCCGATCAGACCGGTGCCACCAGTGAGGATCTCCGGCAGGCAGGACTTCGCCGGCAGGATGATCGTCACCGGTCCGGGTAAGAACCGCTCGATGAAGGCGCGGGCGGCGTCATCCACAACCGCGACGGCATCGAGCATATCCATATCCGAGACTGCGATAGAGATGGGTATCGAGAGCGGGCGACCTTTGGCCTCATAGACCTTCAACACGGCGCTCTCAGAGAGGGCATCTGCCCCGAGTCCATAGACCGTCTCGGTGGGGTAGACGACGAGCCCATCCCTCCGCAGTACCCGGACTGCCATATCGATGGAATCCATCAGAATTCACGACCACGCACGCGATTGATATCAAAGACTGCTTTGCCGCTCACGTGCATCACGGCAAAGACACCGGCCTGGATGGGATCGGTTACGACCAAATCAGCATGTTTGGGGACGCTGCCTGCCATCTTGAGGGCGATCACCGGGATGCCCATCTGTCGGACCCGGTCTGCGGCTCGCGAGATCTCGCCGCCCATCAGCGATCCGGCGAGCACCAGAATGGATGCCCGGGGGAGGCGGGCCACTGCATCCACGGCGAGTGCAAGGTTCTGCTCGCCGACGAGGGGGATCGTATCCACCGATATCCGCTCGCCACGGATGTTATGGCGGTCCGCCTCGTTCACGGCCCCCATCGCCACCTGCGCCACCTGAGCGCCGCCGCCGATGATGATCACCCTCGACCCGAATATCCGGGAGAACGGTGGATAGGTTGTGACGGCGACGACGGATGGAACCCGTGCAAGGTCTGCGATGAGGCCTCCGTGGTCACCGCACTCCTTGAACTCGAAGTAGAGGTAGGCCTTCCCGATGTTCGGCCCGGTGGTGAGGATCGATTGCTGGATCATCTGGATGTTTGCCTGGTAGTCCGCCATCACCGTGGCCACATCACGCAGGACGCCGGTCCTGTTCTCGGTGATGATCGAGAGGGCATACATATCGCTGGTCATACATCTCCTCCGCTGGAGAACCAGAGATTCTCCGGTTGTTTTGGGAACGGGATATCCTGAACCATACCCCTACCGGTGAATAAATTTGGGCTTTGCAAGAGTTATAGATTTTCGGTGTGTTGAGTGCCTGATTCGTCATCGTCGATCTCTCCGGTTCGTCCCCGCACTGCAAAGACGCTCGCGATGAGGCCGAGGGGGATGTTGAGGTAGTAGAGGATCAGTCGCCAGAGGATGACGAAGAGGCCGAGGAGGTATGCGGGCACGATCTGGCGATAGAGTGTGGCGGCGCCGATCTCCGATATCCCGGCCGCGCCCGGGACGAGCGGGATGTTTGTGATCATCTGGAGGATCCCCTGAAAGAGGAACGATTCCGGGATGGATGGTGGCAACTCGAGTGCGACGAGAAGGGCTGATGCCACGGAGAAGGTGAGGGTCCATTCAAGTACGGTGGCAAGGAGCGCACCGCCAAGGGCCCGCCGGCCGCCTCTCGCGAACCAGGAGAAACCCTCGGTAAAGATCTCGATCTCCTGATCGATCTTCATTTTAAGGGATCTGGCATCTCCTATGCCCGGGCAGAACCTGGACCAGCGTTGGCTCTGGCCGCATCGATCCAGGATGAGGGTGGAGATGCTGCCCACCACCTGTTTCATGAGGGATGGGTGGCGGATCAGGATGCCGAGCAGGAGGACAAGGGTCAGGGCCAGGATAAGGAATGCCGCGACCGGGTAGAGGACGGTAGCGGCGAGATAGCCCCAGAGGCTTCGGAGGGAGAGGAGGACGGTGAAGGTGAGCGAGAAGAAGACCACAAGATCCAGCACCCGCTCCACGACGACTACTGTGGTGGCATCTCCCACGGCGAGCCCGGAGGTCGAGAGGCGATGGATTCGGACCGGTTCTCCACCAATCTGGCCGGGGGTGATGGCGCCTGCGAAGAGCGAAAGGAATAAAACAAGCGTGAGAGCCGAGAATGATACGGTGTAGCCAAGACTCTGGCAGAGGACCCGGAGCCGCGACAATCGGCAGAGGTACGCTGCGGCCTGAAGCCCGAGGGCGAGGAAGATGGCGGCGATGCTGACCTGCCCGAGGTAGGCCCGTGTCTCTGGGGTGAAGGTCAACGCGAAGAGACCTATGAGAGCCGCGCCGCTGAGGAGGAGCGAGAGCACGATCCAGCGCAAGTTCTTCACGTGCACCCTCCTCCTCGAAGCCACCCTATCCAGTGGTGCACCACAAGAGAAGGTAGGTGGTGACAGGCCGTGATTATGGTTCCCCTGGAGTAGTGGATCATACCGCCACGGTCAGACGGTGCCTGCAGCCTTGCTGCCCAGAGTCATTCTCTGCGGGGCAGGGCAGGAGCCCCTGATCCCATTGGTCCCGAAGCGGGACCGGCGCCAAGAGACGTCTGACTCTGCACCTGTTTCGTCATTCTCGCGTCAGACACTTGATCCAGGAGGGCATCTCGCTCCCCCGTCGTCGACATGCTCCCCTGGGACGACCCAACCGCGCGGGCGCAAGGAGGCCTATCTGCGTCTGGCAAGCGCCGATGTGGATCGGGCGATGACAGAACCAATAATTTTGTCACTGCCATGACGTATGCCCTGGCGGCCTATACAATCGCTGATATCTTTGGGGGGTGCAGTGCGGGCTGGCTACAGGTTTTGGGGACTGAATTGGCCCAAGTAAGAAAAGGAATCGAGTCCGGAGCTCTGATGCGATAGCCGGGAATCGAACCCGGGCTAGAGGCTTGGGAAGCCCCTGTCCTACCGCTAGACTACTATCGCCCTGGTGCCATCATACGTCAACCCCGGAGACCATAAACATTCGGTTCACTTCCTCCACGGAGAATAGCGCGGCAAGGTCACCGTTATGGCAGCCCCCTCCTCCGGCCGGCCCGGGATGCGGTCCCCCGCCTGGACGCTTCCCCCATAGCGCTCCGCAAGCATCCTGACGATGTAGAGACCAAGCCCCTTTCCGCTCTTATTCGTCGCCCCGCGCTGATTGCGCTCGAATAGGCGCGGTTTGAGGTCGTCAGGGATCCCCGGGCCGGTGTCGGCAATCTTCACCGATACCATACCTCCTTCATCTTCCCGAACGCTGACGGTGACCTCAACATCCGACCCCCCGAACTTGATGGAGTTGCCGATAAGGTTTGCAAAGATCTCGTCGATGAGGCCGTCGGCATGAACCACCACATCCACCCCCTCGCAGATGATGCTGGCATCAGCATAGTAGCTCCGTATCCTCCGGAGCACGGGTTTAAGCCGCACCGGCCGAAGCTCGATGGGTCCATCTTTAAGCTGGCGGAGCGTCAGGACGTTTCGTATGATCTCGCTGCTCTGATAGACAGCCGAGAGTGACTTTTCAACGAGTACCCTGTCTGGTTCAGCAAGTTCGAGGTACATCTGCAGATATCCCATTGCCGCGGTATTTGCGTTGTTGATATCGTGCGTGAGGATATCCACGTAGAGGTTAACCTCAACGGTTGCGGCCTCCGCCTCCTCAAGATAACGGTTTGCGGAAGCAAGAGCTGCTTCCAGGTCCTCCTGAAGCATCCCCTCCACGACCGCGTTGCCAAGTCCCTCACCGATCGCCACAAGGATAAGGCGCTCGCTCTCTGGGATTGTCTCCCTGATCCTGCTCGCGGCGGTGATGCAGCCCGTCGGTCCGCCATCGCCCGGGATAGGTACCGATGCAAATGATCGGATCCCGAGGGCATCGTACTCAGGATATATCTCGTGGATCCGGTCGACGAACCGAGCCTCGCCGTCGGCAAGGATATGGCTGTAGGGTGGTTCATCCCGGTGCACAACGGGCGGGACGGCCCATTCTCCCACTGAGGCGCGCAGGTACGCACGATCGTTTCCAGGGTGCATCAGGTGCGCCGCACCCAGCTCGAAGTCCAGCAGTGCCAGTGTCTTCTCAAGCGAAGCCCTGAGGAGGACATCCAGCTGGCGAGACGCGGCTGCTACGGCCATGACCTCGTTGATGACTGCAAGGCGCCGGTTCTCCTCCCGCATCGCCTCCTCCGCCCGGCGCCGTTCGGTGATGTCTCGAAACGAGATGACCGCCTGTTCTAGCACATTTTCGCCTTTTGTGAGGAGGGCGACCGCGATCTCCGCGGGCCACACTGTGCCGTCAAACCTGCGGAGCATACACTCAATCGGTGCAGGTGTCTCCCCGTTCAGGACTCGCTCCCGATAGTCCATAATGGCTTTCTGGCTCTCCTCAGCAACCAGACCGTATGAATTCAGTCCAACCAGGTATTCTCGCCCGATTGTGCCAAAAAGCCGAACTGCGGCCTCGTTTGCCTCCACGATAGCTTTGTCCGAATCGATCAGAAGAATTCCAACATCGGTGGTGTTAAGGATGATCCGGAGGGTCTCTTCAGAACGGCGGAGCTGGTCTTTCGCTTGCTTGAGCTTTGTTGTTCCGGTGACCACCACGCAGACCATCTCCCGGTCCGGGAGGAGATCCGCCGAGAGGAGCACTGGACAGGGTGTTCCGCTTCGGGTGGCAAGGTTACAGCTCAGCCCCTCGATCCTGCCCTCCTCAAGGGCTCTGGCAAACCTGGGGTACTCAGGCCAGATCGCGGATACCTCCTGGGGCAGAGCCTCGCCTTTTGAGTATCCAAGCATCGCAAAACACCCCGGATTCATCTCCGCTATCTGCTTGTCCTTTGATGAGAAGAGGAATATACCCGGTCCGGAGGTCTCAAAGATCCCCCGGTACCGGTTCTCACGCGCCTGCAGGCGACTGGAGAGGTTCGATATGACCACGGCGACGATGAAGAATATCGCGATGCGGGATAGAGCGTTTGCAGCCTCCGCCCCACCCCCGGAGGAGAAGAAGACGACCTCTGCAAAGTAACCGATGGCAAGCACGCTGACGGATGCAACAGCCCGCCTCGGGTACCGGTAGGCCACAAGGATGATCGGGATGTAGAAGAAGTGTGGGACGAGGATGAACATACCGATGGAGAAACAGTATGCCGTGGCGCCCAGAGCTATCAGAGCGGAGATGATGATGCCAAATTCAAATAAGTGTTCTCTTATGAACGTATTGATAGAACGAAATTTTGAAAATCCACGTTTCACCAAAAGGGGTCGCCATGGGTCACGATAAATCCTTTCAAAGTACTAACCGTTCCAGAATACTGAGCTTGGCTTTTGAGGTGTACTGATTCTCCTCTTTCTCGATCACTGAGAGGTTTCATGGGAGCATGTCATGCTAGATCGCGCTTGCAACCGGGTAATCAGTATGAACATCCCAAGATGCACGAAGGGAGCTTGGGCTTTTGGAGGCAGGGTAGGCAGACCGCCAGGGCAATGTCGGGATGACTGCTACCAGGATCGGGTGGGCGGTGGAGAGTATAGCACGTTTCGTTCTATGGCCGCGCACATCCGATACCCTTAAGATCTCTCCCGGATAAGTAAGATACAGCACTTCATGTGCTGGCTATGGTAAGTCCGACGTGCTCCCACGCACTGCCCCTGCAGGGGCTCGGGATTACAGAGAATAGTCAGTCTACGGACTTTTTTCTGGACTTAACATAGTGTATAATCGGAGGTGTATGAATGGCAAGAATGTACGCTCGGCGTCGCGGGACCAGCGGGTCTGTCCGACCCTATCGGAAAGAGGCGCCCGAGTGGTCCAACACGGACGCAGCGGAGATAGAGAAGATCATAGTTGAGCTCCGCAAAGATGGTATGTCGAGCAGCCAGATCGGCCTTGCGCTGCGGGATAAATACGGTGTTCCTGATGTCAAGCTCGCCACCGGCAAGCGCGTGAACCAGATCCTTCGCGAAAATGATCTTGAGCCTGAGATCCCTGAAGATCTGCGAAACTTGATGCAGAAAGCGCTCGGGCTGAGGAAACATCTCGCTGGGAACAGAAAGGATGTTCACAACGCCAGGCAGCTCCAGATCACCGAGTCCAAAGTGCGCAGACTGGGTAAATACTACGTCAAGGCCGGGCGGATGCCCAAAGGCTGGACCTACAAACCGGAGACCGCGGAGATCCTGCTCTCCCGCTGATTGACCCCAATGCCGCTTGACACCGCTGCTGTGACTCTCGCCGACCACCTGCTCGAGCAGGAGTTTGTGGAGGTACTGGCGCACCACGATGCCGACGGTATAGCCGCGGCATCCATCCTCTGCCACGCAATGTTCCGCAGGGGAGGAAGGTTCCGTCTGAGGATTCGTCCGAGTATCACCACGGAGGATGTTCCCCGCGAATGTAGCGTGCTCCTCTGTGACTTCGGGTCAGCACTCTCCGACCTCCCCGGCGATGTGATGGTGGTGGATCACCACGTGCCCCACTTTGAGGGAGACTATCATGTCAACCCGCGCCTTGCCGGCATCGACGGCGACCGGGACCTCTCAGCGGCCGGCACAGCGTACCTCATCGCTCAGCATATGGGGGATAACCGGGATCTCGCGGGACTTGCGCTCCTTGGCATACTCGGGGACCGTCAGGACCTCGAGGGGCCAAATCGGGATATCATCAACGAGGGTGTCGCAAACGGGTTCATCGCACCCCGGCGCGGCCTCCGCCTCCCCGGGAGGGGGCTCGTCGAGCAGCTTGCGCTCGCTGTCAATCCCTACCTCCCGGGACTCTCCGGCGCCCCCGACGCCGCCCGGGCACTGGCCGCCCAGGTCACCGATGAAGACGACGTCGATTATGGATCCCTCCTCTCCCGGATCGTCCTTGCGGTCGCCCCCGAAGCATCGCTCACTGCAATCTACGGGACCTGGGACACCACATACAGCCTCGGCCGAGAAGTCATCGACGAGGCCTCAAACCTCACCGCTGTCGTCGACGCCTGTGGCAAGGCTGGATCGGGAGATATCGGCGCATCACTCTGTCTCCGCTCGACGCACGCTCTGCAGGAAGCCTGGGAGACTGCGGCCTGTTACCGGCAGGCGGTCATCGCCGGCATCCGTGGGGCCCGTCGCCGGGATGAGCGGATCGCCCTCTTTGAGGTGGATGATGGATCGGTGACGAGTGACGTCGCGGACGCGCTCGCAAACGATCTCGTTCAAGATGGCCCCGTCTTTGTCATCGGACAGAGAGGAAGCCATTGTTCGGTATCGGCGCGCTGTCCGCCAGGCATCGACCTCGACCTCGAGGTACTGATGCGGACGATTGCAGGGGCCTGTGGGGGACAGGGCGGCGGGCATCACCGGAGAGCCGGTGCTCTCATCGGAGCGGATACGGTGGACCGGTTCAGGCAGGAACTCCTGGAGGCGATCCCCGCATGATCAGGGTCGAGGGGAGTATCGAGACGCCTCACCACTACCCCAACTGCGTGGCAGCGGCGCTCGAGCCCGACAACCTTGCGCTGATGCGGACCTACCCGATGGAGGGGGGGGTGCGGGCCGAGATCGAGGGGGCCAGACTACGGTCGATCATCGCATCGGTGGACGACTACCTCATGAACTTGGCGATAGCAGAGGAGATCTGTACCTGTGCCTCGAGAGAAGCCAATCGGCAAGGCGGTCAAGGAGCAGATCGGATCAATCGGACTGTAGAATAGATAGAGACGAGAAGAAGTGATTGAATGGCAAAGAAGAAACAGGTTGGAAGAAGGGTAGAAGGCTGGAAGTCCAAGAAGTGGTACCGGGTGTACGTGCCTGAGGCCTTCGGCAGAGTCGAGATCGGCGATACCATCTCGGCCGACCCTGAGAATATGGTCGGCCGGGTTATGACCGCGACACTCGGCGAAGTGATGCAGGACTACTCCAAGTCCCACATCAAGATGAAGTTTAAGATCAACAACGTGGCCGGTGATGCCGCCTACACCGAGTTCATCGGCCATGAGGTGACCCGGGACTACCTGCGGTCGATGGTCAAGCGGCGGGCATCTCGAATCGATACCATCCACCCGGTCATCAGCAAAGACGGCAAGCTCCTGCGGGTGACGGTCGTCTGCCTCACCCTATCGAGGGCCGAGCAGAGTCAGGTCCATGCTGTGCGGCAGGCGATCGCGCAGGCACTCTCTGCCCGGGCGGCGGAGAGCGATCTCGAGACCCTGGTCAAAGATATCATCTCCGGCGATATGGCGCGGGATATCTTCAAGATCGTCAAGACGATCTACCCGATCCGCCGGGTCGAGATAACCAAATCCAAACTTGAGCAGATCGCGGTTGTGTAAAACCCCGATCTGTTCGATCTATTTTCCCGGGGCTTCTGTTGCAGATCGCTGCCATGATCTCGGTATCGCCGTCCTCACGGCCGGCCCACCGGGGTGGTGGTGGTGGCAACCGCGATAGATCTCTTCCTACGCGGCAGGTGACGGCCTGTAGTCTCGTCGAGCGAGAACTCACGTCTGGTTCGGCAGAATCAATAGGGACATTTGAGTATTGCCCCATAGCCTGGTGTGATTGAGGGTGTCTGGTGCCCCCCAACCGGGAAGAGTAATCAGGTCAGGGATCTCACCACTTCTCGATGATTGCAGAGAAGGTGCTCTTCCTGGTACTGGACGGGATATCTGACCGCCCCTGTGAAGGACTCGGTGGACAGACCCCCCTCGCCGCTGCAGAGACGCCGGTCCTCGACCGTCTGGCAGCAGAGGGGATATGCGGGATCATGGATACCATCGCCCCCGGTATACGGCCGGGGTCGGACACCTCCCACCTCGCCCTGCTCGGCTACCCCCCGCAGGACTACTACACTGGCCGCGGCCCACTCGAGGCCGAGGGGACCGGGATCCACATGACCGCTGGGATGATCGGGTTTCGGTGCAACTTCGCCACCATGGATGAAGACGGTCTCGTCACCGATCGCAGGGCTGGGCGGATATCTGGGACCAACCCGCTCTCAGCGGCGATCCGCGAGGGCGTGGACCTCTCGGCGCTCGGTATCGGGTTCAGGTTTGAGTCGGGCGCCGGGCATCGAGCGGCCCTCGCGCTCATAGGAGAAGACCTTGGTGACGCCGTCTCATCCAACGACCCGAAGGGAGAGGGGATCAGCCCACCTCCGATCCGGGCCTGTTCAGATGCCCCTGCGGATGCAAGGACCGCTCAAGCCTGCAACGAGTTCATCAGACAGTCAGCAGAGATCCTTGCCGCCCATCCCCTGAACGAGAAGAGGCTGCAGGAAGGGCTACCTCCCGCAAACTTTCTCCTGCTCCGGGGTGCCGGGAAGATGGGGGCATTCCCCCCGTTCCAGGAGCGGTACGGGCTCTCGGGGAGCGTCATATCCGCAGCCACCCTCATATCCGGGATCGGAAAGGTCGTGGGACTCGAACATATCCCGGTGCCGGGGACGACCGGGTCGGTCGACTCGGACCTGGATGCCAAGGTGCGGGCGATGCTTGAAGAGCTCAGAAGAAAAGATTTCGTCCTGGCAAACATCAAGGGCGCAGATGAAGCCGGCCATGATGGTGACGCGATCCAGAAACGGGACTTCATTGAGGTGATCGACGCAGCCCTCGAACCTCTGCTCACGCTCTCAGAGGATACCATACTTGTCATCTGTGCCGACCACAGCACCCCCTGCCCGGTCAGGGATCACAGCGCCGATCCCGTGCCGGTGGTCATCAGGGGGTTGGGGGTCAGGGTTGACCGGACGGCCCGGTTCGATGAAGTTTCGTGTGCAGAAGGTGGTCTCCATCGCATCAGGGGTCGTGACGTCATGCCTATAGTCCTTGATCTAATTAATAAGAGTCATAAGTATGGCGCATGAAGGTTATACACGATAAATGGAATCGACAGGAGACCACGACTGGGCAGGGGTCTGCACCCTCCCGGATCATACCAGGCTTGAAGAGAGGACGCTCAGAACCGACCAGGATATCATCATCGCAGACCGATGCCGGATCGACTACGGTCTCTCGGGCAGGGAGATCGTGGTCTGTGAGTTCTGTAAGATCAACGGTAACATCGTGGCGAGCGGTGATGCGAGGATAGATAACTGGTGTGATGTCGGCGGGGACGTCATCGTAGAGGATGACGCCTACCTCGGCGAGGGCGTGAAGATCCAGGGAAAACTGGTCGTCAAAGGTGATCTCGATATCGGAGATAACGTCCAGATCGAGCGCGGCTTTGAGGCGAAAGGCTGGATCTCGATACGAAACCCGATGCCGGTCATCATCTACATCATGATGTACCTCGTGGCCGTCCTCGGTATCGAGAGGGAGGACGAGCTGGACGCCTTCCTCGAGAAGGTCTTTGGCGATGATGAGAGGCCGGTCGGGACGCCGCTGATGATCCCGGCCGGCGCCACCATGAATATGCAGACCTTCTCGGTGCCGGGGAAGATGACCATCGGGTCAGGGTGCCGGCTGCACGGAAACATCCGCGCCAGGGCCGTTGTAGTCCGGGAGGAGACGACGATATTTGGGAGTCTCCACGTACAGGAGAACGCGAACATCGCCCCGGGATCGGTCATCCACGGTGACATCCAGAGCGAGGGCGATGTGATTATCGAGCAGGATGCGCATGTCCTTGGGAACGTCTCCTGCCGGGGTCTTACCCTGCACGAGGATGCCCGTGTGGACGGGATCATCCGGGCGCCAGGGGGCCTGAAGATCGAGAGGCGAAATTGATGACGATCGCAGATATTCTTGAAGTTGACGGGTGCCGGTTGGTTGAACCGTCATTTGCTGAGCTGACTACGAACTCCCATACGGATCTCCTGCTCCAGATGATGGCGGACGAGGCCCGTCTCCTGGTCGATGAAGATGAGGAGCTGATTGCGTTTGCGCTTCATGATGGATCGGGGTGGCACGCTGCCTCGTTCCTCTTCCGGGATGCGACGCTCGCTCTTATTGAACGATTTGAGGAGGTTGGCGGCGATATCTACCAGGAAGATCGGGCAGCATGGCTCTCGGCGGTCCGTGAATACTACAGTCTCGATATATCCAAGGCTGCCACTCCGGCCTTTGAAGACCTCTCCCCCGGCCGGGAGGAGAAGATCCGTGACCTCATCGGTAAAGTCTGGGGCGACCGACCGGGAGCCCGCTGCCTTGACTGCTGTTGTGGGTCTGGTGTCGGATCCGTGGCCCTCCGGGCATCTGGTATGCAGTCCCTTGCTTACGATAACGATCCCGCGCTCCTCGCGCTCGGCCTCTCCCGGGGCCGCCTTGCGCCCTCCGAGACCATGTGCATCGACGCGCGGGAAGCGTCCCGGTACATCGGGCCGGCGCCCCTCGGGGCCATCTTCATGGCCGGGGAGATATACTCTTACAATGCCGATATCTGGGCGGCGATCGTCGCGGACCTGCTCACCCTCACCGACGAGGTGCTGATCACCGTCAGGACCGAGCCCGAAGCGGCCCTGGTGGAGGAGTGGTGCGCCGGGCAGTGGTGGGATACCGAGGTCTTTGAGAACCGACGGGATGCCCTCTACGACCGGTGGTGTTGCGTCGCGCAGCGGGCATGAGTCCTCGGCCTTGCAGCCTGGACAATATATAACTCCAAATATATTCAATATATCTTACCAAATTTCTCCTTTGATTCGGTGCATTATTCATGAATACTGCGAAGCGCATATACAACGTTTTATTTATATCGGTCTTCGCCACCATGCTCGGGCTCGGTGTTGTAAGCCCCCTCCTCCCGATCTACGCTAAAGACCTGGGCGCGACCGGCATATGGCTCGGCATCATCTTCTCAGCCTTCGCTCTCTCCCGATCGATCTTCATGCCGATCATCGGCCGGATATCTGACAGGCGGGGGAGGAAGTGGATCATCCTCACCGGGATGTTCGCCTACGCGGTGCTCTCACTTGGCTACCTCATCGCCGGAAGCGTCTACTCGCTCACCGCCGTCCGCCTCGCCCACGGGATCGCATCGGCCATGGTTGTTCCGATAGCCATGGCCTACATCGCTGACCTCTCCGAGAAGGGAAAGGAAGGGAGTCACATGGGTAACTTCTCCATATCGATGTTCCTCGGCATGGGGATGGGTCCGCTGCTCGGGGGGTTCCTCAACGACGCCTTCGGGATGCCGTCGGTCTTCTACGCCATGGCAGGTCTTTCAGCATTTGCAACGATCCTCGTCGCGATCTCTCTTCCGGAAGCAAGATCTGGGTCGCTTGAGGATCCCGTCACAAAACCCGCTCCGATACGGGAGATCTTCAGACTGCCGGTTATGCGTGGAGTTATGATCTTCTCCTTCCTCAGCGCTCTTGGCCGTGGGGGCATGATGGTCTTTGTCCCGGTCTTCGCTCCGCTGATCGCGATCAGCCCGTTTGAGGTAGGTGTTGTTCTCTCTGCAAACACCTTCCTGATGGCGCTCCTCCAGGTGCCGATCGGAAGGCTCACCGATACCGGGAACAAGGTCGCCCTGATCGTCACCGGGTCAGCCCTGATAGCGATATCACTCGCCGCAATCCCACTCTCCGGATCGTTCTGGCCCTTAATCGCGACGACTTCGCTCATCGGTGTCGGAGGCGCCATCCAACAGCCATCGATCATGGCCCTGACGGTCGATGTGGGCCGAACCATCGGTATGGGGACCTCGATGGGTGCCTACAACACGGTCTTTGGCATCGGGATGATCATCGCACCGCTGCTTGGAGGTGCGTTCATGGACTTCGTCGGTGTTGAGGCGGTTTTCTATGTGGGCGGGGCGATAAGCCTGCTTGGGACCGTGGTTTTTGCCATGATGATGTGGGAAGGTCCTCGCCCCTCCACTGCCTGATGTCTCTTACCCCCTTTCCTGTGTTGAAATATTCCTTAATGGCCGTAAAACGGTATTGCGCATGCGATATGTTTATGTATTAGCTTTGCTATCTTGTGGTACGCTGGAGCGCGCGCTTGGAAGACGGGTGACCGTTGCAGGCACGTCTGGCACGAACGAGACGGTAAAACAGCATGATAGCTCCTCATGATCACATCCTCATGCTCCCCCTGGCCCCTTGTGCGGGTCTCCATGTACTCTGTAGCCGTGGTCTGGTTCCTCTCCCCGAGGGGGCCACAGGCCCTTTTACCGTCTTGCTCGTTGGTTTCACCATCATCAGCATCACCCTTGGGCTCTTCGGCGTCTGGCTCAAGGAGCGGGATGTGGCCGCTCGTATCGCAGGTATGAGTGCGAGTATCAGGGCTGCGAGTGACGGCAACGGTGTCCCGGTCCGCTTCCCGGTGGTCGGGAACGATCCGATCTCAGAATTCGCCCGGGACCTCAACCATGCCTTCGATGAACTGGAACGGTCCCGGCAGGAGCTCGAGGAGAGCAGGGACCGTTACCACCACCTCTTTGAGAGCGGTAACGACTTCCTGCTCGTCTGTGCGGTCGGGGAGGCCGGTACGCCCTACCGGGTACTTGACGCAAACGCCCTTGCCTGCCAGAGCCTTGGCTACACCCGGGAGGAGCTGCTCACCGCCACTCCACAGTCGGTCATCCGCCTTGGAGGTGACTTTGCAAGAGATGACCGCCGCCTTCACAGCGCAGACCTGATCCCCCGGCAGGGCGATCGAATCCCGGTCGAGGCGACTGTTCATCAGATCAGGCTCGGGGGCACCCCGGCGGTCCTCATCATAGCCCGGGATGTGACGGAACGGCGGCGGCTCGAGAGCGAGCTGATGGATCATCGCTACCACCTGGAAGAGCTGGTCACACAGAGGACCAGGGAACTCTGGACGGCAAATAGGTGCCTCAAGCAGGAGATCAGGGAGCGGACGCGGGTGGAGCAGGAGCGGGCTGAAGCACACCGGCAGATCGAGAGGAACATCGAACAGTTCGCGATCCTGACCGATCATATCAGAAATCCGTTGCAGGTCATCCAGGGGATGGCTGATCTCATCGACGACGAACGGGCAGAGAGGATCAAGGAGCAGGTCAGGCAGATCCACGATATCCTCAGGCAGCTTGACAGGGGGTGGGTGGAGTCTGAGAAGGTTCGGAAGTACCTGGAGCGGTGCCGGTGACCATGAACCCAAGGCAAGACGCAAGATCGCTGTAACCGATCTCTTGAGGGTGCACCCGCTACCCCTGAATGCCCTCCCGATCTCGCGAGAGGGTGGATCGGTGCAGATCGGCCAAACCCCAGAATCTCCCCTCTGTGACGAGGCGGATGCTAAGTCCCTGCCACCGTCTCAGGGACCGCATTTCCAGAAGGTTCAGTCTGTATGTGTCCTGGGGGGTGATCTTCTACGGCGCCTCTTCTGTGGCGCACTCGAGCTCAGCCACGATCTCGGCTGCGTCCTCCATCTGCCGGACCAGATCCTTGATCCTGAGGAGGCGTTCAACGCCGATGAAATGCCCGGCCATCACCCGTGCCATATCGGTGAGCTCGATCCGTCCTGCCCGCCGCCTGACCAGATTGTTATCGAGGAGCATCGGGAGCGCCGGTTCCAGTGTCCCGACCATCGTCCGGTTCATGTGGATGATCTGTTGTTCATTGCCACTGCAGATGACGGCGTTCGCCACAAACTCTTCAGAACTCTGTTCCATGTCATATTCGGGGGCGACCTCCTCCATCTCACCCCGCAGGAGCCCGACAGCGACTTCATCCTCGGTCTTCCGCGATGTCCGGGAGTAGGACCCGCCGGGTTCAGCCAGGATCACCACCCGGCCGAGGTCATGGAAGTCCGGTCGACCCGCCCGGCCCATCATCTGGTGGAACTCCTGGACACTGAGCCATTCGATCCCCATCGCAAGGGCATCAAATATGACCTGGGATGCCGGGAAGTCAACGCCAGCGGCAAGTGCCGCGGTGGTCACGACGGCGGAGATCTCCCCGCCTGCAAACCGCCGTTCGACATCTCGCCGTTCCTGGGCGGTCAGCCCTGCGTGGTAGGGTGCAGCCCTCTTCCCGAGGGCATCTGCGATGACGTGACACCGAGCCCGGGAGTTGGTAAAGACGATCGTCTGGCCCCGGTAGCCCTTCGATGACCTGACTTTGTATTCTTCGGCAACCATCTGTTTGATGAACCCGATCTTCTTTGCTCGCTCAATGAAGAGGAGATGACGCTCCAGTGGCACTGGCCGGGCGGCGTAGCGGACCAGATTCGCCTGGAGTTTCTCAGCAAGCAGCCCCGGGAGCCCGATGGTGGCAGAGAGGTAGAGGAACTGGGCATCGGGAGCGATGTGCTTGAGCCTTGCTATCAATCCATCGAGGCGGTGGCCCCGGTCAGGATCTTCAAGTGTCTGGATCTCGTCGATGATGACGGTTCCGATGTTCTTCAGGGATCTGCCGGTGCGTAGCGCATGATCGATCCCCTCGTAGGTCCCCACCACGACGGGGGCGTTGATGTCCCGCTCGCCCACCGGCCGGGTCTCGGGGAGGTTTAAGCGGCTCACCCCGGTCTGCAGGGTGATCCGCATCAGGTGCCCGTACCGATCACAGAATCGCTGGTACTTCTGGTTGGCAAGTGCGACCAGCGGGACCAAAAAGAGCATCCTCCCCCGTCCCTCGAGGAAGTTCTTCATCCCCGCCATCTCCCCAATGAAGGTCTTGCCGCTCGCGGTTGCAGAGACGACCAGGAGATGTTGCCCTTCAAGAAGTCCGTCCTGGACCGCGAGCTGCTGAACCGGCATCAGGTACTCGATCCCGGAGGCCTTTGCAAATGCAGGAGGCAGGGCTAGATCGGTGATGTGAGCCGTCTTCTGGACTTCGTGCGCTTCCATGCGGTCAAAGAGGGTCCGTGACCGATCGAACCGCTCAGGTCCAACCGATGCCAGCACCCGATCGAGGTCCCGGACCTGGATGAGGAGTTTCTCGAGGTGGATGAGCACCGAACCGCCGAAGATACCCATATATCCGAGTTCCCGGCGCATCTCGCGCTTTGCACACTCCAGACAGATCCACTCCCCGCCGTAGCGGACGCCGGTTGCCTTATCGACCGGGGTGAATCGGTCTTCCAGCTGGCAGAACCGGCATATATCGATCCTGGATACCGGGATCTGGAGGTCAGAGAGGAACGACTCAAACTCCGGACTCTCCCCTGCGAGGTGCACCGAAGATCGACGTAGCAGCGTGATCAGATCTCGGGTCGGCGTGGGTTTGAGCTGCCTGCCCCGCCTCCGGACCTTGAAGTTCTTCGGCCGCTGGCCCTTCGGGGTTGGCACCAGATTGACGAACCCCGACCCTCTGACACGGCCACCATCGACGAAGAGGAGCTTATACGTGCCTTTCTGAGGCTGGACGATGACCTTCATGGCGCGATGTCGTGGATTGTGTAGGTGAGCCCTACCGTCTCCAGTCGCTTGAGGAAGTCAGTGAACTCTTCATCGACGATAAGTATTGCGCACTCCCTGCCGTGGAACGCTGCCTCGATGACCCCCTCCCGGGAGCCGAAGAACATATCCGGCTCGATATCCGCTTTCTTGAGGGCCACATACGATTCAAGCCCCACAGTGGCCACCATATCTGCATCCCTGATGGCGGCCCGGAGGAGATCGGTGTTGACCTGTCTGGACCCGCCCCGCTCAATCCGAGGCACTTTACAGACATGGACGATCCCTTCCTCGTGGTCGATGATGCCGTTTAGGTGGGAGACGCCCACATCCTCCCCGGTCCGGGCATCCATCGTCGCCTGGCCCATGGCGCTCTGCTCCTCTTTCGTCGCGTAGAGCCACCCGTTCTGCATGAAGACACCGACCGTATCGCCCTTCGTGAGTTCGTCCTGAGCGATGGCCGTCCAGACCGCCACCTGCTGGATGACCTCCCGGGTGATATGGCGAGCATACGACTCGAGCGCCTCTGCGTGCCGTAACACCCACTCGATCCCGCTCTTCGTCACCTCGTAGCGACCCCGACCGTGGGCAGTGACCATCCCTTCGTCCACCATCTCCCGTATGTATTCAGAGACGGCCTGAGGCGTCACACCGAGTTTGTCCGCGATCTCCTGCTGGCGGATGGATGGCTGGTGCTCGGCGATCTCCACCAGGATCTGGAATCTGGTGGACTCACGTTTGCTGCGCAGGATAACGTAGAGCGGATCTTCAGCGAGGTTGGTCAAGCAACACCATTCCCTGTCCTTTTACATCGAGGTTCGCGATCCGCTTGGCCAGACCTCTGATGAAGATCGGACTTACCCCATGTCTCCTGGAGATGTCGCCGATCGAGGAAGTTCCCGCCGCAATCTCCCCTTCGACCGAGTCCACGATTGCGCGGAGATTTTCATCGTTCGAGATGGCGATATGCAACAGATCTCCGATATCGCCCATGGAACACTGAAAACTGGCTCTGAATCTGCTGTATGTCGCCCGGTATTCTTTCATCGGCTTCTGCCCGGGTTTGGGCATCCGCCACTGCTCTTCGATCAGATTTCCTTTCTTGAGAATAGAGAGGCACTCGGCCACCGTTGAGATGTCAACATATGCCGCGAGCTCCTCCTCAGTCAACCAGGTTTTGTTGAGAAGTTCATAGATCCTTTTATAATCTGCATTATTGAACGTAATAAGGAGAGGAACCAGGTCAACTGGATCATTGAGAATCTTAACATGCCCCGTCAATGCGATACCCTATTACTATATTGTGGTATAACTCCATAAATTTTTGCTGAATTTTCGATGCGTACACGCGGCACCATCATCATCCAGGGTATTGTCCAGGGCGTCGGATTCCGCCCGTTTGTCTATGCGAAGGCGCGAGAATTCGGGATCACCGGGACCGTCAAGAATCTGGGGAGTGAGGTAGAGATCCATGCATTCGGGGATCGTTTCGAGGAGTTCCTGGAGGCCCTTTCCCATGGACCACCGCTATCCCGGGTAGACTCGGTCATCGTCAGAGACCTGCGCGGGGAGCCTCCCGCGACTTTTACGATCCTTGTGAGCGGTTCTGGCAGCCTTTCGGGATTTATCCCGGCCGATGCTGCCATCTGTGACGACTGCATCGCTGATATCTTCACCCCAGGTGGGCGTTACGAGGGGTACTGGGCCACGTCCTGTGTCAACTGTGGCCCACGGTACAGTATCATCACCGCCATCCCCTATGACCGTGAACGCACATCCATGGAGGCGTTCCCGGTCTGTTCCGCCTGCGAGAGCGAGTATACCGACCCGTCGTGCCGGCGCCACCACGCCCAGACGATCGCCTGTGCGGCCTGCGGGCCACGTCTCTCCCTCTTTCGGGCCAGCGGAACGCAGATTGATGTAGGAGATCCGATCAGGAAGGTGGCAGCCCTCCTCGATGCAGGTTCGATCGTTGCCATCCGGGGGATCGGAGGGTTTCATATCGCCTGTATCGAGGAGTCGGCCGATATCCTGAAGCACCGCCTCGGCCGGAGCGAGCAGCCTCTTGCGGTGATGGCAACCCCTGAGGAGGTGGAGCGGATAGCGATTGTGTCCGACGATGACCGCCGAGCCCTCCACTCCCCCGCCCGGCCGATCGTTGTGCTCAAGAAGCGTGATCCCCTCTCGCACCAGGCGATATCCATGCTCCACACCATCGGGTGCATGCTCCCCTACGCAGGATTGCATCACCTCCTCTTTGCAGCCCTCGATCACCCTCTCCTCATCATGACGAGTGCAAACCTGCCGGGCTACCCGATGATCACTGATGTATCTGACGCCCTCGACCGTCTCTCCGGGGTGGTGGACTACATCCTCACCCACGACCGCCGGATCGTCAATCGATGTGACGATTCGGTCATGCGGGACGGCTACATCATAAGGCTCTCACGGGGTCTTGCTCCGAAGCGGGCCGCGATCGATCTCGGGGCTCGGTCCATCCTCGGCGTCGGTCCGGAGCTGAACGCGAATGTCTCCATCTACCAGAGCGGGTTCTGCATCACCTCACCCCACATCGGGAACGTCAGGAATCCTCGGACTCTCGCCTACCTGCAGGAGACGGTGGAGAGGCTCGGGGGGCTTATCGGCGCCCGATACGATCGGATTGTCCACGATCTCCACCCGCAGTTCCTCTCGACCCGATATGCACGGGAGGTTGCTGAGGCGACCGGGGCGGAGCTTCTCGCCGTCCAGCACCATCGAGCGCATATAGCGGCCGCGACCCGGGAGGAGTGTGTCGGGATCGCGATCGATGGTGTGGGGTATGGTGATGACGGGACGATCTGGGGTGGGGAGGTCTTTGCCGGCCAGGTCCCCAACCTCGACCGGGTCGCCCACCTGGAGGTCGCCCCGATGCCGGGCGGGGATCTTGCGACCCGGTACCCTGAGAGGATGCTGTATGGGATCCTGCCGGTGGATGGGATCCGGGATATGCTCGCATCGCGGGGGTGGAGTGATATCGAGCTTGGTGTCCTCTCACGACAGGTGGAGCGGGGCATAAACGTTGTCCCGACGTCGAGTGCCGGCCGGGTGCTGGACGCAGCCGCGGCGCTCCTTGGGATATGCCGGGAGAGGACATACGACGGCGAACCTGCGATGAGGCTTGAGGCGGTGGCGTATGCCGGGAGGGCATCGGCCTGGGATCTCGAGTTTCTGCGTGATGGCGGGTGCGAGGTTCTCTCGACGCGGTCGATCCTCTCAGAGGCCCACCGGCGGATCTCTGCGGGGGAGCGGATCGGAGACGTCGCGGCATCGATTCAGTACAATCTGGCGATGGGTGTCGCTGAGATGGCCGTCCGGGCAGCTGAAGGACTGGGGATCTCCCGGGTAGCGCTCTCGGGCGGGGTTGCGTATAACCAGGCGATCCGGGAGACGATCGTCGGTGAGGTTCAGAGCGCCGGGCTCACGATCGTCACGAACCGGGGATACCCCCTTGGAGATGGGTGCATCAGCTTTGGACAGGTGGTCTGGGGCGGGAGTGTGGATTGAAGATGGGCTTTTGGTTCTATTGAGTGAACGATACCAGGATGCGATGTACGTCTGGTATGTCCAAGGTACGACTGCGATTGACAGAACCCATGGTCACTGGACGGTTGATCTTCCTCGCTGAGGACGAGGGCTGTGCGTCCTGGTGCCGGTGTTCAGGTGCCCGAGGTGCGGCACCCCTGCAGCCGGCGAGGGCATGCCCACCCCCTTTTGATGCCCCCAGGTTCGGGACGGCGTGCTACACATGGAATAGCCTCTCTATGCTGAGAAGTTAAGCAGGATCGTGAGAGAGCGATCTCGGAGGAAAAGTGTTTTTTTTCAAAATTGGATTCCTAGCATCCCGCAAGAGTGCTGCGGGTGGGATCCGAACCCACGACCTCCAGATGTCCCAGGATTGGACGCTCCGTTCTTCTCAAAACCCTATGAGTCTGGCGCCCTAACCAACTAGGCCACCGCAGCATACAAAGTGCATTATAACAATGATGCTTTAACAAATAAACCTTATGACTCCCGAAAAAATGGTAAGAGCGGTCATTCCATGTTTTTCCGGAGATACACATCGACCGCCACAGCGATCGCCGCCACCTCCTTTCCATGCCGGAGCGATGCAGCCAGAGTCTGCATCCGCGTCTCCTCCTCGTAGAGGTAACGGCGCAGACTCTGTGCTATATGCTCCTCCTGCAGGAAGTGTGTATGCGTATCACCAGCGATGAAGTGCGGGTTTCGCATGATCGCGTACTGGAGTGGAAGCGTCGTCTTCACGCCCAGGATAACATACTCGTAAAGAGCTCGTCGCATCCGGAGGATCGCTTCTTCACGGTCAGTCCCCCAGGCGCAGAGTTTGGATATCATCGAATCATAGTGCGGGGGAATGGTGTAGCCCGTATGGATACCGGAGTCGATCCGTATCCCGGGCCCTCCGGGAGAGCGGTATCGGACGATCTTTCCCGGGTCTGCAGAGAAGTTATTCAGCGGATCCTCTGCATTGATCCGGCACTCGATCGCGTGCCCCCGGATGCTGATATCCTCCTGGTCCATGGAGAGGTCCTCGCCGGCGGCGATGGCGATCTGCTTCTTCACGATATCGATCCCTGTGACGAGCTCGGTGATGGTATGCTCCACCTGCAACCGGGTATTCACCTCCATGAAGTAGTAGTCGCCATCCGAGTATAGAAACTCCACCGTGCCGGCGTTTGTATAGTTCGCTGCTTTTGCGGCGGTGATGGCTGACGCCGTCATCCGCTCCCGGAGCTCGGGCGTCATGATCGGGCAGGGTGCCTCCTCGACCAGTTTCTGGTGCCGGCGCTGGATGGAGCATTCGCGGTCATAGAGGTGGAGGGTATTTCCCTTCGCGTCAGCAAGGACCTGCACCTCAATATGGCGAGGGTTTGCGAGATATTTCTCCACAAAGACCGTCGGGTCCCCGAAAGCCGATTCCGCGATCCGCATCCCTTTCTCGATCGCCTCCTCGAGCTGATCCTCGGACTCAGCGATATGCATACCGATGCCGCCGCCACCCGCGCTCGCCTTCACGACCACCGGGTAGCCTACCTCAGCAGCAACCCTCCTTGCCTCGTCGATGTTGGTGACGCCATCCGGCGTTCCAGGAAGGACCGGCACGCCCGCTTCCCGCATCATCTGCTTCGATACGACCTTCGATCCCAGTGTCTCGATCGTCTTCCATGAAGGCCCGATGAATGTCAGGCCTTCATCCTCGACCAGTCTGGCGAAGCTGCTGTTCTCGGCGAGGAACCCATACCCTGGATGGATCGCCTCGGCTGCAGACTTCTTGGCGACATCACAGATCCGCTCCTTGTTCAGGTAGCTCTTGGACGGGTGTGCCTCGCCCACACAGAACGCCTCGTCCGCGTACTTGACGTGGAGCGCATTCTTATCCGGGTCGGAGTAGATCGCAACCGTATCGATATCCAGTTCCCGGCAGGCGCGCATAACCCGTATGGCGATCTCGCCGCGATTGGCAATCAGGATCTTATCGAAGTACTTCATCTCCATCCACCGATGACCAGGGTCTCACTCGACGACCATCAGCACATCGCCGTTCTGCACGACATCCCCGGCATCAACGAAGATATCTCCCACCGTGCCGTCGCGTGGACTTCGGATGGGATTTTCCATCTTCATGGCCTCGAGAACGATGAGAGTATCTCCCTTCTTGACGGTGCTCCCCTTCTGAGTCAGCACCTGCAGGACCATCCCCTGCATGTTGCTCTTGATACCTCCGGGGACATCCCCCCGGGGGATCCGTTCCTTGATCGCCGGGGCGGCTGCCTGAGTCGATATCGAGCTCCCCTCCACGGTCACGATCCGGACCGAGAAGATCTCCCCATCCACCTCCACCTCCATCGAGTGGGGAATATCCGTAAATTTCGCCGTCTCGGCAGCCGGTTTTGGTATAACCTCTGCCCGGCACTCGCCCTTGAGGAACGTCGGCGCGACGGCGGGATAGAGGATGTAGGTGAGGACGTCTTCATCCCTGATGACCAGTCTCTGCTCCTCAGCCTCCCTTCGCATCTGTTCATAGATGGGTTCAAGGAGGTCGGCGGGGCGGACCGTGACTGGTTCCTCATCATCGATGATCAGCCTCTGCACCTCGGGGCTGATCGGAGCGGGAGGACGGCCATAGAGGCCGAGGACATAATCCTTCACCTCGCCCGTCACGTTCCGGTAGCGCTCCCCGCCGATCAGGACGTTGAGCACCGCCTGGGTGCCCACGATCTGGCTCGTCGGCGTCACAAGCGGTGGGTATCCGAGGTCTTCCCTCACCCTTGGTATCTCCTGGAGCACCTCCTCCAGGCGGTCGAGAGCCCCCTGCTCCTGCAGCTGGGAGACAAGATTTGATATCATCCCACCCGGGAGCTGGTAGATCAGGACGTCTGAGTCGACCCGGTCTGAGATGGCATTGAAGAGTGGCTGGTACTTTTCCCTGATATCCCGGCAGACGTTTCGGACGTTCCGTAGCGCGACCAGATCGATGCCGGTATCCCGTGCAGTCCCGGAGACGCTCGCGACAACACTCTCCGTCGGGGGCTGGGATGTCCCCAGAGCAAACGGTGACATCGCCGTATCAAGTATATCCACGCCTGCATCGATCGCCGCCTGGTAGCTCAGGGGCGCAACACCGCTCGTACAGTGGGAATGAAGGCAGACCTTGACATCCATCGTCTCTTTGATCCCTGAGATCAGGTCGCGGGCGGCGCGAGGCATGATCAGCCCTGCCATGTCCTTGATGCAGATCGAATCGCACCCAAGCGCGTAGAGATCCTCGGCCATCTCGATGAACGTCGCGATGGAGTGGGCCGGGCTTGTCGTGTAACATATCGCACCCTGAAGATGCACTCCGACGTTCCTGACTTCCTCCATCGCTTTCTTCATGTTTCGGACGTCGTTTAGTGCATCAAAGACTCTGAAGATATCTACCCCGTTCTCTGCGGACGCAGCCACGAATTTCTCCACGACGTCATCGGGGTAATGCCGGTACCCTACAAGGTTCTGGCCCCGCAGGAGCATCTGGACGGGAGTGTGTTTCAGTTCAGCCTTCAGTTCCCGGAGACGATCCCAGGGGTCATCGTTAAGAAACCTGATGCAGCTGTCAAAGGTCGCTCCGCCCCAGGCCTCGACGGAGAAGAAACCTACGCTGTCAATGGCCCGGGCGAGAGGGAGCATATCTTCAGTCCGCAGCCTGGTGGCGATAAGTGACTGATGCGCATCCCTAAGCGTGGTATCGGTGATGTATAATGTATCAGATTTGGCAGCACACATCGAATTTTGCACCTCGAAGGGCTGGGGAGATCGCGATAAAGCCTCTAAAAAATTCACTGTAATAATATAAAAACATCTCGAAGGGGGAAGCAACAAAAAACCCCGGGTATCACTGCAGATAGAGCTGCCGGTATATCTCGCGAGCCCGTTTCGAAGATCGGGCATATCCGCCCTCCGAGCGTGTATCCTCGTACCACCAGCAACCTGGCCATATCATCGGCTCTCCGGATCTGGGTGACGATGAGCAGGACTGCTATCGGCACGATCGTGAGAGCACCAACTCTGTTCCCTTTTAGCGCTAGCGCAATTCGCGCCTGCTCGATATCCTGCCTGATCACTGCAAGGCCTGTAAGGCCCATCTCTGCGATGAGACCCATCTCAAACCCGATCCGGTCACCGAGCGCCCAGACCGCCACGGAAAGCACTTCACCTTCCTGCGTCTCAGAGTATGCCCACGCAGCAAGGAGCAGGATCACGACCATCCTGATCAAGTAAGAGACCCCCGGACCACCTCCCCATTCAGAGACAAGCGCTGTGACGGTGATCATCGCAACCAGGCTGAGAAAGATGCCAGATCGCGGGAGGACCTGTATGCGCGGCGTGAAGACGAGCCACCAGATCAGGGCGGCGACTGCACCCAGGGTGCTTGCAAAGGCGGCGATCGAGAGGACTGTGGCAGCAAAGAGCCTCAGCCTCGGATCCTGCATACTGCCTCCCGGGCATCCTGGAGCCTGATATTCTCAGGGCGCGCGCCCAGCTCCAGGGCGTACGTGAGATACGGCGGGGCATGCCGCCATCGGGGGATCGCGCGAGGCACACTACCCAGGGCCTTCAGGGTTCCGCCTTCCATCTCCCAGATGGCGTCCACCTGGGGAAGGATTGCGCGCTCGTGTGAGAAGATGATGGTGATCCCCTCACGCCTTCCCTCGATCACCCTGCAGGCCCTCTGCTTGGCCGCGCAGTCGAGTGAGCTGAACGGTTCGTCGAGCATCAGTAGATCCGGGTTTCTCGCGACCGTGCAGGCCAGGATCAACCGTTTCAGCTCGCCCCGGGAGAGGTGGAAGGGATCATCATCCGCGCGCCCGGCAAGATCTGCCTCCACGAGGAGGTCGTCGGGGTCAAGTCCCCAGGATATCACTTCTTCAGCGATCGTTGGACAGGTGATGTGGTACTCGGGAAACTGGAGCATAAGCAGGGTTGACGAGATCCCGTGACGTCGGACGCTCCCCCCCGTGGGGTGGATGATCTCGGCAAGCAACAGGCCAAACGTTGACTTCCCGCTCCCCACCGGCCCGCTGACCAGGTGTATGCCCTCGCCGAAGGTGCCGCTGCCCCGGAGAGTGATCCGCCCCCGGGAGAGAGTGATATCCTCGATATCCACCCTCACCGGCAGATCCTCCACATTGTTGGGTAAAAGCACGTATCTTCAAGTCTCGAAAAAACCTCTTCGGGCGTGCCGTGATGCCGGATCATCCCTCCTGCCATGAAGAGAACATAGTCCGCGCTGGCTGCAAGATCCATCGACTGCGTGCACCAGAGCACGTGAGTCGCCGCGCTCTCCTGAACGGCACGTTGCACCCGGGCTGCTGTCCGGGCATCAAGGTGCGAGTCGGCCTCATCGAGGATGAGTACCTCGGGATCATCGGCACCAGCGGCGGCCAGAGCAGCAAGGGCTTTTTCGCCCCCTGAGAGAGCCGATACTTTCGCCTCAAGGAGGTGCGAGATGCCAACCACCTCGGCGGCTGCTCTGACCTTCTCATCGGTCTCCGGGCAGGAGCGGTGACGGAACCGTGGAGGTGATGCGATCTCATCGTATACCCGGGAGAAGAGGAGCGTTCGGTCGGGGAACTCCCCAACCCACCCGATCCTCACAGCAGACGGCGGCCTCCCGAGGAGCCGGACCGTTCCTCTCCGGGGTTCCTCGATGCCGGAGCAGATTGAAAGGAGCGTTGTCTTGCCGCTCCCATTTGGGCCGATCACGGCGATATGGCGCGCATCTACTGCGAGATCGGGTACATCGATGACCCGGTGCCGGAGATTGGCTATACGGATCATGCCACCCGTTTTCCTATGGTGTATGCAGCAAGTGCCTTCAGGGTATCTCCTATGAGAAACGGGGCGACGCCGATCAAGATAGCCTGGAGAACCGAGACTGAAGCCGAGTATGAGAGCCATATGACGCCAGCCGAGAGGTACGTCACGCAGGCCGCGATCAGCCCTGCAACCCGGTACTTCGGTGACTCGTGCTCGTAGGCAAGTCCGGTGATGAGGGCGGCGGGTATGAAACCGATCAGGAACCCTCCCGTGGGCCCGAGGAGCACCCCGAGACCAGCCGTGCCGTTATGAAAGATCGGGAGGCTCATCGCCCCAAGGAGGACGTAGAGGGCGACGGGGATCACGGCGTAGCGCTTCATGACAACTCCGGCAAGGAGCACAAAGAGGGTCTGGAGCGTGAGCGGAACCGGGGGCAGCGGGATGGATATCCAGCTCCCGGCAGCGATCAACGCTACAAACGTTCCACTGTAGGCGAGGATCTGAGCTCGATGTTTCATGTAAACCTATATCTGTTGGAAGGTTGACAATAAAAACCTGTCAACTCAAAAATTATTTGAGGTTGACATGATTGAGAATGCCAGCGCATCAGTCCCAAACAGCCGGTGTATTCTGACGGAGCCTTTCGCCTTCTTCTTCACCTCCTGGCATAGAATTCTACTCCCGCGGCACGTCCCTGCCCCACGCCCCCCCAGGGAGATCTCGCTTCGGGGGTGATGAAATGGTCTCCTACCGTGGATCCGCTACCCAAAAGAGGTCCAGGGCTGTGTTGAGCCCTGGATCCAAACCTGAGCCAACAAAAAGATCGGTAACCCAAAAATCAGTGTATTAGAGCTGGAAACAGTCCCCGGCGATGACCCGCTCTATCTTCCCGTTATCCCTGCGGATGATCAGGGCACCGTAACTATCGATATCGATGGCCTCCCCCTCGAAGGCTTTATTGATGGTCCTGATAGCCACCCGTTGCTCAAGCGTGAGGGAGAGGCTCTTCCACTCGCGGGTGATGGAATCGTACTCGCCGTCCTCAAGCTGCATGTAGCGCAGCTCAAACTCTCGCAGGACCCTGGCAAGAAGTGCCACGCGATCGATCTCGTGGCCGACCTCGGCATGGAGTGAAGTCACCGTATCCCTCAGGTTCGGCGGGAGATCAGCGAGCGAGATGTTTGCGTCGATCCCGATCCCGAGGAGACTGTAATGGACGGCATCGGCCTCTGCGGCGAGCTCCAGGAGCAGTCCGCCGACTTTCTTGTCTCCGATGAAGATATCATTAGGCCACTTGATGAGCGCACTGAGCCCGTATTCCTTCCTGATAGCACGCGCGATCGCTATCGAGCCGGCCATGGTGATCATGAAGAGCCGATCGATCGGGATCTTCGGCTTTAAGACGATGGTTATCCAGATGCCGCCAGCAGGCGAGACCCAGGCGCGCCCGAGCCTGCCAACCCCACCGGTCTGCTCCTCGGCGATGATCACCATGCCGTGCAATTTCTCCGGATCAGTCTCGCTGGCAAGCTGTTTTGCAACCCAGCTCGTTGAGGCAGTGCGATCAAAGTAGCGGATCTGCTTTCCGACGAACTGAGTGCGAAGTTTTTTGTGGATCTCGTATGGGAGCAGCCTGTCGGTCTTTGCCATGAGGCGGTAGCCCTGCGCCCGGGACGATGTGATGTTGTATCCTAATCTCCGGAGCTCACGTATCTGTTTCCAGACGGCTGAACGGGTGACACCCAGGTTTTCTGCGATCTGCTCGCCCGATATCGGGCCGGGGCTCTCTTCGAGAATCTTTAGTACATTGATTGCCGTGTCCTTCATATCCATTACCTTTTTGCTGCAGGTGATTCCGTCGGGAGCGGGCACGGGTCACTGCCACACACCTGCTTCCGGAGCTCCGCGCTCTGTTCCATAAAGTTCGCCAAGTCAAAGATGCCAGTCACGTCGACGATGCCGATTGCGGTGATTGCATTGCCTTTACCGTCCCTCACTGGCGCTACCACCACCGGGATGCCTGCGTATGGGCCTCCTGGAGGCCGGACCTTCTTGACTACATTCTCAGCCAGAACCTCTTCGAGGATGGGGCCGCTGTAGACTTCATCGATGACCTTTCCGCCCTCAATCCTGATACCAGGGTGGTCACGGGATCGCGCCGTGACCGGCAGACGGCCAAGCAGATCATGGATGCACATCATAACAGGAATGAGATCGCGTGCCTTCGAAGATGCAGAGATGATATATTGTTCCATGGCCATATCCATACCTTTCACCATGCTCTATTTTGGGGGTCCGGGCGGGCATGAGCGGGAAGACTCAAGCATGCAGGTTGGGGGGATGAAAGCGACACCCGCCTCTTTTTGAACTCACGCACCAACCCGCACGGCCAGTCTTACCGCCAGAGGATCTCTCACATACCACTCACAGAGTGGATCAGCGCCGCCCGGACCTGTGGACTTGCTCTCGCCGAGGAGGATGACGGAGCAGGAAGTCTCATTCGTAAGGGTGGGTAAGTTCATCTAGAATAAGGTTTCCTTCTCATCGCAGGAGAACCTCTTCAGGAATTCACGTGATGGGTATTCGTGGATGCTGGAGATCAGCACCACACCATCGCCTACCGTTTTTCTTACCAGGAGCGCCTCTCCAGATGACGAGGTTGCCAGGGCCTCGCCATCGTGGGTCGGGAACGATCCATCGCACTCGACGGCGGTGAGATCGTATTCGGCAAATATGGAGGTGTACTCGCTCTCGCGGGTATACTGAACGGCACGCGTTCCATACGCAAACGAGTAGGTTATCGGGAACGAAAGCCAGTCGTAGGCATCCTCACGGGCGCAGCCTGCGCCAAAAACCAACAACCGTCCACCGTTCTCGACGAAGCGCTGGATGCGGTTGCTTGCGGCCCGAAGGGCAGGGAGGAGATTTGAGTAGGCCGGGTTTGCAAACCCCGTCGGCACAACGGCCAGGACGAACCCGCCTCGCCAGAAGGGGGATGCGAGCATGTGAGGGCTGACTACCTCGCAGCAGGCACCGCAGTCTTCTATAAGCCTCGAGAACATGATAGGGCTGTCCCAGAGCAGCCCGGTCTTGCAGATCACCCCTTGATCACCCCGAGCGGTTCCAGTCGGACGACGGTTCCAGAGAGGCCCGCTTCATGCACGACGCGCACCACCTCATGACTTGGCTTATAAACCTCAGGCGCCTCCTCGGCGAGCACAGAATCGCGGTGAGCCCGCACCAGGATACCTTCTTTTGCGAGATCTTCCTTTAATTCTCTTCCCCGGATAGACTTCTTCGCCTTCGACCGGCTCATCACCCTCCCTGCGCCATGGCAGGTGCTCCCCCAGGTTTTCTGCATTGCGGTCTCCGTGCCATGAAGCAAGTATGAGGACGTCCCCATGCTCCCGGGGATGAGCACCGGCTGCCCGACTGCGGCATACTCGTGGGGTATCCCCGGAACCCCGGGCCCGAACGCCCGCGTTGCGCCTTTTCGGTGGACACAGACTTCCATCGACGTGCCGTTGACGTCATGATGTTCAAACTTGGCGACGTTGTGCGCGACATCGTAGACAAGTCTCATCTCATCGTAGTCGATACTGAAGATCTGCGCGAACACCTCTCTGGCCTCGTGCATGATGACCTGCCGGTTTGCCCAGGCATAGTTTGCGGCGCAGGCCATACCTGCGTAATAGGCGCGACCTTCCGGGGAGTCGATCGGAGCGCAGGCGAGTTGCCTGTCTGGAAGTTGTATATTGTATTTTCGGAGCGCTCCTTCAAGTGCCCGAAGATGATCCGTGGCGACTTGGTGGCCAAGACCCCGTGAGCCGCAGTGGATCATGAGGCAGATCTGCCCCTCACTGACCCCGAATGCTCTGGCTACCTCCGGGTTGACGATCTCCTGCGCTGCCTGGATCTCCAGGAAGTGGTTTCCGGCACCGAGCGTTCCAAGCTGCGGCAGACCTCGTTGGCGCGCTTTGGCGCTCACCGCCTCCGGATCCGCACCCGGCATTGCCCCCTCATCCTCACACCGGATGAGGTCACCCTTGATGCCAAACCCACGTTCCACTGCCCAGCGTGAGCCATCGATCATGATGTCAGTCAATTCTTTGTTCGAGAGGCGCAGGGCACTTTTTGTACCCACACCGGTCGGGACAGCTGAAAAGAGGGCCTCGATCAGTTCTCGTTTTTTGCCGGCAAGATCAGCCTCGGTGAGGGGGGTTGTTATCAATCGAACACCGCAGTTGATATCGAATCCGACTCCGCCTGGAGATATAATCCCTGATGCCTTATCAAACGCGGCAACCCCTCCGATGGGGAATCCATATCCCCAGTGGATGTCGGGCATAGCAAGCGAATGCTTCACGATCCCGGGCAGGGTTGCGACGTTCGCCAGCTGGCGGACAGCACCCTCTTCAAGGGTCTCTGCCAGTGCCAGGGAGAGGAAGAAACGACCGGGCACCCGCATATCTGGAACATATCCTATGGGGACCTCCCATTCGAGATCCCCAATCTTATTGATTCCTTCAAGCATATCGATCCCTCAGATATCAAAGATGATGTCCACCATATAAACATCTTTTTCTTTGACGATTTCAAGCCCGAAATACGATATACCCTTGATGAGCGCTCCCCCGGTGTGCCGCGCGAGGTCGAAGGGCTCCCCTCTCAGGGTGGCGGAGAGTCGATTTCCCTGGAGATCGACGTCAAAGGTACAGAAGACGAAGCTCTCTGCATCGGCGATGAAGAGCAACTCTGAGAGGTAATCGATGAGGAGAGACTCGAGATCCTCGGCTTCCAGGGTGATCTGCCGCACGATACCTCGATCCTCGCAGGGACCACCGTACATCACGTGGAACATGGCCCGGCCTGCATCAGAGAAGAGCTCGCTCAGCGTTGCGCCCCGTATCCGCATGAGAACATCAGCGGTATGATCCAGTTCTTCGAAGCTCATGGCCTAGACGTCGTAAAAGAATATCGGGATCATCCCTCTATGGATGGAATCGATGTAGCGGGCCTGGTATCGTGAGACGTAGACGGTATAGTCACCGACCGGGATCTGCAGGTCGGTCGTTTTCGGCGGTTTAAAGGATGCCGGTAAGAGAACTGGGCCACTGCAGGATGTGCTCACCCGGAAGTCGCGCTTTCGACTAAGGACGTACGATCGGACATCGTCAGCGACGTGTATGCTTCGTGGCTGTGTCGGTCTTCGTGTATCACTCTGCATGATAGTCCCCCATATTGGTGCTGGAGGTAAAAAAATGGTAGGGTTTTCGTATCTTACATCGCTCCCAAGACGCTCATCACCACATCCACGTACTGATCCTTCAGCTCGTAGACGGTGTTTGTCCCCTCTGCGTTCCGCCTCACGTGCAGAATCCCTATCCGGGATGCGATGATGCCAACCATGGATGCGATGGAGTGATAACTGATGGAGAACTGCTCCTGCAACTTCTCGTAGATCTGGGGTATGGTCAGGGATCGTATCTTCACGAAGAGACTGAGCAGCTCATGCCGGATGCCATCGCGGTCCCGTGAGAGATAACCTTCGAGTCGAGATTCGATCTCTAACTTGAGCTCAGAGGGCGATCTCATATGTGTCTGTGACTCGGTATTTTATATATGCCTTTTCTTTTGACCTGTATAATTGGAGGTTCTGTCGCGGAAACGGTATCTGTCTGACGGAAGAAGGCCTGAACCGGGGCAAATTCATCGTTTGTCAGGGCAAGGGTGTATGGGTATTCCGGAACATAGGCACACCCATGATTGATGCTGTCTCCTCATCTATGCTCCCGACAGGCACCCTTGCACGTGCACCCACTCCCACTTCCGGGTAAAACGCCCGTGGCAGGTCCTGGGACATTGCACCACCCTCTGTGATATCCGGCGAACTCCGGATACAGCCTGTCCGTGATCACTCTCCCCACGAAACTCAGCCCCGGACCCATCGGGTGACAGGGAGATCTCGCGCGCTCGGGGCCGTAGCGCTTCTGGGATGTTCTTCCCCGGGACCCGCCGCGGATGATTTCTGTCGTAGTTCATCATCCGCCGAGTCCAAACTCCATGGCGTATTCCCTTTCATCAGGCGATTTTCGAATGTCGCAATACCATCCCGGCCCGATTCTGATTCCCGAATCATCTCCATGAGCAACCCTTTAACCCATCACAATCGTACACTAATACAGCATGGAATCCGCCAAATATGACATAAACAGATACTCTCCGCGGCAGATGGTGGCGCTGCCCCTCATCCTTCTCCTCATCGCCGGGATGGTGCTTGGCTATACCACGCTCACCACCGGCCTGCCCCTGCGGCCGGGTATCGATTTTGCAGGAGGAACGGCGGTCACGGTCTTCACCCCCGATAGCAGGGAGACGATCGAGGCGACCTTCTCTGGCTACCCACTCTTATCGGTGGGCGAGGGGCTCAGTAACGGGAAATATATTCAGTTCGGGCCCATGGATGACGCTCAGTATCGGAGTCTGAGTGCGCTCATCAACGAGAAATATCCTGACGCGAAGGTAGACCAGATTGGGGAGACATTTGGAAAGACACTCCAGAATCAGGCTTTCTTTGCTGTGATCCTCTCGTTCATCGGGATGTCCGTCGTGGTCCTCATCGCATTCCGGGATCTGGTTCCAGCAGGTGCTGTCGTCCTTGCTGCCCTCGCCGACATTATTGTCACCGCCGCGATCATGCAGATCATCGGCATCCCCCTCTCTCTCGGAACAACAGCAGCTCTGCTGATGCTGATAGGCTACTCGGTAGACAGCGATATCTTGCTGACCACACGGGTGCTCAAGCGGAGAGGAAAGCTTGAAGACAAGCTCTCCGGGGCTTTCAGGACCGGGATCATCATGACGACGACAACGCTCTCGGCGGTCGCTGCCATGTGGGTCGTCGCCACGGCAGGCCAGATCCAGATCATCAGCCAGATCGCAAGCGTCCTCCTCATCGGGCTCTTCGTTGACCTGATGAACACCTGGATGCTGAACGCCGGGATCCTCAAAGGATATGTCCTCAGGAGCGATAAGAGATGAAGCGAGAGTCCATCATCAACCTCATCAAAGACTGGCGGGTAGCCCTGCTCCTGGTGCTTGTCATCGGCTCCCTCGCAGGCATCTACCTGGCCCCTCTGAACCTGCAGAAAGGGCTTGAGGGAAACCTCCAGTTCGGTCTTGATCTCGAGGGCGGCTCATGGTTGCAGATGGAGTTCCAGTCTGTTGTCGTGGGCTACTCCACCGATAAACCCGTCGGAGACCTCATAGAGAATCTCCAGAAGAGTCTGGATGCCGATGTCGTCCAGATCGACACAGATCATCTCGAGATCCGGAAGAGTGTCTCCCGGGCCGATCTTGAACCGATATTTGCAGCATCGGGCGCAAAAGTCGTCACCTATCACGAGGGCGTATCCCCCTACACCGCTGACGATGTAAAGCGGATCCTCAATAAGAAGGTGAATGCCCTCGGAATGCAGGATGCAAAGATCAATCTCCTCACCCCGACGGGAAGCGAGTACCCGCAGTACGTCCGGATAGAGCTTGCCGGTGTGGATATGGCGACCGCGCAGGAGATCGTCGGCAAACAGGGAATGTTCGAGATCCGTATCCAGACGACCGCCAACCGGACCGAGCATGTCCTCTACGGGGACCAGATCACCAGCGTCGGTGTACCGCAGAAGGACCCCTACACCCAGATGTGGGGTGTCGGGTTCACGCTCTCCGACGCAGGCGCCCAGGCCTTCCGCGATGCTGCCAGCGAACACGGAGCTCTTGCCGATCCGAGAGCCCACCACCTCGTGATGCTCCTCGACAACGAGACCGTCTACAGCGCCCCCCTCGACGGCAACCTCGTATCGGAACTCCGATCGGGCCCGGTCAGGTCGCTCTCGGCCACCACCGGGTCCGGCGATGCGGGTCTTGAAGATGCGATGACACTTGAGATCCACCTGCGCGCCGGAGCTCTGCCGGTAAAGGTGGGCATCGTCGGGTCCGGGTCGGTCCCGGCGGCGCTCGGTGAACACTTCAAGACAATGGTCGCTCTTGCCGGGGTTCTTGCGCTACTCACCGTAGGGGCCGTCGTCTATTACCGCTACCGCGAGCCCTCGATCGTGATCCCGATGCTGGCGATCACCTTCTCCGAGATCATCATCCTGCTCGGCATAGCCCGGTTTGCCCAGCAGCTGGATCTCGCCTCCATAGCAGGGTTGATAGCGGTGCTGGGCACTGGAATCGATCAGCTCGTCATCGTCACCGATGAGGTTCTTCATGAGGGGCGCGTCCCGTCACCGAACCTCTACATGAAGCGTTACGGGCGGGCTTTCGGCATCATCGCCGTGGCTGCGGCGACGGTCATCATCGCCATGCTCCCGCTGGTACTCATGGATCTCTCCACCCTCAGGGGCTTTGCCATCATCACCATACTCGGCACCATGGTCGGCATACTGGTCACGAGGCCTGCGTATGGGAAGATAATCATGGCGATCCTCTCAAAATAACAGCCCCACAACAACCTTTATTGCCCCGCTCACACACAGTGTGTGAGTGGGGTTATAACCTATGGGTAAACCGGTTTTAATGGACTTCTACGCAGATTGGTGCGGTCCGTGTCACCAACAGTCACCGATAATCGACGAGCTCAGACAGAGAATGGGTGACCAGATTGATGTCAGGAAGATCGACGTCAGTATCGATTCCGAACAGACGCGACAATATGCCGCGAAATATGATATACAGTTTGTCCCCACGCTCGTCATCGAGAAAGACGGAGCCCTTATCAGAAAACTGGTAGGCGTCCAGAGCCTTGAGACGCTTGAGAGTATCTTAAAACCCCTGGTGGACAGCCAGTGAAGATCGGTATCATCGGGGGAACCGGCGATATCGGGGAGGGCATGGCACTCAGGTTCTCACCGAGGTACGATGTGATCGTGGGATCGCGCAAGGAGGCGAAGGCGATTGCAACCTGCGATCTCTGCCGGGAGATCCTGCACGAGCAGGGACTGGAGTGCAGTCTGCTTGGTGCTACGAACCAGCGCACGGTCGATGAGAGCGACGTCATCGTACTTGCAATACCGTTTGAGTACGTGGCCCCTATCCTGAAGGCCCTGACCGGGTTTGAGGATAAGATCGTCATAAGCCCTGTCAACCCGATCAAGCGGGCGACCTATTTCTACCACGCCCCGCCGCCAGAGGGATCAGCGGCCATGATGATCGCGGGTATGCTCCCTTCGAGCGCGACCGTATGCGCTGCATTCAATAACATCGCTGCAGGTAGATGGAAGGTACTTGGTGAAGAACTGGACTACTCGGTCGCCGTCTGTTGCGATGATGGTGATGTCAAGCAGACCGTGATGGACTTAGTAAACGCAGTATCAAGCCTTCGTGCTTACGATGCAGGGCCGCTTGCGGCCGCATCCATCGTCGAGAGCGTAACACCTCTCCTCCTCAACATCGCCCGCTTCAACAGGATGAGAGATGTCGGCATAAAGTTTGTCTGATAGGCAAGCGGCCAATCTCCTGCAGGACGCACAGGATCTCTCTCCCCGCACGCGCTTATGCCCCGGGGCATGCACATATCCCGGAGAACGCTAAATTCATCTACACCAGAGTCCAGGTGCAGGAGATGCTTGATCAGGAGTTTGAACGGATAGGGGGACGCCTCTTTCTTGAAGGTCTTGTCGGGGCGAGTTTTGGAAACATGAGTGTGCGCGCTGATGGGGGGTTTTGGATCACCCGGAGCGGCGCCTACCTGGATGTCCGGGAGGCGCCGGTCTTTGTGCCGGACGGGGGGGAGGCGCCAGACGGGGCATCAAGCGAGTACCGGGTCCACCGGGCGGTCTACCAGGCAGCTCCATGCCGCGCGATAGTTCATGCCCACCCGGTCCACGCCGTCGCTGCTTCGCTTGATGCCGATCTGATCCAGCCGATCGACAGTGAGGGACGGATATTCTGCCCGGAGATTCCGGTCGTCGGAGGGGAGCCGGGGACCGATGAAATCGCGCTGAACGTCTCTGAAGCGCTCTGTGATCACCGCATCGTCATCGTCCGCGGACATGGAACCTTCGCCGCCGGGGAGACGCTCGATGAGGCGTATATTTACACATCGATCGCTGAATACGCCTGCCGCATACTTCTCGTGTCAGGGTGGTCTCGGCGGGTTCTGTAGCTGCTCGATCTGGCGAATGGTCTCGCGATGAAACCCGAGCAGCATATCGCTGATCACGCCAAACATGAAGATCTGAAATCCTATGGTGATCAGGAGGACCGTGAGGATGGTGAGCGGCAGGTGTTCTATATCCTTGAGCCATTCGAGGATGACGTACACGCCGGTGATGCCCCCCACAAGCGATATGAAGAGTCCGATGATACCGAAGTAGAATATAGGGTTATTCATCTTTGCGAGCCGGTAGATCGTCGAGAAGATCCTCACTCCATCCTGGAAGGGATCGAGCTTTGTGACCGTCCCGGGTCTTGAGAGATACTGGACCGGGACGACCGTGATCCGCTGACCGTTCCTCACCGCCTCGACCGCCATCTCCGTCTCAATCTCAAACCCTGTCTCTTTGAGGGTCATCTGCCGGATCGAGTGGAGGGTGAAGGCACGGTAGCCTGAGAGGATATCGCGGAGATCCCTGCCGTGAGCGATCTTGAATAGCAGGTTGAGGATCTGGTTGCCGAGGAGGTTTAGTCGGGTGAATGCCTCTGCATCGGGGTTTTCGAGGCGGTTGCCGATGACGTGATCGAACCCGAGGGCGAGCGGATCGAGCATCTTATCAGCATCTTCCGGCGAATACGTGCCGTCACCGTCGAGCATAAGCGCGTAGGGTTCATCGATGATCTCCACAGCCTCGATGATGGCGTTGCCTTTCCCCTTTCCCGTCTGCGTCCTGACGGTCGCTCCCGCGGCCCGTGCGATATCAGGGGTGCCGTCGCTGCTGTTCCCGTCCATGACGAGGATATGCTCAAAACCCTGCTCTCGAAACTCCCTGATCAGGTCTCCGATCGTCGGGGCCTCATTCAACGTAGGAATAAAGATGCATACCTCTCCTCGCTTGATCTTCATCGGTATACTATTATCCGATCGGGTAGTATAAGGGCTTCGTATGCATGTAGCCAAACCCGGGCTCCGGGCCCTCGGCGTCGCGGAGAGCTATTCAGGGCGGGAGCAGTCAACCCTCGCCGGGGTTGTCATGCGAAAGGATCTCCTGATCGATGGGGTGGCCTTCGCCCGGGTGACTGTCGGAGGATCGGATGCGACGGACGCTATAATCGAGCTCCATGCCAGACTCAGGCGAAAGGACATCAACTTCATCATGGTCAGCGGGTGTGTAATCGCCTGGTACAACATCATCGACCCGGTGGCGGTGCAGGACGCGACAGGGCTTCCCGTCATCGTCGCCACCTATGAGGAATCAGAAGGACTTGCGGGGGATATCGTCCACCACTTCCCGGGGGATGCCGGTAGGCTTGCAGCATACCGGCGCCTCGGCGATCGGGTCACCGTAAGGCTCCATACTGGCTACGATCTCTTCATCCGCTCCTATGGGCTCTCACCGGAGGATGCCGCAAGGCTCTGCGACGGTTTCACGTATGAAGGCAGGGTGCCAGAGCCGGTCAGGGTGGCGCGTCTCATCGCTCGCGGCCTTGTTCGATCGACCCGGTTCGGACGACCATGACCGTGGATGTCGCGTGATCGACGACGTAGGAGCTGATACTCCCGAGGAAGAGGCGATCAAGTCGACCTCTGCCGTGCGATCCAACCACTATCAGATCTGCACCGAGCTCCTGTGCCAGTGCGATGATCTCGGCTCCTGGGTGGCCCCAGCGCTTGTGCGGGGTTATCCGGGTTCCGGTAGCGGCAGCCCGTCGCTCTGCATCGGCGAGGACCTCATCGGCCTCCCGCTCGAGTGAGTCAAGGACCGCCTGCTGGGCGATGTCAGGGGGTTCGAGGCTGTCTAGGATCACTGTTGGGTATACACCGGTCTGGACGACGTGCACGGCGTGCATGGATGCCTTCGTGGCATGGGCGATGTCCAGCGCCTCTTCAAGTGCCCGGTGGCCTATCTCGGATCCATCGACCGCCACAAGCAATGTTTTGAACATAGTGAGTCTAGGATCATGCTGGTAGAAATATGTGGTCTTTACGGGCGGTTGAGCTCATGCGACCACCGTGTGCGTTGAGATCACCTTCTTCGTCCGTTTGTCTATGACCTTCACGGTAACATTTGTGCCCGGAGTGATTTTACCGTCCTTCAGATCCACCTCCATGATCTCACCCGGATTCCAGTAGCGGCTACGGCACCCCTCGCCCTTGATGAATCTCACCTGGTAGTGATTCGATTTGATGAGGAGGTAGCCGTTCAGGGTCGAGACTGTGGCAAGCTTCCATCTATCCCTATAGAAATCTGCCATCAGGTCGTTGTTCGTGTAGACTGTGCTGCCGTTATTGAGGAGGAAGACTCTGCTTGCATATGTCACACTCCCAGTCTTGGCGCTCGTATGGTCGATACCGATGATGATGATAGGGGGTAGCGGGTCGGAGTCGGAGGGATTTGCCCATGACCAGGAGGGGATCATCCCGAGTACCATTATCAGGATGAGGAGGGCTAGGATGATGGTGATGGCGACCATCAGGATCGTGGCGTGGACTTGCGAGAGCGCGTGCTCATCCCTGGCAGTGCTTCCATCGAGGAATGCTGGCAGGCGCGCTTTCTGTACGGAATCGGGCGGTCGGATCCTAATATGGCATCCCGTACCACTGCGCCAGGTTCCGGTACCTGCCGTAGGCGTACTGGTCCAGCTCGCTGCCCATGCCCTGTATCCTGCCCCACTCGGCAGCATCGGCATGTTCCCGCCAGATCGTTTCAAAAGAGTCTCCGTCTGCTATGACGATGACGTCTGGATCTGACGCCAGTCTCCCGGCACCTCCATACTCTGCCTCAGCATAGGTTGGGATCGCCGGTCTGGTGGTCTCGATGAAGGCGTATCCGGTCTTCCTGTAACAGTACTGGGCAGGCGCCTTGATGCCTGCAGCCATGTGCTGTTCCTCTCTAAAGTGGAAGACTGCAACACCATACCCGAGTTCCCGGAGGAGATACGCGAGCAGAAGTGATTTCTCATCGCAATCTCCGTTCTGGTGGTAAAGCACGTGGTACGGATACTTTGCTGGGGTATCGAACGGATAGTCGATGTACGGGATCTTTTGCACCATGCTGATCGCAGCTCGCACCTGATCTTCGGGCAGGGCCTCGGCGGCCCGGATGTTTTCGGCTAACCGTTTCAGGTATCGGTCCTGGATGCTCTCATCGACAAACTGGAGCCAGTAATCACGTTCGTCGTCGAACGACGCGGGATATTGTGTAGAAAGGTGATCATTGACTCCCCTGTAGGCGTCAAATCGGATCGATCCCGGCCTACCACAGAGAACATATGGATAATCGATGGTCTTTGGTCCAGCTTCCAGATCTTTGGGAGCAGGCGAGATTGAATCTCCACCTGGTGTGCCCGATGGCTCGGCGACCAGCGTCCTTACCGATGAAACGAGATCTCCGCCCCAGGTGACCGCAACAACCAGGAGGCTGAGGATGACGACAACCCAGACGGCAAGGCTCTTGCGCGATGTTCGGCTGCGCGAGATCTTCTGCCTCCGGAAGTAATGCCAGCGTAGCGTGCCTCCGGTCACCTCCACCCGGATGCGGTAGTCGTATGTCGCACTGCTTAAGTGGAGCACCTGATCTTGCGACCACGACCGGGGGTCTGCAAACCACTCATAGGCTGCATCCCTGACCCATTGAGGGGGATCCCGGACCTCGACCCACATGGGCTGGCTACGCTTGCTGGACATATACGCTTGATGAGGTCTCGATCAATAAATTATATAAGATTTTCTAAATAAATCCAGGCTTTTTAAAAATCAAATAATATTTTAGTAAATCTAAGGGACGTTTGATGCAGATGTGAGGTTTGAGGTCCCTCGTCTTTAGAGGCAAGGTAGCTCACACCTTGGAAACACGCGTTGACTTCAGGACCCGGGTTCAGGGAGATGGCGCGCGGTCTCAAGGCCCCCGGGGCACTCCTCCCCACTCCCATCGCCAGGGCGTTGCCTATACTCTCGCCTATCCCTTTACACCAACAGGTTAATCTCCCTTGCCGGGATGGAATGGGTTCATGTATATCTGTATCCTGTCAAAAGCACGAATCGCGTGTGTCGCCTTCAAACTGCCGCGAGGTGAATAGCTCATGAGGTATTACCCGGTCCACTCCGGATACCCATCGTACCCTGAGGTAAACGATGCAATTGAAACGGTGTTTGCAGAGCACGGGAGAGGAGAAGCCCGGATGCCTCCAAAGGTCTATGTCGAGTTTGTCGAGAGCGGGGATTTCCGCACGATGCCTGCATATCTCCCAGCGCTCGGGCTTGCCGGGGCCAAGATCGTCAATGTCAACCCGAACAACCGTGCCCGGGATCTTCCAACCGTCATGGCGCTCACTGTGATCATCGATGTAGAGACTGGCGTTCCAGAAGCGATCATCAACGCCACCGAACTTACGGCGATGCGCACCGGGGCAGCAGGCGCTGTGGCATCGAAGCACCTCTCCCCCCGACAGCCCGCAACCCTCGGCTTCGTGGGGGCCGGACGACAGGCTGAAGCGCTGATCGAGGCGATGGCTGCGGCACTCGAGATTGAGGAGGTCTGGGTCTGGAGCAGAACTGAGAAGAGCGCGGATGCGTTTGCAGCCCGCTACGCTGACCTCAACGCCACGAGCACCACCATTCAGCGGGCCTGCGACTGCGACCTGCTGACCACGACCACACCGTCGACGAAGCCGCTCGTGATGGCGGAGTGGATCCACGGAGGAACGCACATCAACGCGATAGGAGCCGATGCACCAGGCAAGCAGGAGCTGGATCCTGCGCTTCTGATGAACGCGGAGGTCTTCGTCGATGATCTCAGCCAGGCAACCCACTCAGGTGAGATCAACGTGCCGATGAGCACCGGTCGCTATGACCCTGCTCGGATTGCAGGCACCCTCGGCGAGGTCATCATCAAAGAGAAGTTCCGGTCATCCCCTGATGCCATAACGATCTTTGACTCTACGGGGCTTGCCATACAGGATCTCGCCATCGCTGCTCTCGCTATGGACATGGAAGATGGCTGCGAACTCCCATTCCCATAAACAACGCACGCTCGTGCTATGGGTACCATCAGATCCAGGAGAAGAGAAGTGCCGGGGAGGAGGGCCCCTCCCCGAGGCATGGTAGGCTGCTATCCATCTTCTTTGGGTTGGGCGAAGGCTCTCCAGACCTGCTCCCGGTAGGTCGGACCGCTGTTGTAGGTACAGAATGGTATCAGGCGACCATCAGGGGTTGTGTAGTGGATGCAGCACCGCTGTACCCGGGAGAGATCGTAGTTATAGGCGTCCATGAAGTGCATCGTACCGATGAAGAGGGCATTCCAGTGGAATTCCCGGAGAGCCTCGAAATTCTGTAACAGGAGGGTTCTGCCGATCAGCTTCAAGAACTCTGCCGTATTCTTCTGCTCCGCTCTCCTCGTGGAGTTATAGAGATCCTTGACCCCCTCGGCGAGGGTCATGTACTTGTTGATCGATCCCCCCTTCGCGAGCTTCGTTGCCATCTTATCGACTGACTCAAAGAAAGCGTCGACATCCACCATCTTGTTGATCGGGATCATCCCTTCGTCAGTGACGAAGACATAGGTTGCCGCGCCGCAGTGCTGGTGCGTGGTGAACATAACCTGGGGTTTGCCCGTATACGCCTCGACCAGCCTCGAGATCGGGACGACGCAGGGCACCGGGTAGAAGTGATCTTTCTTGATGATCCCATCCGTCTGCTCCTCAATCCGGTCCGCGAGCTCCGGTATGGTGATGCGCTCTTTCTTGACATCGTCCTCACTTGCAGCCCCGGTGAACGCCACCGGCTGGAAGTTGACTCCCCGAACGGTCTTGATGTGCTCTGCAGCGTACTTGATGATGGCGCCCACCTCATGGTCATTCCTGCCGTTGATAACCGTGGGCACCAGTACCACTCCCATACCACTCTTCTCGCAGTTCGCTATGGCTCGCTGATCGCTCGCGAGTTTTGAGTTCGTCTCCTGGGTAACCCCATCAAAGTGCAGGTAGACTGTGGAGAGTCCCGCTTCTTTCAGTTCTGCTATGTAGTCGGGTTGTTGTGCGATCCTGATACCGTTTGTCGCGATCTGCACCTGGTAGAGCCCAAGTTCCTTCGCTTTCTCGATGAGCTCGGGAAGGTCGTCGCGCAGTGTTGGTTCGCCGCCAGAAAATTGGATTGCCGGGGCCGGCACAGGTTTCTCTGCGCGTAGCATGCGCATCATATCGACGACCTGATCAAAGGTCGGTTCGTAGACGTAGCCACATGCCCGGGCGTTTGCAAAGCAGAAGTCACAGTTGAGGTTACACCGGTTCGTCAGATCGATATTGGCAAGCAACGTCGTTGATCGATGATTTGGGCAGATGCCGCAATCGTTCGGACACCCTGCGGGGGAGACGATCGTATGGGGATTCGAGATACCTCCTCCTATAGACTCGAAAGCGTCGAATCTTCGGTACATCTCTGCGTCCGACCAGTAGAGGGCGCGGTACGTGCCGTGATCTGGGCAGGTGCGGACCAGCCAGACCTTCCCCTCCTCCTCGACGACATCGGCATCAAGCACGTTGCCGCACGTGGGACAGAGGCTCTTTGTCTTTTTTATCAGCATTCTCTCACCTGTGCCCATCATTCTTTTGTATCTCATATTTCGACACTTTAATCTTTATAATTACTGATGGTACTGAATATTGACGTTCGGAGATACTGCCATAGGGTACTGGATCTTTTCGCTGCTGGCTGCATTATGGATTATGATTCCGGCATACGTACCGAATTCAGCGGCCGCAGTCTTCGGTGGCGGGACGCCCATCGATCTCGGGAAACGGTGGAGCGATGGCAGGAAGGTCTTTGGCGATGGCAAGACATACCGAGGATTCCTCGGCGGCATGTTCTGCGGAATACTTGCGGGGCTCGTCGAGATCTGGGTATGGTCATCGTTCAACCTGACTGCACTCCCGAGGCAGACGCTTCTCTCGATTGCGCTGCTTGCGGCAGGCGCGCTCCTCGGCGATCTGGTCAAAAGTTTCTTTAAGCGGAGGCTTGGTAAGGAGCGTGGCGAGTCCTGGCCCCTGGCCGACCAGTACGATCTGGTTATCGGTTCTTTCGTGCTCATTCTCCTGGTTTATCCCCAGTGGTTGTTTGAGAATATTACGTTACCTGTTGCAGCATGGATCGTCATCATCACCCCTATCCTCCATCGGGTGGTGAACATCATTGGCTATTATATCGGAGTAAAAGAGGTACCATGGTAAACCCAATCGCAACACTGTTACTTGAGAGTGGGGCTATCGAGTTCGGGGACTTTCTCCTTGCGTCGGGAGCCCGGAGTTCTTACTACATCGACATCAAGACCGCGACCACGAACCCGGTCGTCCTAGCGGCAATAGGGAAGACCATTGCCGAAGGTTGGAATTTTGACGTGGTAGCCGGGGTGGCTGTCGGCGCTGTGCCGATCGCCGTCGCCGTCTCGCTTGCAAGCAAAAGACCCTACGCAATCGTGAGAAAAGAGAAGAAAGAACACGGCAAAGCCGGAGCGATCATCGGTGACGTGAACGGTAGGGACGTTCTACTGGTCGAGGATGTGACCACATCCGGGGGAAGCGCTCTCTATGGCCTTGAAACCCTGCGTGCGGCTGGCGCACACGTCAACCGGGTGGTGACCATCGTTGACCGGGAGGCAGGCGCAGGTGAGAGGCTGGCAGAGAAAGGCGCATCGCTCTCTGCACTTGTGCGGGTCAGCGAACTGCAGAGCGGATAAACATTTTCTATGGGCGGGCAAATAGATGGTTATGAAAGTTCTCGTTGTAGGCGGTGGTGGCAGGGAGCATGCGATCACCAGGGCGCTTTCCTGCAACAGCGACGTGAGAATATTTTCTGTGATGGCACGAAAGAACCCTGGGATAGCCCGGATCGCAGAGCGGGTGCTCGTCGAGAGAGAGACCAACGTCCCGGAGATCGTGAGGTTCGCCACCCAGAATACACTCGATACGGCTGTCATAGGGCCAGAAGCGCCCCTTGAGGTGGGCATCGTCGATCACCTCGAGGCGGCGGGGATACCCTGCGTGGGGCCGACCCGTGCGGCGGCCAGGATCGAGACGGATAAGGCATACTGCCGCCAGCTGATGGAGCGGCACGGTATTGCCGGTTGTCCGGAGTACCGCGTCTGCCATGACCCAGAGGAGGCGAGGAAGTTCATCGAGGCCTATGATGGGGATCTGGCCATCAAGCCCATCGGGCTCACCGGGGGAAAGGGCGTGCGGATCATGGGTGAACACGTCGATGTAGCGGGGGCGATAGAGTATGTCCGGCAGATCGGTGGGGACGTCGTGCTGGAGGAGCGGCTGCTCGGGGCGGAGTTCACCCTCCAGGCGTTCGTCGACGGCAAGCGCCTGGTGCCCATGCCGCTCGTTCAGGATCACAAACGCGCGTATGAGGGGGATGTAGGACCGAATACCGGTGGAATGGGTTCATACTCCCTGCCCGATCATATGCTCCCTTTCGTCTCCCGGTCTGACTACAGGGAGGCACTCGGGATCATGGAGGGGACGGTTGCGGCCATGCAGAGCGAGGGTGTCCCCTATAGGGGGATCCTCTACGGCCAGTTCATGAATACCCACGAAGGCCCCAGGGTCATCGAGTTCAACGCCCGCTTCGGGGATCCGGAGGCCATGAACGTCCTCTCGATCCTGGAGTCCGACTTCTCCCGGATCGTCACCGGTATCACGCAAGGTGATCTCGCGTCGTCGGATGTCAGGTTCGCCCCTAAAGCAACGGTATGCAAGTATCTCGCTCCCGAAGGCTACCCTGATGCCCCGGTGGCTCATCAACCGCTCACTATCGGTGACTATGGCGACGCTCTCCTCTACTACGCAAACGTCGAAGAGCGGGATGGTACACTCCGCACCCTGGCGTCGCGGACGCTTGCGTTCGTCGGGATAGGTGAGACGATCGAGGAGGCTGAGGTGATCGCTGAGAAGGCAGCGTCCGCTGTCTCGGGCCGCATCTTTCACCGCAGGGATATCGGAACCAGGGATAGCCTCGAGGGATGGCAACATTCGCACATGAAGGAGATCACATGAAGAAAGATTTTCTATCGCTCGTCGATATCGATAGACATGAACTTGAGGGCATCGTCTCTGACGCGATGCGCCTCAAACAGATGAAATCTGCAGGGACTGTGCACGAGTACCTTAAAGGGAAGAGCCTCGGGATGATCTTTGAGAAAGCGTCCACCCGCACCAGGGTCTCGTTCGAGGTAGGGATGACCGATCTTGGCGGCCATGCGCTCTTCTTAAACCCCCAGGACCTGCAGCTCGGTCGAGGCGAGGAGATCCGGGATACAGCCCGCGCGCTCGCCCGTTATGTCGACGCGATAATGATCCGTGCCTATGAGCATGCCACCATCGAAGGATTCGCCCACCATTCGACTGTTCCGGTCATAAATGGGCTATCAAACACCCTGCATCCCTGCCAGGTGCTGGCTGATATCATGACGTTACGTGAACGATTCAGCGATCTCCAGGACCTGAAACTTGCATGGATCGGGGATGGCAACAACGTCTGCAACTCGTGGGTGCTCTCCGCTGCCCTGACTGGTATGGAGGTTGTGGTCGCAAGTCCCCCGCGCTACCGACCGAAGGAGTCCCTCGTCGAACAGGCCCGTGCCGCGGGTGGCAGGATCAGGATCGTCGCCGACCCGGAGGAAGCGGCCCAGGATGCAGATGTCCTCTACACCGACATCTGGGTCTCCATGGGTGACGAACAGGAGCGTGCCGAGCGCTTGCAGGCCTTCCGGGGCTACACCATTAACTCCCGCCTCCTTGCCCGAGCATCACCAGATGCCTTCGTGATGCACTGCCTCCCCGCCCACCGGGGGGAGGAGATCACCGATGAGGTCATGGAGGGATCGCAGAGCATCATCTGGGATCAGGCCGAAAATAGGCTCCACGCGCAGAAGGCGCTGCTTGTGCACCTGATCGCTGGGGGCATGCCCTCGCTTGAGTGAATGGAGAGGAGATATATTTTTCAGGGAGCAGGTCGTCCCGGTTGAGGAGAGTGTTTACTCGCCGACAAACTCCCGAAGCTGTGCTAAAAGGAATCCCTGCACCTCTTCAACGGTCTCCCTTCGGCCACGGAATGCTAGCAGTTCTCTTGTCTCTCCATCCATATTCGCAAATGCCATCTTCTGTGGTCGCCGCACCACCTCCACGTCGTATTTCTCTACGACGTCATAGATCATCATCCTGGGCACGCCCGGGGGAATGAGTAGATCAAACAGTTCTTCAGCCATATTGTACCAGATCCTACTTCCCTATTTTAATCCGGCGGGACATAATACATCCCCCGCCCCGAACCCCACCGAGCGGGGCTTTCGGTTTCCCGAGAGAGTTCATGCACCGTCCCATCAGCGCCGCCCCCCGGGCCAGACCGTCATCAACGAAGACCAGGTGGTCGTTTGGCTTTTCGTAGAGGTTCCGGTCGGTGATGCCCGCAAGGATGTATTCGGGTTTCCTCCCCGATATAGCCGCTCGCCCGGTGAACCCGATCGACGAGTTCGATGGGACCATTCCGTTCTCGATGGCGACGTCGATGAGGCGAAGTGCCATCTTTGCACAGACCCGGTCTATGACTTCGGTCAGCATACCCATACCATGTTTCTTGTAGATCTCGCACCCGATCTCCCCGAGAATCGGGGCATCACTGCCGTTAACACCACAATCACACCCGATGAGGGCGACGCCCGACTCGGCGGCAACATCCGCGCAGACCGGGACCCGCCCAAACCGCGTCCGGTCGGAGGGGACGATTCTGATGTCGATGTGCTCATGGCAACGTTGGACGTACTCATCGACGGCCGAGCGCCTCCTGCCTTTAAACGGACTCTGGATGCTGTGGTCGCCGAAGAGGTCAAGGGCTGTACCCTTCCCCTTCACAAGCCCGGTGCCCTGAACGATCGCATCTGGTATGGCACCTGCAATCCCACAGAAGTTTCCAATCGTCTGGGCAAAGGGATTCGGGTCATCGCGTTGGACATCACTCGTGATCCTGCCAGCGAGTGTGGTGCCGAAGTCGATGGATATGCAGGGGTTCCGGAAGTCGACCGGTGTCCACTTGGCGCCCTCTTTAACGCCAGCCATCGCAAGCTCCCCCTCCATCTCGTTTGCCACCATCTCAACACCGGTGCTCCCGACAGGTGGTACGACGCCAGCCACCGCGCCGACAAAGACCACCTTATCGGCGAACGAGAACTGTCGGAGTTTCGGGGGGAGATTATCGATTGACATCGGGGGCGTCATCTTCCGCGGCGGGACGCCGGCAGCGAGGCAGCCGTTTGCAAGGGCGATGACGAAGTCCCCGACCTGGTCCGGGGAGTCCATCGCCGCAACGACACCGGTGCTCCTGACGACGAAGTCGAGGTCGTCTTTGATACTCAGGTGAACCGCTTTATGGCTCCGGATCAGTGTGTCACGCACCAGGTCGGTGACCGACTCGCGCGTCAACTTTGTTCCGTCGAGGGTCTCTCCAAAGACCGTCTCTCCTGGTTTCGGAGGCCTGACGTCGCGGCTCATGGATACCGTCTTGTTGATGACATAGGACCTGCCGGTCTCCAGATTTGTGCCGGTCAGGATGCACTTTGTCGTGGTATTACCCATCTCAACAGACGCAACTATGAAGTAGGGCTTCACCCGGTACTCGGGAACGCCCGTGCCCGGTCCGTGGGAGATCGAGGGCGGAGGCGGGCTTTCAACGATGTGAGGAGTGGGTTTGAAAAAGCGCTCCAAAAAGCGGGCACACATGATATTTTTTTTATTCTCAGCTTGCTTATATTTTTCTATCTTCCCAGTGTAGATCCGGGACGCTGATCGGACAAAACCTCCACGGGTCCTTTTCTCTCCAGACTGGACTATCTCTCCCCGGCCCCACGGGAGAGCCATGCCTCCTGGGGAGAATTCAGCTTTCTGCATTCCTGTTTTTGGTTCAACACTCCTGTGCACCGCCTACGTAGATTTGGAGGTTCTGGTGCTCATGGTCAATCGTACATCCGAGAGATCTTCAGGGGTGTGTTTGTCCCTCGTCGCGCCTTTTGTCGTTCTCCCGGTGCCACTCTGGGCGGGGTGGGGGATGCTGGCACATTGAAAGGAGGGGGAGACCTTGCAAAACCAGGCTACTCCCGTCATTCCGTGTGACCGTTGGCGTATCCACTCTCACGCATCAAAATCTTTGAAGATACGGTGATGCGATGCACTAACATAGTCGGAGCGGCGCAGGAGGCGAGCGCGGGAAGGCACCGACGTATCGTTCTGGCAGAGCCCTTATATACTGATAACGCGGATAAATCCATTATCGGGTAGGTTACGGGCCTCTGCCGGGCCGCTCTGCCCGGGGAAGAGGTGAATTCTATGGTTGCACTCACAGATGAGATGAAGGAGACGATTGCCAAGAACAGGGTCGTACCTATGGCCACTGCATCAAAGGATGGTATCCCGAACGTCGTGCCGATGGCATCGATACGGGTTGTAGGCGATGATACCATCTGGATCATGAACAACTACATGGTCAAGACGCTCAGGAACTTAGAGGAGAACCCGATCGTGGCCCTCTACTTCTACGATCCCGAATCTCGGCACTGCTTTCAGGTCAAGGGCACGGCCGAGATCAAGACCTCCGGACCGGATTACGAGATGTTTCGTGACCGGGTGAGGGCAAAGAGCGATCGGTTTCCAACGAGATCACTCGTCGTCATGAAGATCACCGATGTCTTCGAGTGTATGCCGGGAAAAGGGGCTGGGAAGAAGGTGCTCTGAAACTCCACGGGGCTAAAGCCCGGGGTTTTCCAAATTTCAAAAGCCCCGGGGTCCTGTACGCATTTCTCCGTTGTTATCTCTGATTTTTCAGCAGGCGCGCCTGCAGTCCAAAGTAATTTGAGAACCCGACGGCGTGGTTCTGGTCGATAGTGGTCGAGTCGAAGGAGACGAGATCATCTGAGTAGAGTGCATCGCCAGAGCTCCGGCCAAGGATTGAGAGACTGCCTTTATACAGGGCGACATCCACGGTGCCGTTCACCCTCTCCTGGGTGGTATCGACGAATGCGCCGAGCGCGTGGAAGAGGGGCTCATGCACAAGCCCCATATAGGCAAGCTCAGACCACTTCGCGTCGACACACTGCTTGAATGCAAGCTCTGAACGCGTCAGGACCAGGTGTTCAAGGTCGCGGTGCGCCGCAAGAAGGACGGTCGCGGCTGGATGCTCATAGACCTCGCGGGCCTTCAGACCGAGGATCCTGTTCTCGATCATATCGTTACGGCCAACGCCGTTTCGACCCGCTATCTGATTCAGTTCCAGGATCAGGGCAAGGCCTGGGAGATCCTTTCCGTTGAGAGCGACCGGGACTCCCTTCTCGAACCTGATGCTGATCTTCTCCACGACGTCAGGAGCCTTCGTCGGAGATACCGTCCAGGCATAGATCTCCTCTGGTGGGTGGAATGCCGGGTCTTCCAGCCTGCCGCCCTCGATGCTCCGGCTCCAGCAGTTCTCATCGACGCTATAGGGGTTTTCCTTCCCCACGCTCACCGGTATGTTGCGTTCCTGTGCGTAGCAGATCTCCCACTCGCGGGTCAGGTTCATCTCGCGCATCGGTGCAACGATATCGTACCCTGCGGACCTGAATATGAAGTCAAACCGGAGCTGATCGTTTCCTTTCCCGGTGCAGCCGTGTGCGACCTTCGCGGCACCTTCTCTCTCTGCGATCTTCACGATCTCCTCGGCGATCAGCGGGCGGGCAAGTGCTGTGCCCATCGGGTAGCCTTCGTATGACCCGTTCGCCTTGATCGCGGGGAAGATATGCTTCTTTACGAACTCTTCCCTGACATCGATGGTATAGTGGTTGTCTGCAAGCATCCGCCCTTTCTCTGTTGCCCGGGCTATCTCCGCCTCGGGTTGACCTACATCGACCGCAACGGTGATGATCTCGTCAAACCCATAGTGCTCGCGCAGGAGGGGGATGCAGATAGAGGTGTCGAGACCTCCTGAAAACGCTAGGACGACTTTTCCCTTTTCCATGTTACTGATCTCCGCGTTCCTGGTTTCTGCCTGATGGCGGCAGTCTGGAATAATCTACATTGATATGACTTCTTACCCAATAAAAGAGTGGTATGGACGGGCGCACCTGCAAGAAGAGGAGGTCATTTGCGTATTCTCGAAAACCCGCAGGTGACAGGGAGGCAATGTGTGGGGATATCACGCCATGGTGCATAGCGGTGCTGGCCTTGGGAGTGCCCATCTGCGCGGTTGGCGCTCCGGGAAGCTGCCGGGCCGGGTACCGGGATCGGGATAGATGAACCGTATACGATTGGATGGCGATGTTCTGACGATAATTCGCAAGGGCAGCGGCACAACAGTATTCAATAAACAAAAACACCACAGGCTGCCATAAAAATCTAAATCTCTCTGAATTTTGAGCATTTTCCGAAAGGGGTAGCTATAAGAGTCATGGAACAGAGTTCATGGGGGTGGAGGGTTCTGTTATCTTTGAGAAACAACCCAGAGAAAATTTAAGATCTGTACAATCAGTCATCAGCGTGGAGGGACTGACCCGGGTATTCGGGCAAGATCCCGAGAGGGCGCTGAAACTCCGCCGCTCCGGACGATCAAAGGATGAGATCCATGAAGAGACCGGAAATACCCTGGCTCTCTACAATGTCTCCTTCGAGATCGTACCGGGCGAAATTTTTGTCCTTATGGGGCTTTCCGGGAGTGGGAAATCCACGCTCCTCCGGTGCATCAACCGACTCATCGAGCCTACGGGTGGCAAGATACTGATCGGTGGTAGGGATATCGTCAGCATGGACCCGGAGGAGCTGCGGATGGTCCGCAGGTGTAAGCTGGGTATGATCTTCCAGAACTTTGCCCTGCTCCCGCACCGGACAGTCCTTGACAATGTCACCTTTGGCCTTGAGGTTCAGGGCATCCCTGAGGATGAGCGCTACCAGAAGGGCAACGAGCTGCTCCGGATGGTCGGGCTCGGTGACTACGGGGCGAGCATGCCGATCCACCTCTCTGGCGGCATGAAGCAACGGGTCGGGCTTGCCCGGGCTCTCGCAGGCGATCCTGAGATACTCCTGATGGACGAAGCGTTCAGCGCTCTCGACCCGCTCATCCGGCGGGAGATGCAGGATGAGCTCCTCGACCTCCAGCGACGCCTGAATCGGACGATCATCTTTGTCACCCACGATCTCGATGAAGCTCTGAAACTCGGTGACCGGATCGCACTGATGAGGGACGGGGAGATCATACAGATCGGTACTCCGGAAGAGATTCTTACGAGACCGGAGGACGCCTACATCGAGCGGTTCGTCGCCGGAGTCGATATGACAAAGGTGCTCTCAGCAAGTGACGTGATGCATCATCCCGGGCCGGTTGCCCAATGTACTGCAGGCACCAAGGTCGCGCTACATCTCATGAAAGAGCACGACGTCGAGAACGTGTTCGTGGTCGGCCACGAGCGCCGGTTCAGGGGTCTTGTGACGTTCGATGACGTTCTCGAGGCTATCCGGGCGGGAAGAGAACTCGAGGAGATCGTCATCACCGATGTTCCGAGTGTGGCACCTGATGCAACACTCTCCGATATCATATCGCTGATCGTCGGAGGCCCTTATCCTGTGGCAGTGGTAGATGACAGAGGCAGGCTTCGGGGCTTCATATCCCAGAGCGCTATCCTCGGGGCTCTAGCACGCAATGGAGAGAGATCTCGTGCAGTTGCCTAAACTGCCCGTGGGCGACATCATCGTTGCATTCGTCGACTGGATCGAGCAGTACTTTGGCTGGCTGCTCGACGGCATCAGCGCAGTGCTCGGGTTTCTCATCGGCGGGCTGCAGGATCTCCTCCTCGCCGTACCAGCGCCGATCCTGACCCTCATCGCGGCCGCCCTGGTCTGGGTTGTCACCCGGCGTGACATCAAGCTGGCAGGGCTCACAGCACTCGGTCTGCTCCTGATCTGGGATCTCCACCTCTGGAACCTCGCCATGCTCACCCTGGCGCTCGTCCTCGTCTCGACGATAGTCGCGCTTGCTATATCGATCCCGCTTGGTATCGCGGCTGCAGGAAACGATACGATCAACGCCGCACTTCGGCCTATCCTCGACTTCATGCAGACGATGCCCCCGTTTGTTTACCTCATCCCTGCCGTGATCTTCTTCGGCCTTGGGAATGTGCCGGGCACCATTGCAACGGTCGTCTTCGCGATGCCGCCGGCGCTACGCCTCACCAACCTCGGGATCCGGCAGGTGCCGATCGAACTGATCGAGGTTGCGGATGCGTTCGGCTCAACGCCTCAGCAGAAGCTCTTCAAAGTGCAACTCCCGGTTGCCCTCCCCACCATCATGGCAGGGGTGAACCAGTGCATTATGCTTGCACTCTCCATGACCGTCATCGCATCGATGATCGGTGCGGGGGGGCTTGGGTACCAGGTGCTCGTGGGCATCCAGCGGGTGAATATCGGGATGGGCTTTGAAGCCGGGCTTGCCATCGTGATCATAGCAATCATCCTTGATCGGATCACTCAGAGCCTCATGCCGCGGTACTACGAGAGACAGTGACGAGAAAGACCTGATCTCAGAACCCCCTGTATCACCGTGTGCCCCGGGGGCACCTGGTGGCGGCAGAACGACGATCCTGAATGCGCATCAGATGCGCTTTCCGGGTCGAACTATTTTCAGAATTTCAATCATATAGGCCTCTGTTCGTCAAACGGAGCCCGTAAAGCCTAAATATGGTCGCCCTCATACGTTGAATTGGTCAAAGACTGGCCTATTTGCTCTGGGGTGCAAACATGCCAGGAGTGGCGTCTACCGCTACCTCTGCTCGATGCCCGGGACGGCGAAACGCCGATGGTCCGGGCATCTCATGAGAACCCGGGACCCCACACCACCGGGTTTACCACATTAGGTGAAACATGGTTCGAAAATTTGGAAGCCTGCTCGCGCTGACAGGCTTAGTCCTGATGCTCAGTCTCTTCTCTGCCGGGTGTACCGGTACGGATGTAGCCGGCGTAAAAGAGATCAGCATCGGCTACGTCACCTGGGACTGTGCCATAGCGAGCAGCAACGTGATGAAACAGGTATTTGAAGAAGCCGGATACAACGTCGAACTGATCGCAGTCGATGCAGGCCCGCTCTTCCAGGCCCTTGCCAGCGGGAACGTCGATGCTACGACAACCGGGTGGCTCCCGCACACGCATGAGCACTACTGGGAGCAGTACGGCGACAGGATTGATTATGTCAACGCAAACATTCCCGGAGCAGCACGTATCGGGCTCGTCGTCCCAGCCTACGTGACCATCGATTCGATCGAAGATATGAGCGGCATTGAGGATGCGTTCGCCGGAAGGATCGTCGGTATCGAGCCCGGTGCGGGTGTCATGACCAGAACCGAGCAGGCCATCGACGAATACGGTCTCAACTGCGAGCTGGTTGCGAGCAGCAGCGCCGGCATGGCGGCGGAACTTGGCTCCTCCATCAACGATGAGAAATGGGTTGCAGTGACCGGATGGTCACCGCACTGGAAGTTCGGGCGCTACGACCTCAAGTTCCTCGACGATCCAAAGGGCGTCTACGGTGGGGCCGAAGATATCGTGACCCTCGCGAGGCAGGGCCTCGCGGCCGACGATCCGGAAGCTTATGGAATCCTTGAGCGGTTCCAGTGGACCAATGAGGATATCGCATCAGTGATGACCGATATCGCAGGTGGCATGTCTGAAGAGGAAGCCGCGCAGAGGTGGATCGATGCCAACCGTGATACGGTCGATATCTGGCTCGGGGACGTATAACTAACCCCTTTTTCTTTGGGCGACCGGTGGGAACGGGGGTCCGCAAGGACCGGGTCACGCCCGCCCATGGTAGTGCCCGAGTGGTTTGATGGTAATCTCTTCGCGCCTGATAGCATCGATCGCCATCGCCGCAGCCCGGGCGGCCTGGAGCGTGGTTATGTAGGGTATGCCATAGTCGACGGCGACCCGCATGATCCGCATGTGATCCTGCCGGGATGCCTTATCCGCCGGTGTGTTTATGATCAACCGAATCTTGCCGGTGCGCATGAGATCGACGACGTTTGGGGATCCTTCCTGAACCTTGCGCACGAGATTCGTCTCTATGCCGTTCTGGATGAGGAACTCAACCGTCCCGCTCGTGCCGTAGAGGGTAAGCCCGAGCTCACGGAGTTTTTGTGCAATCGGCAAGAGATCTTCTTTCTGCTCATCAGCCACCGATATGAAGATATTTCCTTCCGTCGGGAGAAGATTGTCTGCGGCAGTGCAGGCTTTGTAGTAGGCACGACCGAAGTCGTAGTCGATCCCCATCACCTCACCGGTGCTCTTCATCTCAGGCCCGAGCACCGTATCCACACCAGGGAGTTTGTTGAAGGGCAGGAGAACTTCTTTCACCGCCACGTGACCGAGCTCGGGCTCGACGATACCCAGATCAGCAAGCCTCCGGCCCACCATCACCTTCGCCGCAGCCTTTGCAAGCGCAATCCCCGTGGCCTTCGAGACGAACGGCACGGTCCGGCTCGCCCGTGGGTTTGCCTCGAGCACATAGACCACATCGTCCCGGACAGCATACTGGATGTTGATAAGACCGATGACGCCAAGGCCGAGGGCAATCTCTTTTGTGTACTCTCGCACCCGCGCGATCACCGAGGGCGAGAGGGACTGCGGCGGAATCACACAGGCTGAGTCACCGGAGTGCACTCCAGCCCACTCGATATGTTCCATGATGCCACCGATCAGGACATCCGTTCCGTCACATACCGCATCGACGTCGACCTCGACGGCACCTCTGAGGAATGAGTCAATAAGGACCGGATGCGCCCTGCTCACCCGGACGGCCTCCTTGATGTAGGCTTCAAGCTCGGTTTCATCGTGGAGGATCTCCATCGCCCGCCCGCCGAGGACATACGATGGCCTGACAAGCACCGGGTAGCCGATCTCCCTTGCCCTCTCCCGGGCCTCATCCTCTGAGTAGGCAGAGCTGTTCGCCGGGCTTGGTATGTTGAGCCGGGAGAGGAGCTGGCTGAACCGGCCACGGTCTTCAGCGGCATCCATGGCGTCGGGAGGTGTGCCGAGGATCTCTGTTGAGAGACCGAGACGCCTGATCTCAGCCTCAAGCGGCATGGCCAGATTCACTGAGTTCTGGCCGCCGAACTGGACCATGACGCCGTAGTAATCGTCTTTCTTGAGGATGTTCGTGATATCCTCAAGGTGCATCGGTTCAAAGAAGAGCCGATCGGAGGTTCCGGCATCGGTCGAGACGGTCTCAGGATTGTTGTTGATGATATGCGCCTCGATCCCTTCCTCGCGGAGCGCCATCACCGCATGGACGGTGCAGTAGTCAAACTCGATCCCCTGACCGATCCGGATCGGGCCGGAACCGAGTATCAGTACCTTCCTGGCACCATCCCGGGTCAGCTCGCACTCCTCCTCCCAGGTAGAGTAGAAGTACGGCGTGGTCGCCGGGAACTCGGCGGCACAGGTATCCACCATCTTGTACGTTGGCGTCCCCGAGAGAGCCTCGATCTCGCCAGCGGTCTTTTTGGTCAGCGCCTGCACCTCTTCGCACAGGAAACCGTAGCGCCGGGCGACCCGGATATCCTCAGGCTCGAGGTTGGCCTGCAGCTTCTCCTCGATATCAACGATATTTTTGATCTTTTCAAGGAAGAACGGTGCGATGGATGTGAGATCGGCGACCTCATCAACCGTGAACCCTGCCCGGAAGGCATCGAAGAGGCATCCGAACCGCTCATCGGTGGGCGCCGTGAGGATCATCTTGATCTCATTTGGGTTTCTGTGGCGCTTCATATCCGCATCGAGCGACCTGAGCGCCTTCTTAAACGCCTCCTCGACCGTCCGCCCGATCGCCATCACCTCACCGGTGCTCTTCATCGCCGTGGTGAGCGTCCGGTCTGCAGCCTTAAACTTATCAAACGGCCACCGCGGCACCTTCACAACCACGTAGTCGACGGCGGGTTCAAACGAGGCTGGCGTGGTGCCGGTCACCGGGTTTATGATCTCGTCGAGCCTGAGCCCGATGGCGATCTTGGCCGCCACCCGGGCGATCGGATAGCCGGTCGCCTTGGATGCGAGCGCCGATGACCGCGAGACCCTGGGGTTCACCTCGATAACCCGGTAGTCGCCGTCTCTGTAGGCGAACTGAACGTTGCACCCGCCCTGCACATCGAGTGCCCTTATGATCCTGATCGCAGCATCTCTGAGCATCCGATACTCGTCACCCCGCAGGGTGAGGATGGGGGCAACGACCACGCTCTCCCCGGTGTGGACACCCATCGGGTCGACGTTCTCCATGCCACAGATGATGATGCAGGTATCGTTTGAGTCCCGCATCACCTCGAACTCGATCTCCTTCCACCCGGCGACGCTCTCCTCCACCAGCACCTGGTGGACCCGGGACCGGGCAAGCCCAATCTCGATGATTCGCCGCACCTCGTCGGGGGTATGGGCAACGCCGCCCCCTGAGCCCCCCAGGGTGTATGCCGGCCTGATGATCGCCGGGAGACCGACCTTCCGGATGGCCTCATCGATCTGCTTTGTGCTCCAGAGGATCGTGCTCCGGGGGACGGGCTCGCCGATCGCGTTCATTAGGTCACGGAACTGTTCCCGATCTTCTCCTTGGTAGATCGCATCAAGCGGCGTCCCGAGTATCTCCACGCCCTCGAGTGCTCCCATCTCCGCGAGCTCAGTCGTCAGGTTCAGGCCGGTCTGGCCGCCCATCCCACTCAGGATCCCGTCTGGCCTCTCCTTCCTGATGATCTCTGCTATGATTCCGGCCTTCAGGGGCTCGATGTAGATGACGTCCGCCATATCAGGGTCGGTCTGGATCGTCGCGGGGTTTGAGTTGACCAAAACGACCTCGATACCTTCCTCCCGGAGCGCTTGACATGCCTGCGATCCCGAGAAGTCAAACTCGGCCGCCTGCCCGATCTGGATGGGGCCGGAGCCGATGATGAGGACCTTCCTGATATCTCCCCTCTTCGGCATTATGGGATCCCCCTGGAGATACGGTCAAAGAAAGGTGCCTCCGGGTGAAATTGGATGGCGACTATACCGAGGTCTGGCGCATCGAAACCCTCCACTGTAGCGTCGTTTACGTTCCGGTGCGATATGATACACCCCTCTGGCAGGGTCTCTTCATCCACAGCGAATCCGTGGTTCTGGGTGGTGATGGAGATGCTTCCGTCCCGGTGGCGGACCGGTTGGTTCGACCCCCTGTGACCAACCATCATCTTGTAGACCTCGCCGCCGAGGGCCAGAGCGGTCACCTGGGCGCCCATACCGATGCCGATGATCGGCACCTCCCCGGCGAGGTCCTGAATACACCGGATGGCGGTGATCGCCGCTCCCGGGTCACCAGGGCCGTTTGAGATGAGGAGTGCGCCGGGTCCTGCGGCCATGATCTCATCCGGCGTTGCAGTATGCGGGAAGATGTGGATATCGGCGCCCCGCCGCTCGAGACCTGCCAGGATCTGTCGCCTGACCCCGAGATCGATGACAGCGATCCGCCTCCCCGGGCCGCTGATCCGGTAGGGCTCTCGACAGGAGACCCTCCCAATGAGGTCGAGATCGCTCATCTGAGGAGCGGCCCTGGCACGTCGGACCGCCTCACCGCCATCATCGTTGCCGGTGATGAGGGCCGCCCTGAGTGTGCCGGCCGACCGGATCTTTATCGCCAGACTGCGGGTGTCGATACCCGATATCCCCAAAAGGCCATTCTCAGAGAAGTACTCTGCTACCGAAGGTCGTGCTGCCGGTCTGCGCGCAATCTCGCGCGCAACCAGGCCCTGCGCGTGGACCCCCGAACTCTCAAAGTTCTGGAGATCGGTGCCGTAATTTCCTATGAGGGGAAACGTAAACATCAATATCTGTCCGGTATAACCTGGATCCGTCAATGCCTCCATATACCCGGTCATCTGTGTTGAAAAGACGAGTTCGCCGGAACAGATCCCCTCAACGCCAAAACCCTGCCCTATAACGAATGTTCCATCTTCAAGACCCAGGACTGCTTTCATGAATTACCATACCATGTGGAACAGATTCCCTCTTAACCGTGATGGCGCACCGAATACCCTTCCAGGGAATGCTGAAACAGAGAGCCGTTCTGCCCTGGATAGCGGCACTGATGGGGCGTAGGGGGGGTGCGCGATGAGTGAAGGGGCCGCTGAAGAGACCCGGATGATCGAGACCCCTGAGGGGACGTTTACGATCAGGCTCATATCTGCCGACCTCGGGTATGTGTACCCGGGTCTGGTCAGGTACACCATCGAAGTCCTCTACGGCACCGAGCCGGTCTACACCTATGCCATCAACTCCTACGAGGCGCCGCCCGGCTCCACCCTTGATGCGGCGACGGTGGCCGGGATCGCATTTACGCGCCTTGAGCATGACGTCCGATCTCGTCCGGAGATCTATACCCGCAAAAGGATCTTTACCCGCCCTCTTCCGGGTGGGGGAGTATACGATGTCGTCATCCTGCAAGGAAGCCCGCGGAGGTTCGGGAATTCCGCCCGGGCAGCGTCATGGTGCGATGACGAGGCCACACGGGCCGGGTTTTCATCTAAGGTATTCTACATCCACGAGATGGATATCCGGCCGTGCATCGGCTGCTACGTCTGCTACAACCAGGGATACTGCCCCATTGAGGATGATATGCCCTGGATCATCCGCGCCATTGAATCCGCATCCGTCATCGTTGTCTGCACGCCGGTCTACACGAACACCGTCCCATCCGGTCTGAAGGCAGTTATGGACCGGTGCCAATGGCTCCACGCCCGAGAAAAGATCCTGGGGGTGAGGGTCCATGCCCGCGGCCTCACCATCGCCGTCGCGGGACAGCAGGGGAGAGGACCGTTTGCCTGCGTAACTCCCGTGGTCGATGCGTTCATGAGGAACCTGGATGTCCAGCCCACCGGGGCGGTGCTGATCGATGATCTCGATAGGATCCGGGACATCAGAGGGACTAGGGGAGCTGAAGACGAGATCCGATCGGCACTGCGTGCACTGCTTGAGTCTGGGGCCCAAGAATAATATCCTTCCATCTCCCACCGATGATGTATGGCAGCAGTGACTGTTGAGATTGTCGGGTTCGAGGAGTCGGATTGTGGCCCTTTTCCCTGTGACGAGACGAGATCGTGCGGACTTGAGGCGTGTTACCCCTCGAATCGTATGATAGATGCCATCAGCGCCCTGCGCTACGAACTTCTGGCTGATTACGGTGATACGATCGAGGTTTTAATGACGTTGATCGATGACGGGATACCCGAACACATCCGGAAGATCATCGAGGAGCGCCACCCACCCATCCCGATCGTCCTGGTCAACGGGAAGCTCACGTCTATCGGGAGGGTCTCGCTCGATCTGATAAAAGAGGAGATTGAGTATGCCCTCGAGGAATCTTAGAATATCTTCTTCAGCTCCCCGGTTGCAAGGTCGAAGTAGAGGCCATGAAGCCGGACACGTCCTTCTTTTTCTGCAACCCTGACTGGCGGGTATGTGCGGAGATGCTCAAGCTGCAGACCGACGTTCTCGATCTCGATGAGCCGTTGGCGGAGCTCTTCCTCCTCGGATGTCTTTGGCACCTGAGTCCTTGCCTCGATGCGCCGTTTTGCCTCCATTGCATTGTTCAGCCAGAGCGGGACGTACGCGTCATCACTCTCCTGGTCGAGCGCCTTTATGGCGCCGCAGTCTGAGTGCCCGCAGACGACGATGTCACCGACCCGGAGGTGGTTGAGCGCGTACTCAAGCGCGGTCGCGAAGTTCCAGTCATGGACCGGGACGATGTTGCCTATGTTTCGTTGCACGAAGATCTCGCCGGCCTGTGAGCCGGTGATGCGTTCGGGGTCCACTCTTGAGTCTGAACACCCTATCCAGAGGACAACCGGGTGCTGGCTTGAGGCCAGAGCGTCATAATGCTCAGGATTCTTCTCGAAATCGTCTTCTCTGAACCGTTCGTTTCCTTCAAGGAATTTTTCTATCATCTCTCATGCTCCATTGATGGTAACGCAGGCGGACCGCCGCGGGCAGGTACACCTGAGGAGGGGGTTTGTGCCTCGAAAGTTAAAAATATATACAGCTTGACATCGCAGGGTGCGGGACGGAACAGAGATCAGCCAGATCGATGTCGTTTTCCTCCATAGGGCCTGACACGCCGGAACATCCCTGCATATCCGTGCACGGTTCAGGGATCCGGGGTGTCCGGGGAGAGCATGGCCGGGAAGGTGTTTTGCTAGCAGACGTTATTTGTTAAATAAAAGTGGTTGACGGGCCCGCCATGGTGCCGACGGAGGGTATGCGCTCCCGGCGCCCCCTCCATCCCAGATGGTATCACCTCTGGACGGCTCCGAGATTCGCCTGCTCGACGGTCCGCGCGTATCGCGCGAGCACGCCCGTGAGCCGGCGATGGGGTGGCTTCCAGGCCTGCCTCCGTTCCTTCAGGGTCTCCGGGTCGACCAGGAGGTCAAGGTTTTTTTCGTAGAGATCGATCGCGACGAGATCGCCGTCCTCCACGAGGGCGATCGGTCCGCCGACCGCAGCTTCCGGGGCGACGTGCCCGATGCACGGCCCCCGGGTGCCACCCGAGAAGCGCCCATCGGTCACCAGGGCGACCCGGGTGTAGCCCAGCCCCATCAGAGCAGATGTCGGCGAGAGCATCTCAGGCATACCCGGCCCTCCCCGTGGCCCCTCGTAGCGTATGACCACCACGTCCCCTTCCGCGATATCGCGGTGGAGGATCGCATCCATCGCCGCCGCTTCACCGTCAAAGACCCGGGCCGGGCCCTGGTGGCGCCACATCGTCGCCGGGACAGCGGCACACTTGACGACGGCGCCGTCGGGAGCGAGCGTTCCTCGCACGATCTTCAGACCACCGGCAGAGCTGACTGGGGCATCGACGGTCCTTATGATCTCAGGGTCGGCGACCCGCGCCCCATCCGCGATCTCGAGGATCGAGCGGCCCGAGACCGTCGGAGCATCATCAATATGGTGCTTGAGCATCGCAAGGACCGCAGGGATGCCCCCCGCCCGGTAGAGGGCGAGCATCGAGTGCGGACCGCCAGGCTGCATGTGGCAGATATGCGGGGTCTCCTCGCCGATGGCATTGAAGGTCTCGAGATCGAGGGGGATACCTGCCTCCCGGGCGATGGCCATCAGGTGGAGCACGGTGTTCGTCGATCCACCGAGCGCCATATCCACCCGGATTGCGTTTGCAAGGCTTACCGGGGTGATGATGTCCCTCGGGCGGACTCCTTCCCGGACGAGGTCAACCACCCGCTCCCCGCTCTCCCGAGCTACACGGAGCTTTGCAGCATCGACCGCAGGGATGGCTGCACAGCCGGGGAGGGAGAGGCCCAGCGCCTCGGTCACGCATGCCATGGTGTTTGCTGTGTAGAGTCCCTGGCAGCTCCCGCACCCGGGCATCGCTGCACATTCGAGTTCTCCGAGTTCCTCCGCACTCATCGCACCGGCCGCGACACGGCCCACGCCCTCGAAGACATCGATCAGGGAGAGCTCCTGACCTGCCGCGTAGCCGGGGAGCATCGGACCGCCGGTGACGACGATCGAAGGGATGTTGCACCGTGCCGCCGCCATGAGCATGCCGGGGACGATCTTGTCGCAGGTGCCGACGCAGACCAGGCCGTCGAACCGGTGCGCTTCGACCATCACCTCGACTGCGTCGGCGATATTCTCCCGTGAAGGGAGAGAATACCGCATCCCTTCGTGACCCATCGCGATCCCGTCACAGACGCCGATGGTCCCAAACTCAAACCCCACACCACCTCCTGCCGCCACACCCTCCCGCACCTTCTCTGAGAGGGAACGGAGGTGGGTGTGGCCGGGGACGATGGCATTGTACGCGTCTGCTATACCGATGAAGGGTTGATCCATCTCCCGGTCGGTCACACCGAGCGACCGGAGCAGTGCCCGATTCGGGGCACGCTGGTAGCCTACCTTTACCGCCTCACTCCGCATGGCAATCCTCATGGGAGTGTACGCGCGCTGGAGAGAAAAGAGTGTTTCTATCGTGAGGGCCGATCCCTGCAGTCAGCCAGAGTCCCCTCTCACCCGGGGACCGCACCCTCATCATAGAGGTTCACGACGCCCCCGATGACGATCACCGCCGGGGGGCGGATGCCGATGGTGCGGGCTCTCTCGACGATACCGTCGAGGACTCCGACCGTCACGCGCTGGTCGGGCCTGAGCCCCCGCTCGATGACTGCCACCGGGGTCTGCGGGTCTTTCCCATGCTCGATGAGCGCCGTCGTGATGGCAGGGAGGTTCTTTACGCCCATCAGGATCACGAGCGTCCCCTTCAGCCGGGCCAGAGCCTCCCAGTCGAGGGCCGACTCGGACTTCGTGGGATCCTCGTGACCGGTGATGAAGGTCACCTCTGAGGCGTAACGTCGATGGGTGACCGGGATCCCGACCATCTCGGGAACAGCGATGGCGCTTGTCACGCCCGGCACCACCTCGACCGGTACGCCGTGCTCCCTGAGCACCTCAAGCTCCTCGCCGCCGCGGCCGAAGAGGAAGGGGTCACCACCTTTCAGGCGCACGACGGTCTTCCCCTCCTTCACACGCTCGATCATCAGCGTCTCGATCTCGTGCTGCTTCAGCGTATGGCTGCCGCCATACTTCCCGCAATCGATGAGCTCAGCATCTTTCGGGAGCGTTGCAAGGATCTCTTCCCCCGGGAGCTGGTCGTAGAGGACCACGTCCGCCCCATCGATAACCTCCCGCGCCCTCATCGTCAGGAGGCCAAGCCCGCCGGGGCCTGACCCCACAAGATACGCTCTTCCAGTCATGGTTCTATCCCCAGTGTCGCCCGCGCCTCCTGTATCAGACCCTCAGCCTTCTCGCGCAGGGCCTGCCCGCATGTTCGGGCCTCTTCAATCGTTGTAACGTGCTGCTCGATACGTTCCCACCGGGATCCGTCGAGCGCGAGAACCTCGGCGATCAGGTCCCCGCCCCGGCAGTATATCCCCTGTGGGGTGAAACATCCGCCACCCACCTCCTCCATGACGGCACGCTCGATCGTCACGTCGAGGCGGGTTGATGCGTGGTCGAGTGCCGCAAGGGGGCCGATGATATCCGGATCATCCCGGCAGACGACCGCGACGGTCCCCTGGTTCGGTGACGGGACGAATCGGTCTATGGGGAGAGGCTCCCCGGGCAACTGAAGTCCGAGACGCTCAAGGCCCGCCTCGGCGAGCACGATGGCGTCGTACTGACCCTCCCGGAGTTTCCGGATCCTGGTGTCGACGTTCCCCCGCAGCTGCTTCACTTCGAGCGTCGGGTCATCACGAAGGATCTGAGCGCGACGGCGGGTGCTTGACGATCCGATGACGCGGATCGCATCGCGGGGGCGATCGTATGCGAGAAAATCGGCGGGAGAGTCCCGCGCAAGCACCGCAGGGCAGACGAGCCCTGCCGGTCTGGCCGCCGGTATATCCTTCATGCTGTGCACCGCAGCATCGATCTCGCCTCTGAGGATCGCATCATCAAGCGCCCTGACAAAGACCCCCTGGCCGCCTATGGCATGGAGCGGGACGTTCGTCGTGGCGTCACCTGCGGTCCTTATCGTGACGATCTCTGCCTCGATGCCCCGGTCGGCGAGCATCCTGACCACGTTTTCGGTCTGGACAAGCGCAAGGGCGCTCCCCCGTGTGCCTATGCGAAGAGACATGATCCGTATGCGTCCGCCACCTCTTCGATGTCCTGCTTGCTGTGCGCGGTAGAGAGGAAGTTCGTCTCAAACTGTGACGGCGGGAGGAAGATCCCGCGATCGAGCATCGCCTTCCAGAATCGCGAGAACGCCTCCGCATCGCACTCTTTGACCTCCCGGTAATTCCTCGGGGCCGAGTCCCGGAAGAAGTGCTTGAAGAGTGAACCCATCTTGACAAACGAGCCTCGACGCGCATCGACGGCGACCTCTTCGATCGCCCGGGTGGCGTCGTCGAGCCTCCGGTAGATCTCCGGGTGGTCATGGAGGTATCGGAGGGTCGCAATTCCAGCCGCAAGGCTTGCCGGGTTACCGTTGAACGTCCCGGCCTGGTAGACGGGTCCTGCGGGGGCTATCAGTTCCATGATGTCGCGTCGCCCCGCGAATGCCCCGATAGGGAGACCGCCGCCTATGATCTTTCCGAACGTGGCGATATCGGGCCTCACCCCATAGTGTACCTCAGCGCCGCCGATGCCAATTCGGTAGCCGGTGATCACCTCATCGAGGATGAGGAGGACATCATGGGCTGCGGTGATCTCCCGCACGGCGGCAAGATAGCCGTCGTCGGGGAGCACTGGTCCGATGTTTCCCATGATCGGTTCGAGGATGAACGCGGCGACATCGTCGTTATCTGAGAGCACCGTCTCCAGTGCATCGAGGTCGTTGTATGGGACCTGCCTGGTATGCGCCACGAGATCGGCGATGACGCCTGCGGAGTCGGGTACACCGAGTGTGGTCGCCCCCGATCCGGCCTTCACGAGGACCGCATCGTGGGCACCGTGGAACCCTCCCTCGACCTTGATGATGTCCTGCCGGCCCGTGTATCCTCGTGCGAGCCTGATCGCGGCCATCGTCGCCTCAGAGCCTGACGAGACGAACCTGACCATATCGATCCCCGGATGATCACCGGTGACGATCCTGGCAAGATCGATCTCGAGGGGTGACGGGGTGCCATAGAGCCAGCCCTTCTCGAGCTGGCGATCGATCGCCTCCCGGATCTCGGGATGGGCGTGGCCGAGGATGAGGGGGCCGTAGCCGAGACAGCAGTCGATGAGATCGGTCCCGTCGACGGTCGCAAGACGCGATCCTGCCGCGCTCTCAACATAGAATGGATAGGGTTTGATGGCCCTGACCGGGCTGCTGACGCCGCCCGGTATCAGAGTCTTTGCCTGTGTAAAAAGATCACTGCTCTTCATGTAACCACCCGACTGCATCTTCAGCAAAGTAGGTGACGATAAGGTCAGCCCCGGCGCGCTTGATGGCGGTGAGGCTCTCGAGGGCGACTGCCCGCTCATCCAACCAGCCACGCTCGCCGGCTGCCTTGATCATGGCGTACTCCCCGCTGACCTGGTAGGCCGCCACCGGCAGCCCGAGCTCTGCCACAGATGCAAGTATGTCCAGGTATATTCCGGCCGGCTTGACCATCAGGATATCGGCTCCCTCGGCTGCATCCAGCTCCGACTCCATGATGGCCTCACGGGCGTTTCCGGGATTGATCTGGTAGGTCGTCCGATCGCCGAACGAGAACCCTGAGTCCGCTGCATCGCGAAACGGCCCATAGAGGGCGCTTGCAAACTTCGTGGAGTAGGACATGATGGGGAGATCCTGGTGTCCGGTAGCATCCAGAGCCTCCCGGATCGCCTTCACCATACCGTCGAGCATACACGACGGCGCGACGATATCAGCGCCGCTCTCTGCATGGGAGACGGCGATCCTGGCCATCAGTTCAAGCGATGGATCGTTCTGGAGGTCTGGGCCGTCAGCGGTCTCCCCGATGATGCCGCAGTGGCCGTGGTCGGTGTACTCGCAGGCACAGACATCGGTGATGACCACCATCTGCTCCAGCCGCTCCTTGATGCTCCGGACAGCCCGCTGGACGACACCATCCGCCGCGTAGGCTTCGGTCGCCTCACCGTCCTTCCTGGCCGGAATCCCAAAGAGGATCACTGCACCTACACCGGCATTGTAAAGCCGCTCACAGTAGCCGGCGACCCCATCCACCGGATGCCGGAACTGCCCCGGCATCGATGGGATGGGTAGCGGTCTGCTGATCGATTCGTCTACGAAGACCGGCATAACAAGATCGGTCTTCCGGAGCTCTGTCTCGCGGAGGAGCGGCTGGATTATCCGCCGCCGTATCCGCCTCATTCGTCGTTGTGGAAACATGGTTCTCCTCGAGCAATCGCTCGAACAAGGAACTCAGCCCTCTCGATATCGCCACATTCCGCGTTTGAGCGGATGGATGCGGTCACGTCCGACAGGAGCTTCTTCGTGAGCGCTCGCGTAAGATCGTCGATGACTGCCCCCGTGCGGTCGCCGTCCGCTCCAAGGCGGGCGAGGGCCCGGTCGCGTTCGCGTATCCTGATCGACTCAGCCCAGGTATAGAGGTGGGCAAGTGCCTCATCCACCGCCGCCCGCCGGAGGAGCCGGATAAAATGGTCGGTCTCTTCATCGATGATTACCCTGGCCCGTTCGGCCTCATTCCTCCGGGAGTCCATAGCAGCGTCGTTGACGCTCCGGAGGTCGTCGATGGTGAAGAGATGCACATCGTCGATGGATCGCACCTCGTCCTCGACGTCCCGGGGCTGGGCGATATCGATGATGACCAGACGGCGGGGGCGCGGGTCGAGCGGCCAGAGACGCTTCTCCATCACCTCTCTGATCCCGTCTGTGTGGATGACCGGGTGCGGCGCTGCGGTGCAGGAGATGACAACATCAGAGAGTGCGATGTAGTGGTAGAGGTCCTTGAAGTTGACCGCGCGACCCCCGATCTCCTCTGCGAGCGCAACCGCACGTTCGTAGGTCCTGTTGGCAACGTATATGGCCGTCAGATCCTTGGCAGCAAGCGCCTGGGTCACTAAAAGCCCCATCTCCCCGCTCCCGACGATCAGGATACGCCGGTTGCACAGGGTGCCGAGGAGGTCTTCTGCGAGTGCCACGGCCGCAGAACCGACGGAGACTGCGCCACGGTTGATCTGTGTCTGGCGCCGGATCCTGATGCCTGTGTGCACTGCTTTGTTGATGCAGAGCTTGATGATGTTGCTACAGGATCCTGCCTCCTCTGTGGTTGCGAGTGCCTGCTTCAGCTGCCCGAGGATCTGATCCTCGCCGACGATCAGGGAGTCGATGCCTGCAGCAAGTTCCAGGAGATGGCAGGGCACGTCCGTGCCCCCGATGACCGTAAAGTCTTTTCGCCCCTGCTCCTGCAGGAAATCTTCAAGGCTCCTGGCATCACCCTCCACCAGGACTTCGACGCGGTTACAGGTCTGGAGCAGGAGCACGCCCTTGAACCTCTCCCGCGCCTCACGGAGGAACGCTTCCTCGTCAGGGAATCGGAACGCCTCAAGTGTGGCGATATCAGCGGCATGATGGTTCAGGCCGGCAATCGCCAGCGGAGGGGCTGAAGAGTCAGGCATGGAGGTACCTCTCCATCGCTATAGCGCGCGCTTGATCGTAATTGGAGGCAAGCGCCCTCCAGATCTCCTCATCCCGGAGTATACTCCAGAGGACTTGAGATCGTTTTGCCTGCACCGATTCAGTATCCTTGAGCATCGAGCGCATCTCATCCTGAAGATCGATCATTCGATCGAGATCCGCATACTCCGCCTCGAGTTGCATGCGAAGGTAGCGTGACACGGCGGGGCCTTTTCCGCAGGTGCTGATCGCGACCAGGTAGTTGCGGCCCCGGATGATCGACGGGATGGTGATATCGCCGGGCTTTCCAGCGGCATTGTTGAAGAGGACGCCGGTCTCAGTGCAGAGTCTCCCGATCCGGTCGTTGAGTCGCGGATCCGACGTCGCCGCGACCGCGAGGAATGCATCCTTCAGGAGATCCTTGAGCGACCCGTCCGGGAGGGTCGAGAGATCCATCTCCTGCCGCTCGATTGCGAGAGCGTCGAGAGCAGGGGAGAAAGAGCGGCTGATCACGATCACCTCCGCTTCATGTTCAAAATACGCAGCCTTCCGGGCACCAACATCTCCTCCGCCAAAGATAAGCACCTTCCTGTTCACCAGATCGAGCATGAGAGGGATCATTCTTCCACAGTATGGTAAACCGACTACAGTAAATTACCTCACGCTTTCAGGCGGGACCCCCCGGCCATCATCGATGGTACGCACCACAGGGGTATGATGGAGAGGTATCACCCCTGTAGGTCTGGTGGGCAGGCAAGTCCCATCCCATGCGGTGAGTATTCACCGCAACGCTACATTCTCTATCGGTGGCAAATCCGTAACGCAAACACCTGTAGATCGTAATTGGAAGTGTCCTCGTTTGCAGCCTTTCCATAATTCAGACACGCATCTGTGCTCCGTCTCTTGGATCGGCCTCGATAGGGTTCGTGCCGGCGTCCTCAACTGTGTACGAATGCCTCATATGCTGATACATAATATTACTACTCCTGAACATAATAAAACTGTTGCAGGAACAGAGGGATTTTGTTTCTATCCCCGGTCTTTGAGCCGGGGGCCTCCGGCTCTATCTCTTCAGTCCCACAAACTTAATTGCAAAGATATCCTTCTCTTTACTACAAATATGACGGAAGAGATGTTTGCGTTCAGCAGGCTGGAGAATGCTTTCCATCGCACAAAAGACCTGCTCTGGCCGGTGAAGTGGGGGATCTGGCTCCGCCTGGCTGTAATTGCGCTCTTTGTGGGTGGTGGTATCAGTGTGCCAAACACCTTCCAGTATCAGTTCGATGGGAGCGATCTCACGGTCGGATCCATATCCGGTATCCCCGGCATCTCTGGTATGGCGTTGGCGACTGTATTGGTGGGAATTATTGCAATTTTGCTTGCGATCGGCATCGTATGGATGTTTATTGGCACAACGATGCAGTTTGTCTTTGTCGATATGCTCTCAACCGGAGATATCCACATCAGGCGATACTTTGGGAAGAGGCTCGGCAAAGGAGTACGGCTCTTCCTCTTTGAGGTAGCCCTCATCGTGGCCATGCTCCTTGCCGTGATAGCGTTCGGCTTCATGCTCATAGGATATGCGAGGACCGGTGCTGCCACGCCGCTCATGTTTACGCCGCTCATGTTTATCGTGCTCATACCGCTCGTTCTGGTTGCCGCCATCCTTTTCGGGCTCGCCCTCCTCCTGACCACCGATTTCGTCGTTCCGATCATGATCCGCGAGGATTGTGGCATAATCGCCGGTTGGCGTCGACTCATCGGGGTGATCACCTCTCAGATCTGGCAGATCGTCGTCTATGTCGTCACCAGGTTTGTGCTCGGGCTCGTCGCCGCGATCGTGCAGACGATCCTGGTCATCATTGCGATGGTGGTCATTGCGATACCATTTGCGCTCATCGGGCTCGCACTACTCGCCATATCCCAGGGGGCGAATATCAGCCTGCTCCTCGGTCTCCTCATACCCTACCTCATCATCACCATCCCGGTCGCGCTCCTAATTGCGGTGCCATTCATCACGTTCTTCCGATATTACGCTCTGCTGGTTCTAGAAGGGCTTAAACCCGAGTACCAACTCCTCCCGGGGTAACCCCCCCTTTCCGTTCCGGGGATGAGAAAGGCTATTGCGTGATGACGACGTGGCTCCAACCGGACAATGATCGAGATCGAGCCACTGGTGATCCTTGCTCTGGCGCTGGGCCCGGGGGTCTTCTGGGTATGGTATTTCTACCATAGGGATAAATTCGAGCCTGAGCCGGCGGCCCTCATCATAAAGATCTTCCTCATCGGCGCCCTCATCACGATTCCTGTGGCCTTCATCGAGGGATTCTTTGGGCTTTTCATCGCATCCCCGGTGATCATGGGAGTCGTCATCGCGCCCGTCGTCGAGGAGTACGGGAAGTTCTGGGTTGTGCGTCGATTCATTTATCGCGATGTTGAGTTTGATGAACCGATGGATGGTATCGTTTACGCCGCTTCTGCAGCCCTCGGGCTTGCGTCCTTCGAAAATGTCCTCTACGTCTTTGCGGCATACGCAGCGTCCCCGTCGCTCGCCCTCGGCACGGTCGCCATCCGGGCGATCTTCTCGGTTCCCGGGCACGCACTCTTCTCCAGCGTCTGGGGCTACGCCCTTGGTCGCGCCAAATTCACAGCCGCTCAACGACGGCCAGCTATCATCGCCCGGGGGCTCGCTCTCGCGATGGTGCTCCATGGTATCTTCAACTTCCTGCTCTTCTCCGCCGACACATTTGCCTACGCCACGGCCATCTTCATTCTGGTTCTGATACCGGGATTATGGATACTTCTGGAGAGGAACATCCGAAGCGCGCTTCGCTGGCAGAGGCGACGGTAGGTGCCTTCGGTTCCCGTGCGCGGATGTGTGGCGAGGATCTCCCCCGGGGGATGGGGCCGGCGCACCGATCCTCCGGGGACGGCACCGCTCGATCCAGGCCGCGATTCGATAGGCTTAATATTCAGAAAATCCCATCTTGTAGGGCACACAGTGCAGAGCACGGATGTGCGCCGATAGTGTAGTGGTTATCACTAGGCGTTGCCAACGCCTAAACCCGGGTTCGAATCCCGGTCGGCGCATCTTAACCTCAGGTTCGAATCATCCTTCTTTTGTGTTCATCCTTCCTGAAGTTGGTGTCACGCCATATGGTGGCATGATGCGCTAGGCCGGGTAGACATCTTAATCCAGTGATGAGAATACATTGGTATTGATGGTGCCCTTTGCAAGCGTGATCAGGAAAAAGATATATTTCACGCTCTTCGTTGTCTGTTTGATCGTCTTTGACACGATCATTGTCGGCTGTCTCTTCGCAGGGGTATGGGTTCTCGAACAACTGGCAATCCTATTAGGTATACATTCATGGGGATTTTTTTGCACTGATCAGTCAGATCTCAGAGATCGGATTGATCACTCTGTACATAATCTTCGTGCTCATGTCGATCGTCCTGTCGATAGTATTTTTAAGCGACGAGATTATATCGATCATGAAGGAGGGATGAGGAGTGTCAACGGAGAATAAACCCGGGTGGCTGTTAGGCATGGTCATAACGACTGCTTACCTCTGGATGGTGTTCATGATCGGCGTCATAGCGGTTTACCTGTATAGTCTGGTCCTGCCGACCGACTTCGCCACAGTCACGGGCGCCGCCATAGTTGTAGCGATCTTCGCCGGCGTTGTCACCTTGGATCTGGTGCTACTCGTGCTGAAAAAGATCACTCCTGCGATCATAGCGATGGTCGTTGTCATATCCCCCTGTCTGGCGGTCTACCGGCTACTGAGAAGTACTGATCTGTTGGTCGTCGATACGGATACCCCGGACCGGATCGCAAAATATGTTTTTCATCGAGGAATCTTTTATCCTCGGATCTAGATCTCCCCTCGCTCCCTCATCTCCAGAATGTAGAACTACTTCGTGATCTTGATGCAATCGATCTGCGTGTTCGGCCGGCAGGGCTTCCTGGGGCAGATGGGTGCGGAGTCTTTATAACCATCACCGCCTCCCCCCTGTCACCATGGAACTGCGGCGGGGGCTCTCGCAGTTCGACCTGACAAACATCATCGTCGGGGCGATCGTCGGCGCTGACATCTACATAGCGTCCGCCCTCACCGCTGGCCTTGTTGGTCCGTTCTCGATCGTTCTCTGGGCGGTGGCCGGGCTCTTCGCCGCAACGATCGCGATGGTCTTTGCCTACTGCAGTTACTACGTCCCTCGCGTCGGCGGACCGTTCGCCTACGTCTCAGAGGCGTTTGATGACTTCTACGGTTTTCTCACCGGCTGGAGCATGTGGATAGCCGAACTCCTTGCGCTCCCGGTCTTTGCGATAGCATTCACGAATTATCTCCAGGCGCTCGTCCCGCTCACACCGGTTGCAGAGGTGACCGTCCGGTTACTCTTCATCGCCTCCCTGACGCTCGTAAACATCGTTGGTGTCCGGGCCGCAGGGATGGTGAACGATGCTCTCACGCTCATCAAACTCGCTCCCCTGCTCCTCCTCATCGTGGTAGGGTTTGGATTCTTCATCACCCGACCGGAGGTGGTCATTGCAAACTACACGCCCTTGCTCCCGTTCGGGCTTGGGAATGCCGCCCATGCCCTCGTCTTGATCTTCTGGGCATACGCCGGGTTTGAGCTGGGGACGCTTCCGGCCGGTGAGGTGCAGAACCCGCAGGAAGCCATCCCCCGCGCCATCACCAGCGGGATGCTGATAGTCTCTCTCTTCTACCTCCTCACAAACTTCGTGCTCTTCGGGGTCGTCAACTGGACCGAGCTCGACCAGAGCGCCGTGCCGCTTGTCATCGCCGGCACCGTCCTCTTCGGTTCGGCAGGGGTCCTCATCATGACGGTTGGAGCCCTCTTCTCGGTCTCGGGATCGAATGAGTCCGGAATGCTCGGCAGTGCCCGGCTCGCGTACGCGATGGCAATCGACGGCCTCTTCCCCCGGGCGTTTGCCAGGATCCATCCGCGTTACGGCACACCCCATATCGTCCTCATCGTCCAGGGAGCCGCGGCGTTCATACTCTCAAACATCGGGGACCTCTCCGGGTTGATATCGTTTGCCATCCTCAGCCTCGCATTCTCATTCCTGCTCACCTGCTTTGCACTCATAGTGCTCCGGGATGACCATGCCACAAAGCTCCGCGGCCAGCATATCCTCCCCCTTGCAGGCATTGCAATCTGTCTCTTCCTCCTCTTCTCCACCACAACCTTTGATAAAGTCGCAGGGATCCTGACCATCCTCGCCGGCATTCCAATCTACCTCTACTACTCGCCAAAAGAGGATATACACAACCTCAAATCCCTCTTCCTCTCTGAAGAGGCTGTGCTCCGGCGGAGGCTTGAGGCGAAAGAGACGTACCTTGCAAACTTCCTGGACATCGTCCGCGCGATCATCCGGAGGATCCGACGGTGGGGCGGGCGTGAGTCGGGTGAGAGGTGACCGTTATGGCCTTCAGCCCCGGGGAGGAGCCGCTGCCTCTCGATAGCAGGGAGAGCCTTCGTGGCCTGAACCTTCTTATCCACCTGCTCCCCGGACCGGGCACCAACGATCTTCAGGAGTGGCGGCAGGTGACACAGGGCGGAGGCCATGGAGTAACTTTTGGCATCGATCGCCCGCGTTGATACCTGACCTGCAGACTTGGAGCATCCAGACAACTATTTACGCCTCAGCAAGACCACACAATGACGAGGGTAGAGTGCCCGCCCCCGATCTCGCGACCAGAGCATTCTCGCAAAGTAAAAGAGAGAGGGGGAAAGCGCCCTCTGGTGCTCTACGCCGCCCTCTGGTGCTCTACGCGAATGGATGCTTTGCAGTATCTTTTGCTGCGAGCACCTCTTTCATCCTCGGTTCGCCCGTGATCGCCCGGCGGATGGCGATCTTTGTTGCCTCGTAGTTCCAGTCGTAGATCTTCTTCTTATCGGCTGCATCCCACTCGATGAAGACCGACGCTATGATGAACAGGTCATCAGCCTTAGACTCTGGGATTATGCCCTCCGCAACGCTGTCCACCACCGCCTTCGCGACAGCGGCCTGTGCTGGACCGAAGATCAGGAGAGCCTGGCCTGCATTCCTGATCGTGACCTTGTTGACCATCAGGGTCGGGGGCTTTGCCGGGATATTCGGGGTGAGGACGGCAAGGAGCGGCGTATGACCCCGTGCTGGCGATGCGAGCGCTGCGACGAAGGCCTGCTCTACACTACTCCCCTTTTCTCCGATGACGAGATCGATATGGGCAACCTCCGGCCCTTCGCCGACAAGCGCTTCTCCAATGAGTGCATGTCTAAAATTGACCAATCGTATACTACCTCCTTGGGTGTGTATGGCGTTGGTATCGGAAGTGCAACAGAAAAAGGTTGTGGGGGAGTTGGTTGCAAGAAGGATGCCGCCCCGTGCATGGCGAAGCCCCCCGCCATCCACCCTTTCCCGGTTGATCGTTCTGCGGGATCGTCCAGCCTACACCTGCGAGAGCTGCACCAGAGAGGTGAGTGCTACCTGGGGAGGGATGACGACGTTCTGAGTATGACCGGGGGGCCCATCCGGGGTCTACGGGATCGTTGAGGGACGGAATTGCATCACTCGATGAGCACAAGCCCCACCGATACGACATTCCCATGGACGATCTTCCCGTACTCGAGGTCCCTACAAGGGATGACATGCAGGTCCCATCCGGCGCTTTTGATGGTGGAGAAGACATCGATCCCGGCAGCCTCCATAGACGGGCGGACAAGGTCCATGTGCCGGCAGAGTCTCCTGATGCTCTCATCGACGATCCCCTCGTGCTCTTCGGCGATGCAGTCCTCGCAGTATATGCAGGGGTATGCCCCGAACCCGAATGCCTTCGGGAAATCATCGTAGAAGGCAGTCTTTTCGAGAAAGTGCACCGTGGAGTTCACCCAGAGGATGAGATCGCGGAGGAATGGATGGAAATCGAGCGGTATATCCTCTGGCTTCAGGTCGGGATATCCTGGCACACCCTCGAACCGCAGGAGCAGCCCAGTGCTGTACTCAGCGAGCAGCCGCCGGGTCTCGGCAGGGGTCGGAGCATATGGCGGACAGGATAAGTGTTTCGCGTAGCCCTTGCACCCAAACCGGCACTTGAACCGCACCCACTCCGCCGTGACCACATCACTGGCCGATATCTGCCGTACCTCCGCCCCGCGTTCCCGTGCAAGGGAGGAGAGTTTATCGATCTCCTTTTGAAGTTCCAGTCTCATCGCCGATCGCCCCGATTGAGGAGTATATCTCACTCTCCAGGTATTTGGGCATTGTGGGGATGGTATGTGCTAGCGAATGCAGAGACGGTATGGTGGCGTGTATCACTCCACCTGTTCCCACCCGATGCAGACATCTTGCTTCGGGTCGAGCAACACATCGTGCGGGAGCCCCACAAGGGCGATGGCCGCAAGTGCCCCGATGACTCCTCTCTTGCCGTAGAGGCGGACCCCGAACCTCCCGGCGGTCGTCTCCGCCGTCTCCCGCGTGACCACTGATTCTCTTGCGTTCTTCCCGTAGGCCCGGAGGTCCCGTGGCACCCGGAATCCTTCCCTGATCGCAAGTCCCCACTCCGGCGATGCCGCCTCGTCGGTGACGAACCGCACGGCCGCCTCCTCGATCCGCGGCACCTGCTCCGGTTCCACTGCAAGCTCGATATAACTACAGGAGTTCCCGGCGGTCCGTCCTTCAAGTCTGGGATTGAGCATCGCCACCCGGTGGCCGATGGGCATGACGCCGTCCAGGTTTGCGAGATGCTGGAGGAGGGCGAGGGCAAGGGCAAACGTAGCACCCTCAATCTCGGTATCGGTGTCGTCGATCCCGATAGCAACGTAGGCAAGCGCCCGGGTGATCACCTCCCCCTCGACCACCGACCCCTCCCGGTGGACGGTGACGTCACAGACCCCCTCAGCAAGCGAGAGCATATCGGTGAGCGAGTAGGCCGGTCCCCCGATGCACCTGATGTGCTGGTGGATGAACTCGCCCTCGCGGAACACGCCGGCGATACCGACCGCTGGTGCGGGGTCGAGCCCGACGGTGACATCCCGCCATCCCAGGAATGCCCGCTCCCGGAGCAGGGTTCCATCGCGGCGGACCGATCGCAGGGCCCCCCCGGCGCGGGCATGGTGGAACTCACAGAAGGCGGCGCATCCCCCGCTCATGCACTCGTGGTAGATCTCGACTTCGTTGCCATCGATGGTGGTGAATACTCGCCTGCAGGCGCTCTCCGGCATGGCGCTGCTCGCCGCATACCTGGCAGCATGCCGCCCCCGTTGCCCCTCGGTGAGGATGACGCACCCCTCCTCGATGAGGCGGTTCACCCAGTCCTGAACCGTGCTCCGGGGTGTATCGGTGGTCTCAGCGATATCCGCTACCGTAAAGTAGCCCACCTCAAGTGTGACCTGACGCATCAGCCGCAGATATTGCTTTCTCCGTTCAAGAACTCTGGACATGCCTGCTCTGTATGTAGAGGATGTCGCCGATCACGGCGCTGGCAGTCTCGGTGGAACCCGCCCCCTTCCCGATGAACGTGAGATCCCCCGCAAGATCTGTCTCCACGGTGACGGCATTGAGTGTTCCCTCGACGACAAGGGGATGGGTCTTCGCAACGATCCTCGGCGATACCTGGAGCACCCCGGCCCCGGGAACGATCTCGCCGATGAGCCGGATGGTGCAGTCCTGATCCTCCGCGAGCTGCAGGGCCTCAGGCGAGAGGAGGGTGATCCCCGTCCTCTCCACATCATCGAGTGTGACCCTCATACCGAGGACGGTATCCGCGAGGATGACGAGTTTTATCGCCGCGTCGATCCCCTCTACATCGTAGGTAGGATCCGCCTCGGCGTACCCGAGATCGCGGGCCTCGGCAAGGGCTTGCTCATAGGTGAGCCCCTCTGCGGCCATCCGTGTGAGGATATAGTTGCAGGTGCCATTGAAAACACCACAGATCCGCGTGATGGTGTTGCCAGCAAGCCCTTCCTGCATGGCATGGATAAGGGGGATTGCGCCGCAGACGGTCGCCTCATACCTCAGGAAGACGCCGCACTCCTCTGCGAGGGCCTGGAGCCCGGGATAATCGAGGGCGATTGGGCCTTTATTCGACGTGACGACGTGCCTGCCCCGCTGGAGGGCTCCCCTGATATGGCCAAGCGCCGGTTCAGCGGTCTCGACGTCTGTCGGGGTCACCTCGACGAGGATGTCGTACTCTGCCTCTTCCACGACGTCCATGGAAGAGATATCCAGGTTGCCGCAGGGCTCACCCCGCTCCTTCCGGTCGAGCGCCGCTGAGAGATCGATCCCGCTGGCATCGATCACCCCGCTCCGTGAGTCAGCAAGCCCGGTGACGGTGATACCCAGACCTTTTTCGAGGATCGCCCGGGCGATGCCCTGGCCGACGGAGCCAAAGCCCAAGAGTGCGATCCGCGTCATGCATCCTCCAGGGGTTCGATGATAAGGAGTTCTTTTTGCTTCGCAACGGCACGCAGGATCCTGATCGCCCTCTTCATCTCAGTCCGGGTGGTTGAGCGGATGGTGATGCGGGCTGAAGACGGGGAGTCGATCGCAGGCATGACCATAGAGAGTTCTGTCACCTCAGCAGATCCGGTTTTGTCGATCTGGTTGACCGTATCCGAGAGATCGGTATGCATCAGGTGTCCGATCACGATCAGCGTACATTCGTAGAGGAGCCGCTCTTCGCCGATGCGCACGACATCAATACCCTGATCCCTGAGCAGCTCAAGAAGCCTCTCTAACCTCCCTTCCGGTAGTTCGAGCACGATCTGGACATCCAACGCCTCTGCAGGCGTCGTGGCTTCCCTCTGATGGATAACTGCTATGATGTTCCCTCCGACAGCAGAGATCGGTTTGAGGGCCGCGACCAGCTGCCCGGGCTGATCTTTCATCTCCAGTTTCATAGATACCTGCAAAAAACCACCTGCTGAATAATTAACCTGCCAGGAAGATAAGCCTTGTACCCTCTAGCCGATCTATGGCGGGAAGTCTCCCACAAAAAAAGAGAGGATGGCCCCCGCTACCGCACCGACCCGGGAGCAGCCGTGACGATGGCGAGGGCTCTGGCAAACTCAGGGAGGATCTCGGCGGGGATACCTATGACCAGTTCGGCGTCCTCGATGCCGGAGAACCGGCGCGAGCCGTCACACCCAAGAGAGTAGTTGACCCTGCCGGTGAGGTAGGGCTGTGCCGTTGCATCCGCACAGACCGACTGGATCCCTGCCATCGTGGACTCTATCCGACCACCAAGCCTATAGAGCGTGGCTTGTGCGAGTTTCAGCATCGTCCGGGGCTCAGCGATGATGATGACGACGTGTGGGTCAAAGGGAGTCTTCTCAAGCGGCGCATAGACCGTCGCGTAGGTCTCGAGTTCAGGAACGTGCGGGACCTGCTGAATGGTCCGCATACAGGCTGCCCAGCTCTCGAACTTGCCAAGCTTGTAGTAAAACTCTCCAGTGCGGAGGCTTCTCGTGAGTTCTTTCAGCCCGAGGGCCCAGGCGCCGCCCATGCAGACGTGTTTATCAGCGGTCGCGTAGAAGATCTCGCCATCCAGACGGGCTTTGCTGATCATCTGACAGTGGCGGGCTGTATCGTCGATCGATCTGACCCCTTCGGGGATGGCCTCCTTACTCTTTGCGAGTTTCACCGCGACCGGGGACCCTCTCAGATTGAGGGTCTCCTTCAGCGTCTCTGCGATCTCCGCGTAGGGGATATCGGTGCGTATCTCGTCTTCCATATTCGCGCTAACACCTCTGTTGAAGTAGTCCCCCCGAACGCTCATAAAATCTTTGTTTGGGTATCAGCGGAGCTAGAGGTTTCGGAGTTTATAATTCACCTTCTCGAAGAAGGTCTTTCCCGTATGGACAAATATTGCCGGATCATTGGACTTTTTGACCTCGACCTTAGCCTTTTTATTGAGTTCGAACGTGCACTGCCCATCGATGACGAGGTGCGCCGGCTTCTCGGTCTCAAGAGAGACTTCAAGGCTCCTTCTGGTGCTGATGAGGTGAGGGCGGGAAGAGAGCATGTAGGGTGCGAGCGGAATGAGGAGGAACCCCTCGATCTGCGGATCGACGATCGGCCCCCCTGCGCTCATGGCGTAGGCGGTCGACCCGGTCGGCGTCGATATGAGGAGACCGTCGGCCCTGAACCGTTCTGCGGGTATCCCGTCCACAGAGACGGCGAACCGGAGCATCTTTGCCGGACGCTCGGTGACGATCACCGCTTCGTTGAGGGCATCCCCGAGGTGCTCACCGTCGACGTAGAGGCTGACCCGCATCCGGGGTTTGACCAGAAATCCGTCCCTGAGAGAGGCAAAAAATACGTCCGCTTCCTCGGGCTCAAGGTCTGCGAGAAATCCCACCTCGCCCCAGTTGATACCGAGGATTGGGCTCTGTTTCTTCATCCTATAGACTGTGAGGAGGACCGATCCGTCGCCGCCAACGACCACGACCAGATCGCTGACGATCTCCTCAAACAAAACCCCATCTCTGCCCAGATACTCCGCTGTCCCCTTCTCGAAGGCGACACGATGCCCCTGATCCTCAAGACTCCGGGCGAGCGATGCGGTGTAACGGAGCGCTTTCTCATTATCTAAGCGTGATACCAGCACGATCTTCATATCGCGTCATCCCAGGTGCTCGATGATCTTGTCGTGCACGATGCCGTTTGTAGCGATGAGGGTCTTTTCGATAGAGACTTCATCAGGGAAGATGAGCCCCCTCCCCGTGAGGTCGGAGGCAGTCCCTCCCGCCTCCTCGCAGATCAGTATTCCCGCCGCCACATCCGTGACGCGAAGCGCCCCTCGTGCATCGATAAAGCCGTCGATACGGCCACATCCAACATAACAGAGTTCAAGTGCTGATGCGCCGAGGAGGCGCAACCGCCGGACCCTCCCCCCGAACCGTAACATGGGGGTTGGATCGGACCTCCTCCGACCATGAATACTCATGGCGCTCCTCTCAAGGGCTGATGTATCGGAGACCTGGATGGGCCGCCCGTCAAGGCAGGCCCCCTGGCCCCGGATGGCATGGAACGTCTCTCCCGTGGCGAGGTTTCTGACATATCCCTTCTGGACGACCCCCTCCTCGGCGTACGCGATCGAGAGAGCGTAGAAGGGGATCCCGACAGTTGCATTGTAGGTGCCGTCGATCGGGTCGAGGAAGATGGTCCCCCGCTCCCCGTTCATATCGACACATCCGAGCTCCTCACTGATCAGGCGCTGGCAGAACGGGCTGTGCGTGAAGAAGTCCACAACGATATCCTCTGCGATCTGGTCGATCTTCTTCGTGGGTGTGCCGTCCGCACCCATCTTCACGTACTCTCCCGCCTCCGGTGTTCCGACCATATCGGCCACTGCATCGCAGACAGCCTCTGCCAGGGCGTCACACGCCAGGATGAACTCTGTCAAGTCTTCCTCATACCTCCTCCCGTCCTGGTGTATTTACCTTTCGGGGGCGTTCGGGGCGGAACGAGAAGACCCCACCCCTTCGGGTGGAGATGGGAGCAAGAGCCCCTCCGTCCTGCATCCTCGTAGACCTATATCCTACATCTATATGATAGATGACGGCATATACCTTATGTGAGGGCCTGTAGGGGAGGTTGGCGACCTCTCCGTCAAGGAGATGCCACGATCACGGCAGGCAACCCCGGTGCTCAACCACTCTACCTGGAGTGCAGGACATCTCTCGGTTCATCGGATCCTTCAATCTATAGGGCAGTCACGTGAGCGATAGGAGATCGATTGAACGGATGCGGAGCGACTCAATGGTATGGGCTGTGGATGTGGGAACCGGATCGATGGAGACCGGAACAGCGCGGCCAACATCGTGGTGAGGGCCTTAACCCCAGGGTGCCGAGTGGACGGGTTACCGGCAGTTTGCCGGTGACTTGCGAGAAGCCGGGTCCGGGACTTCCTGAACGTTCCCGAGGATCCGTAAGAAATCCCGCACCGATGAGCGTGGGATAGTTTACATACTGTGATTGAAATATAGTAACCACGCGTTTGTTGAGTGGAAGAGTATGAAAGAACAGACTGAAGTTGGAAAACTGAAAGAAGGGCGCTACGTCATCGTTGATGATGAGCCTTGCAGAATCGTCTCCATCGCCATATCTAAGCCCGGCAAGCACGGTGCCGCAAAGTCCCGGGTCGAGTGTGTCGGTATCTTTGACGATATCAAGCGCTCGATCGTCCAGCCGGTATCGGCAAAGATATACGTTCCAATCGTGGAACGGAAGATTGCACAGATCATATCGATCGCCGGCACAAACGTCCAGTTCATGGACGTCAAAGACTTTGAGATGTTCGAACTCAACCTGACCGAGGAGCAGGTCAGCGATCTTGAGCCCGGCAAGGAGATCGCCTACATAACATCCCTGGATAAGAAGAAACTTGAGTGAACTCTTCTGGCTTTCAAAGGTGGGTATGCACGAGCTCGCCCATCTCCATTTTGCTGATGCAGAGACATCGTACGCCGATGCCAGGTATGTTCTGTTTGGCGTGCCGTACGACGGGACAACATCGTTTCGGCCCGGGGCGCGGTTTGGCCCCCGGGCGATCAGAGAGGCCTCGTTCAACTTTGAGTCGTACGATCCCTCGACCGGTCTCGATCTCTACGAGATCCCCTTCACCGATCTCGGCGATCTCGGGGTCCTGAAGGTTCCTGAGGATCTGGTTGGCCAGGTGGCAGATGTTACGGGCGAGATAATCGGTGACGGGAAGGTGCCGGTGATGCTCGGCGGTGAGCACACCGCGACGATCGGCGCGGTCAACGCCATGAAGCCTGACGTCTATGTCGTCTGTGACGCGCACCTGGACCTGCGGGACGAGCTCGATGGGACGCCCTACAGTCACGGATGTGTCACGCGGCGTATCCTCGATCTTGGGGTGGATGATGTCGTCATCATCGGTGCCCGGAGTGGGGATCGCGAGCAGTTCGAGATTGCGGAGGAGAGGACGCGGCTCTATACCGCTGATGCGGTCCGTGAACGGGGAATCGGTGCTGTTCTCGCGGAGATCCTCAAAGAGATCAGGAGGCAGACGATCTACCTCTCGATCGATGCCGATGCGATCGACTGTTGCCTGACCCCAGGCCTCGGGACACCGGAACCGTTTGGGCTGACGCCGCTCGATGTCAGGGAGGTTGTGCGGACTCTCGGCCCCCATGCAGCCGGGTTTGATTATATGGAGGTTGCGCCGTTTGATGCAGGTCAGACAGCGATGGTGGCGGCGCAGGTAGTGCGGGAGTTCATCGCGCGGCACCGGATCGCAGCGCGGTGAGCATCTCCCGGGATAGACCAGCGTTGAGGGTCGCACCCACAGTGCGCCTCACCCCAGCCCCGGGAGTGTGCCGGGCGCGAGGGCCACGATGGCGAGGATGATGAGGGGCTGGTGCAGGAGGTAGATGACGAGCGAGTGCCGGCCTAACATCGAGAATGGCCGGGCGTACGCAGGTTCTGCTGTCCGGATGGAAAACCCCCGCCGCCCATCCGGATAGAAGAGGAATCCGCATGTCATCCCGATGAGGACGAGGCCGAACCAGGGGAGGAGTGGCACGTAGTCGAGGCTCGCAAAGGATTCGGGGTGAATCCCGAGCCAGAAGAGAGGCCATGGGCCAGAAACAGAGCCTGTGACGTATCCGGCGGCGATGAAGGCGGTGCCCAGGGCGAGGTTTGCCGCGCCGAACCGCATAAACAGGGGTGCCAGCAGGATCGAGATCCCAATGAAGTGCAGGATTCCAAAGACGATGCATACCGAAGGGATGAGGATCGCGGTGATGAGGGTGATGACGAGGCCAAAGGAGAGTACCGTAAGACCGCGCCTGATATGCTTGAGTGCCAGATCGCGCCCCGTGAGCCTCCGCGCAGCCCGGGCGTGGCTGATGGTGAAGGAGACTCCAACGATGAAGATGAAGATCGATGCGGTCAGGTAGGCAAGCATCCTCAGAAACCCGCCGTAGACGTTCAGCTGCAGGACCCCGAGGAAGTTGAGATCAAATGCGGAGTGAAAGATGATCATCGTCACGACGGCGATGCCCCGGGCGAGATCGATCTCCCAGTAGCGTTCCCCAGGCACTCAAAAATCCCCCCAGAATCAAAAATCTTTCTACTCTCCCCCGATGGGCCCACCGCAAGCTGCCCGTCCGCTTGTGCAGGGGAGCGTCCTGCATGAAACTCACCTCCCTCCATGCATGAGCTGCCTGATAAGTGTTCACCCGAGTGTCTGGAGAGATCAGATATACCCATCCAGATCCTACCATAGTACGATCCAGATGAGTAACCGGGACGAACATATCATAGAAGCCATCGGCAGGTGCCGGGTCGTGGTCAGGGATGGCCGGGTAGTCGATGTCGGGGAGCCCCTGATAGATGACTGCCCCCTGGCGAGGCGGTTTGCCTGCCCGGTCAGAGAGATGACGCCGGACGCGATACGTGAGAACATTGAGGGACGGATACGGACGTTTGGAATGTGCACACCGGAGCGGGAGGTCCTTGCCGGATCGGATTTCGTCATCTTCGGTGCATCCGAACTTCTGAGCGGTGCTGTCAGGCAGGGGCTGCTCGACGCCGTTGTGATCGTCTCCGATGGGGCCGGGACGCTGGTCGCAGAAGATCCCGCCCTCATCCAGGGTATCGGCGGTCGGATGTCCGGACTTGTGAAGACAAGTCCCATACCCGAAGTTATCGCACGGATCGAGGCGAACGGGGGCGTTATCCTTGATCCCGATACGGCCGCCATCGACCAGACCGCCGGTGTCGCCCTGGCAGCGTCATCTGGTCATCAACGGATCGCTGTGACTACCGCCAGCGCATCCGAGGCGGCGGCTATCAGGGACCGGTTCCCGGAGGCCGTGATCGTCGGTGTCCACCTGACGGGGATATCGCGGGAGGATGCGGCCCTGTTCGCTGCCACGGCCGACCTCATCACCGCCTGCGCATCGCATCACGTCCGTGAGGTGGCGGCGAAGACCGCGCTTCTGCAGGCAGGACGATCGATACCCGTCTTTGCGATGACCGGTGCCGGGAGAGCGATCATCCTTGCGAAGGCTGGGGAGGCCGATCGTCCCCTCGTCATCCATGGTGCGCGTCTCCCGGTAGAGGGATCCCGGTCCCCGGCACCCTTCCGCTGACGACGATCGCCGTGTGGAGGTCCAGACGTGCGGCCGATCGGTCTACCGGTCGGGGAGACCTACATGACCCAGGATATCGGAGAACTCTGCAAGGATGATATCGGCCGCGATCTCCCCTGTCCTGCTCTGCCGCCAGTCCCCGTAAGCGGCAAACGCGGTCACCATGCCAAGCTGCCGCCCGGGTGCGATATCACGCCCGGGGCTGTCCCCAACCATCATAGCTTCCTCCGGCACCGCCTCGAGTTGCCTGATGGCGCAGAGGAGGGAATCAGGCTCAGGTTTTCGCTTTCCTGAGACATCCGGTGTCACCACCACCTCGAAGAAGTCGATGAGCCCGGCCCTTGTGAGCCGCCGGTTGGCCTGGACCGACTCCGCGTCGGTGGCGATAGCAAGCCTGATCCCGGCATTCTGCAGACACCGGAGTGTCTCCTCCACACCCGGATATGGCTCAATGAGATCGAGTTTCACACCCTCGTAGATGCGGCAGCAGACCTCGTATGTTCCGGGCTGGTATGCGTCGAGTCCCTCAAGGTAGTCGCGTATGTTCCTGTGGTCTTCAAACCCGTGGGTCCCGTTGAGGAACTGCAGGCAGAGTGCTTCAGGATCGCCGATACCGAGATAGTCGACCACGCACCGACACGCCTCCCACTTCGCTGCCATGAAATCAAAGAGGGTGTTGTCCATATCGCAGATGATAGCCTCTACCTGCTGATATCGAGTGTTGAGAGTTGTCTGCATATCCAGAGATCCCTTGTAAAGTCACGGTACTGTCCATCGTCCTGGAAGCGCACCTTCAGCTCATCCAGGTTGTTGCCCTTTCCCCCGTACTCCCCGAAGATTGTGATGCCGTCACACTGAATGAACCCGAAGACAACGGCCAGATTGAAGAGCAACCTCCGGAACGCCGGCGGCATGCAGGATGTTACCTCCGCATTGTATGGGCGGTCAAGATAGAAGTACTCGAGCCCCTCGGCCGTGCAGAGGTCAGCCATGTAGATATCAGAGGTCAGGAGGACCGGGAGGGCGTATCGTTCCTCCTCGAACTTCCGGAGTGCCCGAACGATGTTTCGGTCGTTCTCCTCAGAGAGGTGTGAGTGCGGGGCTGGCGATGGTATCGCCGCTGCCCGATCACGTATGACGCGGTATTCCCTCAATGCGAGATACGCTGCCTTCCTGGACCTCTTCGTACGTTTGTTCTCCAGCTCCACGATGAGGTCCCGGTGATCGGGGGAACACGCCACCATCTCCTCTATCCTCTTCGCCCGATACTTACGGTTGACGGCGTAGGTGATCTCGTCCCGGACGGTGTCGACGACCAGGTAGGAGGTGTGGTTGATCTCAGGGTTATTCGTGACAAAGCAGTGGTAGAAGAGGTTTGTATCGAGCCCAAAGTAGACGGTCTTCTTCAGATGTTCATACGACGTGAGCACCTCCCCGAAGGCGACCTGGTTCGCATACCTGACGATGCCGCTTGCAAGCATGCACTCCTGGAAGTCGGAGTAGGAGGGGAGTTCGCTGGCGATCGGCTCATACCCCGAGAGCCCCTCGCGAAAGGTCTTCTGGGGGGCGGGCAGGTCGAGATGAAAACCCATCCCCTCAGGGCGGGCGATCAGGAAGTCTCCCTCGTAGAGGGGGTACGAGATGCGGATGTCATCGAGGCTGTTGATGAGAACCTGCAGCTCATCCTCCCTGATGATAACGTCGTTCATGCTGCCGTATCCTCCATGAGATCCCGGATCCTCTGGATCTGGTGTGGGATCATCATGTACGGCTTTGCAACATCATCAAGACTCTGCATGGCGAGGTAGTAGATGTGTTGGATATGGATCCCGGCGAGCGATATGGCGATGAGCGCTCCGGCAACCGTGACCTTCCTGCCCGACGTGATATCGATTGCCACGCCGTATCCCTGGGCGATGAGACCTTCGGCAAATGACCTGATCATGGTTCCGGCCCTCACGAACTCCGCTCTGGGCAGGGCTTCGATCTCGATCGCAGGGGTGAACCCATACCCCTCAGAGATCATCAGGATCGCTCTGGCAGCGGTAGGCGCACCCTCTGCGTACGGCTCTTCGGTGACGATAGAGACCCGTTCGGGGCGCAGCCCTTTCTCCCGCAGGACTGCGTGGTAAGCGTTGACCAGCGCCCATGTCGAGCGTCCAAGAAGTGTTATATAAGCGTCACGAGATCCGGCTATCTCTGGATCGATCACTGTTCAAGACTCACCCTGTTGCTATATAGGCTTTGTTGGACCGCCCCTCCCGTGATCAGGGTTTGAAGCTGATATCTTGAACCGTACAGCCCACTCCTCTCAACCCCTTTACTGGATATTCACTCCTCAAGGAGATGTATCCGGTACCATGTGGGTTTATGACCGCATTCTGCGTTTAGGATGCTTAAAATAAGTCTTTAATGCAGAGTAAACCAGAAACGCCTGCATAATATTTGACAAATTTTTTATGAGGTGGATCCCCATAGGAGTACAGGAGAGCGCAGAAACTTGCCCCTGGAGAGACATGATCAATGAGTACCAGAAACACGAGATCACGGATACCGGCTGATACCTGGGGACTGGTGGACCCGGAGTGCCAGAAAAAGGCGCGCCAGGATGCCATCGATGATGGGGACTTGATCGAGATTACACGGATGGGAAGGGATGCAGGCATCATCTATCCCCTCGCGATCTCGGCACGGGCGGCGCAGATTATGGTCCCGTTCCCAAACATGCCCCAGGAGATCGTCACCGAGAACTTATGGGATACCCTTCACGCATTCAGGGATAAAGCCAGCGTGGCGACCGCTGAAGAGTTTGAGTTTCAGGTAAGCCTCTATCAGAACGGTCTTGTCCCCACCGTCACCTTCAAGGCCACCGTCTCCCCCGGAGATGATGGCGAGCCGGTCATCACCATCATGATGCCAGACGAAGATTGGGAGACGATCGGATGTGGTCACCATAGTGCGTGCGACACGATGCTCACCGTCGATGACGTGGCCTCGGCTCTGAACTTCACCCCGGGCCGGATCCGGGAGTTTATAAGGGAGGAGCGGATCCCGGCAGTTAAATGTGGGGGATCCTGGCGGATCAAGCGTTCAGAGCTCGAGAGGATCATGAACGAGGGGTTCTAGCCGGGACGCCACAGGATCAGATCTTTTTTTTGTCGGTGGTGGTGCACGTCTGCTGCCCAGGGATGGAGCGTCTCGTCCCCGATCTCGTGGGTGAGTGGCCCTTCCTCTCCCGGTGATCGGGGGAGAAGCGGATCGTTCATATTGATCAAGGATAGATAGGGGTAGATATGCGAGCAAAGAGCAATTTCGGCAGAGGGTTTGTCATCAACCTGATGCTGCTCTCACGGCACTTCGGCCTGCCCCCCGAGAAGGCCTTCTTCGGTGCTGCCGATCACCTCACCGACCTCATCGTCCCGGAACAGCTCCGGGGAACCGAGATCGCCGAACTCGTCGAAGACCTCCGAAAGAAGGTGATCTGGCACCAGCCAGGCGTTATGGATAAGGAGGACGCGGCAGACGTCCGCAGGGTCCTCAACCGACTCGGGATCGCGATCGATGTGCACCTGGGCATACCCGATCCCGACGCTGGCAAATATGACTGACGGGAGCACCTTCGCCCCCTATGCTGGCGACGATTGGTGCCACGCACAGAAGCGCTCCAATCTCCGGTATCTTCCCTCCCAGAGCCTGGCGCACGCACATCTTTGGGGATCGACCCGCAGAGAAAGTTCGCTACATCGGGTGTCGTCAGAAACGCCTGGAACTGAGAGATTATCGAAAGCCATACACTATAAGTGCCTATACGACCAATATAGACTGTGAGTTTTGCTGTGATTCAAGACACCGCTCGTTTAGCGGAGGTCATAGATGACTGACACCTACAATGCTTCCCATATTACGGTACTTGAGGGCCTACGACCCGTGCGCGAACGTCCTGCTATGTACATCGGAAGCACGGAAGCCCGGGGCCTGCACCACCTGATCTACGAGGTTGTGGACAACGCCGTAGACGAGGCTCTCGCCGGGTTCTGCGACCTGATACTGGTGACCATCAACCGGGACGGTTCAGTCACGGTAGAGGATAACGGGCGTGGCATCCCTGTCGATATCATGCCCCATTACGGCAAGAGTGCTCTTGAGATCGTCCTCACGGTGCTCCATGCCGGTGGTAAGTTCGATAAGAATACCTACCAGGTCTCCGGTGGCCTGCACGGCGTCGGCGTATCGGTGGTCAACGCCCTCGCAGCCTGGTTTGACGCGACGGTCTTTCGGGACGGCAACATATATCGTATGGGGTTCCGGCAGGGACTCGTTGCAGAGCCGCTCGTAGGCCGCCCGGAGTCTGAACAGGAGATGGTGCTCCGGTATAAGGAGCGCTACGGCGTATCACCCGGACGGCCTCTGGATTATGAACGCCTCCAGGGCACCCGGATAACGTTCCAGCCTGACCGCACAATATTCGAGACGGTCGAGTTCGACTATGATATGCTGGAACACCGGCTCCGTGAGCTTGCCTACCTCAACAGCGGCCTTACAATCAATCTCCGGGATGAGCGCACCGGGGACTCCGCCACCTTCTGCTTCGAGGGCGGTATCAAGGAGTTTGTCACCCGAATCGGCGAGGGGAAGGAGAAGCTCCATGCCGATGTGATCTACTTCCAGAGAAGTGACCCTGAGAGCTTTGTCGAAGTCGATGTGGCCATGCAGTATAACGACTCATACTCAGAGATGGTCTACACCTACGTCAATAGCGTGAATACCCGGGAGGGCGGCACCCACCTCGAGGGCTTCCGGAGCGCCATCACCCGTGCCATCAATAGCGCTGCCCGCAGGAACAATCTTCTCAAGAGTACTGACGCCCAGATCCGGGGCGAAGATGCCCGGGAAGGGCTTGCTGCCGTTGTCAGCACCCGGGTCGCTGAGCCCCAGTTTGAGGGGCAGACAAAGACACGCCTTGGGAACAGCAATGTCCGGGGCATCGTTGACTCGCTCGTCTACTCATCGCTCATCGAGTACTTCGAGGAGCATCCAAGGACCCTCCAGGTGATCGTGGATAAAGCGATGGCAGCGGCACGGGCTCGGGAAGCTGCCCGGAAGGCGCGTGAGCTCGCCCGCCGGAAGAGCACGCTCGAGGCGATCGGGCTACCCGGGAAGCTCGCAGACTGCCAAGAGCGTGATCCGGCCAAGAGCGAACTCTATATCGTGGAGGGAGATTCAGCGGGTGGTTCCGCGAAACAGGGCCGGGACCGGAAATTCCAGGCCATCCTCCCCCTGCGAGGAAAGATCCTGAACGTCGAGAAGGCATCGGAGCACCGGATCCTGAAGAATGCCGAGATTCAGGCGCTGGTATCGGCAATCGGCACCGGAATCGGCGACAACTTTGACATCGAACGGGCCCGTTATCATCGGATTATACTGATGACCGATGCGGATGTGGATGGTGCGCATATCCGAACCCTCCTTCTCACGTTCTTCTACCGATATATGACAGAGTTGGTTGAGAGTGGCTACATCTACATAGCCCAGCCCCCCCTCTACCGGATTGCAAAAGGCCGGCAGGAGCGCTACGCCTACCGGGAGGAGGAGATGCGGGATATCGTCGAAGAGTGGGGCGAGAAGGGTGTCGCGATCCAGCGGTACAAGGGTCTTGGTGAGATGAACGCCGATCAGCTCTGGAGTACCACGATGGACCCGGAGAACCGGGTGCTCAAGCAGGTGCTGATCGAGGATGCTGTCTATGCCAACGAGATATTCGAGAAGCTGATGGGAGAGAGTGTGGATGCCCGGAGGGACTTCATCCGCCGGCACGCAAAGGAGGTGATCAACCTTGACGTCTAAGGGAGTCATCCCGGTCAACATCGAAGAGGAGATGAAATCATGCTACATCGATTACGCGATGAGCGTGATCATCGGTCGCGCCATCCCCGATGTGAGAGACGGCCTAAAACCGGTCCACCGGCGCACCCTCTACGCCATGTGGGAGATGGGCAACGCGAGCGATAAGCCCCATAAGAAGAGTGCCCGTGTTGTCGGAGACGTGATGGGGAAGTATCATCCCCACGGCGACTCAGCCATCTACGATACGCTGGTGAAGATGGCGCAGCCCTTCACCTACCGCTACATGCTGGTGGACGGTCAGGGGAACTTTGGGTCAATCGACGGAGATTCCGCCGCGGCGATGCGGTATACCGAGGCGAGGCTCACGAAGTTCTCGGAAGAGATCCTGGCTGACATCAACAAGGAGACCGTCGACTTCTCCCCCAACTTCGATGAATCACTTCAGGAGCCGACCGTCCTCCCGGCACGGGTCCCAAACCTCCTCGTGAATGGGTCGAGCGGGATCGCGGTGGGTATGGCAACGAATATGCCGCCCCACAACCTCAGAGAGGTCTGTGAGGCGATCTGCCGCACCATCGATGATCCTGGGATATCCACGGAAGAGTTGATGCAGATCATGCCCGGTCCTGACTTCCCGACCGGCGGGGTCATCATGGGGATCGGAGGGGTCAGGGATGCCTACCTCACCGGGCGCGGGAGGTGTGTCGTCAGGGGGATCGCAGAGATCGAGGAGGAGGGACGGACTGCGCAGATCGTTATAACCGAGATCCCCTTCCAGGTGAATAAGGCTCGTTTGATTGAGCATATCGCAGACCTTGTCCGCGACAAAAGGGTCGAGGGGATCAGCGATATCCGCGACGAGTCGGATCGGGACGGCATGAGGATCGTGATCGATCTCCGGAAGGGTATCGCACCTCAGGTCGTCTTGAACTACCTCTACAAGCACACCGCGCTTGAGTCCACCTTCGGCATCATCAACCTCGCCATCGTCGACCGCCAACCTCGCGTCTTAAACCTGAAAGAGCTCATCCACGAGTTCCTCAAGCACCGGGTGGAAGTCGTCCGACGGCGGACTGAGTTTGATCTCAGGAAGGCCGAAGAGCGTATGCATATCCTCCGTGGTCTCCTTGTGGCCCTCGACAACATCGATGCCGTCGTTGCCACCATCAGAGCGTCAGGGACGACCGGAGAGGCACAAGAAGCGTTGGTGGCAAAGTTTGCCCTTGACGTGGTGCAGGCGGACGCGATCCTCTTGATGCAGCTCCGGAGGCTTGCGGCGCTTGAGCAGCAGAAGATCCTGGATGAGCGCGATGTCCTTGCCGAAGAGATCGAACGGCTCACTGCGATCCTTGCGAGTGAGGCGAGCATACTCGCTGAGGTCAGGAAAGATCTCGTCGAGGTCAGTGCCCGTTACGGCGACGAGCGGAGGACCCGGATTGGGCGCGCGGTTGGAACTTTCGACAAAGAGGATCTCATCGAGGATAAACCGATGCTCGTCTCGATCACCTCCTCAAACTACATCAAGAGGATCGATCTCGATACCTACCGGAAACAGAGACGTGGAGGCCGTGGTGTCATCGGGATGGCCACAAAAGATGACGATGGAGTCGAGAACGTCTTCGCCGCGAGTATGCACGATTACCTTCTCTGCTTCACCGATAGAGGGAGGGTCTACTGGCTGAAGGTCTACGATCTCCCTGAGGGGGAGCGGACAAGCAAGGGCAAGGCAATCGTCAATCTCTTAAATCTCAGCGCCGACGAACGGGTGACCACGGTGATCCCCGTCAGAGATTTTGCCCCCGATCATTACCTCTTCTTTGCGACAAGGGGTGGAACGGTTGCAAAGGTGGCGCTTGATGAGTTTTCACGGCCCCGGCAGACCGGGATAAACGCCATCAATCTCCGCGATGGTGACGAGCTTGTGGATGTGAAGAAGACCGATGGAGACCAGGAACTTATCCTGACGACGCGGTTCGGGCAGAGTCTCCGGTTCCATGAGAAGGTTGTCCGCGTGGTCCACCGCAATGCCATGGGGGTGCGGGGGATCCGGCTCCGCCACGGCGATGCCCTGCAGGCCGTATCTCTGGTCGAGAAGGATCATCTCCTCACCATCACCGAGCAGGGATACGGGAAGCGGACGGAGTTTGATGAATTCCGCAGCTACGGCAGGGGCACGATGGGTGTGCGCAACATCGTCACCGATGCCCGGGCCGGGAGCGTCGTGGGGTCGATGGCGGTCTCTGACGACGATGAGATCATCGTGATGAGTGAGTCTGGAATTGTCATCAGAACGAAGGTCTCTGAGATCTCGATCCAGAAGCGAAACACCCGTGGCGTCTGGGTCATGAGGCCCGATGAGGGTGACCGGGTCATCGGGTTTACCATCCTTGACTCCGGTGAGGACGGCGAGGCGAGCTGATACACCCGGCCCCTCCCGGGCTTCGCTCACGGGGCACCTGGCCGCAGGGGATGACCGCGCCCGGAGGAGGCTACCGGACCCGATCACATCATCCCGACCGGAGCCCTTCCCCGATCTGCGAAGCCCTCCCTCCTGTTAATATCCCCCGCCCCGCCCTCTCCCCGGGCAGCGTGGCACCAGAGGAACACATTCCTGAGGATCTCTCGAATGTACGATTGACAACGAGCACTAAAACGTCGGTTTCCTGAAGTACCTGAGCGCCCCGGGCCTGTGCCGCTCAAGCTCCCTGAAGAAGTACCCCGCAAGCTCAGGGTCGGAGTCGTAGATCGCCTGTTGCAGGGTGCGCATCAGCCAGCCCTGGATCTCCTGGCCCTGATCGACCGTATTCATCACAACGACGATCGCCTCATCCACATCTTTTCTCTCATTCCAGCGATAGACCATAGCTACTATCTCCTCCGGGGAGGAGATACCTGCCATACATATAAAGCGTTTACGGCCCCCCCTCTCCGGCCTACCACTCGTGTATACTTCTAGGGGTGCAGACCTCCGGCGGAAGCGGGAGATTTATCCAGGTAGAGGGGAGAACATGAGCGCAAGTAACATACTACGTCGAGGTCTTCATATGGTATTTCGCACGACAATTCAGGTAGAGACACATGGGGAGGGAGAGATCGTCAACCTCACGCCCCGGGTAGAGCAGGCGATCACCGCGAGCGGCGTGCAGGAGGGCATCGCCAGCATATTCATCGTAGGATCGACTGCTGCCATCACCACCATCGAGTACGAACCAGGCGTCCTCTCCGATCTCCGTCGGGCGCTCTCAGTCATCGCTCCAGATGATATCCCGTACGCGCACGATGCGGCGTGGGGTGATGGGAACGGCCGATCCCACGTCAAGGCAGCGGTGGTCGGACCATCGGTATCCATTCCCGTGATCGAGGGCAGGCTCGCGTGCGGCACATGGCAGCAGATCGTCCTCCTTGAACTGGATGTGCGGTCGAACCGCAGGAGGACGATCCACGTCACGGTCCTCGGGTGAACACCCGGAGGTTTTTGTGATCCCGGCGGCGGCCACGCGGCATATGCCGAGCAGCGCGAAACAGCGGTTGCTACTATCCTCTGATAATGACTTCTTGCTCTATTCTCCGCCGGGAATCGTTGAATAAGAATAAGGTGTTCAATCGAGGGGTACCGTCTCTAGCTGCGATACCAGTTCCCAGATACGGGTTCGGGCATGGACCGGCATATTCGGGTCATTGCTGACCTCATCGATCAGGGAGATTGCGGTTGCAGCACGAAGGCCGATGCTCCGGGACTCGTCCTGGAGAACCGTCTTTGTCTCATCTGCAACACGTCGGATGTTGCGTGGAATGGTGGAATCTTCACTGATGTTCTGCAACATCTGGATGCAGGTTCGTATTGTTTCGTCTGGACTCGTCAATGACTCACCCCTCTATTATTTAGAGGCATCCAGACATATATAGGTTGATTAAGGGAGCTTGATACGATGACGGTTGATAATGCTGACGAAGTTATGGCTGAGTACCTCCTCAAAGGAGGTAAGATGCTCGCGAAATCTTGCAAGATCTGTGGGTATCCTCTGTTTGAGTACAAAGGAGAGACGCAGTGTGTCATCTGCCCGCTGGGAGCACCCGAAGAACATCCTCCCGGGCCTGAACCGTCTACGCCGGCCCCGGAGGCCCCCCGGCTGCTGCCCGCTGAGCCACCCGCACCGGCTGTAGCGGGGTCGCAGGATCGGGTCATCATCGAGCTTGAGGAGACGGTCGTCGCTCTCTGTGAACGCATCAGACGTGAGCAGAGGGCTGACGAGTGCCTGACCCTGATGATGGCGGTCGAGCGAGGTGTTGAGGCGCTCGCAATACTAGGTCACCGGTAAGGTCTGCGGGCAAGATCCCATATATCCTGCGCAATCTTTTCTCCGATCCCGCGCACGGATGCCAGCTCCTCCGGATCGGCATCGATGATCGCCTTGAGCGATCCGAAGTGTTCAAGGAGGAGACGGGCACTCCGAAGCCCTATATTTGGAAACGCGGCGAGCACGTATTCCTGTTCTTCGCGGCTTGACCGGTAGGACTTCTTCGGATGCATCTTACGCTCCCCGCGCTCGCCCGCCTCCCGTCGTGCAAGGACGTAGAGCAGTTCGGCGGTATCATCCGCATTCTGTGTGCGGAGGAGGGTTACACCCATGTCGACCGTTATGGCGGCGAGCGTGCCCCGGACGGCGTTTGGATGGATATTTCGGACTTTGTAGAGATCTTCTTCTCCCTCTATGACCAGGATCGGGCGCGGCACCGCATCGGCCATTGACCTGATCTGCCCGAAGAGATCTCGCTCTACCAGGGTATCCATGAAGTCCTGCACGGTCTTTCTCTCCACGAGGATGCGGTCCCCGATGGCATAGTCACCCAGCTCAAGGCGTTGCAGTGTGATCGACGCTTCGAGCTCGTGCAGACGCACCACGACCCGTGACGATGTCTCCCGGTCATCGACGACGATCGCCGGCGGGGGGAGATCAGGGTCCATATCCGGCAACGGCACATGCGTAGTACCCCGGGTGCCCTGTGGCGCTACGGGGTCGAACTCCAGGAAGTTCACCTGCCTGGTGGCGGCCGGGGCGGGTGGAGTCGGTGCGGACGATGCAGCGGCGCCCATATTCTTGATCCCCTGTACCATCGCCCGCTCCCGGGTCTGGCTGACGTACCTGAACGTCTCATCGGACGTGCCCTTCGTCACCAGCACGACGATCGTGCCGCTACCGCTCCTTCCGGTCCTCCCCTTCCGCTGGATGCTTCTGATCTCTGATGGAACGGCCTCATAAAAGATCACCATGTCAGTTGAGGGGATATCAAGCCCCTCCTCGCCGACCGACGTCGCGACCAGACACCGGAGTCCACCCTCCCTGAACCGATCGAGGATCTCGATCTGTTCCTTCTGCGTGAGCCCTCGTTCAGTATCCCTGGAGGCCTGGCCAACGAACCGTTCACAGGTGATACCGCTTGCCGAAAGTGCGTTTACGAGCGTCTGGACAGTGTCGCGGTAGGTGGCAAAGACGATGATCCGGATGTCTGGATGCGCTGCAAGCTGCGTCCGCACCAGTTCGCAGGTGATGGCAACCTTGGGATGGAGTTCTTCGTCCCAGTGTCTGGTCTCCTTGACGAGGTTCTGATAGACGGGATCGCTGACCAGGCGCTTGCTTGCCTTGCTCCCACTGCTTGATGCCCCCTCTGCGTTGAGTCGATCCAGGTAGAGTTTGAGCGCTTCACTCCCCTGCGTCTCGGTGAGCGAGATGGCGTGACGCAGTTTCATGCACTCAGCGTGCAGGGATGCCGCAACAAAGGCGGACGGATCCCGCTCCTGTATACGTTGCTGGATCTGAGCATTTAGGCGGTTAAGTGATTTTATCGAGAGCTTTTCAGGTTTTGGGACCTGAAAATTGAGTTTCATAAGCTCGGTGAGCCTCGATCCCACGAGCCCTCGGAGGGTGAGGAGCGCCGCCTGCAGTCCTTCCGGCAGGTATACGTCGATGTACTGGACCTCGCGTTCGTGGATGTAGGGGCGGACGTCTTCATCGGTCTCGACCCGCGCCTCGATGGCCTCGATGTGGAGGTTGTTGCAGACCTCCTGCACCTTCTCCTGATCGCCCCCGGGTGAGGCGGTCATGGCGAGCAGCAGAGGGTTGCTCGCGCTTGTGCAGTAGTGCCGGGCAAGAAAGACGTACGCGTAGTTCCCCACCGCCCGGTGGCACTCGTCGACCACCAGCAGGACAACGTCGTCGAGTGAGTACCTCCCCGCAAGACAGTCGTTCTTGATCACCTGCGGGGTGGCAAAACAGATCCGGCACGCTTCCCAGGCGGCGGTCCGCCTGGCGGGGGGGGTGTTCCCGGTGAAGATGGCAAAATCGGATTCTTGCGGTTCAGACTCTTCCTGGAAGAGTATAAATTGCTTAAAAAAACGGAGATGTTGCTCGACCAGAGGTTTTGTCGGCGCAAGCATGAGCACCTTTCCTGGATGAGAGTAAAGGCGGGACGCCGCGACAAGGAGCGCGACGGCGGTCTTCCCAAGACCCGTTGGGAGGACGACCATCGTGTTCGCGTCAAGCGCTCGGAGCGCTATATTGAGCTGGTAGCGTCGCTTTTCGATACTCCCCTGCCGGATCAACGGGTGGGAGACGTAGTTCATACTCTGAGTTCAGGGAACGTAATCGCATCGCTGATGAGCATAGAAAAGATCTCCGGCAGCCGTTCGATCGGCACCCGGATCTGTTCTGTGCTATCTCTCTCTCTGATGGTGACTGTGTTGTCCTCGAGCGTATCGTAATCGATGGTGACAGTATAGGGTGTTCCGATCTCATCCTGCCTCCGGTAGCGCCTGCCGATGGCACCGGAGTCATCGTACTGGGCAAGTATATGATGTCGGATGAGCCTCCTTGTGATCTCCCGTGCGATATCATCGAGACAGTCCCGGTTCATCAGCGGGAAGACGGCGGCCTGAACCGGTGCCACCGCCGCCGGGAGGCGGAGCACCCTTCTGGTCTCGCCGCCGATCTCGTCCTCTGCGTAGGCGTGCTCCAGGGCGACATAGATCATCCGATCGATACCGTATGAAGGCTCGATGACGTGAGGTGTCACCTCTTCGCCACGGACCTCCACCACCTCTTCCCGAATCTGGTAGAGGTCGGCGGGGATGAAGATCTCCTCACCATCGACGGTGATCCGCGCTCCATCCTCACCGGGGTCTGATGCGGCCAGAGCCCCCGCTATCGCCTTTGCCCTGTCACGAAATTTGGGGCCGAGAACGCCCATGTCGGCCACAATCCGTCGCTTTCTGACCTGTTTCGGCTCGTCGTAGGGGACAAAGACCGTCATCGATGTCCCGGAGTGTCGAGCATGCGATCGCAGATCGTAATCGGTGCGGTCGGCGATGCCGACGATCTCCACCCACCCAAAGCGGTCGGAGTGGACCTCAGCATCCCAGCAGTCGACTGCATAGTGTGCCCGCTCATCGGGGAGATGCTGGCGGAACCGGAGTCTCTTCGGATCCACGCCGATAGTGACCAGGATCTTGTGCGTGAGCGCGACGTAGTAGGCGACGTATTCGTTCACGATCACCCCTTCATCCACCGCGGTGCGCATGGTGTACTCGACCGGCTCCAGATCCGCACTCTGCCGGGTGGCGGTGAGGAGGGGCGCGGTGTAGTCGGCGTAGCGATAGAAAGCAGGGTGATCCTTCTCGTCGGGGTGGACGAAGATCTCGGCCTCGGCCTGGGAGAACTCCCGCAGTCGGATCATGCCCTGCCGGGGGGAGATCTCGTTTCGGTAGGACTTCCCGATCTGGACTGCGCCGAAGGGGAGCTTATCCCGGTAGAAACGCAGGAGTCGGGGGAAGTCGGTGAAGATTCCCTGGGCGGTCTCGGGGCGCAGGTAGCCTTTCCGCTGCGACCCTGGACCGATGGTGGTCTCGAACATGAGGTTAAACGCGAGGACGCCCGCTTCACCCAGGAGTTCCTTGCATACCGGGCAGGGGAGTTCGTAGAGTGCGGCCTGGAGCTCCTCTGCAGTGAGTGTGCCTGCGTTCATGATGCCGGCATCCTCCGCGATGTGATCGGCGCGCAGGTACTCTTTACAGTGCGGGCACTGCACCATCTTGTCAGCGAACGCCTTCACATGGCCGGATGCGACGAAGATTGCCTCAACCCCAACAGTGGGGCACTCGATCTCGTAGTAGCCTTCCTGGAAGACGTAGAATGATCGCCAGAGATCCTCGATGTTCCTCTTCATCATCGCCCCGAGCGGGCCGTAATCGATGAAGCCGGCGACTGACCCATATATCTCAGATGACGGCCAGACAAAACCGCGCCTTCTGGCTACATCCATGACTTTCTCGTAAATATCGCTCGTTTCGGCCATAGTCCTGCAGTACACTTAAGCGCCGATGTTAATAAAGAATAGTTCTCCTCGCGCGCCAACCCGCCTCTCCCCGGTTTTTTTGTCCCTCCCCACGGGCAGCAGAGTTCAAGAATTAATCCGTACGTGCCCCATATTCTTTGTATCCGCTCAAGATACCGATAAGACGAAAAATTGACTGGAACGCTCCAACGAGCCAGGCCTGCTCCATCCCCGCCGTGTAAAATCTTTTTCGCTCCCCTTCTCCCTCGCATGAAACAGATCCCCGGAGAGGTGGGCTACCTGAAGCGGATACCCCCCTCTCATTTGTACCATTCTCCTCAAAGTTGTTACATCTCCAGAGATTATCCTTCTATTCTGGTGGAGTATATGGTAAATCTTAAATGCTAGTAGTTGTAATGTAGGGAGCGTTATGCCCCGGTTAAGGATCACCTATATATAGGAGGCCAACACGTGGGGCCGCCTGGACCAGACAGTGGAAAAAAGAAAGAGAGACTACGAATATGGCAGAAGATACCCGCAAGCAGCAGCTCCTTGAGCTGTTCACGACCATCACGAACAAAAAAACGATCGTTGAGCCGATGAGGAAGGTCCACGGTACGCTCCGGGACCGCGATGCTGTTGAGCGCGAGATCGCCCTGATCATGCGGGAGATCCTCGATCAGGGCTACTTCAAGACCAAACTCACTCCACGGCAGCTCGCAAAGCTCGTGGTTGCCTACTATGATGGCAAGAACGACACAGAGATTGCGAGAACGCTCGGCGATGAGAAGTTGAGCAAGACTGTGGCACGCGCTCGGGTCCGCCTCAAACTCTTCAGGGAGCTCGACTTCAAGATGCCGTTCGATCGCGAGCTGATGATTGAGCTTCTTGACTCGGGAAAGACCATGAAGGAGGTCAGCGAGGAACTGAACGTGAGCCCCTCTACACTTCGTGAGTATCGTCATGTGATCGAACAGCAAGAAGACACGTCTCTCGATCCGTACCTGGAGCGGATCAAGGATGTGATGGAAGACCGCGACCTCTCTGAGCATATGACACGGAGTGTCGCAAATGACGGCCTGAGTGAAGCCATCGATGCTGCCGAAGCGATCGATATGGGGGAGTTCTGAACTCCGGACCCCCTCTCTCCTGCCGAACATTTTTTAGTGAGCAGATCGATCTCTTCTCCATGAGATTGACCTGGCTTGGCCATGCATGTTTTTGCCTTGAAGGGTCGCGGACAGTCCTGATCGATCCTTTTATCCCTGGGGGCTCGCTCCCGGTTGAACCTGACATCGTTGCGGTGACGCACGCCCATGCAGACCATCTGGGCATGACCCTGGAGCTGGAGAAGAAGACGGTTGCCATCAACGAGATAGCAAAGTACCTGGCAGCGAAAGGTCTCACCGTCGAGCCCATGAATATCGGTGGCAGCATCACCGTGGATGGAGTCAGGTTTACGATGACTCCAGCCCTCCATTCATCGTGGTTGGAGGATGAGGGCATGGGCTTTTACGGTGGCACCGCAGCAGGGTTCGTCATAACGATGGACGGTGTCGCTGTCTACCACGCCGGCGATACAGCGCTCTTCTCTGACATGCAGCTCATCCGGGACCTCTATCGACCGGACGTGGCACTCCTCCCCATCGGAGGGCGCTACACGATGGGGCCTGAGGAGGCGATGATCGCGGCCCGGTATACCGGGGCGAAGCTCGTAATCCCTATGCATTACAACACCTTCCCTGCCATCGAGCAGGACGTTCAGAAGTTCAAGCAGGCCGTCGAGCGGACGACGCCGATCCGGGTCCGGATCCTCTCGCCGGGTGAGGGGATCGATATCGATCCTGAGAGCACTGGGGAGTGAGGGGAGGGGTATAGGCGCTGGCCCGGGGGCGCACCCATTTCGGTTCCACTTCGTGCAGGGCCACAAAAGCCCCCGACCGTTCCCACCGGGAAGGTTATCGAGAGGGACTTGTGTGAGGTTTTCCGTCTATGAAGAGGGGAGATCCCCTAAAAGAGCGTCACCTGGCCCCGGGGGAGGTTCTGCTGGTCCCCTTCGGTATCACCGGGCAGGTCGAGGCCGACGTCTTTGACCTTCTTACCCCTTCCAGCCATCTTCTTCTCTTTCGCCTTCTCCTCTTTTGCCACTCCCTTGACGATCTTTGTAGCCCGGGCCTTATCGTTGATGAAGAGGTTCAACTCATCTGCATCCATCTGGAGCTCGCGGACGTACCTGGCGGGATCCTGCTCGACGAGCATGCTGATTGCGGTGAAGAAATCTTCGCGCAGGGCGTTCTCTGGTATATGCGCCATCTCACTGATCTTTCGGATCAGGCCGGCCCTGACCGCTTTCTGCTTCTTCGATGCTCCCATCTTCCGCCAGCGCGCCGGCGACATGATGCGGCCGCGCACGCCATGACCTCCGGCGGCATCGGCGACGCCGATGAGCATGATCGCGCTTGCATACCGCCAGAGGGTATAGTACTGCCGCCGAAACGTCCGGCCGATGTACTCATCCGCCCTCGATAAACAGGCGTAACCCCGCGCCCGAGAGGAAAAATCAGGCATCTGGTTGAGATTTTCCTCCAGCCACTGCTCGATCGTATCTGGAGTGTCCTCAACCTCCATCGCCATGCGGAGTAGGCTCGCATCGTCCCTTCTGCCTGCAAAGACTCCCCCGACGAGCTCGAAGATGGTGGACCGTTCATCTTTTGCGGAGGTGTGGATGCCGTCTATCTCCAGATGCTCCCTCCCGATGGCCGCGGCCTGGAGCATATTCACTGCTGCCCGCATATCGCCACCGGCACGGCCAGCGATCTCCTCGAGCGCGGGCGTGTCGCATACAACTCCCTCTGCGGCGCAGATCTGGCGGAGGCGGGGAACGATCGAGCGCGCCTGGAGCGCCCGGAACTGCACCGATTCCGTTACCGCTTTGAGGTCCTTGGAAAGGGCGTAGTAATCGTTTGCGATCAGGATGATTGGCTGTTGCGACACCGCGATGATCTCGACGATTGCCCTTGCCCCGCCACGGTCAGCCTGCCCGTGCAGGTTATCGGCTTCGTCGAGGAGGATAAGTTTGTGGCTCGCGCCCAGAAGACTGGCCGTGGTGGAACTCGAACCTGCCACCCGTTCAAGGGCCTGTCTGGTCCGCTGGTCGGAGGCATTGAGCTCCACCACCTCCCAGTTCATATCGTTTGCGAGGGCATGGGCACATGAGGTCTTCCCCGTGCCCGGTTTTCCATACAGGATCAGCGGTTTCTTCTCCCGCGACCAGTCCCGCGCCCACTCATAGACCTGCATAACGGCGGTTGTGTTCCCCACAACATCCTGGAGGCGTTGCGGTCTGTACTTCTCGGCCCAGTCCATGGTGATCTGTTTGGTGCGGCGCGTCAAAAATACAACCCCGCTATAGGTCCGGAGGATCCAGGATATCCGTCAGGGTGCGCTTCCCGGGATGCACGATCGGCCATCTCTCTTTAGGATCGGATTTTGCAACAGAGGGCATAATACCAGTGAGTCAAATACATTATCTCTGATGAAGCAGAATACCATTAAGAAGAGTGGAGTGTTGGTGTTCTTGTGGTGAAAGATTGCTCCACAGATACGGTAGCACAGGCCGTCAGGGAATACGAGGGCGTTACCAGGAAGAGGGTGATCGGGGATATGGTCCGATCTCTCTGGGTCGACAGCCCCAACATCGTTGCCTCGTTTGGCGAAGACGCCGCCGTCATTCGGCATAACGCGGAGGATGCGCTACTGCTTGCGGCAGACGGCATCTGGAGCAAGCTCATGGAAGCGGATCCGTTCTGGGCGGGGTACTGTGCCGTGCTTGTGAATATTCACGATATCGCTGCCATGGGTGGTCGACCTGTTGCGATGGTCGATATCTTCTCCTTCACGGATGATCAGATCCGCGACGAAGTGACCCGGGGTATGGTCACCGCATCCGCGCAGTTCGGCGTTCCGATCGTGGGTGGGCATCTGCATCCAGGCACACCGTATAATGTTGTCGATGTGGCTATCCTTGGGACGGCTAAGATGGATCAGATCATATTCTCAGATACGGCCGAGGAGGGAGATCTGGTGGTCGCGGCGATCGATCTCGATGGTCGGATTCATCCTTCGTGCAGCTTCAACTGGGACTCAGTCACAATGAAGTCCGCCGAGGTGGTGCGGGCTCAGATCCAGGTTATGGAGGATCTTGGGAAGGATCATCTGGTGACAGCCGGCAAGGATATCAGCAACCCCGGGATCATCGGGACCCTTGGCATGCTTCTTGAGGTGAGTGAGAAAGGGGCGGTGATCGATCTTGAGGCGATACCCCGGCCAGATCTCTCCGCGCTCGCTCTCCCCTTTGAGCAGTGGGTCCGAATGTACCCTGGTATGGGGTTCATCCTGACCGTGGAGGAGGGGAAGGCGGAGGAGGTTTACCGCCGGTTTGCCGATGTCGGAATGACCGCGGCCGCCATCGGAGTGGTCAACGGGAGTGGGAAGCTGACCGTCAGGTACCTGGGTCGGGAGACGCAGGTCTTTGATCTGAACCAGAACGGTATCACACGGATATTTGCTGAAGGAAGAGTATGCCAGTAACGATCGGGCTTGGTGTGGCATCTCCAGATGAAAGGACCTTCTCGACCATCCGGGCGGTCGGCGGAGATGTCGATCTCGTTCTTTTTTCCCCCCCGGGGATCGCCGATTCACTCAGGTCCGCTGCCAGGGTTGTCGATGCCAAAGAACCCGAGACGGCTCTTGTTGCGGCTCTCGTCGATGGTAGGATCGATGCCGCCGTTCGGGGCAGTCTGCCTGCATCCTCTGCCCTGAGGGCACTCAAACTGGCCATGGGTGTCGACCATTTGGAGCGGATCGCTCTCCTGGAGACCTCCAATGGGCACCTCTTCCTCCTCGCCCCGGTCGGGGTCGACGAGGGCTGGACGGTTGCTGAAAAGGCCAGGTTCGTCGAACGGGGTCGCGAGATTGCACGGAGTTTCGGGCTCCCGGAAGGAGCGGCGATCCTCTCGGGCGGGAGGCTCGGGGATCTCGGGCGGCACCCGGTCGTCGATCGAACGATGGCCGATGCTGAACTCGTGGCCCGCCTGACCGGCGCGGAACATGCCGAGATCCTGATCGAGGAGGCGGCAGGGCGATACGGGGTGGTCGTCGCCCCCGACGGGATCTCCGGGAACCTGATCTTTCGTACGCTCACGTTCCTTGGTGCTGGAAAGGGACATGGTGCACCTGTGGTAAATATCAATAAAATTTTCGTGGATACGTCGCGCGCTTCAGCAAATTATACCAATGCAATAATGCTCGCGAAATCTCTAGTGGAATCACAGAAAACCGGGATATGACCGTTATTCCTTTTTTCAACTAATATTTATCGCTTTTTCCAACTGCCCCGATTCTTCGCTGGTATCGGGATGCTCTCTGCAGACGCAATCCCAATGGGAAAGAGAAACCCAAATTCTCGAGATAATCCCGAAATATTTAAATATTAACTCATACCTCTCTTTTTAGAGGTGGAATTAGATTATGGCAGATCTACCTATTGCTGCGGTTGTACGTATCGCAAAGAAGAATGGTGCTGAGAGGGTCGGCAGCGATGCTGCTGCCGCACTGGTTGCAAAGGCTGAGGCGTACATCGCCGAGCTGACCAGGGAGGCCAACAGGCTTGCCCAGCATGCGGGACGCAAGACGATCAAAGCAGAAGATGTCGAGCTTGCGGTTAAATCCGCCTGATTCAAACTATCTTTCTTCTCTTTACGGGGGCCTTTGGGGTCCCCCTTTCCGGCCTGCTCCACCGATCGCGTTCTGTGCCATTCAGGATCTGGATGGGGCGAGCGGGTCGAGATGCCGGGGAGGCCAGAGGCAGCTGATCCCGATTTTGGGCGGCAGATTCCCCGCGACGGGTAGTGCATCATGTCACCCTATCGTCAAAGATTTTGACGTGTGAGGTGTAGCGCCAACAATCACACAGAATGAGGGGAGTAGCCGGGTTTTGCGAGGTATCCCCCTCCTTTTCAATATGCCGGCATCCCCCACCCCGCCCCGGGCAGAGTGGGGAGAGACTACAAAGGGCGCGAAGAGAGGCAAAAATACCCCCGAAGATCTCTCGAATGTGCGATTGATTATGAGCAGTCGGCACATCCAACCTCCAGAGATGCGGCCAGACGGTTGCCACCAGCGATTCCCGGGGCAGATTATGGTGGAGGTGGTGTGCACTTGCAAAAGCTCCACCACCTCCGGGCTTAGTGGGCCCCTGGACGGATCACAGAACTCCTTTGGTGCTTGGTACATCGTCGATCGAGGGATCGATCGCCACGGCCGCCCGTAGCGCCCGGGCAAACGCTTTGAACGCGGCCTCGCAGACGTGGTGATCGTTCCTGCCCGTGACCGTGACGTGGGCGGTGATCCCTGCTTGCATGCAGAGGCTGAAGAAGAAATGTTCGATGAGGTCGCCCGGGATCCCCCCCGGGCCCACCGGTGAAAATGCCCCCTCAAAGATGAGGTAGCCCCGGCCGCCCACATCGAGTGCCACCCGGCCAAGCGCCTCATCCATCGGGACGGCGACGTCGGCGAACCGGGTGATCCCCCGACCGTCACCGACCGCCTCCGCAAGAGCTGCGCCCAGGACGATCCCGATATCCTCGATCGTATGGTGGGTATCCACATCGAGGTCTCCGATCGCTCGGACGGTGAGATCCACCCGACCGTGCCGGGCAAACGACGTCAACATATGATCGAAGAATGGTATGCCGGTATCGATATCTCCCGCCCCGGTGCCGTCGATGTCGAGGGAGAGGCTGATATCGGTCTCCTTTGTGGCCCGGTGGACCTCACTCTTCCGCATGTGCCGCCTCCAGAAGATCTGAGAGCCTGGCTATCCCGGCATAGAGGGCTGAGCCCGGGACCGCTCCTGCCGCTCCGACACCACGGAGCATCCGGATATCCCCGGCGCTCGATATACCGCCCGAGACCACAACCGGGATCCTCACCCGCCGGAGGAGATCCTCAACCGGGGTAAGCGCGATCCCCTGCTGGAGTCCCTCCACGTCCACGTTCGTATAGAGGAGCGATCCCGCACCGAGGCTCTCGAACCGCTCAGCCCAGGCAAGGTAGCTCCCCGCCGGGCGTTCCCACCCTTCGATCATCACTTCGCCCTCCCGGGCGTCGATCCCAGCCATCACCCGTTCACTCCCAAACTCCTTGCCAAGCGCCTGGACCGTCTCCGGTGCCCTGACCGCAAGGGTCGAGAGGATCACTCGATCGACCCCGATGTCAAGCCACCCCGAGGCATCTTCCACGCTCCTGATACCGCCCCCGAGCTCGACAAAAGCGTTCGTCTCACGGATGAACGTGCGGATCAGGTCAGCGTTCCTCTGCGCACGACCAAACGCACCATCGAGGTTGACGATATGGATTCCGTCCGCCCCTTCCTCAAGCCACCGGTGCGCCCAGGCGGCCGGATCTCCGTAAAATGTCGCTGCCTCCGGCCGGCCTTGCACAAGCTGCACGCACCGGCCATCCAGAATATCGACTGCAGGATAGATCTCCATACTCTCAGCGTATGATCCGCTCGATAGGCATAACTAATATGTCCTTTGCGCCTGCCTGCTTCAGCTGGTTGATCAGCTGGTAGACCCGATCTTCTTTCACGACAGCATGGACGGCGACCAGATTCTCATCCGATGCCACATCCATCACCGTCGGACCGGAGAGGCCGGGGAGCACCTCTCTCACGTCCGCCAGGGCGCCCCGGTGGACGTTCATCATCAGGTAGCATTGGCCCTTCGCGCTGATGACACTCTCGATGGCGAGGGTGAGTTCACCGATCTTCCCCCTCCTGGCTGTGAGGGCGGCGGGGTTTGCCACCAGGATCGTCGTGGAGGTGAAGATCTCCTCGACGACCCGAAGGTGGTTCGTCCGGAGGGTCGTGCCGGAGGAGGAGAGGTCGACGATGGCATCGGCTATCCCGAGATGCGGTGTCGCCTCGCACGCCCCCCCTACGGTCACGATCGTGACCGTGATCCCACGGTCAGCGAAGAACGAGCGGGTGATCGACGGAAACTCAGTCGCAACCCTTGCTCCATCAAGGTCGGCGACCGCCTCGATGCCGGATTCTTCCGGCACAGCGACGACGAGGGTTGCCCTGCCGATCTCAAGGTCCAGGACCTCTTCGACCGCTGAACCCCGTTCCATGACCATATCCCTCCCGGTGATACCGAGGTCGGCGACCCCGCTCGCCACGTACTCCGGTATATCGATCGGACGGGCGAAGAGGATCTCTACGTTCGGGTCATGGGTCCGGGTGACGAGCCTCCGCTCGCCGCCTTCGATGAGGCGAAGCCCACTCCTCTCAAGTAGCTCGTTGACCGGTCCTGCTATCCTGCCTTTATTTGGGATGGCGAGGCGAATGAGCCCGGCGTCCCGCTCCCTGTATGATCGTCTATCCATAGATTCTATCCGGATCTGCAAAGATCAGAACGTGGAGAGCTCTCCCCTGATGACCTTCTCTGTTATGGTGGTGATCTCTTCCAGCCACCCGTCGATGATCGCCTCGACATCAGACCTGATGGGCTTGATGGTCGCGCCCGGGTTTGTGAGGATCTGGGCGCTTGCCACATGCGGCCGATCGATCGGCTGGCCGATCTGGGAGAGGATGCGGATGTAGATCTCCTCGATCCCATCGACCTCTGCTACGCAGTCCTGTGCCATACGGGTCGCGAGGAGATTGTATATCTTTCCGACGTGGTTGATCGGGTTCTTGCCGCTCGTCGCCTCCATACTCATGGGACGGTTCGGGGTGATCAGCCCATTTGCGCGGTTACCACGGCCCACGGATCCGTCATCGCCCATCTCCGCCGACGTCCCCGAGACTGTCAGGAAGACGCTTGCGCTATCGAGGTCGTCGGCGGTGTTGATGGCGACGTTGACGCTCCTATCCGTGAACGTCTTTGCGACCGCTGCGATCTCCTCGGTCAGGATACGTTTCTGCTCGATGTACTCGGTGATGCCTGAACAGTAGCGATCCACAAACGCGATCGCGACGGTGAGGGTGATGGTATCGCCGTCACGCAGGCACATGATCTTGCAGTCCTGGCCGATGACCGGGTACCTGGGCCGGAGTTCTTCATCGATGAAAGCGGAGACACCCCGTACGATGCTCTCGGCCTCGCTGAACGGCGCATGTCCGACGCCGAACGATGTATCGTTTGCCCGGGGGATCTTTCCGTCGCAGGAGAGGAAGACGTCGCAGAGATCGGTCGACCCCATCCCCATCCGACAGTCGACGATGACGTCGCGGTCCATGTTGAGGTACGGGAGGATCCCCCGTATGTAGTCGCGTGCCGCCTCGACGGCGATCGCATCCGCCGGTATGTTCACACCATCAAAGATCTTGGTCGCCCTGCCTGATATGAGGAAGTAGATCGGCTTTGTTATCACGCCACCGCCGAACTTCGGGATCGACTCCCCCGCCACGACCTCACCCTGATCGGTGTTGTGATGCAGGACGACGCCGCATTCCTCCAGGTATGCCCTGCTGAGCGCACGGCTGATCGACTCTGCGACGCCATCCGCCAGGCTGTCAGGGTGCCCACGGCACTTCCTCTCCACCAGTTCGACCCGCTGCTTCTCGATTGGGATCTGGTCAAGCCCTTCTACGCTGATGTTCCTGGTCATCAAATCCACCGTAGTTCTAAATTATTATAGAAGAAATGATTGCAATTCATATAACGATTTCTAACCGTCGCTCCTGATGCGGATGTCAGAGCGGATGCCGATCTTGCAAGCGCCATCCCTGAAGACACGCACCATACCTCCGCTCTCGGAGACCGTGATGCCGATGGCCGGGATCTCGTAGGTGATGGACGCGGTTGCGCGATGCCTCCCCCCAAGGCCCCCGGGGAGGGAGATGCCCCGCCCGGTGACGTCAAGGTACCGCCCTGCCGATCGTATCTCGCCGCTCTTGTCGACGACAAAAACACCGTCCAGCTGGGCAAACTCCTTTACGCTCTCCCAATTATCCTTGTTCTTGATGTCCCGGAGGGCAGCAGGCTGCCCCTGGTAGGGGTTTAAGATCGCCTGGTGGGAGTGTCTGAAGATCTCTTCGGGGTCTCCGATGATGAACGCTGTGCCGATGGCCCTCCCCTCCCTCCCCTCAACCGCGATCTCGAGGGCCAGCGTGAGGACGGCGTGGAGCACCTCGCGGGGGACGATATCTGAGAAGTCCTTGAGGTTGATGAAATTTCTTCCCTCTTCGATGTCATAGATGATGATGGCGTAGGGGAAGACGCCGATGACAAGGCCGCTCTCAAGGTTCCTCTGAAGATAGATATGGACGGCGGCATCCAGCATATGCCGCTCGCTCACCTCCAGTATGTCGTGCATGGTGAGGTCCCTTAAGACGTCGAGCTGCAACTCCTGCACCCGTATTATCGGAACGTCAGGCACGCCTGCGGGGGCCGGGATCAGGTCGACAAATGAGACGACCGCCCGGGCGCCGATCTTTGCTGCCACCTCACAGGCGGTAGCGAGCATCAGGTCACTGTTCATAACACCTCGCGAATCAGCCCCGGTATCTCCGACGGCCGGGATGCGACCGGGATCCCGAGGGCGGAGATACGGCGAACCTTGGAGCGTGCGTCGCCTTCGCCGCCTTCGATGATCGCTCCCGCATGACCCATCCGCTTCTCAGGGGGGGCGCTCACGCCGGCGATGTAGGCGACGACCGGGAGATCAGTCGACTTGACCCCTTCTTCTTCGAGGTTCCCCCCCACCTCGCCGATGATGACGACCGCCTCAGTCTCAGGATCGTCCTCGAACCGTGCAAGCGTATCCACAAACGTCTGGCCGATCACCGGATCGCCACCGATCCCGACGACTGTGCTCTGGCCGATACCGGCACGGGTGAGTTCATCGACCACCTCGTAGGTGAGCGTGCCGCTCCGGGATATGACGCCGACCGCCCCCCGGGTGGCGAGGTGGGCCGGCATGATACCGAGTTTGCACTCCCCCGGCGAGAGGAGCCCGGGGGAGTTCGGACCGATGACCGTGCAATCGTGGAGCTTTGCGTAGGCGAGCGCCTTCATGGTGTCGTGGACCGGGATATGCTCGGTGATGACGACCGCAAGCTCGATCCCCGCATGCGCCGCCTCCATGATAGCGTCGGCTGCGGCCATAGCCGGGACGAATACGACGCTTGCGGTAGCACCATGCTCCTCCCGGGCCTCCCGAACCGTGTCATAGACCGGGACGCCGTGGACTTCCTGCCCGCCCTTGCCGGGCGCTGCCCCGGCGACGACACCCCGGCCGCCGACCTCGCGCGCGTAGTTGTTCATCAGCTCGGTGTGGAACCGGCCCTGCCTGCCGGTGATGTTCTGAACTATCACACCGAGGTCTCTGTCTCCGTAGATCATGGTGCCACCTCCATCGCAGCTCGAACTGCTGCATCCATGCTCTCGAGCATCCGGTAACCGTTCCCGGCGAGCAATTGCCTCCCTTCCTCTTCGTTCGTCCCGGCCATCCTGACGATGACCGTCGGTGAGACATCAGCGGCGATGATCCCCCGCGCCACCTCATCGCACCTGGTGATCCCACCAAGGAGGTTGACCACGATCACGTTCACACCGGGCATGCTCGCGACGAGCCGGACGGCGTGCATCACACGTTCCTGGTCAGCGCCGCCCCCGACGTCGAGGAAGTTTGCTGCCCGGCCCCGGTAGTACTCGATGAGATCGAGCGTCGACATCGTGAGTCCGGCACCGTTTCCTATGACCCCGATACTCCCGTCCAGCTCCACGTATGAGAAACCGTGCTTCTCGGCCTCACGTTCGCGCGCGGAGAGGTCCCGGTTGACCGCTATACCCTGGCGGGCGAGGGCGTTATCGTCGATGATGAGCTTTGCATCAGCTGCGTAGACCCCCTGCGGCGTCGTCACGAGCGGGTTTATCTCGGCGAGCATAGCATCCTTCTCCTGGAACACACGGTAGAGACTGTTGATCGTGGGGGCGAGTTCCTTTGGAGCGTCACCGAGGAGCTCGCGCATGAGAAACGGTGGAATGTTCCGGAGAAGCGGCGATACGATGACCCTGCGGACGGCCGATGCTGTGTTCTCGATCTCGACCCCTCCGGCATCGGCGAAGAGGATCACAGGTTGCCTGCTCGACCGGTCGACGGCGATGCTGACGTAGTACTCGTGCTCGATCAAGAGCCTCTCCTCGACGAGGATGCTCCTTACCGGAACGCCTTTGATATCGCGGGAGAAGAGCTCCCGAGCGGTCTCGACTGCCGTTGTGCCCCCGGCAAAGAGGACGCCGCCAGCCTTCCCCCGACCTCCGACATCCACCTGAGCCTTCATCACCACGGCATCGCCGACCTCTGCCAGGTGTTCCGTAACCTCCTCCGGCGCCCGTATAAGGACCCCCTTCGGGACCGGAATGCCGTACTTTGAAAAGATCTCTTTTGCTTCGTATTCCAGTAGTTTCATGCTCGCTCTCCCAGTTCAAATCCGCGTCTCAGTGCTCTTGAATTCAGGCTCTCGGTGCCCTTCGGGACGCTATCGAGCACAGCCCGCTCGATCGCCTCCCTGCTCACGACCCCGGTTATGGCCACGAGAGCTCCCATCATGACGATGTTTGCCACGATCTCACGACCGAGGTTCTCTTTTGCCTCCGTTGTCGCCGGGACCTCGTGGTAGCGGCATGCCGGGCGAGATCTGACGAGGTCCGCATCAAGGACCATGACCGCATCTTCCCGCGCCAAAACCCCATACTTCTCAAACCCCTGCTGGGACATGATGACGTAGATGTCGGGGTCCGTCACCGCAGGGTAGAGGATCGGCGCATCGTCGATGATCACCTGCCCCATCGACGCCCCGCCTCTGGCTTCAGGGCCATAGACCTGGGTCTGGATGGCATACGCGCCGTCGTAGAGCGCCGCCGCCCGCCCAAGGATGACCGCGGAGAGGATGATACCCTGCCCGCCGTAGCCAGAGAACCTGACCTCATGCCTCATCGTCTCACCCCCATAGCCGGCCTCCGTCGCCTGATCAGCTCCCCGATGGTGAACGTCCCCTCCGGGACCTCCGCCCCTTCCAGAACGAGGCGGTTGTACTTCGTGACGAGCATCGCATGGCCCTTGAGGTACTCGATCATGGCCGGGATGCTCCGGAGCCTGTTGTGGCGGCCGAAGTTCGTCGGGCACTGGGTTCTCACCTCGATAAAGGCGAGACCCGGTGTCCGCATCCCGGCGGCGATCGCTTTTGCGAGCTCCATGACGTGGTACGACGTCCAGCGAGCGACGTAGTTCGCACCCGCCGCTACAGCGAGTTCCGCAAGGTCGAAGGCCGGTTCACTCGCCCCGTACGGCGTCGTCGTCGAGAAGGCCCCCTCCGGGGTTGTCGGGCTCCCCTGCCCACCGGTCATGCCGTAGATCTGGTTGTTCATGCAGATCACGGTCATATCCACGTTCCGGCGGCAGGCGTGGATGAAGTGGTTCCCGCCGATGGCGGCAAGATCGCCATCGCCGGTGAAGACAACGACGTTCAGGTCGGGTCGTGCCATCTTCACGCCGGTGGCAAACGCCAGCGCCCTCCCATGAGTGGTGTGGAGTGAGTCGGCGAGTATGTAGCCCGGGGCACGGGATGAGCACCCGATCCCCGATATAAAGGCTGTCTCGTCCTGTCTCCAGCCCATCTCCTCCACCGCCGCGAGGGTGCAGTTGAGGACCGTCCCGTTGCCGCACCCGGTGCAGTAGATATGGGGGAGCCGGTCCTCCCTGAACCAGTCAGGCGCGATCATCGGTGCGCCTCCAGAGCCTGCAGAAGCTCGGCGGGGGTGTGGAGTTCTCCCCCGAGCTTCGGGATCGATATGACCGGCTGATCGACGTGACGCTGGACCTCCCTCACCATCTGCCCCATATTCAGCTCCGGCATCAGGAAGACCTTCGCGCCGGAAAACTTCCGGAGTGCAAACTCAGGAAACGGCCAGACGACCCGGAGGCGGAGGTGGCCGACACCATCATCGGGGTGGTCGTGCATGACCTGCTCGACCGTCCGGGACGGCGGGCCGTAGGTGATAAAGACCGTCTCGGCATCGGGGTTTGTGACCTCGTAGTCGGCTATATCGTGTCGCGCTGACTCGACCTTCGAGACAAGCCTGCGCACGAGGCGGTCATGCGCGAGGGGGTCGGTCGTGTCAGGGTAGCCACGCTCATCGTGGGTGAGCCCGGTCACGTGGATCGATCGGCCTGACCCAAATGGCGCAAAGCCCGGGACGCCGTCGTCACCGGCCTCGAAGGGGAGTGAGTCTTGTGCAAGGGGAGCTGGGGGGGCGGTCTTGACCGAGTCGGGGATGGTCACCCGCTCCCGCATATGGCCGACGATCTCATCGGACATGAGAAATGTGGGAACCCTGAACCGGTCAGCGAGGTCGAATGCCTTCACCGTCAGGTCAAACATCTCCTGGACCGAGTTCGGGGTGAGCGCGATGGTGCTGTAGTCACCGTGCGATCCAAACCGGCACTGGAGCATATCGCCCTGTGCCGCCCGGGTCGGCTGGCCGGTGCTCGGACCTCCTCGCTGGATGTTGACTATGACGCACGGCGTCTCGGTCATGGCCGCGTAGCCGATATTCTCCATCATCAAAGAGAACCCTGGGCCACTCGTGGCGGTCATGGCCCTCGTGCCCGTCCAGGAAGCCCCGATTACCGCGGCGATGCTTGCGAGTTCATCCTCCATGGATATGAAGACGCCGCCGACCTTCGGGAGCCTCCGGGCCATGGTCTCGGCGATCTCGGTCGATGGAGTGATCGGGTAGCCGCCAAAGAATCGGCATCCGGCGGCGATCGCACCTTCCGCACAGGCGGCGTTCCCCTGCATGAACTCGAGCCCGCTCAAAACTCCACCTCAACCTGGTGAGGTTCAAACGGCTTCTCCCTGACCCAGGAGATCGCCTGATCAGGGCAGATCATGTGGCAGACGCCGCAGAGTACCCGGCCATAGAGGGACTGTAGCCTGCAGTTCGGGCATCGCTCAGGGCGATCGAGGACCGGGGCGACGACCCCCCGGCTGTTGAGTTCAGTTCCTTCCTGAAATATCCTGTATGGGCAGACCAGCACACAGAGGTTGCACCCCTTGCAGCGGCTTTCATCGATGACGAGTTTCATAGGGCAGTACCCTGCTTGATATTGAATTGCTGATGAAATTGTGTTTTCGCTTTCTCGTGCACGGCTTCGAAGAGATCGTCACCGTGTGCGTCGATCCCAACCGTCAACGGCAGGCGGTCGACTTCGACGATCCAGATCGCTTCGGCCATTCCGAGATCTTCAAAATAGACGCCTTTAAGGTTCATGTGCGCAGCGGCGAGCGCGGCGCACCCCCCTGTGAACGCGAGATAGACGGCGCGTCCCCGGAGCTGTTTGACCACCTCTGGCCCCATACCGCCTTTCCCTATGAGAGCGCGGATACCGGCATCGATGAGGAACCCGGTGAGTGCGTTCATCCGCGCGGACGTGGTGGGCCCTGCGACGACGAGCTTTCCATCCTGCACCACCGGGCCGCAGTGGTAGACCACGGCTCCTTCAGGGGTGAAGGGGATACCTTCCTCCATCATCCGTATATGCGCCTCGTCCCGGGCGGTGTAGATCGTCCCGGTGAGGGTCACCCGGTCACCTGCCCGGAGATCGAGGACCTCGGCACCGAGCGGTGTTACAAGATCGATCATAGGTGGACCTCCACGGTCGCCCGGCGGCAGGCCCAGCATTGTACGTTCACCGCTACCGGGAGAGAGGCGGTGTGGCAGTCAGCACGCTTCACCTTCACGGCGAGCACGGTCGTGTCCCCTCCAAGCCCCATTGGCCCGATACCGAGGGCATTGACCGCATCGCATATCTCCTGCTCGTACCCATCCATGGTGTCGACCGGGAGGAGGAGAGCCTCCTTTGCAAGCGCGGCTGCCCCATCAAACGTCCCCCCGATCCCGACACCGAGGAAGACTGGCGGACATGGTCTTCCCCCCGCGACGAGCATCGTCTCGGCGACAAACTTCGGTATATCGGCTGCCTGCGAAGGGAGGAGCATACCAAGCCTCGATGCATTCTCAGAACCCGCGCCCTTCGGGAGTACAGTCACCGTAAACCTCTCCCCGGGCGTCACGTGGACGGCCGGCATACCGAGACCGACGTTATCCCCGGTGTTTCTCCGGGTGATCGGGTCGACGACGTTTGGGCGGAGCGGAACTGCGACCGTTGCCCGGCGCACCCCTTCCCGCACCCCGTCATAGATGGCGGATGAGAGCGGTATATCGGGGGGGAGGGTGATGTAGACCACCGGCACACCGGTATCCTGGCAGATAGGCACCTGGCGCTCTTCAGCAAGCGCAACATTCTCGAGGATCGTAGCGAGTTCGGATCGTGCGCCCTCGTCACTCTCAACCTCGGCCGCCCTCTGGAGCGCCGCGAGCACGTCGGGGGGAAGCCGGATCTCAGCCTCAGCAAGGGCTCTTTCTGTAGCATCTGCCAGCGCGTCTGAGAGTGCCGGATTGATCATCATTACTACTGGTAGGAGGAGAACATAAATATCTATATTCCCGCAGGTACCAGATACGCCGCCGGTGGGCCGGTCGATTATGAAAAAAGGTGGGCGGAATGCGAGGCCTTTTACGCTTCTGCTACCCGCTCCTCGACGATCCTTGCGGGGGTCGGGAGCTTGTAGATAGCGCGCTGAAGAGCGGCCTTTGCCTTATCGACGTGTTGGGGGTTTACCCAGACGGAGAAGACCTTTTGACCGGGCTGGACCCGGGCGGCGGTGCCGACGGCCTTCCCGAAGGCGCGGCGCATGCCCTCAGAGACACGGTCTGCCCCTGCACCGGTTGCCTGCTTATTCTCGCGGAGGACGTGGTGGGGGTACGTCCTGAGTTTGAAGTGATAATTTGCTCTTCCTACCCCTTTGACGAGCTGCCGGTTGACGCTGATACGCGAGGCTTCAAGGGCGCTGTGGCGTATCTGGCAGGCTTCCTCGACGACGATGGAGAGCTCGACGGGGAAGTCCTGGGTGAGGTTGCCCATATCAAACTGTACAATCTTACTGCCCGGCACGCCGCCCATGTATTCTCTGCGTGTATATGCCATTTTTGCGAGGTTTCTGTACATCTTCGCTGGTTTTCGTACCATCGTTAAAAACTCCTGCCGATCTATGAGTGCTCTATAAAATGGGGATTTTCCCTAATAAACCTTACCCGATAGCTACGGTCTAATTGATCATCTCAAGCACCCGCCGCCGCACCTCCGCGAACTCGGCATTGGTGCGATCCCGTGGCCGGTCCCAGGGGATGGAGATGATCTCACGGATGGTTCCCGGCCTCCGGGTCAGTACGATGATCCGGTCGGCGAGGTAGACCGCCTCGTCGACGCTGTGGGTGACGAAGATGATCGTCTGCTTCGTCTCCTTCCAGAGTGAGAGGAGTTCTTTCTGCATCCGGTTCCGCGTCTGGGCGTCCAGCGCCCCGAAGGGTTCGTCCATGAGGAGGACGTCGGGGTCGTTTGCGAGCGCTCTCGCTATCGCCACCCGTTGCCGCATTCCACCTGAGAGCTCGTAGGGATAGGAATCCCGGAACTGGGAGAGGCCTACCATATCGATGTAGTGGTCCGCTGTCCTCCGGCACTCGTCCTTCTTGAAGCCTTTCATCTCGAGGCCGAAGGCGACGTTATCGATGACCCGGCGCCAGGGGAAGAGGGAATACTCCTGAAAGACCATCCCCCGCTTCGGGTCCGGGCCGGTGACATCGTGACCGTCGACCGCCACGCTCCCCGTTGAAGGGATCTCAAGTCCCGCGATGATCCGGAGTAGCGTCGTCTTCCCGCACCCCGACGGTCCGACCAGGCAGATGAACTCCTCGTCCTCGATCTTCAGGGTGACATCCTCGAGCGCTTGGGTGACGGTGCCGTCGTCTTTCGGGAAGGCTTTGCCGAGGCCCTGGATCGAGACATCGCCCATCCTATACCACCTCCCCGGCATGCCACCGCAAAAGCCGCCCATCAACGTAGTTTCGGAATATGCGGTCGATGATGAGGCCCGTAAATCCGAGGATCATCATGTAGACGACGACGTTGGGCATCTGGTGGAGATAGAAGTTATGCCAGAGCTGGTAGCCGAGGCCGTAGTTCGATACGCCGAACATCTCAGCGCCCACGAGGCACATCCATCCAACGCCCATCGCGATCCTGATCCCGGAAGCTATCGCCGGGATGGAGGCGGGGAGGGCGACATGGCGGATCAGTTCAAGTGAGGTGTTGCATCCGAGCACTTTCCCCGCTTCGACAAAGACTCTCGGGATGGATCGAAACGCAGAGTAGGTCGCGGTCAGGATCGGGAAGAAGGCGCCCACGAAGATCATGAATCCCGCCGCCTGAGTGGTGAGCCCAAACCATATGATGGCAAACGGTATCCAGGCAAGTGGTGGGACGGGGCGGAAGATCTCGATGATCGGGTCGAGCAGGGAGTCCGCCACGCGGAACCAGCCCATCAGGATCCCGATGGGGACGCCGAGGAAGAGTGCCGCAAAAAGCCCGATTCCAAAGTGTTCAAGGCTGACTGTGATGTCGAGAAGGAGGGTACCTGAGGCGAGGAGGTCTGCGAAGGCACCGGCGACATCTGTGACGCTCGGGAGGATGAATGGTCGCCCGACCACATATACGGCTATGACCTGCCAGATCATGGCCGCGGCGGCGACCGCCGTAATGCCAAGTACTCGTTTTTGTGTTTGTCGGTTCATGATTCTATTCCGCTGCCTGGTTTCTGCCTGAAGAGAGAGCTACGATCGCATCTCTTCGGGATGTTCTCCATTATTTCATCGGCACCTCCATAAAAGATACTTTTGGAGGTAAAATAGGTAGGGTTTGGAGGTTCACGCCCGCGCTTTCTCGTAGAACGAGAGATCGAAGAGGTCGTCCTCCGTGAGAGGCTTTTTGATGTAGCCGAGATCGTACTGGAGATCTGTGTACTCGATCGCGGATGGTACGATGATCTGTGGATCGGCGGTCCAGGTGCCATCCCAGATCACAAAGGATGTCTTCACGGTATCGAGGTTCTGCCCCGTCTTTGCGGAGTAGAGCTCTGCAGCCTCATCCTGGTGCTCGAAGTTGTACTCCGTCGCCCTGATGTGAGTCCGAACGATCTGCTCGACGATCTCGGGGTGCTCGCGGATCAGGGTGCCGCTCGCAACCAGAACACAGCAGGCGTGATCCTTCATCATCTCGCCCGACTGCGCGATGGTCCTTCCCGTGCCCTCTGCTATGATGATCGCCGGGTAGGGATCGGGCAGGAATACACCGTCGACCTGACCGGCAGCGATGGCGGTCGTGGCCGCACCGGGGTCCATGGGCTTGATGGTGACCGTCGCGGGATCGACGCCGTTCTTCTCAAGCCAGGTCCGGAGGATGGTATCCTGGATCGATCCTGGAGGGTAGGTGGCGATCGTCAGGCCTTCGAGGTCCTGCGGCCCCTCGTACGCGATATTGGTCCTGAGCATGAGGTCGGATCCTTGCGTCTGCACCGAAGCAACGATCTTTGCATCAAGACCGCTTGCGAGAGCGGATACAAACGGTGCCGCGCCGACGTAGGCTATATCGAGATCTCCGGCTAGCATCGCCTGCATCTCAGGCGGACCGGTACCGAACTGGTAGTCGGTCACCTTCGTTATGCCAAGGGGCGCGAGGTCTTCCTGCCACCATCCCTTCTCCATCGCGGTGAAGTGGGCGATCTGGTGGGTGCTCGGCTGGTAGCCGATCCGCAGATGTGTCATCTCGTCGGTCTCGGTGCACCCGGCGACGAGAGCAAACGCCGCGACCAGGGCCACGGCCAGTAGCGTTACGGTAATTGGTCTCATGGGCATCTTCGTCCAGCAGTAGGTTTTACGCTATCGCTATATAGTATTGCCGAAGATCCTGCCGTTTATTGCCTTGTAATGACAATTTTTGGGTATGTATTTATCTCATATGGTTAATTGGGGGACGAGGATCTATCAAACCCCATACGCCGCTCCCTCCTCGAGTGCATGCAGGCGCAGATACCTGAATGGGATCTCATCTCAGATTGACCAGGTCCTTTGCAGGGCACTGCCGATGCATTCGAGAAAAGGTGGGGAGGGTTTGGAGGTTCACGCCCGCGCTTTCTCATAGAACGAGAGATCGAAGAGGTCGTCCTCCGTGAGGGGTTTTTTGATGTAACTAAGCTTATACTGGAGCTCAGTATACTCGACCACCGATCTCGTGATGACCTGTGGATCGGCAGTCCATGTGCCGTCCCAGTCCCGGAATGACGCTTTCACGATCTCAACGTTCTGCCCGGTCTTCTGTGCGTATATAGACGCGGCCTCATCTTGATGATCGAAGTTGTACTCCGTCGCCTTGATGTGAGTCCGGACGATCTGTTCGACGATCTTGGGGTGCTCGCGGATCAGGGTGCCGCTCGCAACCAGAACACAGCAGGCATGATCCTTCATCATCTCGCCCGACTGCGCGATGGTCCTCCCGTTCCCCTCGGCCGCGATGATGGCTGGCGAGGGATGGGGTAGGAAAACACCGTCGACCTGGCCTGCAGCGATGGCGGTTGTGGCTGCGCCGGGGTCCATGGGGACGATGGTGACCGTCGCGGGATCGACACCGTTCTCGTCAAGCCAGGTCCGGAGGATGGTATCCTGGATCGTCCCCGGTGGGAATGTGGCGATCTTCTTGCCCACGAGGTCTTTCGGGCTCTCGTACGGGATGGAATCCCTGAGCATGAGGTCGGATCCTTGCGTCTGCACCGCGGCGACGATCTTTGCGTCGAGACCGCTTGCGAGGGCGGATATGAACGGAGCGGAACCGACGTAGGCTATATCGAGATCTCCGGCTAACATCGCCTGCATCTCAGGCGCGCCGGTGCCGAACTGGTAGTCGGTCACCTTCGTTATGCCAAGGGGCGCGAGGTCTTCCTGCCACCACCCCTTCTCCATCGCGGTGATGTGAGCGATCTGGTGGGTGCTCGGCTGGTAGCCGATCCGTAGATGTGTCATCTCGTCGGTCCCGGTGCACCCGGCGGTGAGTGCAAACACCGTGACCAGAGCCACGGCCAGTAACGTTGCAGTAATCGGTCGCATGAGTATCTTCGTCCAGCAGTAGATTTTACGCTATCGCTATATAATTATTGTCGAAAATCCTGTTGTTTGTTGCCTTATAATAATAATTTTTAGATGGTCATTCTCCTATATGGTTAATTTCTGACCACGTACGCTCCACACCCTCTCCCCGTTTGCGCACCCCCCCGTAGGGGCGATCCGGGGTGCGTGGCCTTAATCTCTCCTCCAGCCAAACGGTTACAGGCAGGACTGTTGATAGATATGTGTTCGGACCAGATTCGGCAGGGCCGCCTCTCCGGCGAGCGCTCGGCCAACCTCGAGCATTTTCTTGCATCGATGGATGCTGACCGCTGGATAGCAGAGGCGGATCTCCTCGTAGATATGGCGCACCTCCTCGGGCTTCGGCGACAGGGGATACTCGATGAGGCGCCGGCCCGCGCGCTTATGGCGGCGCTCCTCGACCTCCACGACCGCGGCTTCCCGGAGAAGGCGTTCGATGAGCGGTTCGAAGATATCCATGCCGGGAAGGAAGCCTGTCTCATCGAGCGGGTCGGCGAGGATATCGGCGGTCGCCTCCATATGGGCAGATCGCGAAACGATGAGGTCGCGACATGCGTGAGGATACGCCTGAAGCAGGAGATCATCGTCCTGGCAAGAGCACTCGTCGACCTGCGAAGGACCCTGCTCGATCTCGCCGCCGGACATACGGATACGGTGATGCCGGGCTTTACCCACCTGCAGCATGCCCAGCCGACGACGCTCGCCCACTACCTCCTCGCCTATGAGCAGGCCTTCTCCCGGGATACCGCCCGGCTCAGGGAAGCCTACGCCCGGGTGGACGTATCCCCCCTCGGCTCGGCGGCGTTTGCCTCGACGGGCTTTCCTCTCGATCGTGACTACACCGCGCGACTCCTTGGCTTCTCCCGCCCGGCGGCAAACAGCATGGACGCAGTCGCCGCCCGGGACTTCGCGCTCGAGATCCTCGGAGATCTCGCCGTCTGCATGACGACGGTGAGCCGTCTCTGTGAGGAGTTGATCCTCTGGAGCACCTCGTTTGTCGGGTTTGTCCACATCAACGACGCCTACTGCTCCTCCTCCTCGATCATGCCCCAGAAGAAGAACCCTGACGTCGCCGAGATCATGCGGGCAAAGGCCGGGACGGTCGCAGGAGCCCTCATTGCAGCGATGACCATAACAAAAGGTCTCCCCATGAGCTACAACCGCGACCTCCAGGAGCTGACCCCACATCTCTGGCGGGGGGTGGTGGCTACCAGAGAGAGCATCCCGCTCCTCGCCGGTATGATCGGGACCGCGACATTCGATGCCGGGCGGATGGCCGCTGAGGCGGGTAAGGGGTTTTCAACCGCCACAGAACTTGCTGATACCCTCACCCGGGACTACGGGCTTGCGTTTCGCACTGCGCATAGGATCGTCGGACGAGCGGTCAGATATGGTTCGCTTGACCTTGCCACCCTCGAGGCCGCGGCACGGGAGGCGGCCGGTCTTTCGATCGTGGATCTGGGTGTGACGGAGGATCGGATCGATGCGGTCCTTGACCCGCGCAATGCCGTCGCGGTTCGGACGGTCCCCGGCGGCCCGGCCCCCTCTGCGGTCGCGGTGCAGCTTGCAGAAGGGAGGGATCTCCTCGCCCGGGACGCGGCATGGGTGGAGGCGGTGGAGGCGGCGCTCTTGCGCGCGTTTGAAGACCTTATATCTGAATCACGGAGGATGATAGCATGACTGAGACATTCAAGACCGGGGATCTGGTGCGCTACACGAACGGCGGCGCCACCCTCACCGGCACCTATATCGCCGAACGGGACGAGATGGCCGTCATCAGACTCAACAGCGGCTACAACATCGGGGTATCTGCGGAAAAGATCGAGCGGTTCGGGCGTGCAGCCCCGCAACCTCCAGCAGGAGCGGGGGTCGTCATCCAGAACCCTGACCTTCCCGGGATCTCGATCATATCCACCGGCGGGACGATAGCAAGCAGGGTGGACTATCGGACCGGTGGGGTGACAAGCCAGATCTCGACGAGCGATATCCTCCGGATGATCCCCGAACTCGGTGGTATCGCCCGCTACAGCGACCGCCAGGCGTCAAACATCCTCTCCGAGAATATGAGTCCGGGGATCTGGCAGGATCTTGCACGGATGGTTTACGACGAGATCCGGGAGGGCGCAGAGGGGGTGATCGTCACCCATGGTACCGACACAATGGCGTGCTCGGCCGCGGCGATCAGGTTCATGGTGAAGACTCCTGTGCCGATCATCTTCGTCGGAGCGCAGCGATCCGCCGACCGCCCGAGCTCTGATGCCGCTATGAACCTCCTCTGTAGCGCCGCCGCCGCCACCGGCGACCTCGGCGAGGTGGCGGTTGTGATGCACGCGACGACGAGTGATGACCGGTGCGCCATCCACCGGGCGACGAGGGTCCGGAAGATGCACACATCCCGGCGCGACGCCTTCCAGAGCATGGGACTCGCCCCGCTCGGCTACGTCGATTATCCCTCGCTTGAAGTCAACCTCTCGGATGAGGCCGTGCGACGGGGCACTGAGGGGATCGAGCTCCATGATGCGCTCGAGGAGCGTTGCGGCCTCATCCAGTTCTATCCGGGGATGCCGCCCTCGGTCCTTGATTCCTATGCGGACTGGAAGGGCCTTGTTCTGGCGGGGACCGGGCTCGGGCACGTCGCGACCGATTGGATACCGAGGCTTCGCGATATGATCGAGGAGGGGACGGTCGTCGTCATGACGTCCCAGTGTCTGCACGGCCGGGTCTGCGACCGGGTCTATGAGACCGGAAGGGATCTCCTCGCGGCCGGGGTGATCGAGGGGGAGGATATGCTCCCCGAGGTGGCGCTCGTGAAGCTGATGTGGGTGCTCGGGAACGAGTCCGACCCCGCCCGGGCGGGTGAGGTCATGCGGGCGAATCTTGCTGGAGAGATCCAGAGGAGGTCGATCTGAATGGACTACGAAGGGCTCGGGCTGAAGGCCGGGATCGAGATCCACCAGCAGCTCGATACTGCCGAGAAGCTCTTCTGCCGTTGCCCCACGCTCCTTCGGGATGTCGATGAGCGGACAGGAGAGTTCTCCCGCTACCTCAGGGCGATGGGAAGCGAGTCGGGCCGGATCGACCGGGCGGCCGAAGAGGAGATGAAGCTCGTCCGGAAGTTCACCTACTACACCTATGACACGGTCTGCCTGGTGGAGCATGACGAGGAGCCCCCGGCGCCGATGAACCCTGAAGCACTCGAAGTCTGCCTCACGCTGGCAAAGATGCTCGACATGACTCCGGCCGAACAGATCCACACCATGAGAAAGCTCGTCATCGACGGCTCCAACACAAGCGGATTTCAGCGGACAGCGCTTGTAGGGTTCTCAGGTGCTCTCCCTGACGGTTGCCTGATCGAGACGATATGCCTTGAGGAGGAGGCGGCACAGCGTGTGGAGGACGAGATCTTCTCCCTCGACCGCCTGGGGATCCCACTCGTCGAGATCACCACCGCCCCCTGCATGCATACACCCGAGGCCGTCCAGGAGGTCGCCGGGTATATCGGGATGGTGCTCCGCTCCACTGGGAGGGTGAAGCGGGGGCTCGGAACGATCCGGCAAGATATCAACGTCTCCATCGCAGACGGCGCGCGGGTCGAGATCAAGGGCGTTCAGGATCTCGACCTCATCGCCGAGGTGGTGAGGCGGGAGGTGCAGCGACAGGTCGCCCTCCTTGCTATACGCGACGAACTCCGGGAACGCGGTGCCCGGGTCGATCCCAACGTCGTCGATGTCACTGCTGTCTTCTCGGGGACGAGTTCGTCCATCCTGAGGAAGGCCAAGTCCATCCTTGCCATCCGGCTCTGCGGGTTTGCAGGACTCGTCGGTCGGGAGATCCAGCCCGGTCGGCGTCTTGGAAGCGAGATGGCCGACTACGCTAAAAAATGCGGCGTCGGCGGGATCTTCCACACCGACGAGCTCCCTGCGTACGGAGTCAGCGCCGAGGAGGTTGCGCGCCTGCGGGAGGCTGTCGGTGCCACCGAGGAGGACTGCGTTGCGATCGTTGCGGCGGGGAGGGAGCGAGCCGGGTGTGCGGCGGAACAGGCGATGATCAGAGCGGAGATGGCCCTCTCTGGCGTGCCCGAGGAGACCCGGAGGATGCTTGATGAGGGGAGCTCCGCCTACATGCGCCCGCTCCCCGGGGCTGCCCGGATGTACCCCGAGACCGATCTCTTCCCGGTCACGGTCGATGAGGTCCTCTGGGAGAGCATCGAGATACCTGAACTCCTCACCGATCGGGCGGAACGGTTTGTCAGGGATCTCGGGCTTGATGGGGATCTGGCACGGCAGATGGCCTTTTCAGAGCGGTTACCGACGTTTGAAGCAGCGATCGCCGCCAATGTCCGCCCCACCATCGCGGCACGGACGCTCCTTGGAACCTGCCGGGAGCTCGCCCGCGACGGTGTTGAGATCGACCGGGTGAGTGAGGACGAGATCCTCGCCCTCCTCTCTGCCGTTGAGACCGGCCGGGCCGCAAAAGAGGCTATACCCGATCTCCTCACTGAACTTGCGCGGACGGCAGGTGCGGGTTTTGGGACGCCGCAGGCGCGGGTGGATGCGGTTATCGCAGAGATGGCCCCAGCCGCTTCACAGGCGGATGTGGAGTCGATCGTGCGCCGGGTGGTCACCGAGCGGGAGGCGTTTGCCCGGGAGCGGGGCATGGGGGCGCTTGGCCCCCTCATGGGCGTCGTCATGCAGGAGCTTCGGGGGAGCGTTGATGGCAAGGTCGTCAGCGAAGCGCTCAGGCGTGAGCTTGAGCGGCTGCTCTCCTGATTCCCGTGACCCTGCCTCCGGGTTACTTTTATCATCGGCCCTGTACATAATTATAAAGGAGTTCTATCCATGGGAAAGACAGGAAGCACACAGTGGGCCCAGGTTAAGGGTGCGAAGGGACAGATCCGGCTCGTCCCTGCAAGGAAAGGAGAAGTGAAAAAACCCGGCCCAAATCAGCGGTTCAAACCGGCAGCTGATGTTAACCGGCTGATGAAGCGGGAAGGGCAGGATTTCCGCGGCCGTGGTCGCGGCGGCCGAAGCCGGGGCAGAAGGGGCGGCGCTCCCACGATGGATGTGCGGGTGCGCCGCAGGATACCACGTTCAAAGGTATCAGCCCTGGGAACGAAGCAGAGATCGAGATAGGCCTTCCTGCTCTCTTCTTCAATACCTTTTATATCATCGAGTTCCAGTATGTGGTATGGATCTTAAGTCTGCTATCAGAACCTATCAGTTTGCCGAACGGGCTAAATCTGAACTGATCATCGGGTCGCAGCTGATTATGGCGCTGATCGAATTCCCGATCCAGGAAAAGCCCGGTGGAAAGCGGATGCTTCTGTTGCTGCTCCATTCGATCCGATCGGAGCTTGAATTCGCGCATGGTGATACGGGAGGGAGAGATTTCCGGAACGCCGTCAATCACCTCAATGAAGCGATCAGTCTGACTGAAAGTATGGATCTGGGTGCTGCATCTGAGCGGGTCAGCAAGGCCGTTAGCGCCGCCACGACAGCAGCCCAGGCAGCATGGGATACTCTCAAAGAGCATGGACTCCTCTGACTTCTATCGCTTCCTCAAAGCGCGGTCGTCGGTTCGCAGCTACTCAGGGGAGCCCCTTGATCCTGAGGATATCGATTACATCCTGGCCTGCGCAAGCACGGCGCCGAGCGCTGGTAACCGCGAGGCCTGGGACGTCGTCATAGTCACCGATGAGGATATCAGGATAGATCTTGCGCTTGCGGCTCTTGAACAGGAGCATATCCGGGAGGCGCCGGCGATCTTTGTGGTCTGCGCAAATTACGTCAGATCTATGTCACAATACGGAGAACGAGGGATCCTCTACGCGCTCCAGGACGCTGCCATAGCCTGCACCTACATGATGCTTGCCGCACATACCCGGAGCCTCCACTCATGCTGGACGGGAGCATTCGATGAGAGCTCTGTGCGTGAGATCCTTTACCTCCCAGAGCATATACGTCCGGTTGCTCTCCTCGCGATCGGCAGAGGGGTGCCGCCACTCCAACCTGTAGGGAGGATGCTGGTTGCGGAGCACACACATCGCGAAGTCTGGTAGTGGAGCGTTGCCGCCACATTCTCCATGGCGCCCCCGGATTGGTACTACTTCACGGTACCGCGATCGGAGGCCTGTTTGTGCGGAACGGGGGGATTCCCGTTAGCGCTAATGCCGGGATCCTGAATTTCATCTTCCCGATATCTCTGGCGAGAGTTGGGGTAATCGCTGCCTGTAGGGAGACGGATCCTCTCTCTCGTGGTGATACCCACCAGGGATGAGGAGCCGAATCTCTGGGTGTATCCTGGAGGTATGATCTTCTAAGAGGACCGTCGCGGCGACTGCTATCCGGAGCGGGGCAGGGGCTGCCACTGGATTGGTGAGACAAGAGATTGGCTGAAATGGTACAGCAGGATATGAGATCATGTCGGATTATCTGGTTACGCTTGAATCTGCGTGGGTTATTAAAGACGTCAAGTCTATGGATGATGCTGTGAGCATCGCGATCAGTGAGGCGGGGAAGCGGCTCGATCCCTCGGCGAAGTTTGTGGAGATCGAGGCAGGGGTGAGCATCTGCCCCTACTGCGAGGGGGAGCTGAGTAGTGCGATAGTTGTCGCCAATACCGCCCTTGTCGGGCTCGTGCTCCAGATCAAGGTCTTCCGAGCTGAGTCAGAGGAGCACGCGACTCGGATAGCAAAGTCGGTCATCGGGAAGGCGCTCCGCGATATCCCGCTGAAGATCCTGGATGTGCAGGAGCTATGATATCCGTCGTTGGTCATATCGCCATTGATCATCTCTTCCGTGTTCCGGATCTCCCCGGGAGGCACAACTCGACTTACATCACGGATCATAGGGTCTACTTCGGCGGTGGGGCGGCGAACATAGCGGTGGGTATAGCGACTCTCGGCGGAAGGTGCCGGTTAATCTCGGCGGTTGGCGATGATTTCCCCGGGAGTGATTATGACCGCTGGCTCCAGAACCTCGGGGTCGAGCAGGACCTCTTCGTGGTCGAGGGCGCCCGCACCGCGACCGCGTACGTCTTCACGGACGATTCCGGTGACCAGGAGACCTTCTTTGAGTGGGGAGCCTCTACCGTCTTCGCTCAAAGAGAGGCCCCCACCCTCGATTTTGTTCATATGGCGACGGCTGACCCGGCCTTCAATGTGCAGGTGGCTGAGAAGAGCAGGTTCGCCTCCTTTGACCCGGGCCAGGATCTCCTCCGTTACTCACCAGATGAGCTCGAGACCATCCTCGCCAACATCGATATCCTCCTCTCGAATCACCACGAAATGGACCGGATGTGTGATATGCTCGGGTTGGAGCGTCAGGCGCTCGTCGCATCGGTTCCGATGGTGGTCACGACCCTCGGTGCGGAGGGGAGCATGCTCTGTATGGACGGTGAGGAGTACCATGTGCCGGCGGTCCGGGTGGAGGCGGTCAACCCTACAGGGGCCGGTGATGGCTACCGGGCTGGATTCCTGACAGCGTTTCGGAAGGGTTACTCTCCGCTCGACTGTTGTCGCGTTGGGGCGGTAGTCTCATCCTTCGTCGTCGAGCAGGTGGGCCCCCAGACAAACCTTCCCGATTGGGACCGGATGCTTGGGCGCTACCGGAAGGTCTTTGGCGAACCCGGAGATATAACGGCTTGAGTCATGGGGTGCAGAGTGCTGATCGCCGGTGAGGATGTGCCAGCACCCGGAGGCGCCTGATGATATCCAGCCCTGATGTACGTATCGAGCGCCTCGCCCGGTATATCTTCGTTGCTCCGTCCTGGCCGCGGTCGCTCGGTATCATCATCGTGCTCGGCCTTCTCATCGACGGAGCCGCATACCGGGCAGGAAATGGCTCTTTCCTGGTCGGCACCCTCGGGTTCACGGTCCCGGCACTGGTCACCTTCCTGCTGACGAGACCGATGGTGAGGGTATCCGGTCGGGACATAACCCACAACCGGTCTGCCCTTCTGGCCCTGGCCTGTACGGTTCTCTCTGTGATCGTAAGCCTTGCCCCAACCCTGATCCTTGGCAGACTGTTCTTTCCCGCACTCTATGCGAGTTCACTCGGCCTGATCTTTGGCATTCGGATATTGGTGCTGGTAGCCGTGGCTGATTTCCGGATCGCCAGGATGATCGTCCCTGCATTTACCCAGAGCGGGGTCGGGATTGCGATCGGGACCTGGATCTTTGACGCCGGGTTTGTCTCTTACGCCCTCCTCCTCCAGGTGGTCTTCGGCCTGGTCTTTATCTTCCTGATCTGGCTCATCGAGCGGCCCTTGAAGAAGGCGTTTCAGATTAGCGGACTCAACTTCCTCAATACATTCATAGCGCATCTGACCGATGGCTCAAAGAGAATGGAGGATTTCTTCCGCGAGATCGGTGAGGAGGTCTACGTCCAGCAGACTTCGCTCTTCTTCTCCCGCGATGCGGGGAGGGATGTTATCTTCACGGTCCCAAACGTCCATCCGGGTCCGATAGGGGATGTCGGTGGCGGCAACCTCCCCCGGGTTCTCCATGATTCGTTCGAGGCGGAGACGCTGGTTGCTCATGGAACCACCACCCATGACTTCAATCTGGTCTCTGAGAGCGAGATCAGCAAGATCGTCAGTGCTATCGAGGTGTCCCAGGAAGGGATCCACTACTCGACGGTCGCGAGCAGGCCGGTCCAGATCTCCTCTGGTTCTGTGAAGATCCTCTGCCAGCGGCTCGGGGATGCTCTTCTGATGGTGAGCACCCGGGCCCCGGAGCGGACTGAGGATATCGATTACGCGATCGGGATGGCGATCATGGCTGAGGGGCGCGGCGCCTCCTTGCATGTCGCCTTCGTGGATGCCCACAACTGTATGGACGGTGTGAGCTCCGCGATCCTCCCGGCGACACGGATCGCCGACGAGTACATGAGGGCTGCGCACAAGGGATTTTTGATTGCGCAGGATCTGCCGCTCGAGCCGCTTGCGGTTGGGGTCTCGCATATCCCGGTCCCGTTCACCCGGGAGCAGGGGTTTGGGTCGCTCGGGATACAGGCACTGGTGACCGAGGTCGGAGGTGAGCGGACGGCATACATCCTGATCGACGGAAACAATGTGTCTCCGGGCGTCAGAGAGACCCTACTTGCTTCGGTATCGAAATACGTGGATGAGGGGGAGATCATGACCACCGATACGCATACGGTGAACACCGTCAGTGGGAAGAATCCCGTGGGGTATGTCGTGCCGGCGGAGGCGATCATCCCGTTCGTGGAACAGGCAGTCCGGGAGGCGGTTGAAGATATTGCTCCGGCGCAGGTCGGGGCGACAACGGTCTCGTGCGAGGGGATCACCGTCTTTGGGTCTCAGCGAATATCGCAGCTTGCGAGCACTGCAAATGCGATGCTGGCATCCATCGCCCCGTTTAGTTTCGTGATCCTGATGCTCGCGTTTCTGCTCTCACTCCTTGCGTACATCATACTACAGTAGCAGGCCGCCCTGGCGTATACCTGGCATTCTTCTGTCAGGGCATCCAATACTGGTCATATGGCCTATCGATTTTCTGATCGGATGGCGCAGGTCCCGGAGTCGTTCCTCGATGAGCTCTTCCGGGTCTCGGCGGTCCCGGGGGTGATCTCGTTTGCGGGCGGGTTACCGGGCTCGGTCCACATCGATCTTGAGGGGATCCGCGATGCGGCCCGGGCGGTCTTTGCCGGGGAGGGGCGGATGGCGCTTCAGTACTCGACGACTGATGGTTACCTTCCACTTCGGGAGTTCATCGCCGATCGTTACCGGCGGAGGCTCGGTCTCCCGGCGATGCCTGATGAGATCCAGATCGTGAACGGGTCGCAGCAGTGCCTTGATCTGGTCGCGAAGATCTTCCTTGACCCCGGGGATGCTGTCGGGATGGAGCGGCCGGGGTATCTCGGCGCGATCGAGGCCTTCTCCCTCTACGAACCGGTCTTTCATGCAGTTCCGCTCGCGGGGGACGGCCCCGATCTGGATGTGCTTGCGCGCGTGGTGCGGGAGCATGCCCCGAAGTTCTTCTACGGCATACCGAACTCCCAGAATCCCTCTGGCCAGACCTACTCGGAGGAGAAGCGCCGGGGTGTCGCAGAGATCTTTGAAGGGACCGAGACGATCTTCTACGAAGATGACGCTTTTGGAGATCTCTTCTTCGACGGGAAGCCCCGCCTGCCGGTGAAGCGCTACCTCTCCGGTCAGGGGATCATGTCGGGATCGTTCTCGAAGATCGTCGCCCCGGGCATGCGAATCGGCTGGATATACGCGCCTGAACCGATCCTCCGGGAGTTCAACGTTGCAAAGCAGGCCGCTGATCTCCACTCGAACTTCCTCTGCCAGGTGATCCTGCACCGCTACCTCTCGACCCATGATCTGGATGCCCACGTCACCCGGGTCTCGGCGATCTACGGCCGGCAGTGCCGCCTGATGTGCGACCTCCTCGATGACTTGATGCCGCCGGGGGCGGGCCACACCACCCCGGAAGGTGGTATGTTCCTCACGGCGACGTTGCCTGGCGGGGTCTCGTCGATGGATGTCTTCCGTGAGGGTGTCCGGGAGGGCGTCGCGGTCCTTCCCGGGGTGCCGTTCTACGTGGACGGTGGTGGGGAGGATGTGATCCGCCTGAACTTCTCGGCGGTGGGTGAGGAGGAGATCGAGGAGGGTGTGCGCCGGCTGGCCCGGGTGGTGAGGCGGCTGGTGTGAGGGGTTTTCCGATACATGTCGGGAGTTGACCTCTATCGCGCATCTGGCGCTGGGGGAGTGCATCCAGGGTCTATCGAGTGGCTCATCGTCCCGGAGCGATCGATCCCTCCGCCCGGGGTGCGATTCCGTCGGGGGATTCCGGGTTCTCGTGCCACTCGCCCGCCCAGCCCACGGAGAGAGTCGGAGCGGCCGCGTGACTGCTACAGCGCCGGATCGGTTTTGCCCCAATTCTCCCTCTATGTGGGCATGGTCCCCCTCTCCTGGGACCAGTCAGGGGTGTTTTGGGTCGGGATTTCCCACTTCGTCCTGAGCACCCCGCAAGTTAATACCTGCAAGAGTCAATAGGTATAGGATGTTTTTGGGCGAGGGTAGCCAAGCCCGGCCAAAGGCGGTGGACTTAAGATCCACTCCCGAAGGGGTCCGTGGGTTCGAATCCCATCCCTCGCATCTTAACCTCGGGTTATAGACAAGCGAAAAAAATTTGGCATCTACTACGCGGGGTACGATCCTGTAGTGGGTGGTCCCTATCTTGAGGTACGGTCATACTGCAGGGGTGCCTCCCTGAAAATTGGGTAGCGCTCTATGATACAACGTGCGACATGAGGTTGCATTATGAGATTGCATAACAATGCTAGCCTCTCGCTCGGGCTATCCCTACCGCAACATGCATCTCTGGTAACGGGGTTGTGTGAAGCTTGCGGGACAACGTGGAGAACACCGGAAGTCTGTTCCGGTCAATCTGCCAGGAAAACGATGCCATGGAGAAGCAAACGCTGAACCAATCGTATGTGTCGTAAGTAGAGATAAGCGAAGTCAGACTGACACGCTTGCACCAAAAGGTATGGAATCAGGCTACACCGGTTGCGTTCACGGGGTAGCGAACGAACAAACGGTTCCCGGTCTAAAGATGGCTCCTAGAACGCTCATATTATCTATAATGCGGAACCTGGAAACCCGTATACATCCCTCAGAAGAGGTATGGAGGTCGCAAGGCCAACAAATGGTGTAAGCGGAATAGGATGTCCCAAAAAGCGAATGCCTGCCGGCAATGGGCAGGATAGGGGCATCTATCCCGACCTGAAAGGGCGCCCACGTGGGACAGGCATTCCAAAGCAAAGATGGGAGGTATTCCTGTGAAAGTATGTTGTTCAGCGACGCCGAACGGCGAGAAGCATACTGACAAGGAACTCACCTGACAATGGAACGCCATTGGCCGGGGTACAGAGAGAACCAATGTCAACAGGCTACAGCCTGGATTGTAAAGGCAACATGCGAATAACAATGGATTGTTCGCCTATTGCCGCCCAAAACTTGGGTTGTGAAACGCTCGAGCGTACTGCGGTGAAAGCCGCACGGTGCGTTCCATGAAGAGGGGGTAGGAGTAATCCTATCCTCTTATTCGACGGGGAAGGTGGTAACACCTTCTCTATTCGACGAACACTAGCGATCTCACCACCATTCTCAACTCGATGTCTTAATCTGTGCGGAGTGCGTACGCGAATGTACAGGCACCATGCGACTCATATCGTGGAACGTAGATCTCTTTCGTTCAGGACCGAAGAGCGTAGAGAAGAAGGTCGAAGCGATCTGTCAGCAATCTCCTGACATCGTCGCCTTCCAGGAAGTGACGGCCCGGGATCTGCCGCTTTTCCGTGAAGAGCTGGGGTGCTATGGGTTGCTCCACTCTGTTGACAGCCTTGCGCTGGTCGAGATTGCCCGGGTCGCCTATATGGCTGAACGGCTCAACGACCTCAGAGCGCGAAATCCGAGTGACCCGTTCCAATTTGCGTACGACATATCCCGGCTTTCCGGGCAATGTTCGCCACTCGGGGAGCCAAAGGATCTCGGATGTCTGATAGCGAGCAGGTACCCGCTCATCCCACTAAATCCACTCGACTTCGATGTCCCATGGAGGCAACAGGTGGTCTCCGCCATCATCGATGCGCCCCGGGGAGAGATCGAGATCCACAACGTTCATGTGCCCACGGCAATAGGCGGCCGGAGAAACGAGATCGTCAAGGCCGAGACGCTGGTGGGGATCTACCAGCGCCTGGCCGTCAGGTCGACAAGACCGAGAATCCTCTGCGGGGACTTCCACACCCCGGAGGCTGAACTTTCCGATGGGACGATCGTTCCCTTCTATCGTGACGTTCTCCCGGATAAGGCCCATAGCAATATCTCTGAGAGTGCGGAGTACCTTGGACGGCCGAGGAGGTGGTGGTACAACGCTGAGATGAACATCCTCTGCGGCCTTGAAGAGTACGATCTCCCCGACGTCTTCCGGAAGTTGCACGGCTACCGGGCCAGGGAGTACAGCTGGTGCCCCGACCGCGGGCCCGAAGATGTCCCGAAATGCAAGCGCTACGATCACATCTTTGCATCCATGCTCCTCAACCCGACAGCATGCTGGTATCTACACGATCTGCGGGGCCAGGGGCTGAGCGATCACTCTGCTGTTCTGATGGACTTTGATCCGTGACCCTCTCAACCGTCCCTCGCGGTTGAGGGGATCCGTCTGTGGATAACTCCGGCATCCCACGCAAGTTCGCTGCAGGAGAACGATTTTTCCCCAACCTCGGGCTCAATACCACCCCTTATTAGTCCCGGAGAGACAAACCCTTCGGGTACCTGATTGAGAGATCGGGAGGCACTCTGATTGATGGAACGAGGGTACATTCACGTCTACACAGGCAACGGTAAGGGGAAGACGACCGCGGCGCTCGGGATGTCGCTCCGGTGTATCTGCGCCGGGAAACAGGTCTTCTTTGGCCAATTCATCAAAGATTGGAGTTACAGCGAACTAAAAGCAGGGGAGTTCCTCCCAGATTTTGAGATCGTTCAGTTCGGGCGTGGATGCTTCATCAGCCGTGACCCGACAGAGGAAGATCGCAGGGCCGCTTGCGAAGGACTTATCCGGTGCAGTCAGGCCCTGCAGTCAGGTGAGTATGACCTGGTGGTGCTCGACGAGGTCAACGTGGCGCTCTACTACGATCTCTTCGGTGTGGCCGATGTCATCGATATACTGGAGAGGAGGGATCCCCGCACCGAGGTGGTGCTCACCGGAAGGTATGCTCCTCAGGAGATCATCGATGTTGCAGACCTGGTCACCGAGATGAGGGAGATCAAGCATTACTTCAACGAAGGGGTGGAAGCCCGCGCGGGCATCGAGTGCTGATGGGAACTTGAACGAGGTGAAAGCATAGAATGAACGAGGATACATACACCAACCAGCTGCGCAAGACCGCCCTTGATATGGGTGCGGACCTCTTCGGGGTCACCAGCGTGCGCAGCTTCGAAGACCCGGAATATACGGGCAACAGTCCTTCAGACATAATGGAAGATGCACGCTCGGTGATCGTCCTCGGCGTGGCGGTGCCACGGGGCTCGATCGAGAGCCTGCCGAAGGGTAGGGCGGAGTATACCAATACCCTGATGGCCGGTACAGCGACGATCCGGGTGATCGCATTCCGATTAGCGCGGTTGATCGAGAAGGAGGGCTACAAAGCCACGATCGTCCCCACGGAGGGCAGTGAGTTCGGATACTGGTATGCGGACCGTGAGACACTCATGGCGAGCATGTCCATCAAGTACGCGGCATACCGGGCGGGCCTCGGGAACTACGGGATCAACCATCTCCTGATCACAGACGAGTTCGGACCCCGGGTCCGCATGACCGCTATAGTCACGGATGCTCCTCTCAAAGGCCCTGAAGGCCCCCTGCGCCCTCTCCTGAACGAGGACTGCAGAGATTGTATGAAGTGCGTCAAGGCCTGCCCGGCTGCGGCGTTCACCGCCGATGGTGAGATCCACCGGGAGAGGTGCGCCGAGTATATGTTCCAGGAGCTCGGTGGGCTCCGGTGCGGCCTCTGCATCAAGGTGTGCCCGAGGTGAGGAGGCCCGCCCGCACAGACTGCAAAAGCATCCCACGGTTTAACCCGTGCACACCAGGGCAGAAAAGCGGCAAGATGTCCCTTGTCTGGACATATTAGGAGAAGGCACGAGATCGCTATCGACCTCGAAGATCATGAATCACCTGAAAGGAGATCGATGGCAACGCCTCCCATCAGTCGGGAGGGGTATCGGCAGGCAATTCTGCCATTATTTCAGAAAAAAAATCAAGAATCATGGGCTCGCTGAGATTCGAACTCAGGACCTTCGCCGTGTGAAGGCGACGTCATAACCAGCTAGACCACGAGCCCCATGCATCGACCGGGAATTGAACCCGGGCTATTGGCTTGGAAGGCCAAAGTCATACCACTAGACCATCGATGCTCACAGGTACGCCTACACATTTTTGATGTTATGAGATATTAACATATCCCCGGGGCCTGGGCATGGTTCCCGCCCATCACTCCACCACAGAACCCGCGACGGTCAGGTTGCTCCGCCTCTCCGCAACCGTCAGGACAAATTTTCCCCGGTCGCGGAGGGGGGAGACGATGATGACCACCTTCCCATCTTGGTTGACAACCTCCTCCATCCAGAAATCTCTGTCATTTGTGCACGAGATGGCGCCAGGATCTCCCGCCAGCACCTCATAATATACCGTAGACCAGGGCTGGAGATCCATCTCCGGAAACGTGTACACTGCCCCTGCCTGCCGGGTGAAGTCGACCCGGCCGGCGACTTCAGGATACTGGGTAAGTTTGATCCCCTCATACCCAAACGGCGGTCCCCTCCCCTCAACGCCGATATAATTGGCAACCACCCAGCGTTTGAATACATCTTCAGACGTTTCCAGGAAACCGTGAGAGGCAAGCGTCGCATCAACCCCCCCTAGCCCGGTGCGACTATCCGCGACCAGATCCCTCAGGAACGAGCTCCTGTTCGGATCCCCTGAACGGTCCCCAAAGTTCTCAGCGAGATAGAGCGTCCAGAGAAAACTTGCCCCATAATGGGCCTGGTTGATCTCGTCCTCTGAACAGTCCCACCTGGCATCGGTCACCACAAGGGGGGTGTCGGGGTGGCGGCCAAAAGCTCGGATCTTCGCCTGATTCTCATTACCAAAACAGAGGAACTCCGCATACCCGCTACACCCCTCATCGACCCACGTCTTCTCGCGGGGATCGTGTGAGTGATGGATGAGATGCTGGAACTCGTGGGCGAGCGTCGATCGGATCTCATTGTCCCGCGCATCGACGTCGAGAAAGATGATGTTCAGGTTACTCTCGGTGCGGCCATCAAAGTACCCGGCCACATAGAGATCTGAGGCGCCATCAGGCGAGTCATCACGGATATCGAGGAGCAGGATAACGATCCGGGGGTTATCATCAGCACCGGTCACATTGCCGAACGTCTCTGTGACTGTGGGGTATACGACGTGGTCAAAGGTGGTCACGAGATCCTGGATCCGGCTCTCCGCAACATTGAGCCCCTCCCCGACGAACAGGTAACAGTGCTCCCCGGCCGCCTCGCACGTGGCGTTGATGGTGTAGTCCTCCCGGGTTGTGAAATCAGTACACGTAAACGGCTTTACGTCCCCCGGCGTATGGATACCTGCAGAAAAGCCCCTCTCGCTGATATTGTCCACTACGCTCCGGTACCAGTCTTCCCCGGAATCGCGGAGAGCATGGGAGGGAGGGATACCGTCAATCCATGCGTGATCGGCAGGGCCGCCGCCCTCTGGGCCCCATATCAGCTCACCTCCAGATACGGTGCCGGATGCGCATGATACCAGGAGGATGCAGATCACAACCACCAGGTTCCCGATACCAACCCTCATCGCCTATCCACCCACGCCGATGGTCTCATTCAATGGCTCACAGATCCCCACTGCTCCCCCTCTGTACGCCTGGCGCCCCTCCGGCGAGCATCGGGAGAGTTGCCACGCCACCGTCAGTGAGCGACGTAAGAGCGGTAGAGAGATCTTCACCCAGAGGCGCGGTCATCGGCATGGACGGAAGGCCGGGTGGTGGTGCCGGCCCCGGTATCCCGCCCTCTGGCGTGAACATGGGTATAGGCGGGAATCCGGGTGACAGCGGGGTCACAGCCTCTTTACCATACATGACCGTTATCGACAGCCCCGCGATGGCTCGATCGGTGCGGGACTCGTAACGCAGATCATAATCGGAGAGATCGCAGTAGATCAGCCAGAACGTCTCACCATCAGTGAGGTTGTGCGCCCTGGCATCGCGGCCTATCGTATGGTATGTCTCGTTGAGGTAGCTGAGCACGTACCAGATCTGATCTTCCCCGTACTCGTACTCATTGATACTGTCGATGACCAGCCGGTCACTGGTTGTGTAGTAATAGGTCGTATAGTTCAGCTCCCCTGATCGGGCAACCACATCCAGTGCGCCTATCGGGGTGCACCCCTTCGCCTCGACGGGGGCGTTGAGGTTAGATGGTCTGATCGTTCTGTTCTCAGTCGGATCGATGGTGACGTTATACCTCCCTATGATCATCATGGTATCTATCGGTATCTCATACTCGAGTTCATCACCGATTGCAAACCTCATCGCCGCAGGATCGACTGCCTCAATCTCCGGGGCAGACTGTGGCGCCGCATGTGCCGGGCTTAAGGCCCCGGCCAAGATGAGGAGACATAGAATGGTAAAGACGCTGAAAACTCTTCTTGGAATCATTTCTATCACCTACCTCTGGTGCACCCCTGTGCTCTATGGCTGGAGAGGGGTTCTGGTGGATGGTCCGGCGCGGGGGTAGATCATGGCAAGGTCGGTCCGCGTTCCATGCGCTCGCTGACACGGTGCCGGGATCTGGAACTTCGGGGTCGTTATCAAAGCACCCCGGGACGGGTCATATGGGTGCCAGACCGGATGCTCAGGAGCAACAGAAATATATAAGGTTTGCCAAGTGACATCGAAGGATCCTGACATTCGAGCAAAGCCCCCAGGAGGGGCACCTTTCCCCTCTACGACGAATTCTAGCGCGAAGAAAGGGGTGGTCACCGCACGGAAATAGGCGTGACAGGACAACCACACTGGCCTGAGAACCAGGGTAGTGCATCATGTCACCGTATCTTCAAAAGATCTTGACGTGTGATATGGAGCGCCACCAATCACACGGAATTGCGATAATAACCTGGTTTTGCGAGGCCCCCCTCCCTTCAATATGCCGGCATCCCCCGCCCCGGGAGGGGGATACCCGAGGAGGGCCGTATCCGGGAGGGCGAACCCGCGCGCTGGCTCCCTCTTCAGGTTCTCCCCGTACCCTGGACCGTGGGAGGTATCTCCACGGGGAGGGGGCATGTGCCCCTGTCACCCTTGGGTTCAACATACCAGTATCCCCTGTTCAGGGCAGAGTAGAGAGAAACTGTAAAGGGCGCGAAGAGGGCCAAACACACCCTCGAGGATCTCTTGAAGTATGCAAGTCGAGGCACGGCTCTGTGGGGGGATGTGGCAGGGTAGAGCAAAGCTCTCTGCAAAAAAGGAGAGGATTCTCGGGGGTCCGGGGATCACCGGGTCCCGGCAGCCAGATCTTCAAGTGCGGCTACACGCTTCTCAAGCGGAGGGTGTGTGGAGAAGAGCTCCATCAGGGTGTTTCCAGAGAGGGCCGGGATGATGAAGAAGGCGTTTGCGCCCTCCACCTCCTGCTTCTTCTCGGCCGGTATGTAGTCCATCCGTCCGCTGATCTTCGTGAGCGCTGATATCAGTGCCCGGGGATTATCAGTCAGGTAAGCACTGCCCCGATCTGCAGCGAACTCCCGGTAGCGGGAGAGCGCACGGGTGAGCAGTGTGCTTACAATCCAGACGATGATCGAGACGACATAGACCAGGATCAACGCCCCTGCGTTGCTGTCGCGGTTGCCACCGCCACCGAAGAGACCGATGAAGAACCAGTTGCGCATGATCAGGAAGGCGAGCATCGATATGAAGCTCGCCATCGTCAGGGTCAGCATATCCCGGTTCTTCACGTGCGATATCTCATGGGCGACCACCGCCTCCAGCTCTTCAGGCGTGAGCATCCGCATGATCGAATCGGTCACCGCCACGACGGCATGCCTCGGGCTCCTCCCGGTCGCAAACGCGTTCGGGACCGGTGAGGTCATCACCCCGACCGCCGGCTTAGGTAGGCCGGCTCTCGTGGCGAGACGTTCGATCATCCGGTGCAGCTCCGGGTACTCATCCTCTCCGACAATACGGGTACCCGTGCTCCAGAGCACGAGTTTATCGGAGAAGAAGAACTGAAGGAACGCCATCGCGGCAGCGGCGAAGAGGAGGAACCCGAAACTGAATCCAAGGGCTGCAAGGATCCCAAGGAAGATCAGGTAGACTATGAGGAGCAGAAACGACGTGAAAAGCATCCTCATGGTGAGACCGAAGTCGCGCGTCCATTTCATGATGGGAATATGTTGGACTGGATCTCCCTTTAATATATGCGGTGAACCTTCCCGGGAAGGACTCTTCTGGACCGGATTCCCGCCTGCCCCGCCCCCGCAGGAGTGTCCTTATGTGGCCGGGAAGATATACTTAGAGATCAGATGAAACTCAATGAAGTGACCATCAGCAGGGCCATTCTCGAGGAACAGCATCAGGCGTTCCTCGATCACCTCGAGATGGATGTTGCTGTCGTTGGAGGGGGGCCCTCCGGACTCGTCTGCGCCGCGCTCCTCGCCGAGAGAGAGATCAAGTGCGCACTCATCGAGAAGAAGCTCAGTATCGGTGGAGGTATGTGGGGCGGCGGTATGATGTTTCCCCGGATCGTTGTTCAGAAGGAGGCACAGCGGCTCTTCGATCGGTTCGGTATCACCTATCGGGAGTTCGAATCCGGCTACTACGTCGCAAAATCAGTTGAAGCGGTCTCCAAACTCACAGCAGCAGCCTGTGACGCCGGTGTCGAGTTCTTCAACCTCACCTCCGTCGAAGACGTCATGATCCGCAGCGACGGCCGGGTTAGCGGTCTCGTCATCAACTGGTCTCCGATCGATATGACCGGGCTGCACGTCGACCCGCTCACCGTGGCCTGCACCTGCACCGTCGATGCGACCGGCCACGACGCCGCAGTGGCGCGGATGATCGAGCGGAGGGGCGGTGACCTCCAGGTGCGGGGGGAGAGTTTCATGTGGGCTGAGCGCGCTGAGTCGCAGATCCTCGAGCACACGCGGGAGGTCTTCCCCGGCCTCTTCGTCGCCGGGATGGCGGCCAACGCTGTTGCCGGGGAATGCCGCATGGGCCCGATCTTCGGCGGGATGCTCCTCTCCGGAGAGCGCGCCGCAGACCTGGTTGCAGCGAGACTGGGCCGGTAACATACTTCAAAACTATTTTTACCGCTCCAGTGGTTATCAATATGCATGGAAGAGATCGATCCAGAGTCCCTGGCCGAGATCGCATACGGGATCTTTGAGATCTTCCTCGACCGAGAACTCCGCGACCATGGTCCCTACCTCTTTGAACTTCTCGAGCGAGGATCTGATCTTGGAGCCGATGTGCGCGAGATCTTCGGGCGGTTCCGGGAGGACTACCCCGGGCTTGCTGAAGCGCTTCTCCAGCGATTCGGCAGTGTCGATACAATCTATGCACAGCTCCTGGCAGGAGAGGGCATTATCCCTTCAAGGACAACCCTGATGTACTGGATCGTTCAGGACGGGCCGGGACCGGTGATGAGAAGGGTTGACGATGAGCGAGTAGGAAAATGGCTCATCTTCATACCTCCCGGTGAAGTGGACGACGCATGGAGAAAGATCCGGGATGAGACGGCACGAGGGATGCTCGGCATATCGGCGAAAGTCAGCACCGCGAGGTTGAACCCTGACTCACACAGTGAGCGGTCGGTCATCTACGTCTACACCCGGGACTGGGCGGACGAGACCGATGTGATGCGGGTCCGCGAGCGGCTCCGTGATCTCGGTTTTGTGGAACGGCTCGGGTACAAACGAAACATAGAGACCTACCGGGGCGAGTACAGCGAAGAGGGCAAAAAGGTTACATATTACAGCGCCTGAAGGACGCCATCCACCGCCGCCGCCTCCCACGCGGCAATGCCCTTCAGCTCCCCCATCGAGGGTAAGGCAGACATAACCGGGTCTGATTGGTGACGGGTCAAGATCGCCCATCACCCGGCACGGCGATCAGAGCGGCTGGGACTGGTACCTCGCCGCTCACCAAAACAAAAAGGAAAGGTATTCGATAGGGAAGTTACTACAGATAGTCTTCTGGCCGTGGAAGCTGTTCCTTCAGACCTTTGCGCCGGCGGATGCTCCGGACCACTTCGTCCACGATGCTGGACGGGACCAGCTCAAACCCGGCGAACTCGGTGCTCCACATAGCGCGGCCTTCCGTGGCGGACCGGAGATCTCCGGCAAATCCGAAGAGCTCAGCGACCGGCGCCTTGCCGACGATCGTCATCGTATCCCCTTCGCTCAGCATATCAAAGACCTGACCGCGTCGACCCTGGATCTGTGAGGTCGCCGCGCCCATCTGGTCGCTCGGGACCGTGATCTGGATCTTCTGGATAGGCTCAAGGAGGGAGTCCCCACCCATCAGCATACCCGCCTTGACGGCGCTCCTGACCGCCGGGATGACCTGGGCAGGACCACGGTGGATGGCATCCTCATGGAGCTTCACGTCCACGAGCCGCACCTTCAGATTCTGGACCAGCTCGTCAGCAAGCGGGCCGCCGTTCAACGCCTCGCGCCAACCATCGAGGACCAGCTCCATCGTCTCATTGAGATACTGGATACCCTTCGTCATATCGAGGAACATGTTGGTCCCCTCGATCGCCCTGACGTTTCGGGCCTCCTCCTTATCCATGCCCGCCTCGATGAGGATATCGCGCCGCTCAACCGCCTGCTGGGTCATCGAGACCTCACCTTCCTGGATCAACTTCACGACCGCAGGCTCCATTGGCTCAAGCTCAACGTAGAATCGGTTGTGACGGTTCGGTGATTTCCCCTCGACCGGGCCGGCCCTGCCTGTGATCGTCTCACGGTAGACCACGATCGGCGGGGAGGTGATGATCTCGACGCCTTTATCACGCTTGATGCGGCCAGTGATGATCTCGAGGTGGAGCTCGCCCATACCGCTGATCAGGTGTTCACCGGTCTCCTCGTTGATCGAGACATGGACCGTCGGGTCTTCCTTCGCCACCTGGCGGAGGACCTCGACGAGCTTTGGAAGATCCTTCATGCTCTTCGCCTCGACAGCGACGGTCATGACCGGTTCGGAGTAATGCTTCAGCGACTCGAAGGGGATCATATCCTGAAGTGTCGAGACGGTCGAACCGACGATAGCATCCTTCAGGCCGGTGACCGCGGCGATGTTGCCGGCGGCCAGCTCATCCACCTCGATCCGCTCGGCACCCATGAAGATGCCGACCTGGGCGAGGCGGTTTGCGCGCTTGGCTGCGCCCATGATATAGCACTCGGTGCCCCGGCGGAGCGTCCCTGAGAAGACTCGCCCGGTGGCGACCTCACCTGCATGTGGATCGAACGATATATCGGTGACCATCATGCAGACAGGCCCGTTTGGATCGCAGGCGAACATGGCCTTGCCCTCAGGGGACTCACTATCCCCATGCCAGATGATCCCGACACGCCGCTTCTGGGCTTCGACGGGGTCGGGCAGATGCTTGACCACCATATCCAGGAGGACAGCGTGCAGAGGGCTTGATTTCGCGAGCCACTTCATGTCCCCGGTATTGCACTTCTCATAGACATCCCGAAACGAGACCCCGCTCTTCTTCATATAGGGGACAGAGACCGCCCAGTTGTAGAGGGCGGAACCGAAGGCGACGGTGCCTTTTGCGGCATCCAGCTTCCAGCCCTCGTTGTACATCTTCTCGTTCATGCCCTTGATCAGCCTGTTGACCTTATCGATCACCCGCGCGAGACGGATCTGCATCTCCTGCTCATCCACCTTCAGCTCGTTGATCAGCCGGTCCACCTTGTTGATGAAGAGAACCGGGCGGACACCTTCCTTGAGAGCCTGGCGGAGCACCGTCTCCGTCTGGGGCATAGTCCCCTCGACGGCATCAACCACGACAACAGCCCCATCCACTGCACGCATGGCGCGGGTCACGTCGCCCCCGAAGTCAACGTGACCGGGCGTATCGATCATATTGATCAGGTACTCATCGCCGCCATACGCGTGGACCATCGAGACGTTACTCGCATCGATGGTGATGCCGCGTGCCTGCTCTTCCTCATCGGAATCCATGAAGAGCTGCCTTCCAGCGAGCTCCTCGCTGATCATGCCTGCCCCTGCGAGCAGGTTATCTGAAAGGGTTGTCTTTCCGTGATCGATGTGGGCGACAATACCGATGTTGCGGATATGATCCGGCTTATCCATCAGGGCTGTCACCCGCTCTACCATCTTTTTACGTCTGGTCATAGAACACCAAAAAAGTATCAGGGGATATTATCGGGCAGCCTTTGCAATACGCTCTCTCTCTTCCTTCTTCGAGACAGCATAGGAGCGGGTATCTCCGTTAGCAGCTGCGATCAGCTCTTCAGCGAGCGCCTCGCTCACGCTCTTCTTCTTCTTATGGCTCACCTGCAGGACGCCATCGGTGATGAACCGCAGAGCGATATCGACACGGCGCTGGGGAGCGGTATCGACTGATTTGGGGACATTGATCCCACCGTACTTCAGCCGGACGGTCTCCTCGCGGGGACCGGTATTCTCGACGGCATCCACCAGCACCTGGATCGGGTTCTTCCCGGTCTTTTTATGGATGATCTCAAAGGCATCCCGGACGATGCGTATAGCGAGCTCTTTCTTGCCGGTATTTCGCTCGGTCTGCATCAGCTTGTTGATCAGGCGCTCAACGATCAGCATGTTGCTCTTGTTGAACTGCTGACCGGCGAGCTTGCCGCAGGAGTGCGGGACGATCATCGCGTGCAAGTTCACGTAACGGATGAGGCTTGGATCCTGTATCTCCACCTCGCTCATATCCCAGAGGTTGAAGAGGAGCTTCTGGTTCCCGGCCTCTGCTTCTACTTCCGTCATCCTCCTCACCTCCGCGGCTTCTCCTTCCGCCCGATGACCATCTCGCTGAGACTGACGTTGTTCACCTTGGTTACGACAAACCGGACGCCGGGGATATCACCCATCGACCTGCCCAGTCTACCGCCGATCCCCTCGATCTCGACCTCATCGTGCTCATCGATGAAGTTGATGGCGCCGTCGCCCGCGGCGAACGCCGTAACCTGGCGGCCGTTCTTGATCAGCTGTACGCGGACACATTTGCGGATCGCAGAGTTCGGCTGCTTTGCTTCAATACCCACCTTCTCAAGAACAATCCCGCGTGCCTGCGGCGCGCCTTCGAGCGGGTCGGACTTCACGTCGAGCCCAAGCTGGCGTCTGGCGTATATAGGGTCACGCCATCTACGCGCTTTGGCATCGCGCTTCTGCTTTCTGGCAGCAAATTTACCTTTTCCCATCGAATACCCTCGTATCAATCGAATTTATGGATAGGAGCAACTCCTGGTGTGCTATAAAACAACGCGCGTTACAGATTTATATATTGTGGAATCTACCCGAGCGTTGATCGTTCGCTTTAGTTAATTGATCGGGAGATGATATAATATTATATCCTGGCGGGCAACCTTCATTGATGAGAGCCCGGATATACAAAGAGATCTTTTTCGAGGCGACCCACCGCCTGATCCACTATCGGGGGAAGTGTTTCCGGCTACATGGCCACCAGTGGCGGGTAGAGGTCTGGGTTGAGGGAACGGTAGACGAGCGTACCGGGATCGTCCTCGACTACAACTGCATAAAGGAGGTGACCGGACGGTTCGATCACCAGGTGATCCTCAACGCTGACGATCCCATGGTAGCGAGCATCGAAGCGTTTCACCCGGTCGTCACCACCCCCGGCGACCCGACGAGTGAACTCCTCGCCGGGCTGATAGCCGATATGGTCAATACTGAAGCAGCGCAACAGGGGCTCGATGCACGCGTGGAGAGGATCCGGGTCTGGGAGTCAACATCCTGTTACGCTGAGCGCACGTATGATCGTCAGTGAGATATTCCGGAGCCTTCAGGGTGAGGGGAAGAACCAGGGGCGCCCCTGCATCTTCATCAGGCTTGTCGGCTGCAACCTCCGGTGCGCCTGGTGCGATACCCTCTACGCCCATCAGGGCGGGGAGGAGATGACCGTCGCCCAGATCCTTGACCGGATCTGGCTGATGAACGGAAAACACATCTGCATCACCGGCGGGGAGCCGCTTCTCTGGGCGGAGGAGGTCCTCGAACTCCTCAAGAAATTCGATATCCATGGCTACACCGTTGAGATAGAGACGAACGGCACCCTTGACTTCCGGGAGATGCAGCCCTACGCCTCCATCTGCATGGACGTCAAGTGCCCTTCATCAGGGGAGGAGAGCAACCTGGCGCTCCTCCGTCACATCACGCCCCGCGACTGCGTCAAGTTCGTGGTTGCCGATGAGGCCGATCTCCTCTACGCCCGGACGGTGATGGCTCACTGCGATATCCGGGGCGAGATCATCATATCGCCGGTCGAAGGTTCCGACTATCGCGCCATAGCAGATCGCATCGTTGAAGAAAACCTCCCGGTGAGGTTCCAGGTGCAGCTCCATAAGATCCTGGGGATGAGGTAGTTGAAGGCGGTCTGTCTCCTCTCGGGCGGCATGGACTCCTCCACGCTCGCGTACGTCGCCAAAGATATGGGATACGACATCATCGCGCTCCACTTCGCCTACGGCCAGCGGACGGAGGAGAAGGAACGGGCGTGCGCCCGGACCATCGCCCGGATGCTTGACGCGGCAGAGTTCGTCGAGATCGGGCTTGAGCACTTCAAGGCGATCGGGGCATCGAGTCTGACGGATATTAAGATACCGGTCGAGGAGTATACCGGTGAGGTCGAGGATGTCCCGGGCACTTACGTCCCGTTCAGGAACGCAAACCTCCTCGCTATAGCAACCAGCCTCGCAGAGGCACGCCGGGCAGAGGCTATCTTCATCGCCGTCCAGGCCGTCGATTACCCCGGGTACCCCGATTGCCGGCCTGAGTTCATCGAGGCGTTCCAGCGGGTGATCGACCTCGGCACGGCAGCGGATCCCCGGATCACCCTCAAGACACCCTTTGTCAGGATGGCAAAGGCAGATATCCTCAGGATCGGGTTTGCACTCGGCGTCCCCTACGCCGCGACGTGGTCCTGCTACCAGAGGAGCGACCGGGCATGCGGGGTCTGCTCCTCATGCCATCACCGCCGGGAGGCGTTTCGCATGCTCGGAGTTCTCGATCCTATCGAGTACGAGGAATAATTATGGAGATCTACAGAGGAAAGAGGCTCAGCATCGAGAAGAGGGAGATCACCCTCCCGAGCGGGATGAAGAAGGAGCGGGTGGTCATCCACCCCGGCGGGGCGGTCGCAATCCTCCCGGTCGAGGGCGATGACTGCTACCTCATACGGCAGTACAGATTCGCCATCGCCGACTACATCCTCGAGGCACCGGCAGGCACCATCGACGAGGGTGAAGAGCCCATCACGACCGCTCACCGGGAGCTGATCGAAGAGACCGGTATGGAGGCAGGGACGCTCGTCCCAAAAGGCTGGATATACTCATCCCCCGGCTACACCGATGAGCGCATCTGGCTCTACCTCGCCAGGGACCTCTCCCCATCCTCTGCGTACGCGATGGATGATGATGAGATCATCGAGGTCATCCGCGTTCCGATCAAAGACCTCTGGCCGATGGTCGCAGATGGCAGGATCGTCGATGCCAAAACGATCTGTCTCATCTGTCGCTGCCTGCAGTGAGGGGAGGTAGAAGCGGTGTGCGCAGATTTATGCCATCCGCGGAGAAAAACATAGTAGCTCTGATACATACGATTACACTAATATCAGTCAGCGAGCCTGGTGAACGTTCACATGGAAGAGACGCAAAAGATGGATACCGCGCGGAAGCGCTACGAATTCAAGAAGATGCTGGAGAGGCTTGCGGAGAAGGAAGGAAGCGGTACTGAACTGATCACACTGTATATACCTCCCGACAAACAGATCCACGATGTCACTGGCCAGCTCCGTGACGAGCTCGGGCAGTGCGCCAATATCAAGAGTAAGCAGACCCGGACAAATGTCCAGAGTGCCATATCCTCGATCCTCGCCCGCCTCAGATACTATAAGCGACCGCCGGAGAACGGCATGGCGGTCTTCTGCGGCACGATCAATATTGGCGGCGACCGCACCAGTCTAGAGTGCGAAATAATTGAACCTCCCGAACCACTCAACATCTACACCTACCGGTGCAGCTCCACCTTCGAACTCGAGCCCCTGCAGGAGATGCTCGATGAGAAAGACATCTACGGATTGATCGTCATCGACCGACGGGAGGCCTACATCGGCTTTCTTCGGGGCAACCGGATCGAGCCTATCAGCGGCGTCACATCGATGGTTCCCGGGAAGCAGCGAAAAGGGGGTCAGTCAAGCGCCCGTTTCCAGCGGTTACGGCTGATCGCCATAAACGAGTTCTATAAGAAGGTTGGCGACCGGGCAAGCGACATATTCCTTGCCGAGAAGGATTTCTTTGAGAGGTTCAAAGGCGTGCTGATCGGCGGCCCGACCCCGACGAAGGAGGAGTTCGAGGCGGGCGGCTACCTCCACCACGAGCTCCAGAAGCGGATCATCGGACTCTTCGACGTCGCCTACACGAATGAGTCCGGGCTCTCTGAACTCGTTGAGAATGCTGCGGATGCTCTCAAAGATCTCGATATCATCAAGGAGAAGAACGTGATGAACCGGTTCCTCCAGGAGCTGGTCAAGAGCGATGGTGCGGCCTCCTACGGTGAGGAGAGCGTCCGGAAGAATCTGGAGCTTGGCGCTGTCGATACTCTCATCCTCTCCGAGAAGCTCCGGAGGGCCCGATTGAGACTCGCCTGCCCAAACGATGATTACGCCGAGGAGCGGACGGTCAGCATCGAGCCCGGCAAGCATATCCGGGACCTCGACCTCGGCACCTGCCCGCATGACGGGGCGCCGCTTTACATCACAGAGGAGACCGATATCATCGATGAACTGACCACACTGGCAGATCAGAGCAGCACGACCGTCAAGATCATATCGGATGACTTCGAGGAGGGCTCGATGCTGTACAGTGCATTCGGTGGAATTGCAGCAATACTTCGCTACAGGACAGGATACTGATGTTTCAGGAGAGGTACCGCCAGATCGAGCGCATGCTCCGAGAATGCACCGGCGAGGAGGATGTCCTCCTCACGACAGGGGGAGATCACGCTGATCTCGCCTCGACGGTGGCGTTTAAGCTTGCAAAGAAGCAGAAAAGACCCCCTCATCAGATTGCCAGGGATATTGCAGATCGGCTCGCGGCCGATCCCGACCTTGGCGACATCCAAGTCGAGGCGCAGGGCCCCTACGTCAACTTTCGATTCGGCCCCTCACTCCTCGCGGAGGCGGTCAGGGAGGCCCTCGAGCTCGGCTACGGAGAGCTCCCCGGTCACCCGGAGAGGGTGGTGCTCGAACATACCAGTGCAAACCCAAACGGTCCCCTCCACGTCGGCCATATCCGAAATACCGTCATCGGGGACTCCCTTGCCCGGGCGTTCAGGAAGGCCGGGTACCCGCTTGAGGTGCAGTATTACCTGAACGATATGGGCCGCCAGGTCGCCATCGTCGCCTGGGGGCTCGATCACCTTGGCATCGCCCGTGAGGAGGGCGAGAAGGAAGATCACTACGTCGCGCGAGTCTATATCGCTGCGAACCAGAGGATCCAGGAGAACCCCGAGATCACCGAAGAGATTGATCACCTCATGCAGGGGGTGGAACGCGGTGACCCCGAGACCGCCGGCGCGTTCCGGGCGGCCGTCTCGCTCTGTGTGGAGGGAATCAGAGCGACTCTCGCCGCTTTGAATGCCCATCATGACCGGTTCGTCTGGGAGAGCGATTTTATCAGGATCGGGGATGTTGACCGGGTCATCGAGCAGGTCCGGCGGCTCCCACAGACCCATGAGGATGAGACCCTCTGGATCGATCTCTCGGAGGAGGGCTTTGAGAAGAAGTACATACTCCGGCGGAGTGACGGCACGTCGGTCTACAGCACCCGGGACCTCGCCTACCATACGTGGAAGGGACGCAACTACGATCGGGTGATCGATGTCCTCGGGGCCGACCACAAGCTGATAGGCGCCCAGCTCCAGGCCACCCTCGGCCTCCTCGGGGAGAGGGTGCCCGAGATCGTCTACTTCGAGTTCGTCTCTCTCCCTGAGGGATCCATGAGCACCCGGGCAGGGAAGTTCGTCTCCGCCGACGACCTGGTCGAGGAGGTGACCGCAAAGGCGTTTGAGGAGGTGACCGCCAGGCGCCCGGAACTCTCCATCGAGGAGCGGCACGCCATTGCGAAGTCGGTCGCCATCGCCGCCATCCGCTACGACATCGTGAAGGTCTCACCGGAAAAGAGCACGGTCTTTAACTGGATCGAGGCGCTGAACTTCGAGCGACAGAGCGGCCCCTACATCCAGTATGCCCACGCCCGCGCCTGTAGCATCCTCGAGAAGGCCGGTGAATTCGAGCGAGCCTACCGCTACGAGACGGAGCATGAGGTGGCGCTCGCCCGCCATCTCGCGTTGTTCCCCGCCGTCGTCGAGCGGACCGTGGCGGAGCTCCGCCCGCACCACCTCGCAGCCTTCGCTCGCGAGCTCGCCGACCTCTTCAACGCCTTCTACCACTACAACCCGGTGCTGAAGAGCGAGGGAGAGACCCAGATCAGCCGCCTCACACTCGTGGATGCGGTCAGGAACACCCTCCAAGAATCCCTGGAGACCCTTGGTATCGATGCACTCAGAAGCATGTAAGGCCCTCCGGAAGCAGGGCTACCAGTTCGTCAACGCAACCTCGTCTGCAGCCGTCAAGCCCTGCATGTGGAATAAGCGTGCGCTCAGAGGCGGGGATATGTGTTACAAGGCCCAGTTTTATGGGATCGAGAGCCACCGCTGTGTCCAGATGACCCCGACCCTGCGGTGCAACCAGCAGTGCCTCTTCTGCTGGCGGTCGTTTGAGCATGAGGTGACCGAGGAAGAAGAATGCCCTCCGGCCGAGATCATAGAAAACCTCCCCCGCCTCCAGAAGAAGGCGCTCTCCGGCTACAAAGTCTCGCCCTACGTCACGCCAGAGCGATTTGCTGAAGCACTCAGCCCCACGATGGTCGCGGTATCGCTCTCCGGGGAGCCGACCTGTTACTCGCACCTCCCGGAGCTGATCGACGGCCTCAATGCCGAGGGGTATGCGACGTTTCTGGTCTCGAACGGCACCCGGCCCGATGTTCTTGACCGATGCCGGCCGTACCAGACGTACATATCCCTGGACGCTCCCGACCGGGAGACCTACCTGCGTCTCTGCCGGCCCCGGGAGGATTACTGGGATCTGGTGCAGGAAAGTCTTTCCGGGCTTGCCAGTCGCCGGTCGGCCATCCGCACCACGGTGGTGCGTGGATATAACGACTTTGCGCCTGAGGGGTATGCAGCGATCTACCAGGACTCGGGAGCCCGTTTTGTGGAGGTAAAGGGTTATATGCACCTGGGATACAGTAGGAATCGATTGCAGAAGGACCAGATGCCCAAACATCGCGATGTCCGGGCGTTTGCCGAGAAGATTGTGGATCACTGCGATTACTTCATCAAGGACGAGAGCCCAGTGAGCCGGGTGGTCTGTCTGGAGCGGGATGTATGAGATTTGATACGGAAGAGTTCAGGAAGAAGGCAAGAGAAGACTTCGAGCACGCCTGGCATGAAGGACCGTCGGTGCTGACCCCGGCGGGGGTCTCGGGTCGGTACCCCCGCCTGAGGTACACCCGGGCCATGCCTCACCCGATCTTTGAGATCACACAGAGGCTCCGCGAGACCTACCTCTCGATGGGGTTTGATGAAGCGATGAACCCTTTGATCGTTGAGGAGGCGGATATCTACAGGCAGTTCGGGCCCGAGGCGATGGCTGTCCTCGATCGGGTCTTTTACCTCGGCGGCCTGCCCCGCCCGAACGTCGGGATCGCCCGGAAGCGGGTTGAGGAGATCGAGACGATCCTTGGTCAGGCGGTCTCATCCGAGACCGAGGAGAGGCTCCGCGAGACCCTCCACGGCTACAAGAAGGGGACGATCGACGGCGACGAACTGACGCATGAGCTTGCAACCGTGCTTGCGGCCGATGATGCTACCGTGGTGCGTATCATGGACGAGGTCTTTCCTGAGTTCCGGGCGCTGGCTCCCGAATCGTCGCGCAACACCCTCCGGAGCCACATGACGAGCGGCTGGTTCATGACGCTCTCATCGCTCTGGGAGAGGCGTCACCTCCCTATCCGGCTCTTCTCGGTGGATCGCTGCTTCCGGAGGGAGCAAGAGGAGGGGCCCACCCGCCTGATGGCCTACCACTCGGCCTCCTGCGTCGTCGCCGGGGAGGATGTCACCCTCGAGGAAGGCAAAGCCGTCAGTGAAGCGCTCCTTTCGGCGTTCGGATTCGCTGAGTTCCGATTTCAACCAGATGAGAAGCGGTCGAAGTACTACATGCCCGGCACCCAGACCGAGGTCTACGCCCGCCACCCGGCCCTCGGCTGGGTCGAGGTCGCCACATTTGGTGTATACTCACCATCGGCGCTTGCTGAGTACGGGATCGGCGTGCCGGTGATGAATCTCGGTCTCGGCGTGGAGCGGCTCGCGATGATCGTCTACCGATCAGACGACATCCGCGAGCTCTCCTATCCACAGTTCTTCCCGCAGCCCCTCTCAGATCGCCAGATCGCAGGCGCCATCCACCTCCGCGCCGAGCCTGCATCGGAGACCGGGAAGCGGATAGCAGAGGCGATCCGGGATGTGGCTACTGAGAACGCCACCGCGCCGGGACCATGCTCGTTCATCGCCTGGAAGGGTGAGATCGCCGGAAGGGTGGTGGAGGTGATCGTCGAGGAGCCCGAATCCAACACGAGACTCTGTGGGCCTGCCTGTGCCAACGAGGTCTTCGTCTACGAAGGCTCGATTCTCGGTGTGCCGGACCTCGCTAAGTGGGCGGAGGTCAGGCGTGACGGGGTCTCCACCGGTATCACCTACCTCGACGCCGCGGCAAACCTTGCCGCCGCCCGAATCGAGGAGGCGGCGCGATGCGGGGAGGAGACCCGCATCCAGGTGAAGATGGCGAAACTCCCTTCGGATATCAACCTGCGCATCGAAGAGTATGCGATGCGGTATATCACCGATCATAACAAGAAAGTGGATCTCCGGGGACCGGTCTTCCTGACAGCAAGATCGGTCGTCGCGGAGAAGCTGGCCGGATGAACGGGCGGATGCCCTCTCCCCAAGGGGGGAGGGGTGCAGGAGTCCTTCCCGCCCATATCCTCTTCACGCTACAGATATGAGCCCCTCTTCACGGCCTGGCTTCTCTTTCTTTACGGTCGCTTCTCTATCACACGCGACGCATCTCCGGAGCAGGGGCATCACGTCCCGCTGCGTGATCAGGTTGAAGCGGGCCTTGCTCGGTGCGAGCCCGACCTTGATCGAGTAGGCCTCCGGCGGCACCACCGCAAAGAGATCCTCATCGGTCCGATCATCTCCTATGGCGAGGATGAAGTTCCAGGCGTTTCGGGAGATCCAGTTCAGCGCAGCCCTCCCTTTGTTGATGGCCGTGTTCTTGATCTCGATGACCTTGTTCCCCTCCATGACGCCGACATCGAGGTTCGCTGTCAGGTGCAGGAGATCGTCTTTGAGGTCTTTTGCCCGCTGTGCGCCGAGGATCGGCTCGGTTCTCCGGTAGTGCCAGACGAGGGAGTAGTCTTTTTCTTCGATGAAAGCGCCGGGTGTGCGGTCGGTGTAGAGTTCGAGGATCGGGTAGATCTCCCCCTTCCACTCGTCCGAGAGTGATTCGGTCATCCGCCACTCTCCGGAGCGTTCCTTTACCCAGACGCCGTGCTCGGCGATGATCCCGATATCCATCGATCCGAACCAGGCGTCCAGGGTATACCGGTCCCTGCCGCTGATCACCACCACCTCGTTCTGGGACGCGCGGGCGAGCTTCTCGAGGAGATCGATTATGGGCTCACCGGGGACCGCCATCTGTGGTTTTGCAGCGAAGGGCACCAGTGTACCGTCATAGTCGAGGAGAAGGAGTCGGTCCTTGCCGGAGGCGTAGTCGCCGACCAGCCGATCCCTGATCGCGGGGGTGATGATCTGCTCGGAGCGTTCGACCTGGATGGCCCGGGCGTCGCCCAGCCGGGCCAAGAAATCCCCGACCCAGTGCTCGATATCGTAGCGCATCAGCCTCTCCTGCATGGCTCTGTTGCGTTCGATCTGTTCCCTCTCCGGCATAGCGAGCGCCGCCTCGATCGCTCCGATCATCGCATCCTGGTCATTTGGATTGACGATGATCGCTTCCCCAAGCTCTTCTGCCGCCCCCGCCATCTCAGAGAGGATGAGCACCCCGGTGCCATCGGTCCTGGTGGCGATGTACTCCTTGGCCATCAGGTTCATCCCATCCCGGAGCGGGGTCACCAGAGCGACATCGGCGGCGCTGTAGAACGCGACAAGCGTCTCGAACGGGAGGAAGTTGTAGAAGTAGCGGACTGGGACCCAATCGGTCGTGCCATACTTTCCGTTGATGCGGCCGACGAGTTCATCGATCTTCTTCTTCAGCACCTGGTAGCGGTCGACACCGATCCTTGACGGGACCGCAACGAGGACGAGGGAGATCTTTCCCTGGTGTTCGGGCTTCTTCTCAAGCAGCGCATCAAAGGCCTCGAGCCGGAGCGGGATTCCTTTCGTGTAGTCCAGGCGATCGAACGAGAGGATGATCTTCTGCCTTCCATATTTCTGCCGGATCCGGGTGATCTCTCCCTGGACCGGGTTGCTGCCCGCTGCGTCGGCAAACCGATGATAATCGATTCCCATCGGGAAGAGATCGGTCCTGATGACCCGGGTGCCGGTCCTGACCTCCCCAAAGGAGTGTTCGTACCCGAGTATCCGCCGGACGCTGGAGAGGAAATGGCGGACGTAGCCGTAGGTGTGGAATCCAATAAGGTCTGCCCCGAGCACCCCTTCGAGGATCTCCCTCCTCCAGGGGAGATGCCTGAATATCTCAAATGACGGGAAGGGGATGTGATGGAAGTAGCCGATCTCCGCCTCGGGCAGGCGCTCCCGGAGCATCTGCGGCAGGAGCATCAGGTGATAGTCGTGAACCCAGATGACGTCATCAGGCCGGACCACCTCCATCACGGCATCGCAGAACTTCTCGTTGACCCTCTGGTAGACATTCCACATCTTCTGGTCGTAGTTTGTGTAGTGGTTGAAGTAGTGGAGGAGTGGCCAGATTGTGTTGTTGCAGAACCCATCATAGTAGTGTTTGATATCGTACGGGGTGAGGAAGACTGGGTGACATTGTTCTCGCCGGAGCGTCTCAATGACCCGATCTCTCTCCTCTTTCTGCTTCTTCTGAACGTTCATTCCGGGCCACCCGACCCAGAGGCTCTCATACGATTTGTAGAAAGAGCCGACGCCGGTGGCAAGACCACCGGCGCTCCGTTGGAGATGGAGGTCCCCGTTCTGGCGGGAGACGTTGATCGGAAGCCTGTTTGAAATTATCAGTAATCTGTTCATGGTTTTGACCTTACTCACCATCGTGGGAATGATCACCACCCAAAGATTCTCAACCAAAATTAAGGTTTTGGAGAAATCTCGAAAAATTGCGGATATTGCAGTTTCGGCAGGCCGCGCCCATCCGGGGTCTGCCTCTGGTATGTGGGCGCCGGAGATGTCGCGCACAGCGCGACGGGGCGATCCAGCCCGGGCGTCTGGGGTAGGGGCACCATCTTACAGGTCTTATCCCCTTTCAGCGGAGATCTCTCTGATAAGAGCAAAGATCTGCCGTTGATCGACGAACAGGCGAGGAGCACAGGGATTGAAGGCATCGCTGCGGCAGCGTTCACAAACTTTCGGGGAGGGCAGCCATTGAGGGCCAGATGCGTCATGTCACCGTATCTTCAAGGGTTTTGATGTGTGAGATGGAACGCCAACAATCACGCAGAATGACGGTAATAGCCTGGTTTTACGAGGTCTTCCCTGTCTGGTTTCAATGTGCCGGCATCCCCCCACCCCGCCCGGGGCCGGGAAGGCCGTATCCGGGAGAGCGAAACCCACACACCGGTTTTTTCTTCAGACTCACCCCATACGCTGGACCGTGGGAGGTATCTCCACGGGGAGGCAAAAAGCCCCCTCCCCTGTCATCCTTGGGTTCAACATGCCAGAGAAACTGCAAAGGGCGCGAAGAGGAATACACCCCAAAAGGTGTGGGTGACCGTACCTCTCTCTCCCGAGATGAACACCCACCCCTTATGCTTGGGAGTTTGTCCACATCTCCTCCCAATCTCTTCAAAGTCCGTATCAGGCGCCTCTCCCCTCCACCCCTTGGACCATGCGCCGCACCTCTGCCTCAAGCTCAGGCAGGAGGTGGTCGCGGTTCGCCTTGGTCACCTCCACGACCCGGGCCCGGATCTGATCGAGACCCGGGACGCCCCGCTGTGCGATCGTCGCAACGCTAGGAGCGGGAGCATCGAACACCTCCCGCACGAGCCCACGAAAGGCGCCCGAATACCACTCCATCTTCCCGATCTCGTCGATGATCACCAAGCGGGCATCCGGTGCAAAGAACGGTATCGTCGAGAGAAACTCCTCAAACCCCAAAACATCAACCCCATACCTCCCCACGCGGTAGGGACCGGGGAGCCCGGTGTGGGCGAGGCATCGCCGCTCTCCGGTGAGGCTCACGAGGTCGAACCCCACTCGCACTCCCCCCTCCCTGACCTCGGCGGTATAAAACCCAACCGGCGAGTAATCGACAAGGCGCTCTGCAAGGCGGCGTATGAGCGTGGTCTTCCCTGAACCCGGCCGCCCGGTGATGAGCAGGTTCCTGGTCACCACTGCGCTGTCTCCCCTGCCTGGATTCGCGGGCGGCAGGTCATACCGAGCGTCGGTCCCTTCCGGTCGGTCTCGGCGATGGCGTCTGAGAAGTGCACGGCGCACCGGGGGAGGTCGAGGGCGTGCACAGCACCCACGATTGGCCCGACGTTGGAAGGCTCCCGAATCTTCAGGCAGGCCGTAGAACGACTGCTTAGGGGGGTAAAGAGGGATCTCACGGAGCTTCTCCGGTCCGCAAGCCCGAAGACGAAGATCGACATCAGGATGGCGCCCAAGCACCCGGCCGTAGCCGGTGGGGCCTCCCTGGAGAGCGGGAGTAACTCGAGTATCACACCGGGTGCGGGTGATGTCGCGCGCAGTTCTGAGAAGCGGACCCTCCCTTGCCCGATCGCTACGTCCCAGGGAAAGGTCACCTCCGCCCCACGGGCTTTATGATGATCGAACAGGTGCTATCACCGGCGCAGATACCGCTCCGGTACTCTGGAGCGTAATCCGGGTTCAGGTCAGATATAGCAGCGTTTGCAAATGCGTGGCAGACGTTGCAGGCAGCAAGCGGGTCTTCTCCCATCCCTCTTGCCCTATCCGCCAGCGCACACCTCTGGACCATCAGATCCGCCTCATCCGGCGCGGAGTTCCTGATCTCGTAGCGCCACTCAGGTCCGAAGAGCACCTTTGTTGCCGCTGCAAACGCCCCTGCAACCTCATGTGCATCCCCGAGCGGCATCCCAAAGGCGCGGACGATGACACCGACATCCCTGCTCAGCTCCTGCCAGACCGCCCGCTCGACCTCGTTGTAGAGCTGGTCGTCGGCGCCATCCCTGATCGCCCTGCGATAGATGTATGGTAGTGCCGAGAGTCCCTGTGCAGCCATTTTCCATCGCACATCCACTGGTATTCGTTCAAATGCATCCATATCTCATACCCCGTTCTCGTGGTGATGCCAGGGTATACCCCGTAACCTACATGAAGATTGTCCAGGTGGCTACAACCTCCATTAATACCCCACGGGGTACAGGTAGAGTGGAGAGCCATGACAGTCAACCACCCATCCCTGATACTATGCAAAGGCAAGTCCTCGCGATCCTCATCGCCATGATCCTCGGGGCAGGGTGTCTGGGCGGCCTCTTCCACCCGGAAGCCGTCCCGCCGGAGATCGTGCCGGTCGAAGGGGCGAGCCTGGACCACCTCCCGGTCCACACCTTCCCCTTCGAGGATGGGGAAGTGACGATCCACATCGACATCGACCCGGCGGTCTACGCGGGCGCGAAAGAAGCTGACCGGAGGCTCCACCTCTACAGAGATCTCTCTGAAGAGGAATGGATCCCCATCTACTACCGGGCGTTTGCAGACGACCCCCACCAGGAGCCCTTCTATGCAGATCTCATCGCGGCTCTCCGCACTATCCGGGACCGCGAGAATCTCGACGACGATCGCTACCTCGAGCTGATCACCGCGTTCGTGCAATCCATCCCTTACAAGACCGACGACTCGATCATCGAGCCGAAGTTTCCCATCGAGACCTACGGTGATGGAGAGGGTGACTGCGACGACAAAAGCCTCCTCCTCGCCGGACTCCTGGCGCGGGAAGGCTACCGGGTCGCACTCTTCTACTTCGGAGAAGAGGCGCACATGGCCGTGGGGGTGGAGAGTGTCGGGTGTTGGTACCGCAATACCGATTTTGCCTATATCGAGACCACGAACACAAGTTACGTGGGCATCCCGCCCCCGGAACTCTCCGGCGGAACACTCATCGCCTCTGACCCCCTGGTGATCCCCATCGGAGATGGCACACAGTGCTACTACGCGTGCAACCAGATCCAGACGATCGAGCGTGCCATCTCCCTGTCCCGCACCCGGGTTGATGTGCTCGCGCAGGAACTCGCAGAGTGCGCGCAGGAACTTGAGGCAGAAAGCGAGCATATCGATTCCCTCAACGCACGGATGGAGTGGCTCTCCCGGTCGGGGGATATCTGGGAGTACAATCGTCTTGTTCCGGTGCACACCCAGATCATTCAGGAATACAACGATGCGGTGCGATCTTACAACGCCTTGCTTGAGGAGTCACGGGTCGATGTGGATCTCCACAACTACCTCGTCACCCACGCCTATGATCGCCCTGGTTCATACTTCCGCGCCAGGGCATACCTGGAGGGATCGGCTGCCTTCTGGTGATGAAGATCCCACTCTGCCTGTGCGGGCGGGCTTTCGGACTACCACCCCACCACATCGGAGACGATCCTGCAGGCCCTCTGGCGCTGATCTGCCGCCTGCCGATGCGAGTCGCTCGACATCGACTGCGACACCCGGCCAGGGTTGCGGGATGTCCACCCCAACCCTGAACCCCAGGGGACAGGGGAAGGAGACCCGGTTCCCCGGGTGCTGATGTACGCTGCTTTATGCATCTGGTTCCGCCGGATGATGTTCGGGTGACACGCGGCCCGCTCAGCGAGATAGGCAAATGTGGTGAATGCACCTCTTTCCATACTCAAGAAAAGGAGAGATTTCTATTTCAACCAGGCGCCGCGCGGTGCGAAAGTGAAGGAGAGGCGATCCAGCACTGTATTTGATATTCTCGGGCTCTATACGCGTCACATCGATCCCCAACCTCCTGGAAGCTTTCCTTGCATCACCATCCCTTGCACCACTCACTGCCGAATCAACGGATGATATCTTCCAAGCGTTAATGTATCTCCCAGAACATATATGACGGAGTGCCGTATGCTGGATATCAGTGATTTACATGTGAGCGTGGATGGCACCGAGGTGCTTCGCGACATCAACCTCCGTATCGGGCAGGGGGAGACTCATGTCCTGATGGGGCCAAACGGTTCGGGAAAGAGCACGTTGCTCAAGGCCATCATGGGATTTGGTGGCTACAGGATCACAGCGGGGTCCATCACCTTTAAGGGAGATGATATCACCCATATACCGATCCATGAGCGAGCCCATCTCGGGATAGGCATGATGTTCCAACATCCACCTACGATATCCGGGCTAAAGCTCGGGAAACTGCTCGTTGCCACATCCCACATGAGTGAAGACGCTATAGAGGCACTTGCTCAGTTGGTCAACATGGAAAAGTTCCTTGCCCGGGACATCAATGTCGGGTTCTCCGGCGGTGAGATCAAACGGAGTGAAGTTCTGCAATTGATGGTCCAGCGACCTGATTTTGTCATGCTGGACGAACCAGAAAGTGGGGTTGACCTCGAGAACATGAGCCTGATGGGAAAGGAGATCGCAGGACTCCTCGAGAAAGACGTCCATATAATTAACCGGCGCCGAAGCGGCCTGATCATCACTCACACTGGCTACATCCTCGACTACCTCGAGGCAGACCAGGGCCATGTGATGATAGGAGGCCAGATCCGGTGTCATGGAAACCCTCGCGAAATCTTGCGCGTGATAAAAGAGAAAGGATACGGGGAGTGCCTGCGTTGCAAACAGATATAACTGATATGGAACACCTCTCGCAGGAGGACCGGGAACGCCTCGCCCTGACCGGCCTTGAGGTCGGGATGCAGAACCGTTGCGGAAGTTTCTTCCAGATCGACCAGAGGGTGGTGCAGACGACCTGCGGAGCCGAGGGGATCGAGATGCTCCCTATCAAGGTTGCCCTTGAAAAGTATGATTGGATGGAGGATTACTACTGGAACGCTGTCCCGAGGGATGCAGATAAGTACACCCAGTATGTGGCAAAGCAGGAGACCCCGCAAGGCCTCGTTGTCATCGCTCATCCGGGCGCAAAGGTTGCCATGCCGCTTCAGGCCTGCCTCTTCCTCCGCGAAGAACCGGTGCAGCACGTGCACAACATATTCATCGCGCGAGAGGACTCAGAAATCCATATCATATCAGGATGCGCCAGTTCCTGGCAGAAGGAACGGGGTGCGCATATTGGGGTGACCGAGATCTACGTCGGGAAAGATGCCAAGGTCACATCCACGATGATCCATAACTGGAACCCGGGGATAAGCGTCTTCCCGAGGAGCGCCACGATCGTCGAAGAAGGTGGCATCTTCCTCTCAAACTACGTCTGTATGCAGCCGGTCAAGCAGGTCACCATGTATCCGACGGCACGCCTCATCGGGAAGAACGCCGTGGCCCGGTTCTCGAGCATCGTCGTTGCAACACCTGGCTCACTCCTCGACCTCGGCTCCCGGACCATCCTTGCCGCCGAGTACACGAGCACCGAACTGATCACCCGGGCTATCACCACCGGTGGCGTCGCTATCTCTCGTGGGCATATCCTCGGCGAGAAGGAGAACACTCGGGGACATATCGAGTGCAAGGGCCTGATCTTAAAGGACGGCACCATCCATGCTATCCCCGAGATCGAGGGGACACTGACCGGGACCGAGCTCTCCCACGAGGCAGCGGTCGGCAAGATCGCCCGTCACGAGATCGAGTACCTCATGGCCCGGGGACTCTCGGAGGAGGAGGCCACCGCAACAATCATACGTGGGTTCCTTGATGTAAAGATCAGCGGTCTGCCTGCAGTCCTGCAGAGACAGATCGATGCCGCAATCGACGAAGCGGAATCCGGGTTCTGATGTGGTATGCCATGACGGAGACTGATAGCTCTGCAGATGAGCGAGAGAAGATGGTACGACTCCAGATCAAGGCTCGGGGGGTCCGGGATCCGGAGGTGCTTGCTGCAATGCAGAAAATTCCGCGCCACCTCTTTGTCCCGGAGGACTGCGAGCGCTCAGCCTACGAGGATCGCCCACTCCCCATCGGAGAGGGACAGACCATCTCCCAGCCCTACATCGTCGCCGTCATGACTGAACAACTCGAACTCCAGCCCGGGGACCGGGTGCTCGAGGTCGGGGCTGGCAGCGGCTACCAGGCCGCTCTCCTTGCCGAACTCGCAGGCTCGGTCATATCGATCGAGCGCCTTGAAGGTCTGGCCGATCGAGCGCGGGAGAACCTCGCCCGGGCAGGGATCACCGGCGTCCGCGTGGTCGTCGGCGATGGCACAGAGGGGTATCCTCCAGAAGCTCCCTACGATGCCATCATCATCACAGCGGCATCACCCGGGGTCCCGCAGCCCCTGATCGATCAGCTGGCGGAAGGCGGACGGCTGATCGCTCCCATCGGCCCCCGGGACTGCCAGGACCTCATCAAACTCGTCAAACACGAAGGCCGGGTGGAGCGCACATCTCTCGGTGGCGTCTGTTTCGTGCCGCTGATCGGGCAGTTCGGATGGAGAGGAGAGGATCCGTGAAGATCTACGATATCACCCGTTACCTCTCTGAGGATACCGTGCTCTACCCCGGGGATATAAGGCCACGGTTCCGTGAGGTGGACACGGGGCAGTACCGCGTGACCGAGATGACGCTTGGGAGCCATACCGGGACGCACATCGACGCCCCGTCGCACTACCTGGAAGGGGGAGAGACAGTCGATCAGATCCCCCTCACGACGTTGATGGGACCGGCGGAGGTGCTCGACTGCACCGATGCAGGGACGGCCATAGAGCCCCATCACCTCACCGGCCGCCTGCCTGGAGCCGGGGCGCTCCTCTTGAAGACCTGGTTCTCCGAGCGCCAGGAGTTTGAACCCGAATACCCGGCCCTCTCCATCGAGGCGGCAGACCTCATAGCCGATACCGGGATCACCTGCATCGGAACTGATGCCCCATCGATCGAGGCGTTTGAGGGTGACGGATCGGTCCACCGCCGACTGCTTGAGCGCGGGATGATCATACTCGAACTGCTCGATCTCGGCGGTGTACCGGGGGGGATATATACGATGATAGCACTACCACTACGGCTCAAGGGTGCGGATGGATCGCCCATACGGGTGATCCTCTGCAGACAGGATGCTCAGGAGGAATCATGACTCTTTTATGCGAGGCAATTAAGAAACTTGAAAAGATCCTGGAAGATAGCGGGTGCGAAGACGGCATCGTCTCCCTCTCGGTGAACTACGATACCGATGTCTGCCAGTACCCTCGAGGGGTCTGCATGGAGGCACAGTTCGGCGGAAAGAGCGGATGGTTCGTTACGAACAACCCGATTCGGGCCGATACCCGGATCTCCTTCATGTACGGCGCACCGCTCAACGACCCAAAGCAACGAGGGGCGGCGATAGCGATCATCAACGCCGTCTCGGCGTTCTTCTGTCTGTCGCGAAAATATCAGGCCTGCACCCCCGACTGCTACGCCCCCTGCCTCGCAGACCTCTCTCGCGAGGTCGCCGGGAGACGCGTATACCTCCTTGGCCCGATGCCGGTGCTCGAGCGCGCCCTCGCCCGCCAGATCGTTGATTCGCCAGAAGCTGCGGATCTGATCCTTGTCACCGGCGACGGCATGACATCGGATGAGGGTGTCGCCTGTATCGATGATCATCTGGGGAAGAAGAGGATGATCTTCCTCGGCCCGTCAGCCGCCGGAGTCAGCTGCCTGATGAATCTCGAACACTGGTGCCCATACGGGCGATGAATACCTTTTTTTAAGGATAAAGGGCTATATGGGAGTATGCTATTCGGCTCTTCCGGGATCCGGCGGGAGTTTGGGCAAGATCTCGTTGATCTGGCACTCTGTGTCGGATCGGCAACCGCAGGTGGCGCACCTGGCATCGTCGTGGGCAGGGATACCCGCACAACCAGCGAACTGCTGGAACACGCAGTCATCGCCGGTATGCTCTCGGCCGGTGCAACCGTCCGGACCTGCGGCATCGCTCCCACGCCGACGGTCGCTTACGCGGCGCGCGGCATGGATGCAGGGTGCATGATCACCGCCTCACACAACCCCGAGTCTTACAACGGATTAAAGCTCCTCAATCCAGACGGTTCAGCGTTCAACCCCGGGCAGCAGGCGGTCATCGAGGATGCGCTCACGAAGTCCCACTGGGTGGACTGGAAGGAGCAGGGGCGCGCGTATCCTATCGATGCGGTCACCGCGCACAGGGAAGCGATCCTGGACGAAGTCAACCCCGCTCGCCCAATCACAGCCGTGCTCGACTGCGGCAACGGTGCAGGCAGCGTCATCACCCCCGATCTCCTTGCAGAAGCCGGTGTAACCGTCATCGGGCTTAACTGCAACGTCTCTGGACACTTCGCCCGCCCTTCAGAGCCTCTTGAGGCGAATCTACCCTACATCCCTGAGATCGTGCGGAGACGGGAGGCTGCGTGCGCCGTGATCCACGACGGCGATGCTGACAGGATGATGGCGTTCGATGACCGGGGCCGCTACATCGATGGGGACCATCTCCTCATGCTGTTTGCGAAGTACCTTGACCTGAAACGCGTGGTCACCACCGTCGATGCCTCCATGGCGATCGAGGAGGTGACAGAGGTCCGCCGCACGCCGGTCGGCGATACCTTCGTCTCTGAAGAGCTCCTCTCCTGGGGGGACTTCGGCGGGGAGGCGTCGGGGAGCTGGATCTTTCCCGGGCACTCCTACTGCCCTGACGGGATCTATGCCGCAGCGCTGCTCTGTGAGATCGCCTCCGAGTGGTCGATCGCCGACGAACTGGACGGAATGCCCCGGTACACCCTCCTCAGAGAGTCGTACCGCGTCGCATCGTCCTGGGAGGTCATGGCAGCGATGGGGGCCGATGACCCGACACATGGTATCCGATTCAGCGACGATGACGGTTGGTACCTGATACGAGCAAGCGGCACTGAACCCAAGATCCGGATCACAGTCGAGGGGAAGACACCGGCAAAGGCAAAGGATATGCTTAATGCAGGGCGCGCGATCTTTGAGAGAGCGAGGCGCGCAGTGAATGCAGAATAAGGAATGAATGCTATGCAGTGTGTGGTACTTGCAGCAGGAGAAGGAAAACGGATGCGCCCCCTGACCGCCCGACGCCCGAAGGTGATGCTTCCCATAGCCAACCGTCCGATGATGGAACACCTGATCCTCGCGGCCCGGGATGCCGGGATCACCGACTTCATATTTGTCGTCGGTTACTTTGAGCGTGAGATCCGGAACCACTTCGGGGATGGGAGCAACCTTGGCGTGAACGTCACCTACGTCACTCAGCGCCACCAGCTCGGGACCGGTGACGCCCTCCGGGCGACGGGCGGACTGGTCAACGACCGGTTCCTCCTCCTCAACGGGGATATGGTCCTCCGGCGTGACGATATCGAGCAGCTCTGCCGGATGGGTGCTCCCTGTATGGGGATCCACGAGACCGACCACCCCGAGGATTACGGTGTGGTGACTATGGAGGGGGATCGTATCACCGGTCTTGAGGAGAAGTCTGAGCGGCCGAAGAGCAGCCTGATCAACGCGGGCGCCTATGTCTTTGACCCCGATATATTCGATCTCCTTGCGGGGGTTACCCTGTCAGGCCGGGGCGAGTACGAGCTGACCGATGCCCTCGCATCCTACATAGCGAAGGGAACCCTCGCCGCATACGCGCTCTCCTACTGGCTTGACGTCGGGCAACCCTGGGATCTCCTCGACGCGAACGAGGCGCTCCTCTCCTCACAGGCTCACGAACAGCACGGCACCATCGAGGACGGGTGCACCATCCCCGACACGGTAAGCGTCGGCCGCGGAACGGTGATCCGGACCGGGACCTACATCGAGGGAGCCTGCTCCATCGGCGAGAACTGTATCATCGGCCCTCACGCGTACATCCGCGGTTCTACCGCCATCGGCGACGGCTGCCATATCGGGCATGCGACCGAGATCAAAAACTCTATCATCATGCCCTCCACGAACATCCCCCACTTCAACTACGTCGGCGACAGTGTCATCGGGAGCGGATGCAACTTCGGGGCGGGGACCAAGGTTGCAAACCTCAGGCATGACAACGCGGCGGTGAAGGTCTGCGGGAAGAACACCGGCAGGAGGAAATTTGGTGCCATCATCGGTGATAACGTCCTCTTCGGGATCAACTGCTCGGTCAACGTTGGGAGTCTCATCGGGAGCAATACGCGGATAGCTCCTCATTCTCTTGTAGAGGGATGCATCGAGGATGGCTCGATCATCAGGTGATATGATGCAGGCAGTCATTTTAGCAGCAGGGGAAGGGAGCCGGCTCCGGCCGCTCACCCGGAGCAAACCCAAAGCCATGCTCCCGATCGCGAACCGGCCGATCATCGAGTACGTCATCGGTGCTCTGCTGGAAAACGCCATCCGCGACATCGTGGTGGTGGTGGGGTACCGCAAAGAGCATGTCATCAGTTACCTCAACAAGTTAGACGTCCCGGTCCAGGTCGTCGTCCAGGAACGCCAGCTCGGGACTGCTGACGCCCTCCGGGCGGCCAGATCCGAGATAACCGACGACTTCCTCCTCCTCCCGGGTGATAACTACATAAACGCAGAATCCATCGCCCGGATCAAGAAGGAGCGAGACGCCATGCTCGTGGCCGAGCACCCATGCCCCTCAAACTTCGGTGTCGTGGTGATCAGGAACGGCCTCGTCTGCGAGATCCTCGAGAAGCCCGTGGACGCCCCGACGTTCACGGTATCGACCGGGATCTACTCGTTTACGCCTGATATCTTCTCGTACCTCCATACGAACGAGATCCCCGATGCCCTCACTGCTATGATCGCATCAGGTCGCCGGGTGCGCGCGATCCCGGCGGATGACTGGCAGGATGCCATTTATCCCTGGGATCTCCTGAAACTCAACAGCAGGATGCTCCGGGGCGTCAGCCCGGAGATCGGGGGGAAGGTCGATGCGTCCGTCATCCGTCGGGGCGTGGTGCGGATCGGTGTTGGGACGACCGTAGGCCCGAACACCGTGATCTATGGCCCTGTCACCATCGGGCGCGACTGCGACATCGGCCCGAACACCGTGATCATGCCAAACTCGAGTATCGGTGACCGGGTGGTGCTTGAACCCTTCACCTACATCGCCGACTCGATCATCATGAGCGACGTCACTACAGGATCCCATTCGCGGATCGTCTCTGCGGTCTTCGGCCAGGGGTGCATCCTTGCCGACCACACCACCACCTACCCCTCTGCGAGTTTCATGGAGATCGGGGAGCGGGTATTCAAAGAAGAGTTCGGCGCGGTCCTCGGTGATGGTGTCCGTGCAGCACCCTTCACAACATTTAAGAACTGCATTGTCGGTAACGGTGTCACCATAGAAGGGAGGAAGATAGTGACTGGCCTCATCGAGGATAGCGTCAGGGTGATCTGATGTGCGGAATTGTCGGCTACATTGGGAGACGGGACGCAACGCCGGTTCTGATCCAGGGATTGAAACGGCTGGAGTATCGAGGCTACGACTCGTTTGGCATAGCAACGGTCGGGAGCGAACTTGAAGTCTACAAGAGAACCGGCAGTATCTCTGACGGCGAGGCGGAGGCAGCGCACCTCAGGGGATCCACCGGGATCGGGCATACCCGGTGGGCTGGTTACGGTGAACCCACCGTCGTCAACGCCCACCCCCAGATAGACTGTGAAGGAAAGATCGCTGTCGTACATAACGGGACCATCGAGAATTACAGTGATCTGAGGCGACACCTCGAGGAACGGGGTCATACCTTCAGGTCAGAGACCGACACCGAAGCGATCGTCCACCTTATCGAGGAACGGTATGACGGAGATCTCCTCTCGGCGGTCAACGCGACCCTACCCCACCTTCAGGGTTCGTATGCCTTCCTCGCGATCATGGAGGATACTGAGAGGATCATCGCCGCTCGCAACAAAAGCCCGATCGTCCTCGGCGTCGGGGATGCAGAGTTTTTCGCCGCCTCTGACCTGATGCCTCTCCTCGACTACACCGAGCGCGTGATCTACCTCGAGGACGGCGATGTCGCCGACATAACGCCCGGTCGCCTTGATATCTATCACGGCGGCCAGAGGGTGGAGCGCCCGATTGAGCTGGTGGACTGGTGCGTTGAGGATACCCGGAAGGGCGGGTTTGACCACTACATGCTTAAAGAGATCTTTGAGCAACCTCAGTCCTTCTATGAGACGATCCGGGCAGGTATCGATGAGGATGTGCGGCAGATGCTCATGGATGCCGATGAGATCACGCTGGTTGCGTGCGGGACGTCGTACCACACCACCCTGATATTCAAGTACCTGGCAGAGACGTTCTGTAACGTCCCTGTCCGTGCCGAGATGGGATCTGAGTTCAAATACTTCACAGCTCCCCTCAACAACCTCGTCATAGCGGTCTCGCAGTCCGGCGAGACCACGGATACAATAGCCGCACTGAATATGGCGAAAGCCCGAAACTGTCCCACGCTCGCTATCACCAACGTGCAGGGGAGCACGTTGACCCGGGTCGCTGATAAGACCCTGCTCATGCGAGCCGGTCCTGAGGTCAGTGTGGCCGCAACCAAGTCCTACACGGCCCAGCTTGCGGCGCTTATGCAGATCATCAATCTGCGGTGCGAGGGAGCGTTCGATGACGTCCTCTCTCACGCACACCTGGCCATCGGGGATGTTCTCCTCCACAATCTCGAGGACGCGGTTGCCCTCTGTTCTCGGGCAGATCACGCTTTTTTCATGGGAAGAGGGCCGTTTTACCCTGTCGCAATGGAAGGTGCCCTCAAGATGAAGGAGATCAGCTACGTTCATGCCGAGGGGTACGCGGCCGGGGAGCTGAAACACGGACCGTTTGCTCTGCTCACCCCCGAGACGCCGGTGGTTGCCATATGCACTCCCGGGCCGATCTATAACGTGATGGTCTCAAACGTCAAGGAGGTGAAGGCCCGGAAGGCGCCTGTCATCGCGCTCGGCGTGGACGGGGATAAGGAGCTGGCCGAGATTGCAGATATCTTCATCCCTATCCCGGATACCCACCTCCTGGTGCAGGTGCTGACCGCATCCCTCGTCCTCCAGCTGCTCGCCTACCACACGGCATGCGCTCTGGGGCGGGACATCGATCGACCACGAAATCTGGCAAAGAGTGTGACTGTTGAATGATTGAGTACGGACATAACGTCCTCGGCGAGGGGGCGACGATATTTGAGCCGGTGACCCTCGGGTTTCCCTCTCGTGACCGTATCGGGGAGGAAGGCTATAGAGGCGCCACCATCGGGAGGGGCGCGGTCCTCCGGTCAGGGACTATCATATACTGCGATGTCTCGATCGGTGATGACTTCCAGACCGGCCACAACGTATTGATCCGCGAAAAGACCTCCATCGGCGATCGGGTTGCGGTGGGGACGGCGGTGGTGATCGAGGGGGACTGCACGATCGGCGATGATGTCCGGCTCCAGAGTCTGGTCTACATCCCAACCGGAACCCGGGTAGGCAACCGAGTCTTCATCGGCCCAAACGCCGTGCTGACGAACGATCGATACCCACCCGGCTCCCACGCATCGCTCCAGGCTCCGGTGATCGGGGACGATGCGGTCATCGGTGCGAACGCTACGATCCTCCCCGGCGTGACTGTTGGCGAAGGGGCGTTCATCGCCGCCGGTGCAGTGGTGACGAAGGACGTCCCGTCCGGGATGCTCGCGGTGGGGGCGCCGGCGCGGTTCCGGCCAATGCCCCCGGGGGCGGCGAGGCGATGAAGGTGGCGGTCGACCGGCAGCCGGCCTATAGGGGCGAGCATGGCCCATGCTGGGTAAGCACGCTGGCCAGGGGACCCGGGGGATCCAGGACGGATAGCCGGTCCATGCATGAATACGCATGAACATCCTCCTCGTCTCCACCCAGGACTACATCCACCACCCGATCCCGTCCCGGCACCACAACATCTTCGAAGAGCTTGCGACGCGGCATGAGGTCCATGTCCCCCACTTCCATGTCAGCCGAGGAAAAGAGCGCAAGACCCGCCTCCACGTCCACGAAGCGACACGATTCCCCGTGAAAAGCCCCCTTCTTCACTACACCGCCAACGCGCCCTACCACTATCGGGTCATCCACAACATCATCCGCGACCACGATATCGACGTCGTCGTTGGGGCGCACGTTCTCGCCGGGACGGCCATGGTCCGGGCGGCAAAGAAGTTCGATGTGCCGGTGGTCTTCGATCTCAAAGACTGGTTCCCCGATTCAGCAGCCGCGTACTACAAAAATCCGGCCCTAAAATGGCTGCTCCGGGAGGGTGTCCTTGCCATAACGCGCTACAACCTCGACCAGAGCGACATCATCACGACGGTCTCGCCGGGGCTCGTCGAGAAACTTCGTAACTACGGTTACGAGGCGGAGCTGATCACAAATGGCGTCAACACCGACCTCTTCCGCCCCATGGATGGCACAGAGGTGCGTTCAGCCCTCGGGATCGCCCCGGACGCTTTTGTGATCGGATTTGCGGGGGCAGTCGAGCGGTGGTACGCCCTTGACGAGGTGATCCGAGCGTTTCCTGAGATCATCGCGCGACACAAGAACGCAGAACTCCTGATCGTCGGCGGATCGCTCTTCACCGATTACATCGACGAACTCCACACCCTCGCAGGCGACCTTGGGATCAGCAAGCGGGTGCACTTCACGGGAACCGTCGACTACAGCGACCTCCCCGGCTACATCGCGCCGATGGATCTCTGCCTCATCCCGCTCTCCCCTCCCCAGTGGGTCGATATCGCTCTCCCAAACAAATACTTCGAGTACTCGGCCTGCGGGAAGACGATCCTCTCCACCCCCATCCCTGATATGCTCCGGATGGGCGGCGACCATATCGCGGTCTACCGGGACAGGGAAGAGTTTCTGGAAAGGATCGATGAGCTGGCTCTCGCACGGGGAGGGGGGGCGACCGGGATGGAGGAGCACAGCTGGAAGAGAAAAGCTGAAGCATTTGAGAAGATCTTTGCACGCTTGACAGGGAAACTCTGACGACACTCTCTTTCTTCAAGCCCGGACAATACGCCAAGATTATTAATGGTTCAGAGGAAACAGATTCGTAGCAAGGAGGGTCCGATGGCCAACGTGGATCTCAGTAAGTACCGACCATATATTGTCATAGGCTTTGTTGTTCTATTCACCCTGCTCGTGATCTGGATGCGGGGCTATATTCCGGCGGCTGACATGGTGACGTCTGAGGGCGTCAACCTCCTGGGTGTCGATCCCTGGTATAACCTTCGTCAGGTCGAACAGGTCGTCGCCAACTTCCCGAACTACGCCTGGTTCGATGCCATGACGCTCCATCCAACCGGGGACGTCGTCTACTGGGGCCCACTCTTCATCCAGATCATATCGGCACTCTGTATCCTCGCCGGAGCGGCGACGCGTCCTGAGATCATGGTGGTGGCGTCCTGGGTCCCTCCGCTGATGGGAGCGGCGATGGTGCCGGTCACCTACCTGCTCGCAAGAAAGATCGCCGACACAAAGACCGGTCTCATAGCGGCAGGTCTGATCGCGGTCATCTCTGGAACCTATGCCTACCGTTCGATCTTCTCGTTCGTCGATCACCATATCGCCGAGACGCTCTTCTCGACGATCTTCGTCCTTGTCTACGTCGTGGCGCTGCTTGCCGCGCGGGACCGCTCGTTCTCTCTAAAAGACTTCGAGACCTTGAAGACGCCAGCGATGCTATCAGCACTCGCCGGGATCGCCTACCTCTTCGGCTACTTCAACATGCCGACGATGATCCTTTTTGCGCTCATCGTCGCAGCCTTCACCCTGATCCAGTTTCTCCTTGACTTCTTCAGGGATCAGTCAAGCGACTACCTGGTCCTGGTAAATGCTGTCACCTTCGGCGTTGTGATCCTCGGGACGGTGGCGTTCGGCTTCCCACACCCTGGCCTCAGTCTCTCCATGTACACCATCGGGCATGTCATCGCCTCCGTCGCTCTCATCGCCGGGACGCTCGCACTCTACGGCCTCGCGACTTTCCTGAAAGAACGCCCGAAGTATTTCTTCCCGGCCGCGCTCGCAGGATCTGTGATCCTTGTCATCGCGGTTCTCCACGTCGCCCTGCCGGAGGTCTACAATCTCCTGGTATCAAGCCTCATCTCCTTCTTCGGTGAACAGCCGGTCACCACAACCGTTCAGGAGGCTCGGGCCTGGTCGTTTGATGCGGCCTGGGCGACGTTCCACTGGGGTCTGGTGCTTGCAGCGGGCGGTGCTGCCACCCTGATCTGGTGGATCTACCGGAAGATGAACCCGGCTTACGTCTTTGTTCTCGTCTGGACAGGTATAATCCTCGCATCGACGGCCGCGCACCTCCGCTACGAGTACTACCTTGCAGCAAACATTGCGCTCCTCGCTGCAGTATTTGCCGGGGCGGTCATCAACGTGACCTGGAAGGATGCTGCGCGCCTGTTCAGATCGGAGAGTGGCGATATTCTCCCTGATACCAGTGAGAGACAGGAGAAGGCGAAGAAGGGGAAGAAGGGAGGAAGGGCCAGGGATACCGGGAAGCCGAAGGTCTCCGCGAAAGACCGGGCCGACCCCCTCAAGGTCGGAGCGTTTGCTGCGGTCGTCATCGTCACACTCCTCTTTGGGGGATCCTGCTTCGCAACAACCCTCGGGATGGCCCAGACCGTGAAGTACGGTGGTATCGACTCACAGTGGATGGAGGCGCTGGAGTGGATGGGTGCACATACGCCCGACCCCGGCGTCGACTACTACGCCATCCATGATAAGGAGACCTTCATCCACCCGGATGAGGCCTATGGCGTCATGTCCTGGTGGGACTACGGCCACTGGATCACCTATATCTCGAAACGAATCCCGAACAACAACCCCTTCCAACACGGGGTTGCCGGTCCGAACGGCTCCGCGGTCTACCTCACCTCGACCTCCGAGAAGGAGGCAAACCAGATCCTCGATAACATCGGCACCCGCTACGTCATAACCGACTACCAGATCGTCACCGGGAAGTTCCACGCGCCAGCGACGTGGGCGGATCAGGAGCTACAGATGGCGCCATTCCAACCGTACTTCCTCCTTCCTGTGAGCGCAGGCTCGACAAGTTACCAGGCGATGCCGTTTTACACGCAGAAGTATTACCTGACGATGGCCGCCCGTCTCCATAACTTCGATGGATCCATGACCGATCCAGGATCTGAGGTGCTCTACACCGAATATCGCGAACCGGGCACGGTGAACAACTCCCTCCCGCTCGTCACGCGCATGGAGCAGATGGATGCTACTGCAGCCGCGGCTGCGGTAGAGGAATACAACAGAGATGCCCCGACGGGGTCTGCCGCAACGTTGCTGAGCCTCTACTACGAGGTCAAAGCAGACTCGATCCTCTACCCGATCGAGCGGGTGCCGGCGCTCCAGCACTATCGGCTCGTCCATGAGACGCCGCAGAATGTCTTTGTCGGAGGCGGTGCAGACGGACCCGACCTGAAATCCATCAAGATATTTGAGTATGTCCCTGGCGCCCGTATCAAGGGTGACGGCATCATCGAGGTGCCGGTCACAACGAATACCGGCCGGGCGTTCACATACCGCCAGGAGAGTGTGAACGGCGAGTTCATCGTCCCGTATGCGACGTCCGGGTGGTCAGGCGAGGTGAAGACGACTGGCCCCTACCGGATCGTGGGCACCGATGTGACGTTTGATGTCACTGAAGAGGATATCCAACAAGGACGTACCGTCAACTGATAGAAAATGCAGTGTTCGGTTATCTACGGTGACATATTTGTCAAACATGACATGGAACTCCACCCGGAGTCGGACTCCCGGTTGCAGATAGCCCTCTCTGGCGTCCCCCAGGACGTGAGGTGGCGTGACCCGGTCCGGGCTACGGTGAGCGATCTGGAGCGGGTCCATCGACCCCAGCATATCAGGTGGGTGCAGGAGATCGCCCGGGGAACTTGTTTTTTGGACTCGAATACCTACGTCACCTGCCACTCGTTCGATGTGGCATCGTATGCCGCCGGTTCAGCCTCTGTAGCGGTGGAACGAGCGCTTGATGGTGAACACTCGTTTGCCCTGGTCCGCCCCCCCGGGCACCATGCCGGCCCTGACCGATCGATGGGGTTTTGTATATTCAATAACGCCGCCGTCGCAGCGGCGAAGGCCCTTGAGTCGGTCGACCGGGTTGCCATCCTGGACTGGGACCTGCACCATGGCAACGGCACGCAGGAGATCTTCTATGATGATGATCGGGTGCTCTTCTGCTCGGTGCACGAGGAGAATAGCTTCCCGGGGACCGGTTGGGTGGACGAGATCGGCACCGGTGCAGGCCGCGGCTACACCCTCAATGCTCCGCTTGCAACACGGTCTACCATCGCCGATTACCACCTCGTCTTCAACGACATCTTTATCCCGGCCCTTGCCCGATTTCGGCCGGATACCCTGATCATATCTGCCGGACAGGATGCCCTTTTCGACGACAAACGCGGGCGTATGAGCCTTGAGCCTGAAGATTACGGCGTGCTCACCGGGATGTTGATCGATAACCTGGATCTGTCCCTTGCGCTGACGCTCGAGGGAGGCTACGGTCCATCGCACGGGAAGGCGATCGAGGCGATATTTGCTGCTCTGCGGGGGGAGCGGTTCGTCTTTGCTGACGGACGGGCCCCGCAACGGAACACGGAGAGGGTTGTGGAGATCCTGGAGAAGGTCAGGTTCTGCTGAAAGGCGCCCCTGGAACACTCCACCTCTCTCATCCGACCTCAATGCACGTATGACCGGATACCGCCGGGTGGCGGGACGGATTTGAGCGGATGCGGAGGATGAGTGAGTAGGCTCCTTCCCTCATCTCGCGGGGCGGGTGCCTATGCGAGATCTGGCTCTCTTCTGTCGGTCACGGTGGTGTTGACCGGAAGCATTATGGTTCTCTGGACTTACCCGGTGCCGCATCATCAGGAGGCGTGAGAATTGGTCAGTGTTGTCAAACTCGATGGCAGGAGAGAGCCGTTCGTGCGGGAGAAGATAACCGTGAGCGCTATGAAAGCGGGTGCGCCGCCGGAGGAGGCGCGGGAGATCGGTGAAACCATCGAACGGTCCGCCTACGATGGTATGCCTTCCGGCGAGATCCGGCAGCGGGTGCTCGAACAACTCCGAGGCCGGAACCCTGAGTGGGAGGAGAACTGGCTCATGTACGACCGTGCTGTGAAGAAGCGGGGAGTAACGGCGGTTACTGGGATGCCTGCTCGCTGAGAGCTTTTAGGAGGCAGGCGATCGACGTCAGAAGGCCAGGTTGATGAGCCCCATCGCCATCGCCATGACCGCGATGACCGCGGTCATCCACCCAGCGGTCATGCTGAGGAGGGCGATCCACCGTGGATACTGGAAGAGCCAGGCAACAACTGGTGCTCCGAAGAGGGCGATCCCGGGGATCCAGATGATCAGAACGAGCATCAAGGCGCCATAGCGCTTCAGGTAATCGATCTGGCTCATCTTCGCGTCAATTTTTTTGAGTAGCCGCTGGATCAGGCGAGATCGTCCGGCGAAGAGGTCGCAGACCTCAAAGATCCCGATCATGGTGGCGATCGCAATCGACGTCAGGAGGAGGAGGATGACCGCCGGGTGCTGTCCGAGCGAGAGGCCGATGAGGGCTGCAGCTGCCTGGAAGAGGAGGGTCGATGCGATGAGGGTGAAGACCTCTGGTGGGGGTACGCTGAAGATCAGGCCGAGGAAGTGTGGGATAACCAGGAGGAAGAGGATCACAAATCCAACCGATCGAGCAACCCGGAGCCGGCAGGCTTCCGGGGAGATCCGATGTCTATATTCCTCGATGGCGGCAAGCCAGGTCATCGGTCGACTCTATATCATGGAAGTAGATGAATCTGTGTATCGGGATGGACCCGGCGGGGGTCAGGGTCAGTCACGGTGCCGATGAGTCGATCAAAAGGAAGCAGCATGGAGGGATCAGGAGGCGAAGCCCGTGCGGGAGCGGTCATGGTGCAGGTATGATCCTGCTGGGCGTGGTGTCAGGGTCGATGAGGTACTCCATGACCCGTGCGATCACCTCAGGGTTTCTCGCAAGTCCGATGTGGCAGTAGTGTTCTGGATTCCTAGAAAGATTCCCGGGATCGCGTGGGAGGACATCGAGGCCTGCTCCCGGGAGGTGTGAATCGGTGTGGGGGACGATGCCGTCGCCGGCGTACGTCGTCCGCCACTCTCCGTCCAGGGAGAGTTCCCATGTCCTACCGTCGAAGACCGGGAAGAACGCCGGTGTCGCGGTGAGGTTTGCGGTCAGGATGATCCGGTAGGTGATATCGTTGCGGGTGCCTGCGGCTCTGAGTGCCGCGACGGTCCCGCTCCCGGGCCGGAACTCCTGGACGATGGTGTCGTCGGCGGGATCGTAGTCCCGTGGAACGAAGACTCCCGCAAGGCCCTGGATCACTTCAGGCCCCCGATCAGGGTCGTTGAAGAGTTCGGCCATCGATGAGCCATTGTTCGGCGGGCCGATCCCGACGAGCAGCCTGACCTGCTCCTCCTGTGCACCGCCGTCGATGACCTCGAGCAGGTAACGGGCGATGCAGGTTCCCATCGAGTGGCAGACAAGGTCGACCGGGCCACTGTATCCGGTCTCCCGGCGCTTTGCGTGTATGTAGTCCTGGAGGGCGATGGCTATCGCTTCTGTCCCGGCGTCATGCATCGCGGTGTGGTCAAAGTTCCAGTAGGGCACCGCAGTGTCTGAGAGCCCGGGGGTGAGGCGGTTCCAGATGCCGGGATGGCTCCTCCACCCATGGACAAGGACTGCCGGACATCGCTCCGGATGTATCAGAATTGTATCACGCCTCCCTGTGGTTTGTTCTATCTCTTGTGCGCCGCAGATTTCAATCCCTCACATCCATGGAGGGTGTGACCGCATGACGTACGCAGTATTGTGTGGTACAGTTATATTTCTTTCAATCCACACCCCCCTGCCCATCAGGGCGCCCATGCGGTTGCATCTGGCGAACCGAAGCAGTCTCCGAATGTATAGAGCTATACTGATCGAGGGAGAGGAAGTGCCGGTTGCCAGGGAGCAGGGCGATGTTCCTTAAGGTCGGAGAATTTTCCCTTCCCTTCCGGGTTTTTGTCGCGGAAGAGAGTGAACTGTACTCCAGCGCTCCAGGAGCCCTGCAACAACCGTATCGAGATCCCCCTCAAACACCATCCAGAACGCTTATCCCTCTCGATCTCAAAAGTCCCTGCAGGAAGGTGTGAAGCGCGTGAGTTACATCGACGACATACATCGGATCGGGAGGGACGCCAACCCCTTCTTCACGCTGATGGGAATTGAAGTGGACGGGTTCGGAGACGGGCGGGCGCGCCTCCGCATGGAGATCCGGCCGGACATGCTCAACGGCGCGGGCTGGCTCCAGGGCGGAATCTACGTGGCGCTTGCAGACGAGGCGTGTGCATTAGCACTCTACACCCTCCTCGCCGATCATGAATTCATCGCGACGATCGACGAACACACCAGTTTCATGAAAGGCGCCAACACCGGAACCATCGTCGCCATAGGCAGGGTCACCCGGAGGGGGCGCCGGGTGGCATTCACGGAAGGGGAGGTCAGGACAGCGGGAGACGGCACGCTCCTCTCCCGGACGTCGGCCTCCTTCACGATCATCACACGGTAGTGCCCGGGCAGAGGTCCCGCAAGGATCATCTCTGTCGGTTCTTGCAGGGCTCCCGCATCAATACATTCTCAATATCGAAGATCACATACATGAGGTAGATACTCTGGAACAACCGGAGGGGAACGAGACCTTGAAGTATATCGTTGTAACCGGCGGCGTCATGAGCGGACTTGGGAAAGGCATCACCACCGCATCCATCGGCCGCCTCTTAAAGAATCGCGGCTACGAGGTGACGGCGGTCAAGATCGACCCATACCTGAACATCGATGCCGGCACCATGAACCCAGCCCAGCACGGCGAGGTCTTTGTCCTCTCCGACGGCGCGGAGGTCGACCTCGATCTCGGAAACTATGAACGATTCCTGGATATCAACCTCAAATCCATCCACAACATCACGACCGGGAAGGTCTACCGGAGTGTCATCGAAAAAGAGCGGCGCGGAGACTTCCTCGGCGCGACCGTCCAGATCATACCTCACATCACCGACGAGATCCGGCACCGGATCAGCCGCGCGGCACGGGAGGAGATCAATGGCGGCAGGACGGCGGAGATCTGTCTGGTGGAGGTCGGCGGCACGGTCGGGGATATCGAGAGCATGCCGTTTTTAGAAGCAATCCGCCAGATGCACGCCGATCTTGCACCCCAGGATATGGTCCTGATCCACGTCACCCTGGTCCCGGTGGATGCCATGGGCGATCTCAAGACCAAACCGACACAGCACTCGGTCAAGGCCCTCCGGGAGCTCGGTCTGCAGCCTGACATCATCGTGGGCAGGAGCGGTGAGGTGATCGGCCCGCAGACGAAGAAGAAGATCTCAGCCTTCACCGATGTCCCGACCAAGGCCGTGATCTCCGCAAAAGACGTCCCCGATATCTACCAGATCCCGGTGGAACTGGAGAAAGAGGGGATCGCGGAGGTCGTCTGCAACTACCTTGGGATAGAGAACCGGGATCCGGATCCCGCATGGTACCGGGTCGTCTCGCAGGAGTATACGAACCGGGTGACGGTTGCGATCGTCAGCAAGTACGGGATCGAGGACGTCTACATGTCCACCAAAGAATCGCTCAAACATGCCGGGAGGGCTCTCTCCACCGAGGTGAACATCCGGTGGCTGGATGCGGAGGCGTTCACCCTCAGAGACCTCGCCGATGTCGACGGCATCCTGGTCCCGGGCGGGTTTGGCAAGCGCGGCATCGAAGGCAAGATCCGGGCCATCCGGTACGCGCGGGAGAACCAGAAACCTTACCTCGGCCTCTGCCTCGGCTTCCAGCTCTCGGTGGTGGAGTACGCGCGACATGTCCTCGGCATCCCCGACGCCACCAGCGAGGAGGTCGGTGACGGGACGCACGTCATCACCATCATCCCCGGGCTGGAGGGGGTCTCCAACCTCGGCGGGACGATGCGCCTTGGGAACTTCACCGTCACCCTCCGGGAGGGCACAATGATCGCCGATCTCTACGGCACGGCCGCAACCGTGGAACGGCACCGCCACCGCTACGAGGTGAATCCGGAGTTCATCGGTGATCTTGAGGGTGGCGGTCTCACCTTCACAGGGTTCTGTGAGGACCGGGTGGAAGTCTGCGAACTCCCGGATCACCCCTTCTACCTCGCCACACAGTTCCACCCCGAGTTCCGATCGAGCCCGACGAACCCCTCCCCGCCCTATATCGGTTTTGTGGCGGCATGCAAGAGAAATAAGACGACGTCCTCAGGGGGCCCGGTGAGGTAGCAGAATGGTGGACGTCGAGAGGTTCATCGATGAGGCGATCCGGCGGATACGGGACGCTTCCGGCAAAGAGAAGGTCGTCATGGCTCTCTCCGGCGGCGTGGACTCATCGGTCTGCGCGGCACTCGCCGCCCGCGCCATCGGTGATGCACTCGTCCCGATATACGTCGATACCGGTCTGATGCGCAAAGGAGAGACGGATCTGATACGGTCTCTCTTCCCGGACATCGACCTCCGCATCATCGATGCAGGGGACGAGTTCTTCGAGGCGCTCAAAGGTATCACCGATCCCGAGGAGAAGCGGAAAGCCATCGGTGAGAGGTTCATCCGGATCTTCGAGCGGGAGGCGAAGCGGACGGGAGCGACGATGCTCCTTCAGGGGACCATCTACCCGGATCGCGTCGAGAGCGAAGGGGGCATAAAGAGCCACCACAATGTGGGGGGCATGCCGCTAGATGTCGAGTTTTCGGGCATCATCGAGCCGCTCGCTGACCTCTACAAGGACGAGGTCCGCGAGGTTGCCGGCGGTCTCGGTCTCCCGGCGGAGCTTCAACACCGGATGCCCTTCCCCGGGCCGGGACTCGCCGTCAGGATACTCGGCGAGGTGACGAGGGAGAAGGTCGCTATCGTCCGGGAAGCAAACGCCATCGTCGAGGAGTGCCTTGTCGAAGAGTTCCGACCCTGGCAGTGTTTTGCCGCGCTCCTCGGTCTTGGGACCGGGATGAAGGGCGACGCAAGACTGCATGGTTGGATCGTCGCGGTCCGGGCCGTCGACTCCCGGGACGGCATGACCGCCGACCCGCTCCTCCTCCCCCACGAGACCCTCACCCGGATGGCCTCCCGGATCACCTCCGAGATTCCCGAAGTCGCCCGGGTGGTCTACGACATCACCCCAAAACCCCCGGCGACAATTGAGTATGAGTGAGAGACATGACCACAGATTCACGGGTGCTTGATGCACGTTATTTCATGCCCGCATTCGGCCGGACGCTGAAGATCGTCCGCGGTGCGGGGTCACGCGTCTGGGATGACCAGGGGCGGGAGTACATCGATTGTGTGGCAGGCATTGCGGTCTGCAGCACCGGCCACTGCCACCCTGCGGTGGTGGAGGCCATCTGCAACCAAGCCAGCCAGCTGATCCACTGTTCAAACCTCTACTATGTGCCAGGCCAGGCAGAGCTTGCGGAGAGGCTTGTCGAGATCACAGGACTCTCGAAGGCGTTCTTCTCAAACTCCGGTGCAGAGGCAAACGAGGGCGCAATAAAGCTCGCCCGTATCCGGACAGGGAGGAAGAAATTCGTCGCGTTCGTCCACGGATTCCACGGCAGGACCTGCGGGTCGCTCGCCGTCACCCATAAACCTGCGATCCGCGAGCCGTTTGAACCGCTCTCGCCTGCCTGCACCTTCACAGACTACGGCGACCTGGATGCCCTTGCTGAGGCCGTCGATAAGGATACCGCCGGTATATTCATCGAACCGATCCAGGGTGAAGCCGGCGTCCTGATCCCGCCGGCCGACTTCCTCCGTGGCGTACGGGATATCTGCGACGATACCGGCGCACTCATGATCGTCGATGAGGTGCAGACCGGCATGGGTCGGACCGGGAAATGGCTTGGTATCCAGCATACCGGCGTCACACCCGATATCGTCACCCTTGCGAAAGGGCTTGCGAGCGGGTTTCCCATCGGTGCACTCGTAGCCCGAGAAGGACTTGAGTTTGAGCGGAGCGAGCATGGGAGCACGTTTGCTGGCGGCCCGCTCGCCTGCGCTGCGGCGCTCGCCACGATCGACGTCATCGAGGAGGTCCTCCCTGACGTCCCGGCAAAGGGCGAACGATTCATCAAGGGACTTTCTCGCCACAACCCTCGGGGTCGCGGCCTGCTCATCGGTATGTCGGTCGGTGACCGGTGTCCTGAGGTGCAGCAGGCCTGCGCTGAGGCCGGCGTGCTTGTAAACTGTGCTGCCGACGGAAATCTCCGACTGATCCCGCCGCTTGTGATCACAGATGAGGAGATCGATACAACCATCGATGTCGTCAATGCAGCACTTGGTTAGGGCGTGTTACGTGGGCGCAGCGGGTTACTCCTACGCGAAGTCGGCTGAGGATGTCGCGCGGGAGCACGGCATCGACCGGGTAGCCCGGCTCGCAAGCAACGAAAACCCCTATCCCCCCTCGCCGGCTGCGATCGAGGCAGCGAACAGAGCGCTCCAGGCGGTGAACCGCTACCCGGACGTGCGGGCATCACCGCTCATCGAGGCACTCCGCCGTTACCACGGCGATTACCAGTTCGTCACCGGCGCGGGGATGGACGGCATCATCGAGACCGTGATCCGGACGCTCACCGAACCGGGGGAGACGGTGGTCGTCTCGACCCCGACCTTCTCCTTCTACGGGCTTGCGACCGCGACATACGGCGCCCGGGTTGTGAAGGTACCCCGCCGTGAGGACTTCTCGGTCGACATAGCAACCTTCATCGAGGCCTCGCGGGATGCAAAACTGGCTTTCCTCTGTTCCCCGAACAACCCCACCGGAAACTCGGTTCCGCCTGACACGGTCGAGGAGATCCTCGAGGGGATGGACGGGGTGCTCTTCCTCGACAACGCCTACATCGAGTTCTCGGATATCGACTACCGGCCTCTGATGCGGCGACACGAGAACCTGATACTCGGCCGGACGATGTCCAAGGTCTTCGCCCTCGCCGGGCTCCGGGTCGGCTACGCCTTCGTCCCGGCATGGCTGGAACCTTTCTACCACCGGGCGGCGACACCGTTCGCCTTGAACTCGGTCTCCCTCGCGGCGGCGATCGGAGCTCTTGCCGACCATGATCTGGTGCGTGAGGCATGCAACCACGTCTGTCTCTGGAGAGATCGGTTCCTTGAGGAGATACCGTTTCGCACGTTCCCCTCGGACGCAAACTTCGTCATGATCGACGTCTCACCCCATACCGGCGATGAGGCGATGGAGCGGCTTGCGGCTGGGGGCGTCCTCGTCCGGTCCTGCACCTCCTTCCCCGGGCTCGATAACCACTACATCAGGGTGAGTATCGGCGAAGATTGGGAGAACGAACGATTCCTCGAGGTGATCAGAGACCTATGATGGTGGGCATCACCGGGACCCCCGGCACCGGCAAGACATCCGTCGCGGCCGAGCTCGAGCGGCGGGGCTACCGGGTTGTCCACCTGATCGATACGGTGCGGTCCTACATCATCGAGGAGGACCGCCGACGCCAGACGCTGGTGGTGGACGTTGAGCGGTGGGTGGACGAGTTTGAGCCCTTCGACGGTATCATCGAGGGGCACCTTGCCCACTATCTCCCCTGCGATAGGGTGGTGGTGCTCAGGTGCCGCCCCGACGTCCTGAGGGCGCGCCTGTCCCCCAGGGGGTATCCCCCCGAAAAGGTCCGGGAGAACGTCGAGGCGGAGGCCCTTGACATCATCCTGATCGAGACACTCGAGGAGCACCCGGGTGAGCAGGTCTTTGAAGTGGACACGACCGCTCTCCCCATCGGCGAATGTGCCGACCTGATCGAGCAGTTTATCCGGGGGGAGCTGCTATCATCCTACGGGTCCATCGATTGGACCGACTACCTGGACCGTACCGCATGACACTGGACCAGCTCAGACCGCATATGCAGGGCATAGCCCAGCCCGTGGTGACCCTGACCCGGAAGCTCGGGGTCACTCCAAACGAGCTCTCCGTTGCATCGCTTTTTGTATCGATACTTGCGGGTGTCGCGTTCTACGCCGGCAGCATCGTGTTCGCCGTCATCATGGTCGCCCTCAACGCCATATTCGACGCGCTCGACGGAGCACTCGCCCGGGATATGGGGGTGGCAAGCCCTCGCGGGGATTTCCTGGATCACGTCATCGACCGTTATGCTGATATCTTCATCATCACCGGTATCTTTGCAGGAGGAGCCGCATCCTGGCCGATCGGCGTCTTCGCCCTGACCGGGGTCCTCATGTCGTCGTACATCGGCACCCAGGCGCAGGCCGTCGGTGTCGGCAGGTACTACGGGGGCATCCTCGGCCGGGCGGATCGCTTGGTGCTGGTCATGATCGCAGGTGCACTCACGGTCCTGATCCCCGGGGAGATCTACGGTCTAAACTACCTCGGTTGGCTCCTCGTACTATTCGGAATCTTCGGACACTACACTGCCCTCCAGCGGTTCGCCCACGTCTGGCGGAACATCGAGGACGTACCCTAAAGAGGGTTCAGGGTGTAGATACCGTAGGTGAGGTAAGCCGCAAAGGTCACCCAGAGAAGGTAGGGCAGGAGCAATGCCGTCGCCGGTATCGATATCCGGTAGAAGGCGCCGATCGTTATGCAGACTGCAACCCAGAGGAGGACGATCTCGATGAGAGCGAGGAACGGGACCTGCAGTCCGAAGAAGAAGTAGGACCAGAGGACGTTGAGGACCAGCTGGACGGCAAATATCGCCGTCGCGACCTGCACGCCCTTCTGCTCCCACCCCTTCCTCCAGACGAGGTAGAGCGCTATACCCATAAGGATGAAGAGCACCGTCCAGACGGGGCCAAAGAGCCATGCCGGAGGGGTCAGAGCAGGTTTTGTAAGCGTGGCATACCAGGTGGGGACGGCCGGCGCCGTAAAGATTGACCCAATCAGCCCGGCAAGCAGGCAGACCACGATCGCCGCGAAGAACTGAGTAACCCGGACGAATGCAGATGCCACGCCGATATATGCTGAACCAGAGTCCATAAATCTTCTGATATCAGTACGGGGTATCGGCCCACTTCCACGGCGGCCGGGATAGCGCTCACTCGCCCTCCTCCTCGACCGGGCACCTGCCCCCGTCTTCATCGCTCCCGGAGGGGAGCACCTCACGAAGGGTGAACCTGAACGCCGCACCGAGATCCGGCCGCCCTTCCACTCGGTCCTCCACCCGGAGCGTGCCGCCATAACGCTCGATGAGCATCCGGACGACAAAGAGCCCGAGCCCGTCACCGCATCCTTCGATCCATCCCCGCTCAAACCGGTGGAGAATTGACCCCTTCAGGGGATCAGGTATGCCCGGTCCGGTATCCTCGATGGAGATCAGTATGTTCTCAGCATCATACTCTTCCACCCGGACGGTGATCGCGGTTCCTGGACCCCCTAACTTGACGGCGTTGCGGATCAGGTTTGAAAAGACCTCAGGGAGGAGATCGTCAGCCCAGACCCGGCGGGGCGCACCCCAGAGCTCTATCGCGGTATCGGGGAAATCGGCGATCTCCCCTCTGATGACGGCGTCGAGGTCGATCGGCCTGACGTCGGGCGCCTCGTGATGGATACGGCGGATCGTGGTGACGTTTCTCAGGATCTCCTTGCTCCTGAGGATGCTCTCCTCGATCTTTTGCGCATACAGGGCAGCCTCTCCCTCCAGCATCTCGATGAGGAGGCCGGCGTAGAGGCCCGAGACGTTCTCGGTGTTCCTGATATCGTGCGTCATGATGTCCAGGTAGAGGTTCGCCTCCCGGTTCGCCGCCTCCAATCTCTTGTGGAGCATACCCTTCAGGATACCCGACCCGATCTCTTTGCCGATCATCTCAAGTAATGTCTGCTCTTCCCGTGAAAAGGACTCTTTCGACCGGCTTCCAGCGTAGACTGCCCCGACGACGATAGATTCTGCGATGAGCGGGATACAGGCGAGTGTTGAGACGTCGAGATCCCTGAGTATACCCGCCTCGATGGAGTTGAGGTCTGGCCGGTGCTCTATGTAGCGGGGTTGACCGGCGACAAATATGAAGTTAAACGGCCAGTGGTGGATCTTGATCGTGCGGCCTTTGGATATGTATGATGGCGGCACGCCCCTCTGGTGCTGTGCCCGGGCCAATTTCCGGTCGGCGTCGAGCATGTAGACGATACCGACATGAAACCCCATCAGTTCAAGCACTTTTTCCAGCGACTCCTCCAGGAGTCCGGCGAGAGAGAGGGAGGTTGCGGAGACACTGATGATCTGGTTGAGGATCATGAGTTGCTCATTCCGGTTCCGGAGCTCCTGTTCCGCCCGTTTTCGCTCGGTTATATCCAGAACGCCGACGATCGAGCCGCAAAACCTACCGGACTCATCGGTGGCCGGCGATGTGACCATGAGCGCATGGACCCGCCCACCGCCGCTGTGGCGGAGGTCCAGTTCGAACTCCTGCCTCCGGTCAGTCTCCCGGCAGAACAGGTTCTTTGACGCGGTTCTCACCCTGTCGGGCGCGTCGAAGAACCCTGCAATCGGTAGTCCGACCAGACGCTCCGCGGGGTAGCCGAGGATCTCCCCCATGCGCGGGTTGGCGAAGGTTATGAGGCCGGCCTCATCCACGGCGATGACGCCCTCGTTGAGGTTCTCAACCAGCTTGCGGTACGTCGTCCCCGTATGCCGGAGCGCGGTCTCCGCCCGCGCCCGATCGAGGGCGCACCGGATCGTCCGGTAGAGCAGTTCAGCGTTGATCTCCTCCCGGGCCAGGTGGTCCTGCGCCGCATGGAGCACGGCGGGATCTTCCCCGGTCGCGGTGAGCACGATGACCGGAACGCTGGGTGCCGTCCGCCGCAGATGGTCAACGATTGCTACACCCTGCCCGCCCGCGAGATCGAGGAGCACAACATCGATCCCTCCTTCCGATACCCGATTGAGCCCACCTTCAGGGTGCCTGCAGTGTAGCAGTCTGATCGTGCGCCCGCACTCGCGGAGCATCCCTTCGAGGTTGCCGGGCCCCTTCCCGATCAGCAGCACACTCAACGGTTCGTTCATCCTCACACCACTTCCATGAAGCGCATCCCGGCACCGGGGAGATGCTCTAGGGATGAGAGAGGCTGTTCATCGCCACGGGATACATGCGAGCCACCCTCTTCCTTATACGCGGTGACTACTTCCTCTCCCGCAATCGTGCGATCTCGGCACCGCCCGGGATCTTCACCACGAACGTCCCGTGGCAGGGCTTGGTGTAGGGGAAGATGACGTGCTCGCCCTCTACGCCGATGTAGAGCGGTGGGACCCCGATGATATGGACATTGAACATCTTGTAGCCCGGTTCGACTTTGTGGTACTCCCGGATGTTCTTCTTGATGTACTCCCGAGCCTCCCGGAAGGAGGCTCGTGCGAGTACGATCTCGGGCTTCAGCGCATCGATGCAGCCGCCCATTGCATCACCTCGTCAAGCCTGCGTTTCAACGGCATGGGGCTATGAACGGCCCGTGCCGCAACCACCTCACAGGGAAACTCAATCTCACCGGCAAGATCTTCTGCAGCCTCCCCATAGAGGAGCGCATACAACCGCGCCCGGGATATGTAGGCCATCGTCCCTGCGTAGGCGATCCCTGAATCGTTGTGGATGAAGACGAAACAGAGATCAAAGTCCCGCACCTTCCCGGTGATCTCATCGATCACACCATCGAGGCCGACCACCTCGTCCAGATAGTGCCGGCCAGGATCGGCCACCTCCAACAACCTTCGAGCCGCCGGCGTCCCGGCGACCACCGATCTGATGCCCTGCTGCCTCAGCATATGCACCAGATAGAGCGCCATACTTGTCTGGACGGGAACCTGCGGGCACCCGAGCAGGAGCAGCGCGGTCCTCTCGCTCACGATCAGACCCTCCCTACCTGCGAGTAGACATCAGGCACCCGTTCCGGGTGTGTGTAGATGGTGAACCGCTCCCCCCGCGAGAAGCAGATCAGGGTGAGGCCTGCCCGTTCCGCCGTGAGGATACCCTCGTCGGTCGAGGCAGCGCGGGATGCGACGATGGGGATCCCGGCGTTCGCCGCCTTTGCCACCATCCCTGACGGTTGCCTGCCGGTGCACCCGAGAACGCACCCTGATAGGTCAATCCCCCGAAGAGCCGCGTAGCCCACGACTTTATCGACGGTGTTGTGCCTGCCGATGTCACAGGCACGGGTGATGAACTCGCCACCACAGAAAAGGACCGAACAGTGGACGCCACCGGTCTTCCGCCAGGTCTCGGACTCGATCGCGGCCGTCACCGCCCGGATATCGTCTGCCGTGGCGATGATCGATGAAGAGACCACTTTCGGCTCGCCGATCACCCGGTACCCCCCTGACGACTCCACCCCGAGGCGGACTTCCTTTGCGACCGGGGCAGTGACGTAGATATCTCTCCCTGAGACCTCCACCGAGGTGATCTCGTCGGCCAACCCTTCACAGATGACAAATCCGGCCCCCAGGTCGGCGAGACGGTCGAGACACGCCACCAGGGTCGTAAGGTACTCGCCGTTCAGGAAGAGTCCGATGCAGTCCTCAACGATGATGCTGTCGTGGACCTCACGCACACCGTCGCCTGTGACCTGAATCCCGTCACGGCAGACGATCTCCATCAGGCCGTCTCCTCTCTGATCCAGTCGAGGTATGGGGCGTAGCCGCCGATGATGGGTATGGCGATGATCTCGGGGACCTCGTAGCTATGGAGCTCCTCGATCTTGGAGATGAGCTGGTCGAGCAGGCGGCGCTGTGTCTTGATGATCAGGAGCTGTTCGGATCCTCTGGTGACCGCCCCTCCCCACCAGTAGCAGGACTGCACACCGGTGATGTTTGCGCAGGCAGCCAGTCGGGCATCGACGATCGCCTCTGCAATCGTCTTCGCCTCTTCAACCGGGGCCGTGCAGAAGACCACAAGGAATTCCGGGAGATCCATGGTTGTATCTTTGCACTGTCTGTATTTAATTTGTAGGGGTGTAGGGTGCCGCCACGGACCCGCCCTGTGGCGCAATGTGCTGCCCGGGTTGATACCGGCCCCTCGCCCAGACCCCCTCTCCATTGGGGTTTGAGGAGAGGCCGTCGACCGCAAGTGAGAAGGTAGATAGGTTCCCGGGCGCAAATATTCTGGTGATGTACGCAAGACGCATGGATCATCTTCCGCCATACCTCTTCGCCCGTATCGATGATATGAAGGATGAAAAACTGCGTCAGGGTGTCGACGTCATCGATCTCGGTGTCGGCGATCCTGACCTCCCCACCCCACCGCATATCGTCGAGGCCCTCTGCACTGCCGCCCGGGACCCGAAGAACCACCACTACCCTTCCTACGCCGGTATGCTCGCATACCGTGAGGCGGTGGCTGAGTGGTATCAGGGCCGGTTCGGGGTGCGCCTGGACCCGAAGGAGGAGGTGCTTGCCCTCATCGGATCCAAGGAGGGCATCGCCCATATCGCTGAGGCTTTCGTCAATCCGGGCGAGGTTGTCCTTGCCGCCGATCCCGGCTACCCTGTCTACAAGACCTCTGCACTCTTTGCCGAGGGCAGGGTCCACGAGCTCCCTATCCGGGCTGACGACGACTTTCTCCCGGTCCTCGACGATATCCCGGCCGATGTGGTGAGGCAGGCAAAACTGATCTTCATCAACTACCCAAACAACCCCACCGCGGCCGTGGCCCCGCTCTCGTTCTTCGAGGAGGTCGTCGAGTTTGCGCGTGAACATGACATCATCGTCGTCCACGACAACGCCTACTCCGAGATCACCTTCGACGGCTACAGGGCGCCCTCGTTCCTCGAGGCTGACGGTGCCATGGAGGTGGGTATCGAGATGCATTCACTCTCAAAGACCTATAACATGACCGGGTGGCGGGTTGGTATGGCCTGCGGGAACCCTGATGTCATAGCCGGGCTCGGCCGGGTCAAGACAAACGTCGACTCAGGGGCGTTCAACGCCATCCAGCACGCTGCCATCACAGCGCTCACCGGCCCCCAGGACTCCGTTGCCCGGGCCTGCTCGATCTACCAGGAGCGCCGGGACGTACTCGTCTCAGGCCTCTCCGACATCGGGTTTGATGTCCAGGCACCGAAGGCCACCTTCTATGTCTGGGCTCCGGTCGATGACTGCATGGCGTTTGCCGCACAGCTCCTCGACCAGGCAGGGATCGTCGCGACCCCGGGGGTGGGTTTCGGGCGGAACGGCGAAGGATTCGTCAGGTTCGCCATCACCCGCTCGATCGAGCGGATCGCCGAAGCGGTTGACCGGATGCGGGGGCTTGACCTGTGATCCTCCCCCCCCACCTCACGGTCAGGGGCGGACATCTCCATATCGGTGAACACGACGCAGTGGCTCTCGTAGAACGGTTCGGAACCCCACTCTACGTCACCGACGATACACGTATCCGCAGGAACTTCCGGCGCCTCTCCGGGGCGCTCATCACCCACTATCCGAAGGTCAGGGTGCTTTACGCCGCAAAGGCGAACGGCAACCTGGCGATACTCCGGACGCTCGCATCGATGGGCGCCGGGGCGGATGTTTTCTCTGCCGGAGAGCTTGCGCTCGCCCTTTCGGCCGGGATGCGCCCAGATCACCTCCTCTTCAACGGGAGCTCGAAGAGTCCCTCGGACCTCGCCCTCGCGGTCGAGACGGGCGTCCGGGTCTCGGTGGACTCGATCGACGAGCTCCAGCACCTCGAACGCGCGGCTGGAGAGGCAGGAACGACCGTCGATATCGCGTTCCGGGTCAACCCAGCCATCGATGTCCCCACCCACCCAAAGATCGCGACGGGCCTTGCCACGAGCAAGTTTGGCATCCCGGCGGATGAGATCCTGAACGCCTACCGCCACGCGCTCGCCGCCGAGCATATCAACCCGGTCGGCATCCACTGCCACATCGGCTCGCAGATCCTCGACGTCGAACCTTTCGCCCGCGAGGTCGAGGTGCTGATCGAGGTCACCCGCGACCTCATCGATATCGGAGTCGATCTCTCGTTCATCGATATCGGGGGCGGTCTTGGCATACCCTACCGCCGGGAGGCTGATCGGGCTCCGGCGCCGGAGGATTACGCGGGAGCGGTCATGCCGGTCTTCCTCAGAGGTATCCATGAGCTCGGTATAGAGCCCGAGCTCTGGGTCGAGCCGGGCAGGTGGCTCGTCGCCGACTCGACGATCCTGCTTGCACGGGTCAACTCGGTCAAGATCACCCATAAGGCGTTTGCCAACATCGATGCCGGGTTCAACCTGCTGGCCCGCCCGGTGATGTACGACTCGTACCACGAGGTCGTCGCGGGGAACAAGGCGGATATGCCTGCGGTGCGGGAGTACACCATCGCGGGGCCGATATGCGAGTCAGGGGATATCCTTGCGGAGGATCGGATGCTCCCGGATCTCGTCGCAGGGGATATAATCGCGGTGCTGGATGCCGGGGCCTACGGGTTTGCGATGTCGTCCCAGTACAACAGCCGTCCCCGGTGCGCTGAGGTGATCCTCTCAGGTGAGGAAGCGGCGCTGATGCGCCGGGCGGAGACTATCGACGACCTGGTCGCCCTCATGGAGGTCCCACCCTGGCAGGCGTAGGAATGGGAGCAGCAGCGTGAAGTTCCACTATCTCCTGGTCGACGATCTGGTCGGGAGGGAGGAGTTCGAACGCCAGGTCGAGAGGAAGGTGGCGGAATCCGGTGACCTGCTGGATGAACGGACGGCGGCGATGCTGGTCATCAAAGACCTCGGTCGGGCGCATGTCAGGATACGCGATCTCAAAGAAACCCCAAGCCTTGTGTGTTTCTTTGCGAAGGTGCTCTCCGTCGAGGAACCGAAGGAGTTTGAACGGTCCGACGGCACGATCGGGTATGTGGCGAACGTGGTGGTGGGCGACGAGACCGGAAAGGCCCGGCTGACCTTCTGGGATGAGCAGGCCCACGGCGCTCATGAACTTGGGGCAGGGGATGTCTTCGAGATCCTCGGCCGACCGAGGTGCGGGGGGAGATACCCTGCTGTCACCGCCATCGCCGTTCAGGAGGCAGCATGCGAGATATCCTGCCAGGAAGAGACGAACTCTTCCACGCTTCTCGGGTCGGGTGGGGAGATCGAGGCCCGGATCATCGCCATTGAGAGTCCGCGGACGTTCAGGAGACGTGATGGGAGTCCTGGAGAGATGGTCGAGGCGGTGATCGGAAATGAGGAGGGCGTCTTCCGTCTCGTCGCCTGGATCCCGGAGGCCCTCCTCGGTGTGAGTGCCGGGGAGAATGTCGTCATCCGTGGCGCTACTCCCCGTGAAAGTGGGCAAGGTATCGAGTTCAGCCTCGGGGAGGCGGGGTCGATCTTGTCCTCTGATCGGGAGATCACCGTCCCGATGGATGCTGTTTTGGGTGTCGAGGAGGGGGGGACGTACTCGCTTGCAGGATCTATCCGGACCATCCATCCGCCTCATTCGTTCGTCACCCGGAGCGGGAGGCAGTCGTCGGTCAGGAACCTGGTCATCGCGGACGAGACCGGAGAGATCCCGGTCGTCATCTGGGGCGAGAAGGCGGAGGAGTACCTGGTCCCCGGGGACCGGATCGAGATCTACAATGCAGGCGCCCGGCGGGGACGATACGGCGATCTTGAACTCCACATCTCCTGGGGAAGTGCCCTTGTCGTCCTCGCCGAAGAGGAGAGGGAGGTAGAGGTCGAAGGGACGATCATCGCCACCGCGCAGGGGATCTGCATCGATACCGGTGATGATTGCTACCTCCTCGCCGAGCCGCTCCCCGTCGGTTATGATGTGCGCGTCAGGGGTATGGTGCACCGGGGCATTATCTCTGTCTGTCACCTGGAGGCTGTATTCCCCGATCCCGAGGATCTGCAGCGTCGTCTGGATCGGTTCTCCAGGAGATCCTGATCCTTCGCTCTTCACTTTCGCACCGCGCGGCGAGCGACCTTTATGTTTCCCGCCCTACACTCTTAGTGTAACCAAGAGATCAAGTGAGGAATGAGATGTCAGAGATTGATCTTGAAGATTTACCAGGTGTTGGGCCGGCCACCGCCGAGAAGCTCCGGGAGGCGGGCTACGGAACCGTCGAGAGTGTTGCAACGGCTACCACGTCAGATCTCGCTGAAGCGGCGGAGATCGGCGAAGGCACTGCCAAGAAGGTGATCCTTGCCGCACGGAAGATGGCGGATATCGGAGGCTTTAAGACGGGCCGGGATATCCTGGATAAGCGCAAAGACGTCAAAAAATTGAAGACCCTGGTCCCCGAATTCGACGAGCTGGTCGGCGGAGGCCTTGAGACGCAGGCGATAACCGAGGTTTACGGGGAGTTCGGCTCCGGGAAGAGTCAGCTCGTACACCAGATGGCCGTCAACGCTCAGCTCGCCGAGGAGCTGGGAGGCCTGCACGGATGCGTCATCTACGTCGATACCGAGAACACGTTCCGTCCTGAACGTATTGAACAGATGGTCAACGGGCTTCCTGAGGATGCGGATCTCGGAGATCTTGAGGATATCCTCGAACGCATCCACGTCGCCCGGGCGCACAGCTCCGACCACCAGATGCTGCTCCTTGAGACTGCACGAGAGCTTGCAAACGACCTGCGCAAGTCCGAGTATCCGGCAAAGCTCTTCGTCATCGACTCATTGACGTCCCTCTTCCGGTCGGAGTATGCGGGACGCGGGACCCTTGCTGCCCGGCAACAGAAGCTGAACCGCCACATGCACGATCTGCTCAAGCTGATCGATGACCACAATGCTGTCGGCCTCGTGACCAACCAGGTGATGTCGAACCCGGCCATCCTCTTCGGCGATCCCACAAGGCCGATCGGCGGCAACATCGTCGGGCACACCGCGACCTTCCGGCTCTACCTCCGCAAGAGCAAGGGCGGGAAGAGGATCGCACGCCTGGTGGATAGTCCCAACCTCCCTGAGGGTGAGGCGGCATTCATGGTCGAGCAGGCGGGACTCAAGTCGTGCTAAAGGCGCTCGTAACGGACGTCGATGGTACCATCACCGACCGGCGTCGACGCATAAACACAGAAGCCATCGAGGCTATCCGGGTGCTCGTTGATACCGGCATCGAGGTGGTGCTTGCGAGCGGAAACACCGTCTGCTTCATGGACGGGCTCTGCAGGATGATCGGGACGGATGGGACCATCATCAGCGAGAACGGCGGTGCCTATCGGAGGGGATTTGAGGGCCCCCTCCACATCCCCGGCGACCAGGAAGCCGCTCTCGAGGCTTTTGAGGTCCTCAAGGACCATTTTGCAAAGGAGGGTGTCAGACTCGAGCTTCTGAGTGCGCAGTACCGGTTTGCTGATGTGGCCTTCGCCCGGAAGATCGACCCCGATGCTGCGAGGGCGGTCATCCGCGACCACCGTCTCCCGGTCCTGTTGCTGGACACCCGGTTTGCGATCCACCTCCAGGACCCGGGTGTGAACAAGGGGACGGCGATACGGGATCTCGCCGGGGAGATGGGCCTTCGTCTCGATGAGATCCTGGCTATCGGTGACTCGGAGAACGATATCGAGATGCTCAGGGCCGCCGGCGTCGGCGTCGCGGTTGCAAATGCCCTGGAGCCGACTCGGTCAGCGGCGGACTGGGTGACGCAGGAAGCGTATGGGGATGGGTTTGTAGAGGCAGTGAAAAAGTATTACCCCGACCTCTTCAGCAGGTAGCGGTCGACGACGATATAGTCTTTTATATCCTTCACTGCCTCAAACGGCACGAACATCTTGTCGCCATCCATCCTGTACTCGTCTGTCCTGAACGTATCGTCAGGTTTGACGATCAGGTCGACCACCTGCCCCGTATCGAGGTCAACCATGATGTTCCTGACGGTCCCGATGAGCATGCCATCATTACTCATCACTTTCTTCCTGGCAAGACTGCGAGAGAAGGTTTTGCTCATAGAGAGCGTGGGGTGTCTGTACTATTTAAGTTTTGTAAATTTCTCGAAATACTGCAAAAAACGGTTTTCTGGAGTTTTCCCGGGGAGGGGGTCGCCGCCGCCCCCTGTGGTTGGAGGAGGGCGGATGGGTGGCACTTTGGGGCAGATCACAGTTCCGCTCGCCTACAGATCGACTCCGCGCGGGAGGGCGCGAAGGCGTGGAGACTGTGGGGGTTGCTATCTCTGTTGCGGGCTTTGGTGTGGGATGCCGCACGAGAAAAATAGTCGTCGCGGGAATCCTGTCACGTACCATGGACCTCTCCTATCAGAACAGTCGAGATTGTTTTGCCTAGTGCTCGTTGTCAATCGTACATTCGAGAGATCTTCGGGGGTGTGATCTTCTGGCTTCTCTGGTGCCACTCTGCCCGGGGAGAGGGGCGCCTGCCCCCTCCCCGGACCCCTCCCCCGTGGAGATACCTCCCACGGTCCAGTGCATGGGGAAAGTTTGAAGAAAAAACCGGTGTGTGGGTTCGCTCTCCCGGATGCGGCCCTCCCCGGGTATTGCCGCGACTGCCACCGCCCCTCGGAGCGGGGGAGGAGGCGCGACGAGCCGGGCGGGGTGGAGGATGCCGGCATATTGAAAGAGAGACAGGTGAGGGGGAGACCTCGCAAAACCAGGTTACTACTGTCATTACGCTTGATTGTTGGCGTTCCATCTCATACGTCAAGATCTTTGAAGATACGGTGATGCGACGCACTACCTAGTGTTCTTAGAGGATTAAGAGACATGATGCACTAGTGGGCGAATCTTTCAATCTCCATGAGGAAGTATTTTTCTTCGACTTCGATGCTGATACTGTTTCGGCCCCACCGTGCGGCAGCGAGACTGGTCGTTCCCGTGCCACCGAAGGGGTCGAGGACGGTATCGCCGACGAAAGAGAACATCCGCACGAGTCTTTCAGCCAGTTCCAGCGGATAGGGTGCAGGATGCTCTCTGGTCGATGCCCCTTTGATGTCCCAGATCTGGCTGAACCAGGCCTTCTGGTTCCCCTCTGAGATGACGGAGAGTAACCGTGCTTCAAGTGAGGGCTTCCGGTAACCTCCGGCCTTCCTCTGGAAGAGAATATACTCGATATCATTCTTGACGATACCGTTGGGCTCATAGGGTTTTCCCAGAAATGATCCCCGCGAATTCACCTCAAAGCAGGCGTTGGCGATCTTATACCAGATGATCGGTGCCAGGTTGTCAAACCCGATCTTGCGGCAGTGCTCCTGAATGCTGGCGTGGAGAGGCATCACGACATGACGCCCCGCTTCACGCCGGGGCAGGCAGACATCGCCGACGACGATGACCAGGCGGCCCCCCGGGACAAGGATCCGGTAAATGTGCCTCCATACCGCATCGAGCTCTTCCAGAAAGATCTCGTAGTCCTCAATCTGTCCAAGCTGTTCGTCCCTCTCGGGGTATCTCTTGAGGGTCCAGTAGGGAGGCGACGTCACAATCAGGTGAACGCTCTCATCAGGAAGGAATGCAAGGTTACGGCTGTCGGTGTTCACGAAACGGTGCTGTGTCGGCAGATTACCTGATATGGCTTCAAGTTCTTTCATCAACGAGAGATTCTTTGCTATCCGGGGGATGGCACGCTGTCCCTCGACTTCTGCTATCTCCAGAGCCTCAGCCGGAACATAATCTTTCAGCGGTTGATCCCTCCCGGCTTCATTGATAAAAAAGGATTTTTCAGCAGGGAAGTGAGTTATCTCCGTCATATGATGTGGTTTTGAGATCATGCCACCATTTCTACAATTCGTGCTCCGGCTACATAATCGTACCGGAGCACTCTTCCTCGCGGCCCGGGAGCCCCCTACGTCCTCTCCTCTTCCTCCTTCACCAGACTTCGCGGCTCCTTCCGCGTCTCCTTCTCGACATCGATATCCGGGACTCTTGCTGCCTCTTCTGTCGCCTGGAGGTCCTCTTTGCTCGGTACCTCCCCGAGGATATCCTCGGGTGGTAGCTCCGTGCCTTCAGGGACCTCCGGGGCCTCGACCGTGGCCCCGAGATATTCGGCCGCCTGTTTGACGATCGTCGAGAGTTCGAATGGGAATATGATCTTCGTCGCCTGACCGTCGGCCATCCGCTTCAGGGCATCAAGCGAAAGCACCGTGATCGCCCGCCGATCCAGCGGCCGGGCACCGACCGATATGATGCGCAACCCCTGCGCCTCACCCTGCGCCTGCAGGATCAGGGATGTCCGCTCACCCTCAGCCCTGAGGATCTTGCTCTGCCGTTCACCTTCGGCCTCCAGGATGGCACTCTGCCGCGCTCCTTCGGCCCTGAGGATTGCTGCCCGCTTCTCACCATCCGCCCTGAGGATCGCAGCACGCCGCTCCCGCTCAGCCGCAGTCTGTTCGGTCATCGCCTGTTTAACCGGACCGACCGGATCAACCTCTTTGATCTCCACCCGTTCGACCTTCACCCCCCAGGCATCGGTCTCCCGGTCAAGGATATCGCGGAGACGGGCATTGATGATATCCCGGTTGTAGAGGACCTCATCGAGCTCCATATCGCCGATGATCCCACGCAAGCTCGTCTGGGCGAGCGCCACCGTCGCCGCCCGGTAGTTCATCACCTCAAAATACGCCTTCTCAGGGTCGATCACCCGGACGTAGACGATCGCATCGACGTTCGTCGGGGAGTTGTCCTTCGTGATCACCTCCTGCCGGGGGACATCCATCACCTCGGTCCTGAGATCGAGTTTCACGACCCTCGTGATCAGCGGGATAACCCACCGGAACCCGGGGTTCATCCTCCCGATGTACTGTCCCAGGCGGATCTGGAGACCCTGCTCGTATGGCTGCACAATCACCACGCCACTGGCGAATATGATGACGATGATGATGACCAGAAAGATCGTGATCAATCCGGTCCATGGAATAGACCCCGTAATCATATCACTCAATCTCCTTCACAACGATGTGTACCCCTTCGGAATGGACAACAATAACCCTTTGCCCGGCGGGAATTTTGCCTGATTCAGTTCGCGCGCTCCATTCCATGCTCCCGATCCGCACTTTTCCCGAGATCGTCCCGACATCAACTTCTTTCGTCACCACTCCCTCAAGGCCGACAAGTGAATCCCGGGAGAGGGTCGTGGGCGGCTTCTTCCCGGGTGTCAGACGGCTATAGGCCCAGACGGTGATCGAGGCAGCAGCCATCGCCGCCACAACCCCGGCTATGAGGCCCTGAGTCGAGCTGAGGATATCGACGCCGAGGAGGATGAGAATGCCGAGGATGATCAGGACCGTGCCCGGGACGGCGATGAAGAACCCGGGTTGGGAGACCTCGATCAGGAGTAGCACTGCCCCAAGCAGGATCAGCACCCAGCCCAGGGCTAGACTCCCCTCTACAAGCATAGAGAGAGATGGTACCGGCGAAATAAAAAGGGTATGGGGTGAGTGTTCCTTCAGGCACGGCCCACCGGATGCATACGGGCAAAGACCACTGGAGCGCCATACGAGATCCAGGCAGCAGTAGCGGCGGCCCGGGTGTACTGGAGTATATGGGCCAGCATGACAGATTCTGGCGGGACAAGGAGCCCGAACAAGAGCCAGATCGTCCCCGCCACGGTGATGCCGAAGGCGTAGCGGAGTAGGTGACCGGACCAACCTCCGGCGGTGCAGATACCCATCCCCCGGGGCCATGCCACCGCTGCTCCGGCCGCAAACCCAAAGAAGAACCCTGCCACCGTTGCGGATCGCGTGGGATCGAGCGGGTCGATCGGCTGGCCTGACTGTTGAATCGCCCCTTCAGCCCAGACGGCAGGAACCTGCCAACCCCCGATCGCCGCGAAGGCGACAGACGAGGCCAGCACCAGAACGATGGAGCCGGCAAACGCAAGCAACAATCGCCCTGAGATCGGGAGGGCGGCGATACGGCGGCCAACCGGTCCCTCGAGGGTCAGGAACCCGATGAGGATAGCGAGGCCAAGCATAACCCCCGTGATGATATCGGTCGGGAAGTGGGCACCAAGGAAGACGCGTGATATGCCGATGAAAACGATCAGGGTGGCTGCGAGGAGAGAGAACCACCTGCGTCGGGCCGTAGCGGCGAGCAGACCCCAGAATGTCACCGCACCCTGGGCATGGCCGGAGGGGAGGCCAAACGACGGGTGGGGTGCAAGCGCCCGGACCTCAGAGCTGACCCAGTAGGGGCGGGGAAGGTGGAACGCGACTTTGAGAGCCTCGTTGAGGCCGCCCGATATCCCCATAAGGAGTCCGAGACGGAGCCCGAGGCGCGGATTTGAGCACCAGTAGAGATATGCGATGATGAGGAGGAAGAACTCTGGCTGGCCAAGAAGGGAGAAGAGGAGCATGGGGGCGGCGAACCACACCGCCTGGGTCTGGAGCTGATGGATGAAGGCGATCTGAATACCGGTCATACCAGTCCGGTCAGGTCAAGGTTTGCCAGCAGCTGGGGCATCGCCGCCGAGATCCCGTTGATGATGAACTGGATTGCTATAGCAAGGACGATGATCGCCATCAGCTTCGGAACAACCCGGAGCCCTCCTTCCCCGATGAGGGAGAAGATCTTCGGTCCGTAGAGCATCCCGACGTAGGAGAGGGCAAGGGCCACGACGATCCCGAAGAAGACAGCGACGATGCCCCAGACGCCCTCCGGCCCTGATGCGAGCAGGATCACCGTCGTGATCGTTCCTGGGCCGCACGAGAGCGGGAAGGCCAGCGGGACGATGGCGATGTTCTCGAGGTCTGCAGCCGAGTACGCCTCGCCCCCTGAGGTGAGCATCCCGGTCGCCACGCTGATCAGAAGAATGCCGCCGGCGATCTGGAACGCAGGGACGGTGATACTGAAGATCGAGAATATCAGCTGCCCCGTGAGGGCGAAGAAAGCGAGAACGATGAAGGCTATCTTCATGGAGGTCTTGATGACCCCCATACGCTCGCTCCTGCTCCTCCCCTCGGTGAGAGCGGTGTAGACGGCGATCGTAGAGGCGGGATTCATCACCGCAGTGATCGATGCGATCGCGACCAGGCTGAACCCCAGAAATCCGGCAAGCTCAGCGGTCAGACCCATACCCGATCACCATGCTTATGGTTCATGGGGGATATATGCGCCTCGTTGGCATAGGTATCTTATGGTCCCCCGATCCCCTCCGTCCCTGGAGGGTGAACCATGGGAAACGCATCCAGGAGCTCCCGCGTCAGCTCCGCCCCAAGCGACGGCTTGACCGACTCCAGCCAGAGGTAGAATCCGGCCATATGCGGTGTCCGCCGGCTCTCGAACTTGAATCCGCCCGATCGGTTGTTGGGCACCATCTTGAGGTACTCCCTCTTGTTCCGCCGCCTGAGGTAGATGATCGGTTTGTATTCGGGGAGGTTTACGGCCAGAACCACCTTCGAGAACTGCTTCTGGATCGCGTCTGGATCATGGGTCTTTCCCTTGATGTGGATAGGATACCGGGCATCCAGCATCCGGATGGCGGAGGGGTAGAGACCGCCGAAGATGACCTTCTTCACGATCGGGGGGATCTCATCCGGCACGCCCAGCTCTTCGATGCCCTTCCCTGAGGTGACGCCGGCGATGATGCTCTGCATCCTCTCATCATGGAGCTGCTTGTAGTCGAACGGCCGCCGGGGGGCGATGCTCGATATCGATGCCAGCTTCGCGTGCCGGATCTTCCGGGGCGGGCTCCGCCTCAGATCGCGGGGGCGGATCAGGGTCTTTAAATTCTCACAGGTGGCTGTGGTGAGGAGGACGTTGTCGGGTTCCTTGAGGAGGCGGCGGACGACAGCGGTCCGGGAGATATCGACTGAGGAGATGAGAAGGAACGGCACGGTCGGCTGCCCGTAGAGGTAGCCGAGGAGCTGCTTTTTGTAGTGGATCTCCTCTTCGAACTCCTTTAAGTCGGCAGGCGATGTGATGATCTCTCCAAACGTCAGCGTTCCCGTATGGTCGACGAGCATCAGGTCGATCTCGGCGAGATCCTGGCCGTTGCCCCGGACCTTGATATCCCCGATGTTCGAGTAGAAGAGACCGTTTTGACCCAGTTGCGCGCGCTTGACCCTGGAGGGGCCGTCGGCACCCCGCGCCACGACGGCATGGATGAGATCGGTCTGGAGACTGAGATCGAGGATCATCTCATAGACGATCGCCTCAAACCACCGCCCTTCAGCAGTCCGCATCTCCGGAATATCTTTCGAGAAGAGTTTCTTTCGATCTGCGGGGCGCAGGTGGCGTAGCGCCCTCATGATGATCGCCCGCGTAGGCTGGAGCGAACTGAAATTTTTGTCGAGCCACGTAATCATCTGTAACATTCGTTTCACACAGCTTGGGTATTGGTATCGTATTGAGGGGGACCGGGTGAGGGTCAGAGCAGTTCCGGATCTGGGATTCTATCATCCCATCGGTGCTCATAAGAGTTTCCGATCTCAAAGACCATGAAATGTGCGCATGGGCCCAGTCGTGGAAGAGGTGACACGATGGTCCCGTGCACCTGGGGAAGTCCACGCCCCTTCGGGGATGATTCACTCGTAGCGGAGCGCCTCGATGGGATTTAGCCGTGCCGCCTTCCAGGCCGGGTAAAACCCGGCGACGACGCTCATCCCCATCCCGAACGCCATCGCAAAGACGACGTAGCCGATCGTCATGGATATGGGGATGCCGGCACTTTCCGGTACAGCAAAGTCGGCGAAGAATCTCGCTACCGTTGCACCGACGTAGCTGCCTATCGAGAGACTGACGATGCCGCCGATGACGCTGCCGGCCGCCCCGAGGATCAGGCTCTCATAGAGGAACATCCGGAGAACCTCGCGCTTGAGGGCGCCGATGCTGCGCATGACGCCGATCTCCCCCGTCCGCTCCGTGACCGATATGATCATGACGTTTAAGATACTCACGCTCGCGACGAGGAGAGATATCGCGCCTATGCCGAGGAGGAAGACGTTGGTGGCATCGATGGTTTGGTGGTAGAGTTCCAGGATCTCGCGTGAGTCGAGTATATCCACGACCTCTCTCCTGCGGTTGATCTGCCGGTCAATAGCAGCCTTCACCCCCCCGATCTTCGAGAGATCGCCAACTTTTACGACGACCTGGCTATAATCCTGGGCGCCGTAACGTTCTCTGTACCAGTCTTCCGTGACGATGAGGGCATAATCAGGGTTGATGTCGATGCCCATCCCCCGCTCCGCTGCAATCCCCACGACCCGGACCCTCTCGCCCCCGACCTCGATGCGGCTCCCGGGGTAGAGACTGAGTTCTCCAGCAAGGAGTGAACCCACCATCACCCCCGAAGACCTCCCCGGCGGGTAGACTCCGTCTTCCTTCTTCAGCAGGAAGGGGATATCTGCCGCCGGCATGGCATACATCGTCACGTAGCCGCCCTTATCCCTGACCTGCATCCGATCCGATGCGAGGATCATGGGAACGGCACGATGCTCACCCACGGCCTTCTCTATCGCCCTCAGATCTCTATCGGATATGCGCGCGGTAAGTGTATCGCGCGGATCGAAGGGGTTTCCCGTCGATGTCGCAAGGTGCGGTGTGACGAGCACGGTATCGCTCACATCAGAGATCATCCCGCCGATGAGGGTTGAGAAGCTGATGCCCACGATACCCAAGGAAGCGATCGCGACAACGCCGATGGTGATGCCGATCGTCGCAAGAACCGAACGAATTTTGTGTCGCCTGAGGTTTCGCACCGCGAGGTTGAAGAAGATCATGTCTCAATCGCACCCGCTACTTCTGCCGCATAGCATCGACCGGAGCCAGATGCGAGGCCCTCCACGCCGGATAGAGCCCGGCTGTGATGCTCGTTCCTATACCAAACGCCATACCGAAGGCGATATATCCGATCGCGTTCAGGTCGAAGACCGTGAAGCCCTCGCCGAAGGTCATTCCTGTTGTGGCGAGCTCGAGCGCGACGACGCTTACCAGGTAGCCGGAGACGGCGCTCACGATGCCGCCGATGATGCTCCCGATGAGCCCGAGGATCATCGCCTCATAGAGAAACATGCGGAGGATATCGTGTCTGAGGGCGCCGATGCCGCGCATGATGCCGATCTCGTGTATGCGCTCCGTCACCGATATGTATGTGACGTTGAGTATGTTTACGGCGGCTATGATGAGGGATATTCCCCCGATGCCGACGAGGAAGACCGTGATCTGCCGGTAGATCTCCCGGTACTGCCTGAGTATCTCACGCGAGTCGGCTAGATCCACCACCACCTCCCGCCGGTTGATCCGGGTCTCGATCGCCTCCTTCACGGCGTCGATCTCATCCAGATCGCTGACCCGGACGATGACTATCGGGTAGGTGTCTTTGTCCCCGAAGTGATTCCTGTACCAGGCATCGGAAACGACGATCGCATAATCGGGGTTGATATCGAAGGCAAGCCCGCGCTCCGCAAGCACGCCGGAGACCCGGGTGTTTTCGTTCCCGATCGTGAGCCTCGAGCCCGGAATCATGCCGTACTCCCGGGCTAGGTGAGTTCCGACGAGCACCCTCGGCTGGTTCTGTCGCGGGTACTGTCCGTCAGCGATATTGAGCAGGATCGGTATATCCTCCGGTGCAAGCCCGATTATCCGGGCATACCCACTCTTGCCGCGACCGAACTCCACTTCATCCGCTCCCTGGAGCACCGGGATTGTCCGGTGCGGGTTCGTCGCCCGCCTGATCATCTCAACCTCACGGGCTGGGATGGCGGCGTCCACCGCCGCGCGCGGGTCTCCGGCGAAGGTCCCCCCGAACGCGGTGTGCGGCGTGATGACGACGGTATCCCCGATATCGGTGATGACGCTTGCGACAAGGAGGTTGATGCTGTTGCCCATCATACCCAGAGAGGCAATTGCAATGACACCGATGATGATCCCGATGATCGAGAGAGTCGAGCGTATCCAGTGCCTCCGGAGGTTTCGAACCGCGAACGAGAAGAAGATCACGTGATCCTCCCATCCACGATCCGGATCGTGCGACGGGCGTATGCGGCGACATCGGGATCGTGGGTGACCATGATGACAGTCTTGCCCCTCCGGTTCTCCGCCGCGAGGAGGTCCATGATAGCGGTCCCGGTCTTTGTATCCAGGTTCCCGGTCGGCTCGTCGCAGAGGAGGATGTCTGGATCGTTCACAAGCGCCCGGGCGATCGCCACGCGCTGTTGTTGCCCGCCCGAGAGCTCGCCCGGTTTGTGGGAGAAGTGCGGCGCCTCGATCCCCACCGCGGAGAGAACCTCCATGGCCCGTCGCCGACTCTCCGCGCGTGCGGTGGTGAGGAGGATGGGAAACTCGACGTTCTCGATCGCGGAGAGAAGCGGGATGAGGTTGAACTGCTGAAAGACAAAACCGATGCGATCCCGCCGCAGCCGGGTGAGGTCGTCGTCGCTCATCCTCGAGATCTCCTGCCCGGAGAGGTAGATCTCTCCGGCGGTCGGGACATCAAGGCACCCCATCATGTTCAAGAGCGTCGACTTCCCTGAGCCCGACGGCCCCATGACAGCGATGAACTCGCCTGCCATGACGGTGAGGGTGACGCAATCGAGTGCCACGACGTCGCCTGCCGGGAGGGGGTAGATCTTGCTGACCTCCCGAAAGAGAAGAAGGGGCACGTTGCTCATCGTCACAGTCTCCTGAGGTGCCGGAGAGGCGGAAGTGCGGGTTCAGGATCTGCGTCCGCATCATCCCCGATCGGCGGGCAGGGTTCGTACCAGCTGGTCTCCACACAAAAGAGTGGAAAGAGCCTCTACATCAAAGTTACCCCCGTTACCCGGGCATAAGACCTTTGACGGTAGAGGGCGATACACCTAACGACAACAATCGCCGCCCGGGGATGAACCGAGGAGGGAATACAACTGAATACGATCTACATCATCGGCCACAGGCAGCCTGACACCGACAGCATCTGTAGCGTCATCGGCTACGCTGAGCTCAAGAACCACGCCGATCCGGGCAGGTACATACCGGCCCGATGCGGAGAGATCAACACCGAGACGGCGTTTGCGCTTGCGGCGTTTGACGCCGAAGCACCAGTCTATGTAGCAAGCGTCGAGCCCACGGTCTCCGATATACCACTTGATACCAGGAGCGCCCGCCAAGACGTCCCGGCGATCGATGTCGCCGACCTGATGAATACCTATGATATGCGGAACATGCCCATCACCGCCGAGGATAATGTCCTGGTCGGGCTCGTCAGCGAGTACGGTCTTGCCCGGGCCTACGTCCGGAAAGATCCCCGCGAACAGCTCTCGCTCGTCCCGATGCCGCTTGAGACCCTCACCCGGATCCTCGATGCCCAGACGATCGTCCCGGCACACGAGACCCTCGGGGAGGGTCGGGTCTACACCGTCATCGATGCCCTGCACGTCACCCTCTCCCGGATGACGCCCGACGATATCGCGATCGTCGGGGATAACGAGCCGGCGCAGCTCGCCCTGATATCGGCAGGGGTCGCCGCGCTCATCATCGCTGAGGGGGCGCCGGTGGGTGAACGGGTGATCGCCGCCGCCCGGGCGCGGGGTGCCTCGGTGCTCGCGACAACGCTTGACGCGTTCAGCGTCGGCAAGATGATCAGCCTCTCCCTGCCGGCGAGGATGATCATGGAGACCGATATCCCCATGGTGCGGCTCGAGGACTCGCTTGAGTATGCGAAGGGGGTTGTCTCGAACTCCAAGTTCCGGACGGCGTGCGTCGTCGACGGGCAGGGACAGCATATTGGGCTCATATCCCGGACGACGTTGATGCAGGATGTCCAGAAGTCGGTGATCCTCCTCGACCACAACGAGTACTCCCAGGCCGTGGACGGGATTGAACAGGCCGACATCCTCGAGATCATCGACCACCATCGCCTTGGCGCGATATCCACCTTAAAGCCGGTGAAGTTTCTCAACGATCCCGTGGGGTCGACGTCGACGATCATAACAAACAAGTTCATCGAAGCCGGCATCGAGCCATTGCCCTCGACAGCCGGCCTCCTCCTCTCGGGGATCCTCTCTGATACGATGGTGATGAAGCTCTCCACGACCACGCCCGCGGATACCCGGGCAGTCGACTACCTCGCCGGCATCGCCGGGGTCGACCCGGCCGAGTACGGGCCTGAGCTGATCCAGAAGGGCATGGATCTCGATGCCCTCCCGAAGGATGAGCTCCTCACCCGGGACATGAAGCGCTACAACCTCTTTGGGCGGAGTATCATGGTCTCACAGGTGATGACGTCATCGTTTGAGTTCGCAGAGGTTCACGCTGCCGAGATACACGCCGAGCTCGAGCGTCTGCGGGCGACGATGGGAGTCGACTGCTTCTTTGCCCTCTTCACCAACATCTTCGCAAACGCAAGCGATCTCTTTGCCGCCGGGGAGGAGGGGTGCATCACCAGACTGGATCTGCGGGACCAGCCCCGCCGGCTCGAGGGGGTCATGTCCCGGAAAAAAGATTTTATCCCGAAGTTCGGGCAGATGTTCAGGAGTTCCTGACCCCGGAGGCTCACTCCCCTCCCTTCCGGAGCATGCCGGCAGCGTAGCGGGCGAGTCCGTAGACGCCGTCGGTCGAGGGATGGACCTCGACGATGTCGTCGAAGTCGCTGGCGGTGATGCCCTGTTTCATCAGGTAGCCGATGTAGGAGAGGAGGGGTGATGCGCCCGGGACGCCTGCCGCGACCCTGATGATCCGGCCAGTCCCGGGGTCGACCCTGATCTGAGCAACCCCACTCCAGCCAGCAGCCACATCCCAAAACGATCCTGGTCCGGCGGGAGAGGGGGCTGAGAGGTTGATACTCCCATCGTCGGCCGCCCCTGTCGTGGCGATGGCGTAGTCGTAGCGGAGGCTCAGCACCTGCGGTATGCCTGTGTAGTCCATGACGGCAGGGTGTCCGAGGATGTTTTGGGCCGCCACCACACCCTCCCGGCGTGCTGCGGGTGTGAGGTAGGGCGGGCCGATGACATCGCCTGCAGCGTAGACCCCCTCCACGCTCGTGCGCATACGGCGGTCCACGACGACCGCGCCGTCCGGCCGCTTGCGGAGCCCCTGGAGCAACTCAGACCGGGGGACGAGTCCGGTGGCAAGCAAGACGGCATCAGCGTCTATCTCCTCACCGCTGGCAAGCAAGACCGACCTGACACGGGCACCCCCTTCGATGCTTCCAACAGCCGTCTCTTTGTGGATGTTGATCCCGGCAAGGTCGTGGCGTATCATGGCGGAGCGCAGCTTCGCATCGAAACCCGGGAGCAATCCGCGCCGGGTGACGATATCGATCTCCGACCCGAACGACCTGAATATGTGGGCAAACTCGGCCGCCACCACCCCGCCGCCGATGACGACCATGCGGCGCGGGAGGTCGTCCATCTCGTGGAGCGTCTGATAGGTGTAGACGCCGGGTATATCGATACCGGGTATATCGGGTATCGCCGCCCGCGATCCGGTGGCAGCGATGACCGCATCGGCCTGGCTCTCCTCATCGTCGACGTAGACCCGGTCACCCTCCAGCCTGCCTTCAGCACCGTAGACGACCTCGACCCCGGCCCGGCGGGTCTCGGCGTCGAGGACTCTGGCGAGTTTCTCCTGGATCCTCTGCATCCCGCGCTTCATCTCTGGGTAGGTGATGGCCGGGATCCCGTCCAGTATCCCGAGACTCTCCAAGGTCCTGGCGTGGTCGAGGAGCCGGGCGACATCGTTTAAGGCGCAGATCGTCATGCACCGGTCGTGCAGGCACTGTCCGCCGATCTTATCTCTCTCGATGAGCCTGACCTGTGCGCCGCCCCTCGCAAGGTGCATCGCCCCGAGCCTCCCTGCAGGCCCTCCACCGATGACGACGATCATGGTCACTCACAGGAGTTCGACGCCCTCGTCCATCGGTATCGCGAGGATCTCGCCGGTGAACCCATTGACCTCGACGATCCGGCTCCCGCTCCGCACCTGCCAGACGGGTACATAGATCATCTCGAGGTCGACCTGAATGTTGTTTCTATCAGGTTTGAGGGTCTTTTCTTCGTAGAAGATGGCGTCGCCCTTCTCGTAGCGGAACCGCACCCGCTGGGTGAGGCGGTCGATGACCTCCCGCACGACCTGTTCCCTGACATCCTCCTGCACAAGCCGGGCCGGCATGATCTCAGAGTCGGATGGGATCGCTCTCCGCTCGATGGTATCCGGGTCAAGTTTCATCTTCAACCCGTTGATGGCGTTGGTGGCCCCTGTCCCCTCGGCTTCGAAGGAGACCAGCCGCCCCTTCACCTCACGCTCCCCGGCGCTCACGTAGCGGTAACTCCAGTACGGTATAAACCGGCACCTTGCCGATCCATGCAGCCCGGCAATACCACAGGCACGTTTCTCGCCGATCCGGAGCGGGAGATGGGGCAGCTCCGGCCCCATCTCGTCTTCACCCTCCCTTAGCATGTCTGCGGTGAGGTCCGGGGTGGGCCGATCGGCCCCCTCTGGATCCCGCACCGGTCGGGGGAGGGAGAGGATCAGGGTCTGGTCGAGCAGATCCGCAAGCGCCGCCCTGCCTGCATGGAGGACGAACTCATCGGCACCCCATCGGATGCAGTCGTCCGTCTGCATCGCCGGATCGAGCGTGAAGAGTAATTTTTCGCACGCTATATCGTTGCCGTCAGCGTGCAGGCGGTAGTTCATCGAGTCGAACATCGTGATCGTATCCGGATCATCAGAGCAGAGCACCAGGAGGACAGAATCACCTTTGATTGCAGAGAACATTTGAGGGTCGTCGACATCCCCAACACTATAGGAGGCCGCTTCAAGTATCTGCTTCAGCGCACTCCGGGCTTTTTCCCAAATCCCACTCTCCATCTACTGATACATTCCGCAGGGGAGTAGAACAATTTTTCCCTCTGGATCCGGGTGGTTCAGGTCGAGTGACCGTACCCCGTGCAAGCCCGGCGGTCAGACCCGTAGCCGCTTGGCCACGTGCCCGAGCGCTCAAGGGAGGATCACGGGCTGGCGGCCGCCACCCACTCGGCGACGCTGGCGAGGTAGCGCCTGACGAACTGGACGAGCCCGGACGATTCGGAGTAGAGCGCTGAAGGCTGCTCGCCGGCCGATCCCATCCAGACCAGCGCCTTGGCATCGTCCACCAGAAAGACACCGGAATTCTCGTACCGCAGGCCTCGCCCCGGTGGTGCGTGCGCCTCGTAGAGTGCGCCGAGGGGGTGGACGCTGACCCTGAATCTGGAAGGTCGCTCGCCTCTCCAGCTGTCGGTGATGATGTCGACCTGCACCGATTGTGGGATGGGCTTGAGTAGCGCAAGCACGTTTCCCTGAAGGAGACTCCATGAGGCCAGCACCTCCACGCTTCTCTCAGCGCTCTGGAACATATCGCTGAGGCGGGCTTTGATGTTCTCCTCGCCGTATATGGTCCATACAAGCTCCTGGTTACCTCGGTATTCCACATCTTTCTCCCGGTAGAATACATCGAGAGCTGCAAGAGCGCTCTCCGCATCCATCTCGATCCTGCGCATAAGGTTCTCGATGCCCTGGGCGGGGGGGATGGCATCAAACCGTTTCGGCGTCGTGTGGGAGACGCTGACCAGTTCTTTCTGGGCAAGGCGGTCGAGGGCCGGGTAGACCGATGCGCGCGGTACACCTGAGATCTCGTGGATCTCGGTCGCGGTCGCGCCCGCCACCCTGAGCAAGCCAATATACACGAGCGCCTCGTACTTCGTAAGCCCCAGCGATCGTAGAGACTCAAGGAGGTCGCTTGGTATATCCCGGGGAGCCTTCATCCATCATGTATATATATTGTTCAACGATAAATGTTGTTGCTAAAAAAACAACAAGGTGATCAGATGCGTTGGCAGTACTACATACCAATATTCCTCATCGTGCTGGCACTCCTGGCCGTGCCCGGGGCGGCACAGGTTATGCCCGGAGCGGTAGCGGCGCCAGGGACCAAGTACCTCTATGGAAACCCTGACCTCTCAGCGGCGATCGCCGGCACCAACGAATTTACGCCTGGTGCCGAGACCGGTCTGACAGTCATCATATCCAATAGCGGTCTGAATACCCACAAAGTAGTCGGGTCCGACATCATCAGCCATGATGACCTGCCGAACACCGCGAAACTGGCTACCGTAGCGCTCAAAGGCGATGGCACACCGTTCACCGTCAAGGCGGATCCCCAGTTCGTAAGCGATATCCCGGGAGGCGCCGCACGTGACGCTACGTTCATCGTAAAGGTGGCTGATTCCGCAAAACCCGGAACCTATACCCTGCCACTGGAGGTGACCTACACGTACCTGCAGACGGCGGAAGAGTATGGGCCGGATCTCCTCCGTTACTACTACCAGAAGAAGACCGAGACCCTACCGCTGACCGTGCGGGTCACGCCCGACCTCCGCGTCGAGATCGTGGATCTGCGGTCTGAATCGTTGAACGTCGGCACTGAGGGTTACGTCTCCATGACCCTGAAGAACATCGGGCACGACACGGCAAAGACGGCCATCGCCAAGGCTGTCCGGAACGGTGCAAGTCCGCTCATCCCCACCGATGGCAGCGCCTACATCGGGGTGCTTGAGCCAGGAGAGACAGTGGATGTGAGGTTCAAGGTCTCCGTATCTGACAACGCTGAACCCCAGTCGTATCCTCTGGACGTCGTGATCACCTACGAGGACTACGAAGGAAAGACCGTGACCTCCAGAGCGGTGACGGTCGGCCTCCCCGTCGGCGGGAAGATCGACTTCGACGTTGTCTCCTCTCCAGCGACGCTCTATCCCGGGGATAAGGGCATCCTTGAGGTCGTCTACAAGAACTCCGGGGCTGCAAAGGTCTACAACGCTCAGGCCCGGATCAGCGCCGTCGACCCGTTCACCAGCAGCGATGATACCGCCTACCTCGGCGATCTTGCCCCTGGAGAGACTGCTACCGCGAGATTTGAGGTGAACGTCGATGCTCGTGGCACCCTGAAGGAGTACGGGATCGATTCAGAGATACGTTACCGCGACGGCCTCGACAACAGCAAGATCTCAGATACGATGAAGGTGAGAGTGATCCTCGAGGAGAAACCGGGCGTTCTATTCACCAATCCAATCTTCCTCGTCATTGTTGCAGCCATCATCATCGGAGCAGGGTATTATATATTCGTGCACCGCAAGAAGGGATGATGGATAGTTACTGGGACGGGCCTAAACCGGAGGCACAGGTGAGGACGATCGAGGAGATGCGGGACGTCCTTGCGAATCCCGACTGTACCTCCAATCAGCCCCTCTATTTTATGTATCGGGATCTCGCCATGAATGATGATGACCGGCGATGGCTCCACGAGCACCATGCCAGGTACGATATAACCGTTATATCACCCGGAAGCCTCTGCGGCGAGTACATCAAGACGAAAGGCCATTACCACCCTGTCAACCCAGCCGGTGTCTTCTATCCCGAGATCTACGGGGTGCTCGCCGGGACCGGGCACTTCCTGCTCCAGACCCGGGATGCCAGCGACGTGGTGATGATCGAGGGTTCTGCGGGGGACAAGATCCTGATCCCGCCTGGATATGGCCACGTGACGATCAACCCTACCGGGGATGACCTCGTGATGTCAAACCTCGTCTCGACAGAATTTTCCAGTGATTATGGACCTTTTGCAGAGATGCAGGGCGCCGCCTACTACGAGATGGAGGGGGGAGCGTTGGTGAGGAATCCCCGGTACCCCGATGCGCCGCCGGTGCGCCACCTCAACCCGGTGGAGGTTCCGGAGCTCGGCATCAAAAGGGGGGTCAGACTCTACGATCTGCTCGGGAACCCCCGGTCGGTTGCGTTCCTCAACCACCCCGAGGAGTTCATGGAGATCTTCGCCTACATCACCGGCGACCGTCTGGTGGTGCGCTGAGGGGAGGGGTGGCGACCGGCTCCCCGGGGGAGTAGGGCCCCCTTCCCTATAGCGGGCGTGGCACCCCTGCACGAGCGGTCAATCTTTGGTGAGCGGGTAGTTTGCGGCCTCCCAGGCGATGGTGCCGCCGAGCAGATTTATGACATCCCGAAAGCCGTGCCTCTGCAGGATGCTCGCCGCAAGGCTTCCTTTGAACCCGACATCGCAATGGGCAACGATCCGTTTATCCTTTGGGATCTCATCCAGATGTTTCTCCAGATGCCCGACATAGATGTGGTGAGAGCCTTTGATATAGCCCGTCTCCTCCCGGTTGTTGATATCCCGTGCATCAAGGATGTAGATTGACGGATCGTCCAGATGCTCTGCGAGGTCGCCGGGGGACCAGATCCCGGTCTTCCCGATCTGCTCACCCTGCTCAAACCAGTCCGCGAACCCGCCGGCAAGGTACCCGGCGATGTTGTCGTATCCGAGCCGCACGAAGTGACGTGCCACGTGACCAAGACCCAGGTTGAAGTCGTCGATCAGGATGATCGGATCCCTGTAATTTAAGAAATACCCCATGAAGAGGGGGAGGCCGTCTCGCCAGATGTTGATGCTCCCCGGTATGTGCCCGCCGGCAAAGCCCGTTGGTGATCGGATATCGATGATCTGTGCCCCCTGGCCCGCGAGGGAACGGATCTCGCGTGCCGATGTTGCCTGGAGATGTGGCAGGTTGTAGATCAGGGGGGGGCCCATCTTGTTGAGCTCCCGCATCTTTGTGAAGTACGGCGGTTCATAGAGGTGCTCGTTCACTTTATACTCAATGAACTCCTCCTTCTCCATGGCGAGCAGGGGGTTTGTCGCTACCTCAAACCCGATGGTTGTGTACTCCCGGTCGCTGATGTTTCCCCCGCAGACCGATCCTGCGCCGTGGGCAGGGCAGACGATGACGCCGTCGTCGAGGGGGAGGATCTTTTCATGCAGGCTTGTATACAGCATCTCCGACATCCTCGGTCGCTCGCCCTCCCCGGCAAGGTCAGTCCTTCCGACCTCCCCGGCGAAGAGCGCATCTCCGGTGAAGATCATCAGCGGATCGCTGGAGATCGATCGGTCGCGGAGCAGGAGCGATATGCTCTCTTTGGTGTGGCCGGGGGTCTCCAGCACTTCAAGTTCGATCGGTCCGAGGTTGAACGTCTCTCCCTCCCTCACATCGGTGCCGAACCCAAAATCCTCCTGCGCTCCATGAAAGATCTCCGCCCTGGTCGGGCGGGCAAGCTCCCGGGAGCCGCTGACATAGTCTTCGTTTTTATGTGTCTCAAAGATCTTTGTGACGTTTGCGCCCCGGGCCTCTGCAAGCGTCGTGTAGACCAGACAGTCACGCCTCGGGTCGATGACCGCCATCTCCCCATCCGCCTCGACGACATATGAGTTATGGGCAAGGATATCGGATTTTATCTTTTTAAAGAACATCTCGTCTCAACCCCTTCAGATGCGCCGGAATGCGGGGAGGTTGTATAAATGTTTTTGGAATTCCGGGCCGGGGCGATTGATCACCGCCTGCCGACAGGGCACCGGTCGGTCAGGGGAGGGCGGGACCATTCGCCCGGACGTGCGGTCCGGACCTTGAGGATACTCCCAACCGCTTTGAATGCATCCTCAAGCTCGGGGAAGCTCGGGATCCGGCAGCTCTTGAGGATGCGCAGGCCGCTCCTGATGCTGTCGCCGCCGAGCATGCAGCCAACGACCATCTTGTTCGTGTTCTGGGAGAACCGAACGATCTCGTTTGCGATATGCGCAGGATCGGCGAGTGTCGTTGGCACGGCGATCACGAATGCTATGTCCCAGAAGTCCTGGTGCCGGATCAGCACGTCGAAGAGGGTGGCGAACCGGGTGGCATCGGCATCCCCGATGATGTCCATGGGGTTTGCCCGGTTCCAGTACGGCGGCAGAAATGCATCGAGCTCATGGAGCACATCATCCGGGAGGTCGACCATGTTGATCCCATGCATCTCGGCGTAGTCCGAGGCGAGGACGGCAAACCCACCCGCACTGGTGATCGCGATTGCGCGGTTTCCCTGCGGGTACCCTTCGCTTGCCAGGAGGTCGGCGAGGTTGAAGGCATCCCGCAGGGTCCGGACAGGTATCACGCCTGCCTGTCTGAACGCCGCGACATACACCTCATAGCTCCCGGCGAGCGAACCGGTATGTGACGATGCTGCAATCCTCCCCTTCAGGGACGACCCGGACTTCACCGCCACCACCGGTTTTTTGTCGGCGACCTGACGCACAATCTGCATAAATCGTCGTCCGTCCTGGATCTCCTCGATGTAGAGTGTGATTGAACGGGTGGCCTGGTCCTGCTCGGCGAAGCGGAGGTAGTGTTCGAACCCGAGGTCAGCCTGGTTGCCGACACTGATGACGCTTGAGAACCCGAACTCCTCTGGGAGGCTCCAGTCTACGACGGTGGTGATGATCGCGCCGCTCTGGGATATGAACGCCACATCCCCGGCCCTCGGTGATACCGGGTCGAACGTGGCGTTGATCCCCTGGTGGGGCATCATGATCCCGAGACAGTTCGGACCGATGATCCGGATACCGTGCCTGCGCGCTATCTCGACGACCTGCTCTTCGAGGGCCACACCATCCTCTCCGATCTCCCGGAATCCGGCAGTAACGATGACGGCAAGCCGGACGCCTTTCTCCCCACACTCCTCCATCACCTCCGGGACGAGGCGGGCCGGCACGGCGATGACCGCCCAGTCGACCGGGTCGGGGATATCCAGAACGGAGGGGTAGGCTTCCCGGCCGAAGACCTCTTTCCGGGCCGGGTTGACCGGGTAGAGGTCTCCCGGGAAGGCGAGGAGGTTTCGGAGGATGGAGTAGCCCACCTTCTGCGGGCTTGCGGATGCGCCGATGACGGCGATGGAGTCCGGGTAGAAGATCTCGGGGGGTGCCTTGATGCTGAGACGCGCCGTCCCGGATGCAGGGGTATCGCTGACGATGATCCTTGCATCGACGACAGTGACCCCCTCTTCGTAGACTATGATCGGGTTGAGGTCGAACTCGCGGATCCCGGGGTTTTCAATGAACTGGCGTGCCATCTTCGTGACGACCCGGATAAGCGCCTCCTCATCCTTTGGGGCCTCCCCACGGTACCCCTGGATGAGCCGGTAGCCCTCGATATCGCGGATCATCGCCCTGACATCATCTTCGGTTATGGGAAGCACCCGGATGGCCACGTCCTGCAGAAGCTCCACCAGCTTCCCCCCAAGACCGAACGTGATGACTTTGCCAAACGCCGGATCGGTCTTTCCGCCGATCAGGACCTCGAGTCCCCTCGGAGCCTGTTTCGCCACGATGATTCCGGTGATCGTTGCCTCTGGGGCATGGGTGGCGGCGTTCTGCATGATGGTGTGGTATGCTACCTCGGCGTCATTGGGGTTCTCGATTCCGATGATGACTCCGCCGATATCGCTTTTGTGGATGATCTGCGGAGAGACGATCTTCATGACAACGGGGTAGCCTATCCGTCCTGCTGCCTCCAGCGCATCGTCGGCGCTGGTGACCACCTGGTGGGGCGGCACAGGTATACCGCATGCGTCCAGGAGACTATACCCCTCTGGTTCGGTTAACATCCTCTCCGGCATCTGTATCCCTCACGATGGCGGCGGCCTCATCGCACTGCAGAGCTGCACGATCGATATCTCTGTCCAGAATTGGGCTGATCATCCATAAGAACCATCCGCTCGGAGGCGGCTGGAGCGGTGCGGAGGGGGCACTCTGGCACCTGCATGAGTATGACGAAATAATATTCTGTCACATCCAGTTAACTCTCTTCCGACAGGTATAATAATTAATATTACATTTATTGATGTACGTATGACATCGCTCAGGTTCTCCGGATTGTTCACGGCCGCGATAGCCACGGCCCTCGTTCTGCTCATGCTCGCTGCCGGGTGCACCGGCACCGAATCGACCCCTGCCCAGGGTGGCGGCCAGACGATCACGGTCACCGATGGGTTCGGCCGGACCGTCACCGTCCCGTCATCCCCTGAGGGCGTCGTCTGCTCAGGCTCAGGGTGTCTCCGCTACCTGGTCTACATGCAGGGCCAGGATCTCGTCGTCGGTGTCGATGATATCGAAAAAGAGGGGAGGGAGGTAGAGGGGCGACCCTATACCCTCGCCTATGGGGCGCAGTTCAAAGATCTCCCGTTGATCGGCGAATTCAGAGGAAAGGATGACCCTGAGAAGATCATCGCTCTCAATCCTGACGTCGTCTTCAAGACGGGTTCGACTGGAACAGCATACGGGACCAGTGCCGCCGAGGCCGATAAGCTCCAGGGAAAGACCGGCATACCGGTTGTGGCATTCCCGTATGGCTCGCTCCGGAGCGATGCCGAGAAGGCTGAGATGTACGGCGGCCTCCGCCTGATGGGCGAGGTCATCGGGAAGCAGGACCGGGCCGAAGAGGTGATCGCCTACATCGAGGATACCGTGGCCGACCTTGAGCGCCGGACCACTGATATCCCCGAGGCCGAGCAGAAGAGGGTCTACGTCGGCGGCATCTCCTCAGCGGGCGCTCACGGGATCATATCCACTGAGCCGGCCTACCCGCCGTTCCTCTGGGTGCATGCGAAGAACACTGCAGCCGGCCTTGGCACGGACCACGCCGATGTTGCGAAAGAGGCGCTCGTCGCCTGGGACCCTGAGTACATCTTCGTCGATGTCGGTACTACCCAGATGGAGGGCGGCGGGGCGGTCAGGGAGCTGAAGACCGAGACCGCTCTTGCAGGCCTGTCTGCAGCGAAGGAAGGCCGGGTCTACGGCGTCCTCCCGTACAACTTCTACTCCGCGAACTACGAGACCGTTCTTGCCAACGCCTACTTCATCGGGAAGACCCTGTACCCCGACCAGTTCGCCGACGTCGACCCGGTCGAGAAGGCGGATGAGATCTACACCTTCTTCGTCGGGAAACCGGTCTTCGCCGATCTGAACGGCCAGTACGACAGCCTAGGGTTTGCAAAGATCCCGCTGTGATGGGGAAGAAGATGAGGTGGAGAGTGCGCGCGTTTAGCAGGAGGGTGTGAGGGAGTGCACTTTGCGGATGGGGTCATCCCTGAGAATTATCTAGGATACGTGCGGCACAAGTATCTCTGGATACTCGGGGGGATCATCCTCCTCTTCATCCTCCTGGTCGTATCCATATCGATCGGTGCGGCGGGTGTCCCTCTCTACGACGTCTTTCTCTCTCTTGTGAACGGCACAATCGGCAGGGTCTCTGCGTTCCTCCACTTCACCCCGTATCCGACCGAAAACTTATCCAGTATTGACCGGATCGTCTGGAACATCCGTCTCCCGCAGGCACTCGCCGCGATCGTCGCGGGGGTAGGACTCTCGGTGGCAGGTGTCGCCATGCAGTCGATCCTCCGAAATCCGCTCGGATCACCGTTCACGCTCGGTATATCAAATGCCGGTGCCTTCGGGGCAGCCGTCTCGGTCATCCTCCTCGGCACCGGGCAGATGCATTCATCGGTTGCCAACGCCGTCACCCTCAATAACCCCTACACGACGACGATCGTAGCGTTCATATTCTGCCTCCTCGCGACCGCGGTGATCCTGCTCATATCCCGGGTGCGGGGGGCGTCTCCTGAGGTGATGGTACTTGCCGGCGTCGCCATCTCCTCCCTCTTCACGGCGGGGACGATGTTTCTCCAGTACTTTGCGAGCGATACCCAGCTCGCTGCGGTCGTCTTCTGGACCTTCGGCGACGTGAGCCGGGCCAGCTGGAGTGAGCTCGGGCTCATGGCCGTCGTCACCGCAGGGGCAACCCTCTACTTCGTCGCGAACCGCTGGAACTACAACGCCATCGACGCCGGCGATGAGACCGCAAAGGGACTCGGTGTCAATGTCGAGTCGATCCGGAACATCGGAATGGTCATCGCGGCGCTTGTCTCCGCTGTGATCGTCTCGTTCCTCGGTGTCATCGGTTTTGTGGGGCTCGTCTGCCCGCACATGGTGCGAAGGCTCATCGGCGATGACCAACGTTTCCTGATCCCGGGCTCCTGCGTGATGGGCGGGATCCTCCTCCTCGCCTCTGACACCGTCGCCCGGATCATCGTGGCGCCCTACGTCCTCCCGGTCGCCGTGCTCACGGCGTTCCTGGGTGCACCGACCTTCATCTACCTGCTCTTACGGGGGTACCGGTGATGATCCTCGAGGTCGACGGTGTGGCGTTCACCTACCGGAGCGCACCGGTCATCCGGGATGTCACGTTCAATCTCCGCCCCAACCAGATCCTCGCGATCCTCGGGCCGAACGGCGTTGGGAAGACGACACTTCTGAAGTGTATGAACGCCATCCTGCGGCCGAAGACAGGCTCTATCCTCGTCGAGGATCTGGATCTCCTCACTGCGGATCGGATGGAGATCGCACGGCGGATGGGCTACGTGCCCCAACGATCTGAGGCGGGACGGATGACCGCGTTTGATGCGATCCTCCTCGGCCGTCGGCCGCATATCCAGTGGAATGTCTCGGAGAGTGATCTCCAGATCGTCGAGGCGGCTATCCGGATGCTCCGTCTCGAGGATCTCTCGCTCCGCTACATCAATGAGATGAGCGGCGGAGAGCTCCAGAAGGTGAGCATCGCCAGAGCGCTGGTCCAGGAGCCGCGCGTCCTCCTCCTGGACGAACCGACAAGCAGCCTCGATCTCAGGAACCAGCTCGATATACTCGAGATCGTGAGAAGGGTGGTGACGGAACACGACGTCGCCGCAGTGATGACGATGCATGACCTGAACATGGCTCTCCGCTACGCTGACCGATTCATCTTCTTAAAAGATGGTGTCATCCACGCGGCCGGCGGCCCCGAGGTCGTGACAGCAGAGATCATCGAAGCGGTCTACGGTGTTTCTGTGGCGGTGGAGCAATACAACGGGTTTCATATCGTCGTGCCGCTGGCCCTGGATGGGACCTGATCGAGGAATAGTGGGGTCATGGGGGCGGGGGTAATGTATATCCCCACGGAGACCGACAGGCCCGCCAGGCATGGCACTGGAGGTAGTCGTCGGGTTTTTCGAGATGGTGCTTGGAGCGTTCGGGGCGCTCTTCATCGTCTATGGGGCCGTGATCGCGATCATCGATCTCCTGGCGCAGGAAGCGCGTATCAGGGTAAAGGGTTACCCTGAGATCAGGAAGACATTCACCACACGCATCCTGATAGGGCTTGAGTTCTTCGTCGCTGCCGATGTCATAAAGACAATCCTGGATCCGACATTCCACGATCTGATCGTCCTCGGATCGATCGTTGCCATCAGGACGGTCTTTGAGCTACTTCCTCGGGAAAGAGGTGAGCGAGCTCTCGGAGGATCTGGAGTCGTGAACGTGGTCGGCTACCCGCTCTTCCGGCTCAGGAACACCTTCAGCCGCTCATGTGCCTTCTTGGCGACCCATTTTGAGTTCTCAAAGGTGATCGCCCCGAGCACCTCCTCATACGGTAGCCACTGGTAGGCGGTATGTTCATCCGAGAGCACCACCTCTTCATCGGGTGTCTCGACCAGGTAGTAGACGACCTCCTTGTAGATCGTGCGCCTCCGACGTTGGAAGAAGTAGTGGATCTCCTCCCGGAACCCGGGGATGAACGTTGCCCGCGTGATCCCGGTCTCCTCCTCGAGGTCACGGAGCACCGTCTCTCTCTCGCTCTCGCCGCGCTCGGCGTGTCCTTTCACCAGATCCCAGTGCCCGGCCCCGTACTGCAGGATGAGGTACCGGATACCTGCATCCCGTTGGAAGACCATCGCCCCGTACGACTTCTCTTTTGGCATCGGTCCCTTCAGTCCTCTGCAGGGGATCCGCCAGCCTTCGCGATCTCGTGCCCGATGATCCGGAAGTCTTCCTCCAGGGCCTCCCGGTATGCCGGGCTGTAGAGTGCGGCGGCGGGATGGAGGGTGGGGATGAGGCGGACCGGGTGGCCGAAGAGGGTGCATGGGTAGACGGTACCCCGGATATCTGTGATCCGGTCGAACTCCACCGGCAGGAACGAGAGGATGTACCTGCTCGAGTGCCGGCCCAGCGTCGCGATCACATCCGGCTCGATGATCCGGATCTGCTCCTCGAGGTAGGGTGTACAGGCCCGGATCTCATCGCTTCGAGGATCGCGGTTCCCGGGCGGTCGGTGTTTGACGATGTTTGCTATGAAGACCTCATCCCGCGATAGGCCGATCCCCGCAAGGAGACCCTCGAGCAGCCTCCCGGCGCGCCCCACAAACGGCAGTCCGGTGAGATCTTCCTGCTTTCCCGGCGCCTCACCGACGAGCATGAGGCGGGCCCTGGCATCCCCCTCCCCCGGGACCGCATGATGGGTATTCTCCCAGAGGGGGCACTTCCGGCACTCATGTATGACGACGGCGAGCTTCTCCAGCGCTTCCAGTCTTCTCGTCTCCTGCACCATTGCCCAGATCATTGACGGTAACTCATATTATCTCTTTATCTCTGAGGGTCTTTTGTGGTGCAGAGCAGGATAGAGACCATGCCATCTGCGGTCGGTCGTCTGGAGGGGCGGTTGCGGGCCCGTGGGCGTCTGCGGCGTGTCGATCCATTCCTCCTCAAAGGTTAATAGCTCCGGAGGGGAACTGTATAGTAGGATTTATCAGTGAGATTGCGGCCTGATCTGCCTGGATATGTGGCGAACCTGAGTTTAGGCTGCGAGATGAATGGAGCTGTTTACACTATGAGCGATATGGATCATCTCTGTTTTGATACAACAAAGATCGATAAGATACAGGATCTGCGCAGGCGCGGGGTGACGGTCTACCCCTACAAGTTTGAACGCACAGACACCACCAGCGAGATCAAGAGGCGGTTCTCTGATATCGGGCACGAGAGGAGTGCTGAGGCGGTCAGCACCGCGGGTCGGGTCTACGTTGTCCGCCAGCACGGCAAGACGATATTCGCCGACATCGGTGACTCGGGCGGCAGGATACAGCTCTACCTTCGGAAGAACGATCTCGGTGAGGAGTCCTTCAACCTCTTCAGGCAGTACATCGATGCCGGAGACATCATCGGTGTCGTCGGCCACGTCTTCCGGACGAAGATGGGAGAGATCACCATCTGGGTCGACCGATTTGAGATCCTCGCAAAATCCGTCTGTCCTCTCCCGGAGAAGTACCACGGACTCAAGGACATCGAGACCCGCTACCGGCAGCGCTACCTCGACCTGATCATGAGTGAGGAGAGCCGCGAGACGTTCCGAATCCGGAGCAGGATCCTCTCACTCCTGCGGGAGTTCCTCTTCAAGCGAGGCTGCCTGGAGTTCGAGACCCCGACCCTGCAGCCGATCTACGGCGGCGCAAATGCCCGACCGTTCACCACCTACCATAACTACCTCGACCAGAAGCTCTACCTCAGGATTGCCCCGGAGCTCTATCTCAAGCGCCTGGTCGTCGGCGGCTTTGAGAAGGTCTTTGAGATCTCCAAGAACTTCAGAAACGAGGATATCGATACCAACCATAACCCCGAGTTCTCGATGGTCGAGATCTATGAGGCCTACCAGGACTACAACGACATGATGGATCTCACCGAGGAGATCATAGCGCACCTGGCGCTGGAGGTGCACGGGAAGGCCACGCTATCGTTTGCAGGGTACGAGCTGGACGTCACCCGCCCCTGGCGCCGCCTCACCATGGACGAGGCGGTGCAGGAGTATGCCGGGATTGATGTCCATGCCCACCCGGTCGAGGAACTCCGTGCAATTGCCAGGGAGCGCGGTGTCGAAGGCTCCGAGAGCGCTGCAACTCCGGGAGAGTTCCTGGCTCTCTTCTTCGAGCACTTCTGCGAGAAGCATCTCATCCAACCGACGTTCGTCTACGACTTCCCCATCGAGATCTCGCCGCTGGCAAAGAAGCACCGGGAGAAGGAGGGTTTGACCGAGAGGTTTGAACTCTTCATAGCCGGTATGGAGATGGCAAACGGTTTTTCGGAACTGAACGACCCCCTCGATCAGAAGGCCCGACTCGAAGAACAAGATGCCAGGCGCCGCAGGGGTGACCTCGAGGCGCAGATGATCGATTACGACTTCATCAACGCCCTCGGCTATGGGATGCCCCCCACCGGCGGCGTTGGCATCGGCATCGATCGCCTGGTGATGCTCCTCACCGGCAAAGAATCCATCAAGGAGGTCCTCCTCTTCCCGCAGATGAAGACCGCCCTCCCGGGCTCGGGCGGGGGCGCCGGGGAAGAGTGACCCGGCAGCATATCGCTCGATGGTCATGAATGGACGGAACCGGGCCGCCATCCGCCCCGGTATGGCGGTGGATGTCGTGCTCAAGCGGGATCAGAGGACCGGGAAGCGCACCCGGGGTATCGTTGCCGAGATCCTGACGAACTCGTCATTCCATCCTCACGGGATCAAGGTCAGGCTGAGGGGTGGCCAGGTCGGGCGGGTGCAGGAGATCATCGGGTGAGGGAGTAGTACCGTCGCGACGCCGGGATCATCCACGATCCGTGCCGGTGTTGGCCCCTGAGAGCGTGAACCTGATGGCCGCACCCTGCCCGGGCTCGCCCCTCACCCGGTCATCCGCCCAGATCTTCCCACCATAGCGCTCGATGAGCATCCGACAGATGTAGAGTCCGAGCCCGGTCCCGGCAAGCCTGCTCTCTCCCTTCTTGAGACGGTGGAAGAGATCCCTCTTCACTGTATCAGGAATACCCGGCCCGGTATCCTCGACCGAGACCTCCACCTCTTCCCCGTGGTCTTCGACCCGGATGGTTATCTCAACACCGGGTCCGCCAAACTTCTCAGCGTTCCCGATCAGGTTTGCAAAGACCTCGGGCAGGAGCTCGTCGGCGAGGACTGTAACGGGCACCCCCTCATACCGTATCCGGGCCGCAGGGAAACCTGCCACCTGTGCCCTGATCACCTGATCGAGATCTACCGCGAGCAGGGTCACCTGATCCTCCCTGGCTCTCCGGAGGGTGGCGACGCCATTGATGACCCCTGAGTTCTGCTCAAACCGGGAGAGCATCTTCCTGGCAATCTCCTTCTCCTCTCCCTCGAGTGTATCGACGAGGAGGCGCGTATACCTGGTGGCGGCGACGTTGGCGCTGTTGATGTCGTGGATCATGATATCCAGGTAGAGGTTTGCTGTCTGGCTGGACCTCTCGAGTTCTATCGTCCGCTCCCTGACCAGTTCCTCGAGGCGGACACTGTACTCCCGCGCCATCTCCTCTGAAGCGTGGAGATGCCTGATGTTCTCTTTGAGGGAGTCAACCATGGTGCTGATTCCCTCTTCGAGACGGGTGAACTCCGTCCCCGTGGATATCCGGATCTGGTGATCGAGGTCGCCCCCGGCAATCCTATCGACGTCGTCTGCGATCTCTCGCACCGGCCGGGTTATCCGCCTTGAGACCGGGAGCGCGATACCACAGGCGATCAGGCTTGCGAATAGAGCAAAAACGATATGTCCGAGCCGCATCTTCGCGAGCCGGGCATCGAGGGGAGCAGTGTTGTAGGTCAACGCGACGATCCGGCTGACATCTGAGGCGTAGCCGGGATCGAAGAGATCGACGAGGATGTACCGGATGGTTATTCCAGCGGCCGCATCTCTCAGCGTCCGGTCTTGCTTATCCTCAAAGACCTCCCTGGCAATGCGGTTGACGGTAGCCGGGTCCCGTGGGCTCTCTGAGTCGGTCACGTTGACGGCTCTCCCGAAACAGTCGAAGATCTCGATCCCCTCGAGTGCCGGGTTCAGCCGCATCAGGTCTTCTCGGAGTGTCCGGTACTGTGGGTCGTAGCGGTCAGCCTCGATCGCGGTGCAATCAAGCCCGAGCTCGAAGAGGTAGCGGTGATCGGGAGAGGGCATGTAGGCGTATTTCCGCAGGTTCCCGCTCGCCGGCTCCGGCACGACCCGGTCGGCCAGGAAAGTATCCCCAAGCCGGATATCCGTGATCCGATCATAAAAGTACGGAATCTCTCTGAAGTCAAGTCCGAGATCCGGGGAATAGGTGGTGTACTCGATGATACCTGATTCGTTGATGATGTAGATGTCCATATCTTCCCCGATCTCTTCCCTGATACGGGAAAGGTCCATAGCAGCCGGATCCCTTCCTGCCTGCTCATATTCGGCGAGGAGCGGGACAAATCCCCCTTTCATCCGCTGGTCCAGCGTGTTGTCAAAGAGATTCAGGCCGGCATCCACAAGGGATATCGCCTGGACAGCGCTTCTTTCAGCCTGCTCCTGAAGCAGGTTCTCATCCGCGATCAGCCCCCGCTCAACCTGACGATAATCCAGAATCGATATCAGTCCTATCACGGGGATCGTGATCAAGATCATGGCAAGCATCAGGAGCGTGCTGAACCGGTGGAGCCTCCTCCTTCTATCACCCGCCGCCATTACGGATCGCCCTCCTCCCCGACCATCGGGAGCGTGAACCTGATGGCAGCGCCACATTCGGGCTTACCCCGGACCCGATCATCTGCCCAGATCCTCCCACCGTAACGCTCGATGAGCATCCGGCAGACGTGGAGCCCGAGCCCGGCCCCGGCACGTGCCCCCACCCTTTTCCTGGGACGACGGAAGAGATCCCTCTTCGCTGTATCGGGAATACCCGGCCCGGTATCCTCGACCGAGACCTCCACCACCTCCCCGCGATCCTCGATCCGGATGGTTATCTCAACACCGGGTCCGCCGAACCTCCCCGCGTTCCCGATCAGGTTTGCAAAGACCTCGGGCAGGAGATCGTCGGCGAGGACGGTGGTCCCGGTTCCGGTATAGGATATGTCGAACTCCGGGAAGTGCTCGATCTCGCGTCTGATGATCGGATCGAGCTCCGTCGGTCTGAGGGTGGGCGCGCGTTCGTGGATATTTCGGATGGTGTTGATGTTTCTTATGATCTCGATGCTCCTTGTGAGCTCTGCCTTCGCTTTCCGGAGATACTCTTCCTCCGGCCCCTCCTCAAGTCCGGTGAGGAGGAGGTCTGAGTAGAGGCCCGCGACGTTGTTTGCGTTGTTGATGTCGTGGCCCATGATATCCAGGTAGAGGTTTGCCATCCGGGCGGACTCCTCGAGTGCGGCGGTCCGGTCCTTGACCTCTCCTTCGAGGGTGTGGCTGTACCGGGTGAGCTCCTCCTCTGACTCCCGGAGTCGCTGGATGGTTCCCTTCAGTGCCGTGACCATCGCCGATATGCCCTCTCCGAGGTGTACGAACTCTTCGGCGCCATCTGCCCTGATGGGTCGGTCCAGGTCACCGCCAGCGACGGCGTTGACGTCCGCGACGAGCATACGTATCGGTCGTGTCAGGAGATGCGCAGCAAACGCCGAGAGGCAGCCGATTATGGCGAGCCCGATGAGCAGGACGCTCATGTGCTGACTGAGCATATCGGCAAATCTCGCCTCGGTCACTTTCGTGCTGTAGGTCAGCTCTGCGACCATACTCACGTCAGATGCGTAGTCGCTGTCCGTCAGGTCGATGAAGAGGTACCGGATCAGCTCACCGGTGGCGGCGCTCTTCACCTCAAGGGTGGTCTTCTCCTGGTATGCTTGCCTGGCAAGGATCAACCGGTGGGCATCGTCGGGGTGGGCCTCGCCGCTGATCAGCGTGCCAAGGCTGTCGTAGAGCCGGATCTCATCGATGTTCGGGTTCAGGTCCACAAGCTCCTTCGCAGTATCCCTGTATTCGAGCATCGTGCGCCACTGTTGGAGATCTGGATCCGTAAACCCGAGTTCGAGGAGGTAACGGCGATCGGGCGTCGGCATATACGCATATTTCCGGATCTCGCCGGTGGCGATCTCCGGCACGATCCGATCCGCCGAGAAGGTCTCTTTGAGCCGGATCTCCGTTATCCTATCATAGAAGTAAGGGATCGCCGTAAAGTCGTATCCGAGTTCAGAGGGATGGGTGGTATACTCGATGATGCCTGATTCGTTGATGATGTAGAGGTCAAACCCTTCCCCGAGATCCTCGCGGACGCAGTAGAGGTCCATGGCGGCCGGATCTCTTCCTGCCCGCTCGTACTCGGCAAGAAACGGTTCAAACTTCTCCTGCATCCTGTGGTTCAGTGTGCCATCAAAGATCTTCAGACCGGTATCCACAAGGTCCATCGAGAGTATGATGCCCGTCTCGGTCTGATCCTGAAATTCCTGTGCGGTCGCTTCCAGCTCCTGCCTGACGCTCACGTAGTCGACGAACGAGATCAGGCAGACGACGGGTGCCGTCGCGAGCAGGATGGCAAGCGTGAGGTGGAGTATGAACGGGAGTGCTGGCCGTTCCTGGCTCTCCCTGCCCATTCAGGTTCTTCCTCCATCTCGCATACCACCCCTCCGGACTGAACAGACTCTCAAAGTTGTATATATCTGTGTCTATATAGTAGGAGCGATTGTACCTGGAAATAAGAATAACGACACATCTTTTTTGTCTGATACATACCCAGAACCCATCGGTGCCGGGAATCTGCGGCGGGAATGATCCAATAGATCCACTGAGTGGTGGTGGGTTCGGTAAAAAAAGAGAAGATCCGTGGCCGGGAGCCGTGGCCCCCGGGCCGTATTGTGACGAAGCGGTACGGTGATCTCACATCGGAGGCATGCCGCCCATGCCGCCCATGCCGCCGCCCATGCCGCCGCCCATGGCAGCCATCTCCTCGGGTGAGGGACCGGCAGACTTGGATGCGGCGATGACGTCATCGATCCGGAGGATCATGACTGCAGCCTCGGCGGCGCTGGAGACCGCCTGGGTCTTGACCCGGAGGGGTTCGACGACACCGGTCTTGAGCATATCCCCAGAGACGGCGTTGAAGACATCAAGCCCCATGTACTTCCCGTCCTCGCCACCCTTCTCGTGGGCTGCCCGGAGGGCGACAAGCATATCGATCGGATCGAGGCCTGCGTTCTCGGCAAGCGTCCTCGGTATGATCTCAAGGGCGTTTGCAAACGCCTCGATGGCGAGCTGGGCACGTCCGCCGACGGTTGCAGCGTACTCACGGAGACGGAGTGAGAGCTCGATCTCAGGTGCGCCGCCGCCGGCGACGAACTTCTTATCCTCGATGGTAACGCTGACGACCCTGAGGGCATCCTCGATGGCACGGTCGAGCTCGGCGACGACGTGTTCGGTGCCACCGCGGATGATGATCGAGACCGCCTTTGGGTTCTCGCACTCGGTGACGAAGACCATCTCCTCACCAGAGACCTTCTTCTCCTCGACGGTTCCGGCCTTGCCGAGTTCCCCTGCAGCGATGGCGTCGATGGAGCTGACGATCGCCGCGCCGGTGGCACGGGCGAGTTTCTCCATGTCGCTCTTCTTGACACGCCGTATGGCGAAGATCCCGGCCTTGGCAAGGTAGTGCTGGGCGATGTCATCGATACCCTTCTGGCAGAAGAGAACGTTTGCACCACTTGCGACAATCTTATCGACGATGCCCTTGATCATCCGCTCCTCCTCATCGAGGAACATCTGAAGCTGGTCGGGGCTCGTTATGCTGATCTCCGCATCGACCTCGGTCTTCTTGAACTCGACGGCAGCGTTCAGAAGCAGGATCTTTGCGTCCTTGACGATCCGGGGCATGGCGGGGTGCACGCGCTCTTTGTCGATGATCATACCCTCGACGATCTCGGAGTCCTCGATGGATCCGCCGACCTTCCTCTCGACCTTCACAAACTCGGTATCGACGGTACCATCGGCGTCGGCGACCATCGTGATCGCCCGGACGACGAGATCGGTGATCTTCTCCTTTGCGGCCTCGGCGCCCTTGCCAGTCATGGCGGTCTCGGCGATCTTTTTGAGCATCGCCTCGTCATCGGACTTGATGTCGACGGCAATCTCGTCGAGGATATCCCGTGCCCTGTCAGCGGCCATACGGTAACCGTGGGCGATAACTGTGGGGTGCACATCCTGGTCAAGGAGGTCCTCAGCACGCTTCAGAAGCTCGCCTGCGATGACCACTGCGGTCGTGGTGCCATCGCCGACCTCATCATCCTGGGTCTTGGCGATCTCGACCATCATCTTTGCAGCGGGGTGCTCGATGTCCATCTCCTTTAAGATGGTCACACCATCGTTTGTGATGACGACGTCGCCGATGGTATCGACGAGCATCTTGTCCATGCCCTTAGGGCCGAGTGTTGTCCGTACAGCGCTTGCGACTGCCTTTGCGGCAGCGATGTTGCCTGACTGTGCGTCACGGCCACGGGTGCGCTGGCTACCCTCTTTCAGAATAAGGATTGGTTGTCCTCCAAGACTAGACATTGGTATCACCGTTGTTAAGCGATAGAAATGTAGGTTTGTAGTTCTATATAAATTTTGTTACCTGTTCATCATATCGATGAGCTCTGAACCATCCTCGAGGGTATGGAGGTGCTCTTCGCCGATGAGGAGCGTTTTACCGATCCTTTTCTGTTTTTTGTAATCTGTGGCGATGCACATCGCAAACGTCTTCGTAATCTGGGAGATGCTGCCGATGAGGGAAGCGCGCTTTACGACCTTCTGGGAGGTCCCGTATGCCGTCAGGATGGTATGCCGGTCAAAGAGTGCCAGCGCCTGGAATGGGGCCTGCCGCATCGTATGGATCTCCATGCCCATACGTTCGAGGTCGATGAGGATATTCTCGATCGCGGACTCTTCAGGCGTCTGTGGCCCAGGAGAGTGATAGCCGACGAGCTCGATCGCCTCAACGAGCGGGGCAGCGAAGAGCTCTTCAAGCCTGATGGCAACATCGAGCGTGGTGCCCATCCCGCTCTCGTACTTGCTGATGGTCCGGCGGGAGACTCCGAGCTCCGATGCCAGATCCCCAAGCGACATCCGGGAACGTGTCCGAACCTCGCGGAGGAGATCGCCCCGGATCTTCACATAGAGGCCGCCGGGCGATGCGTAGACCAGCGGCGGAATCTCCTCCACAAAGTAGTCGTAGAGCGTCTCCGGGTTGATTGCAAAGAGCCCGTACCGTATGTAGACGACTCCTCGCTCAAGATCCGCATCCCGCGCCCGCTCCCCGACGATCAGCGGGGTGGCACCAAGGTGCTGGGCGATCAGGTTCAGATCCCACGCGATGTCAGCGCTCACGTTATCGATGTGGGAGGCAACCTTGATGATGACGAGGATGTCGCCTCTCTTCACGATGAGGTCGAAGCTCCGCGGGCGGATGTTGCACCGCTCCGATACATCAAAGTCTGCAAGGAGCATGATACTGATGATCATCTGGGGGAGGCGATCCTGCGACATAACCCGTAAGAATCGATATAGTCGGAGAGCATATAAACTATGGGGTTATGTGGATCGGGATCGATGATACGGATTCCGCTGCCGGGATGTGCACAACCTATATCGGGGCGGTCCTGGTGCGGCGGCTGCAGCGTGAGGGAATCCCGGTAGCCGATGCCAGACTGGTCCGACTGAACCCGAACGTCATCCACAAGACCCGAGGGAACGCAGCCGTCTGTATCGAGGCCGGGGGAGACGTCGCCACAGCATTCAGGCTCGCCTGCGCGTGTGTGGAAGAGTTCGCTGAGTTTGAAGCTGCTGATACAAACCCGGGCGTGGTGGCAACAGGCGTCCAACCGCTGCCTGACTTTTACCACGCGGCGCTCCGGGACTTCTGTAGCATCGAGGAGGCCATCGAGGTGCTCGATTCAATCGAGGCGCTCTACCGGGGCTACAAGAATCAGAGGGGACTTATCGGCGCAACTGCGGCGGTTGCAAGCGAATTCCCTGACCGGACGTACGAGCTGCTCGCCTACCGGAAGGAGGCAGCGTGGGGTTCCCGTCGGGAGGTCGACCGCGAGAGCCTCTTCTGCGCTGATGAGATGACATATCCGCATACCTGGGATACGGTTGACCGGGAGGGTGATGTCGTGGTCTCTGTGCCGGGAACTCCTGACCCGGTCCTCTTCGGCATCAGGGGGGAGAGCCCGGGGTGGGTCAGGGAAGCGCGCTCCTACATCCGCTCCGAGGAGCCGGCCTGTGAACAGGTCTATACCACAAATCAGGGGACGGATGCCCACCTGATGGTAGGGACTGCTGGAATGCTCCTGGAGGGGCGATCGTACCTGCTGCGAGGTACGGTGGCCGCTCTCCCGGCCACCGGGCCGGGTGGCCACGTCTCGTTTCTGCTCACGGAGGGCGGTGCCGAGGTCCGCTGCATGGCCTATGAGCCGACCAAGGGGTTCCGGAAGGTCGTGAGAGCCCTCATACCGGGCGATGTGGTCGTCGTGGCCGGGAGCTACAAGGGAGGGAGCCTCAACCTTGAGAAACTCGGGATCTCCCGCCTTACCGATGCGGTCCGCACCCGCCCGCCGATCTGCCCCGCCTGCGACAGACGGATGACGAGCGCGGGGACCGGCAAGGGATACAAGTGCAGGGTCTGCGGGGCCAGGGCCCGGGAGCCTGATATCGAGAGGCGGGAGCGCTCGATCAGGCCCGGGTGGTATGAGGTTCCTCCGAGCGCCCGCCGTCATCTTGCGCGACCATTGGTGCGCGGTATCCCTGCGTGGCAGCAGGCGCTCTGTGAGTGAACCGCGAGGGGGGTGCGCCCGCCGGAGATCACCTTCCTGGAGGGAGGCCCTTTTTTTGCCCAATGGTCGCCTCCTTCACCGGGATTCACTGCAACGTCGTGTTAAACACCGACTCATCTCCCCTCCAGACGGGGTCCTCCCTGCCGTTCTGGACGAAGACCTGGACCTGGGATCCCGGTTAATCAAATAAAATTTACAAAAAAAGGTTTATAATATTTAGGAGTTAACAGATCTCTGATGATCCCGTGCTGGCGCTTGGCCGCCAGCAGTGAAGATGTACGTGTCCTGTCTGCTCGTGACGGTGCTCTAACTCCGATGAACGGGCTTTTGCAGCTGACCGTACAGATCCACAGTCGGGTGCGTATGGGGTGGAGGATAGGGGTACAGTGAGAGCCCCCGGAGGGCCCCTATCTTCCGCTTCGATAAGCCCGCTCTTACGAGACACGATCCTGTCTTGGATCCTGACTCACCGACACGGCGGGACGGGCGGGATCATCCCGTGTCGGGCGACCAGTCATCCCCTGTCTGGTGGCAGGGACCTGATGAATCGGGTTCCTGCAAGCGAATACCTTTTTCCTCGCTCTCTCTTCTCCGGTGCCTCCCTGGAGGACAAGGTGTTATTGCGCATGAACGCCAATACCTCCCCGAAACCGGTGTACAATGACCTTTGAGTATGGAGATGCGGTGCAACAGGCACGGGTCCGCCCCGGCATGACGGTCGGCGAACTCGTGGATGAGCTGGGAAAGGCCGGAGCCTACAACGGAGGATCCCTGTGGCAGGCGGTGAACATCTACGAGCGGATGCTCCGCGACGAGGAGGCGCTGAAGTTCTTCGGCCTCTCGGGCGCCATGGTGCCCGGCGGCATGGGTGGTATCGTCGCCGACCTCATCAGGCGGGGGCACATCGATGTGCTGGTCTCGACCGGGGCAAACCTCACCCACGACATCATCGAAGCGATCGGCTGCCACCACTACCATGGGGCAGGCGATCTCTCTGATGCTGAACTCTGCGAGGAGGGGATCAACCGGATCTATGATATCTACCTCCCCGATGAGGCGTTCATCCGGTTCGAGGAGTTTATGCAAGGTGTCTACTCATCGCTCCCGGAAGGCCCGGCGATCTCGATCTCAGGCCTCCTTGTGAGGATCGGGGAGGGTCTAACCTCCGGGATCCTCTCTGAGGCGGCAAAAGCCGGGGTGCCGATCTACTGCCCTGCCATACAGGACTCCATGATCGGGCTGCAGTACTGGCTTTTCTCCCAGACGAGCAAGGTCGTCGTCAGCGCCTTTGGAGACATGCACGAACTCCTCGACCGGTGCTTTGAGGCCGACCGGGCCGGGGCCATATTCGTGGGTGGCGGCGTCCCGAAAAACTACATCCTGCAGAGCAAGCTGATGACCGAGAGCGGGTTTGACTACGCGGTGCAGCTCACCGGCGATCGGCCTGATCTCGGGGGACTCTCGGGCGCGACGCTCGATGAGGCCCGTTCATGGGGCAAGCTCACCGGGGAGGCCCAGGCGGTGACAGTCTATGGTGATGCGACCATCAATCTCCCGGTGCTCGTGGCCGCAACCCTCGAGAGGCTGGAAGGATGACCGAGCTCATTCTCGCCCTGGACCTGCTCGACCGGGGGCAGGCATGCTTGGTTGCGGAGTCCTGCGCGCCGTACATCGATGCGATCAAGATCGGCTACCCGCTCGTCCTCAGAACGGGCCTATCCATCACAGAAGATCTCGCAGGGCTCGGCCTCCCGCTCATCGCCGACTTCAAAGTCGCGGATATACCGAACACCAACCGCCTCATAACGGAAGCGGTTTTTTCGGCCGGGTTTGATGCCATCATCGCCCACGGGTTCGTGGGGGCCGATGCGGCCCGGGCCTGCGTCGAGGCGGCGCACAACCACGACGGTGCCGCCTATATCGTCGCCGAGATGAGCCATCCTGGAGCGGTCGAGTTCTTCCACGGGGGCGTGGCCGAGCGGCTGGCGGCGCTTGCCGTCTCCTGCCGGGCTGACGGCATCATAGCCCCCGCCACCCGCCCCGACCGCATCGATAGGCTCCGTGATATCGTCGGAGAAAAGACGATCTACTCCCCCGGTGTGGGGGTACAGGGCGGGGACCTCGACGCGGTGGCGCGCCTGGTCGACGGGGTCATCGTGGGCAGGAGTATCTACGAGGCGGAGGACCCTGCGGCTGAGGCCAGACGCCTCTTCTCCCGCCTCCGCCGATGATGACCTCTCCGTTCCGATCCCCCGGGACATGACGAACCCTATGAGTGATCTGAGGCGGCTACGCCCCATTCCCTATCTTAATATGTTCTTCTGCAGATACTGGTATCATGAACTGGAGTCCAGAGCAGCAGAGATTGGCGGAGAAGTACCGGAGTCTCGATGAGATCCCCGTGGAAGAACGCCGGTACAAGTGCCACACGTGCCACTTTGTCGTGGACGAGGCGCCCTGCCCTCACTGCGGTGAGACCGCACTTGAGATCATGTGCCCGCTCGACCACTGTGACTGCCACCACTCCATCGTCGAGAGTATCGAGTACTGTCCACTCTGCGGCCACGCTGTCTGCCCTGAGTGCGGGAGTCACGACGTCATGCAGATCAGCAGGGTCACGGGGTACCTCCAGGACGTCGCGGGCTGGAACGCGGGCAAACAACAGGAACTGAAGGATAGAACCCGTTATTCTGCCGTATGAGATATTTCGTCAGGAATGACACTCTCTTCATCCGCGGCAGGTTCCGGGCTGCCAGCACCGGTATCGATGGCGGTATCGCTGATACCACCACGATCCTGAACAGCACCGTGCCGCGCGACTTTGATGGCGACCCTCAGCGCCACCTCGAGCTCCTGACCGCCCGGCACGGCCTCTTTCAGAAACATTTTGGACTCCTGACGGCCGTCTCGATGCGCCACCTCTGCGTCCTCCAGTATGACTTCGTCACGGTCTTCATCACGGCAGGGGTGACCAACCCGACACGCTCCCATCCCGATCCCGATCTGGGAGCTCCGCATACCATCAACATCATCGTCCACAGCCGCGAGGGTATGAGCGATGCGGCGCTCCTCGAGACGATCATAACAGTGACCGGGGCAAAGGCTCAGGCGCTCCGCGATCTTGGGTATGATTTCGCCGGCACCACCACCGACGCGGTCGTCGCTGCCTGCGAACGTGGTGCCCCCGGTGCGCACACCTATGCCGGGACGTTGACCGCGATCGGGCGCCGGGTCTATGCGGCCGTGTTGCACGGCATCCCGGAGGCGCTTGCGCGGCATCAGGGGCGCACCAGCCGAAGCGACCCTTCGTTCTTCATCTACAGCCGCTACGGCGGGAAGCACTGGGTGGAGTGGCAGAAGGACGGTTGTCCTTACTATCCCTGTCACTTCCCGGATCAGCGGTGCGACTACTGTTACTGTCCCTGCTATCCCTGCGCCGACGAGGAGCTCGGGGAGTGGGTCGAGAGCTCAAGCGGCGGCAAGATCTGGGGTTGTGCCGGATGTACGCTCCTGCATCTCCCGGAAGTTGCAGATTATGTGAAAAGAAATCCCGAGGCAACCCTTGCTGAGCTCAAGCGCCTCCGGGATCGGTTGTAGACTCTTCTGTCGTGATTCAGGCCTCGGCAACGCCAAGGGCTGAGAGCAATTCTCCGAGGGGGATGCCGTGGACCTGAGCGGCTTCCCGAATCGTCTCGCTGTTTGCGATGGCACAGCCAAGGCAACCCATCCCGAACCGGAAGAGTACCTGTGCCGACTCGGGCTTCTCCCTGAGGAGTTCTGCGATTGTACTGTCCGCGTTCAATGCCATACCCATGACGTTGTCTCTGCCTCTATATATACATTGAAGGAGGGTGCGCGCATAACCATGATCCGATTGTAGATCGCGGAGCAGTAGCATACCCGGTCACCCCTGCCATGCACGGGCAGCCCTGTTGCGGCACACACCCCGCCAATCCCGCCGCAACGTATACCGATTCTCAGGCCGGGCCACTCCCCGATCATCACTTTCACGCCGCACACCTAGCCTTAATACCTGACAGTGTGAAGTGAGATTGGAGATGTAAGTCATGGAGCTATCCGAAGTAACAGAGAGAATCTCCCGTAAATTCGAATCGAAGGGTGCACAACCTGATAAGCAGAAGATCGAGTCACGCCTTCGCCGCCTTGTCGATGAGTTCAGCGTCAACATCGCCGAGGCCGAGCGGACGGTGACGAGTGACCTCGCCCGCGAGTACGACCTCACCATCGTCGGGAGTTCATCCACAGAACTCCGGCCGATAAACGAGATCGCTCCCGGAGAGTGGGTGACGGTCGAGGGAAAGATCGTTGCCCTGACACAGGCGTTCTCATCCTCGATTGCGCAGAACGGTATCATCGCTGACTCAAGCGGTGCCATACGTTTCGTGTCCTGGGCACGCGCAAACGCCCCTGCGATGGAGTACGGTCACTGGTACCGGATCGAGTCTGCGGTCGTCGATGAGTACAGAGGTACACCAAACCTGAAGATCCATTCGGGCACCACCGTATCCCGGATGGAGAAGGATATACCCCTCCTCCCCTCGATCACACCGATTGCGGAGCTGAGGCCGGGTGTGGGGAGCGTGCGGGTCAAGGTCATCCAGGATTGGGATGTCCTCCACGAGCGGATGCTCCAGACCGGGCTCCTCGGGGATGAGACCGGCACCATCAAATTTGTCACCTGGAAGGATGACGATAAAGAGAAGCTGGAGCTTGATACCGTCTACAACATCTTTTATGCCACCGTCGATGAGTATAACGGCAGGCTCTCCCTCACCCTGAACACCGCGATGTACATCGCGGATGAGGGTGACATCGAGATCGGACGGAACGAGACCGAGATCCAGGGCGCCCTCGTCCATGTCGCGCCAGGGTCAGGCCTCATCAAGCGCTGCCCGGTTGAAGGGTGCAACAGGGCTCTCTCCCGGCAGAACTACTGTGCGGTGCACGAGATCCAGCCCAACTTCCGGTACGATCTCCGCCTGAAGGCGGTTCTGGATGATGGAGAGCGGGCCCGGAACGTCCTGATGCAGCGTGACCTTGTCGAAGACCTCGTCGGGATCAATCTGGACGAAGCCGTCAAGATCGCCGAGTCAAATCCGCTCGGCATGGATGAGATCTTCTACCGTGTCAGGAACGCGGTGCTCGGGCGCTACTACGCCTGTAGCGGCAGTGAGTTCGCCGGCAGGATGCTTGTTAATTCCTGCGCGCCAGTCGTATTCAAACCTGAGGAGCTGGCTGCGCTGCTGAACCGTGCCGGAGGTGAGACGGCATGAGATCGCAGAACGCATTTGAGCGCGAACCAGCGCGTAGGGTCTTTGCATCCGAGTTCCGCGAGACCCGTTACCAGTTCAAGGAGGGCGACGATGAGAAGAGCCCGACCTATGTCCTTCTCCCGAGCGGGATCCGGAGCAACCGTGTCTTCATCGTGGGAACCCTCACCGAGAGGCAGCGACATGGTGACCAGAATCTCTTCTACCGGGGGAGGGTCATCGATCCGACCGGTACCTTCTTCATCATGGCAGGGTCGTACCAGCCAGAGGCGATGCAGCAGCTCGCCCGGATTGAGCCCCCTGTCTTCGTCGCCGTCGTCGGCAAACCGAACCTCTACATGACCCCTGATGGAGCCTGTCTGGTCTCGATCCGGGCAGAATCGATATCGGTTGTGGACCGTGAGACTCGGGATATCTGGGTGCTGGATACCGCCCGCGATACCCTGGACCGTCTGGATGCGCTTGGGACCACCGGAGACTCCCGCAGGGCCCAGGAGGAGTATGGGACGCAGCCGGATATCTACAGAAAGATCGTCTACGATGCCCTCACCCAGGTGCAGCTGTAGACCGCGATCCACTCTTCATATCCCCCTTTTTGACGATCCTGGTAGTATGGAGGTGGGGTCGTCATCCCACCACGGCCCCGGGTACGTGGGACGGAATGGTTAGGTTAATGGAGGCGCCGTGCCAAGAGATGCAACTGAGGTGCGATCTGATATGCAGGAAGCAACGAGGACTGATCGGCCGCCGGAGTCCATCATCCTGCGTGTTGCCTATCTCTCTCTTGCCGTCAACGCCGGCCTGGTCGTCTCAAAGCTGGCCCTCTCGGTCTATTCGGGGAGCCTGGCCCTCCGTGCGGACGGCATCCACTCGTTCGTGGACGTCGTCGCCTCGATCGCGCTGATCTTAGGCGTCTTCCTCTCCACGCGCAAGCGCCGGGACTTCCCGTATGGGCTCTACAAGGTTGAGAATGTCGTCGCAGTGGCCATTGCCCTCCTCATCTTCTTCACCGCCTTTGAGATTGCGATGGAGGCGGTGGCGGGCGGTGGAGTCGCCCAGTCCTACAGCGGATGGGTCCTTCCCGCTGTCGCCGCCTTCATCCCGATACCCTTCATCCTCGGCACGTACGAGGTGAGTGTAGGGCGGAAGTACAACTCGCCGGGCCTGATCGCCGATGGGAAGCAACACCAGATGGATGTCCTCTCCTCCTCAGTCGTCTTCATCGCCATCCTCGGCCAGTTCTTCGGCATACCTCTGGATCGGATCGCAGCCGTCATCGTGGCCATCTTCATCGTCCGGTCGGGCTGGGAGATCTTGAAGGATAGCATGAAACCCCTCCTGGATGCCTCAGTCGACTACGATACGCTCAGCGAGATCCGCGCCATCATCCGGTCAGACCCGATGGTGAGCAGCATCAGGAGCGTCACGGGCCGCAACTCCGGACGCTATATTTTTGTTGAGGCGGTGGTTGAGATGGCGACATCGAATCTCAACGAGGCGCACCAGGCGAGTGAGCGCATCGAGGAGGCCATACACCTCCAGGTTCAGAACGTCGAGCGGATCGTCATTCACTATGAACCCGAGGAGAAGGTGCATCTGCGGTATGCGGTGCCGCTACAGGATCGGGAAGGTCTGGTCGGTGACCATCCCGGCGAAGCACCGTACTTCGCGATCTTCGATGTCGATGTCAGGACGGATCGCGTCGAGCGGCAGGATATCGTCGCCAACCCCTTCACAGGCGCTGAAGAGCGGAAGGGCGTGCAGATAGCTGAGATGCTGCTCGCGGAGGAGATCGATGTGATCCTCCTGCACCACTCCCTCACGGGAAAGGGGATCGGCTATGCGTTCGAGGCGGCGGGGGTCGAGATGAGGATGACCACCGCGACGACACTTGCAGAGGCGATCGATGAGGCAATAGAACATCGCGAGGAAGAGACCGGCACCCTGTCTCGCTGACCTCCATCAGGGTATCAACAAACATGCGAAACCACAGAAACGTCATCCTCATCGGCATGCCCGGCGCGGGGAAGAGCACCGTGGGCGTCATCGTTGCAAAAACCCTTGGTATGCGGTTCATCGATACGGATATCCTGATCCAGGAGCGGACCGGGAGGATGCTTCAGGAGATACTCGACGAGGATGGGCCTGATGCGTTTGGGCGGATCGAGGAGGAGGTGATCCTCTCCCTCCACCCCCGCCATACGGTGATCGCGACGGGTGGCAGCGTGGTATGTAGCGAGGCTGCGATGGCGCACCTGAGCCCGGCGGGGGTGGTTGTATACCTGGAGATCGCATATGAGGAGATGAAGAGGAGGCTGAAGAACATAACGACCCGGGGGATAGTCCTCCTCCCGGGCCAGAGCCTCCGTGGGATGTACGACGAGCGGGCCCCGCTGTACGAGAGGTATGCTGATGTCGTCGTCGCGTGTTCGGGCGAGGAGGATCTCGAGTCCGTGGTCCGGGGCGTGATCGAGGCGTTGTGAGGGTCTCGACTGTCGCGGGAATGCTCACAGGGATGCTGCCCAACCGGACTTGCCGTGCCGGAAGGAGCTGCTGCAATCGGGCCTGGTTCCGATTGCGGCCTCCCGATCACACTTCTGCGACCAGGAACCGCCCATCTTCACCTTCAACGAGGCGCACCGTGATCATCGCACCTTCGTGCACGCCGAAGTCCGAGTAGGGTTCGTTCAGGAGCGTCCCCCTGAGTGATGTTGCGTCGTCCGACTGCCCCTCCAGGCGGACCCAGACCCCTTCGGGGACCACATTCCGATCTCGTGAGAGCAGGATCACCGATACATCATCGAAGTACCCGGAGGCCCTGAACCTGTCGAGGTCAACCCTCTTTCGCACAGCCTGGAGGTGCTCCGGCTCGTAGTAGATGAGCCACCTCTGTTCTTCGAGGAGCGCGAGATCGTTTGCCTCTCCCTCCGATAGGAGCGCGTATGCTCCCATATCGTCGAGGTGGAGTATGAGCCCTTCGCCGTGATCTTTGAAGTTCACGACGATCTCCGGTGGCCTTCCGGGCTCGGCCCGGCAGAGGGCATGGATGCGGAAGGTGACTCCCTCTTCATGGTCCACGTAAAAGAAGCCGATGCATCGGTCTGCATCCGCGTGAACCTGTTCCTCTCCGGAGAGGACGCGGGCTATGCCGGGGTTGATCTCCGCAACCGCCCACCTGGAGATGATCTCCCGATCGGAGTAGTGTGTCGTTTCATCGTTCATGGTACCGTGGTATAGTGTCTCTTGCGTTTGGCATGAAAGGATTTTGAAATGTTGATGAAGATCTCTTGACTCTCAGACTGTGTCAACCGGATGTGCATCCGCCGCGCCATACCCGCACCATCTGCCGGTGCGCTTCCGCCATGCGTGGAGCTCGATCAGGCCAGAAGGGCATGTCCGGGGGTTTTTGGGTGGGAGATCGGGTGCTCGGCGCCGGCGGCCCCCCCGTATGGGGGTGGCGATCCGCTGATACGGTGGAGCACGTCAGCGGATCGTGTGGCTGCGACCCCTCACCCCTCCTCCTGGAGTTGCCCGGGCCGGACCGGGACCACGTAGGGTGCCGGGAGGTCCTGCTTCACCACAGCCTCGATCCCGTAGACGTTTCCGAGCATCTCCTGGGTGAGGACCTCCTCCGGCGCCCCATAGCCGTAGATCGACCCTCCCGCAAGGACCATGAGCCGGTGGCAGTAGGTCGCCGCGAGGTTGAGGTCGTGGAGGGCTATGACGACCGCAAGATCCCTCTCTTCAGCAAGCCGACTGAGAACCTCCATCACCGCCATCTGGTGGCGGATATCGAGGTTGCTCGTCGGTTCGTCCAGGAGGACCACCCCGGTCTCCTGGACGAGCGCCCGGGCGATCATCACCCGCTGACGCTCCCCGCCTGAGAGTTCAGCGACCTTCCGGAACGCAAGTCCCTCAAGGCCCAGGAGATCGAGCGCCGTGATCACCCTCTCCTCATCCTCCGGGCTCACCGTCCAGTTCAGGTAGGGCCGCCGCCCCATGAGGACTGTCTCAAAGACCGTCGATGCTGTCTGGTTCCCGGCTGACTGCGGGACGTAGGCCATCTCCCGGGCAACCTCGCGGCGGTGCATCTTCCCGAGATCCTGACCCGCGAGCATCACCCTTCCCTCCATTGGTCTGAGCATCCCGTCGACGCACTTGATCAACGTCGTCTTCCCGCACCCATTCGGCCCGACGAGCCCGACGATCTCCCCGGCATCCACATCAAACGAGACCCCCGAGAGGACTGGGTGGTTCCGGTAGGCAAACGAGAGATCTTCGACTGAGAGCAGCGCCATCAGGCATCCCTCCGGTGCATGAAGAGGTAGATGAAGAACGGCACCCCGAGAAACGCCGTCACGATACCGACCGGCAGGATCTGCGGCGCAAGAATGCTCCGCCCGATGCTGTCGGCGGCGAGCAGGAGAGCGGCCCCTACGAGCCCTGAGGCCGGGATGAGTGTCCGATGATCGCCGCCGATGGCCATCCGGGTGATATGCGGTGCCACAAGCCCGATGAACCCGATGGTGCCGGTGAAACAGACGATCACCGCGGTGATCAGGGAGGCGACCACCATAAAGACCATCATCGACCGCTCTACAGGCACCCCGAGACCCGCCGCCACCTCATCACCCTCGGCGAGGGCGTTGAGGTCCCAGGCCCGGTAGATGAGGTAGGGGATGGTGCAGGCGAGAACGAGGGTCACCAGTCCGAGTCTCGGCCAGGTGGACTTCCCCACCGATCCGAACATCCAGAAGACCACCGCCTGGAGTTCCTCGGCGGTCCCTATGTACTGGAGGAGCGATGTCACCGCGGAGAAGAGATACATGAGGGCGATACCGGCAAGGATCATCGTCTCACTGCTCACACCCCGGTAGCGGGCCATACCATAGATGGCGACTGATGCCAACAGGGAGAAGAGGAATGCGTTTGCTATGATGAGGTACTCTCCATCGATGAACCCTGCGCCGAGGACGATCGCGATCGATGCTCCGGTGGCAGCGGCTGAAGATATGCCGAGGGTGAAGGGGCTTGCGAGCGGGTTTCTGAGGATCCCCTGCATCACCGTTCCCGCCACCGCAAGCCCAAACCCGGCCACGACAGCGAAGAGAACCCGATGGAGCCGGTAGTCCCAGACGATGATGTCGGCCATCTCGGGTGCGATGAAGGTCCCCGGGAAGAGGCCCGCGAGGATGGCGATGTAGGACTCGGCCACGGTGAACTCCGCCGACCCGAGGGTGACCGCGATGCCGATGAGGATGACCAGCAGGATGAGGAGCCCGCCGATGAAGGCCGTCCGGGTCTTCCTCAGGTGGGCGTATCCCTCACGCAGGACGATGCTCTTTTCCATGCGCATCTTCTCAGGGGTAGACGAACGCACCCTCTGCCGCGAGGTTGAAGTCAAGCCCCTGGAACTCGGTGAGGTAGCGCTGGTGGATGGCGTTTGGATCGAGGTCGGTGAACCGGTCCGGGTAGAACCATTTCGCAAGGTACGCGGTCCCTATGAAATGCTGGGCGCCGCCGAGGATATCAGAGTGGATGACGTGGACCCGGTCGTCATCCACACCGGCGAGCCTCGTCCACCCGGGACGTTTGATGATGGCCGATCGCGTCGCCTCGAGTGCAGCGATGTCGCGGCCCACATAACCTCCGGCCGCCAGCTGCTGGCCGGTGAGCTTGACGATGACCTCGGGGTTGCTGACGATGACCGCCTCGGGATCGATCTCGGGGTACTCGGCCGATTCTCCGCCGAAGGGGTTGTATCCCCCGGCGATCTCGAGTTTCTCGTTATACCCTGAGCCTGCTGCAAAGGTCTTGTAGTCGGTCCAGTACTCGAAGTAGACCCGGGTCTTCTCATCATCGGGGATACCCGCCGTCTCGGTCCTGATCCTGTCCATGACCGATGTGTAGAAGGCCACGAACTCGTCGCCCCGGTCTTCGCACCCGGTCGCCGCTGCGATTGTGCGGATCTCATCCGGGTAGGTGGCAGGCTTGAAGCAATCGAACCGCAGGACCCGTATGCCCGGGATGCCTGCCTCCAGTTTCTGCTGGATCTCGTCGCACGTCGCGGTGGTTATGGTAGCGTAGAGGAAGACCGCGTCCGGCTTGAGTGTGAGGATCCGCTCCATGTCGGGAGATAACCACGATCCGACGTTCGCTTTCTCGGCACACTCAGGGAAAAATATGATCTTTTCGTGGCTGTATTTGTCGACGGCTACGATTCTGTCCATATCAAACCCGAGCGATCGGAGTGTCTCCAGTGCCTCACCGCTGAAGGTCACCACCCGGCGCAGGGGCCGGGTGAGGGTCAGGGTCTGGCCTGTGGAGTCGGTGATCTCGAGGGGGCGCCCGTCCCAGTGGGTGAAGACCCAGGCGGCGTCCTGGATGTCGGTTCGGGTCAGGTCTCCTTCGCCGACGAGGTAGGTGAGGGCTGCGGCCCTGTATTCATGCTCATCGAGGATCCCGTTGCCGTCTGCATCTCCGGGGATGCCGGTGGCAGAGACTGCGGCCGCGATGAGGAGGAGCGCGATGACGAGGAGTGGGCGCTTCATCGCCGACCACCCCGGTGGTGTGCCGCAAGGAAGAGACCGGCGATCGCTGTGAGGAGGGGGAGGGGCGAGGCGGCCTGGGCGTCTGTGGGTGGAGACCCGCCCGCCTCCGGAACCTCGACGCCATCCACCGCGACATGTGATGGGACGATCTCGCCGTGGGCTTCGGCGGCGAAGTCCTCCCATACTCCTACTATATCCCCACTCCCTGAGGCAGGGGCCTTGACCGAGTAGGTGATCACGGCCTCGTCTGCAACCGTAAACGCGATCATCTGTCCCCGGATGAGGGTGCGGTCATCCGGGTGTTCTGTCCCCGCGAAGATGTAGCCGCCTGGCAGGGTCTCGACCACCCCGCCGAGGGGTATATCCCCGACCGAGAGCGAGACGGTGAAGACCTCCCCGGCGCCGGGTTCGGCGGTGGAGAGGCTCCGGGTCACCGGGGCACCATATGCCGCGGCGGGGAGTATCATAAGCAGGAGGGCGAGGTAGAAGAGGCGGTTTGCCGAGGGTCTCATCATACTTTCTCTGTTGTCGATTTAGTGATATGAATGTTTCTTCCTGTACTAACAAGTCTGAATTTTCTGCAGGTTGAAATGGGAGCAGGCCGGCGCCGATACAACCTCGCTCTCTTCCTCGTCGGCGGGCTCTCTATCTGCGGGATGAGGGTGAGCGCCAGATCCGGGATCACCGCTTCAGACTGGGTACATCGGTTCGGGACCCCGGATGCCCTCTTCGCCCGTGGTGTGGAGATCGTCGGGGGGACGTGGTGACCGACCCGGATCGTCTCCTGGATGTTCTCGCCGAGGGTGGCTCCGGTTACCACTTCTTTGGGAAGGGGGCCGACCGGATCGTCACCCAGCGGTCCCCCGCCTCCTCATTCCCGTGATCCT